>OIWP01000047.1_pt1 | contig 160294 bp, 151 predicted proteins | sample 1587661 | NCBI WGS metagenome assembly OIWP01 (sample SAMEA3888899, study PRJEB22519) | human gut metagenome | biome: human gut; feature: human-associated habitat; material: faeces | place: Denmark | collected 2010 | reverse complement strand
CTTCTACAGAGGGTGTCTTTCTTTTGTGCAATATTTTGGATTTGCTCATTTATAGGAAAAAATAAAGAAACGATAGAATATTCAGTATTAATTAAAAAATCAGGAAACAGAAGGGGGAAAGTTTATGAAGATAAGACAGACAATCTTTTTATTACCTTTGTTTTTGCTGGCGGGCTGCGCATCTGCAGGAGGATCACAGAGCAGAGATCTGGATTTAAAGGAACTCTGTACAGAGGAGCAGGTTTTCCAGTATGCGGATTTTGAATGGGGAACGGATTCGGAACAGCTTTTCAAACAGAGCTCCCTGAAGTTTGATGAAAAAGATCTGGGACAGGGTGATGAGAGCAGCACAAAGACATACGAGAGCAAAGAAAAATTTTCCCTGGAAAATGCAGAATCTAACATGGATCTGGAATTTTCGGACGGTCAGCTGAGTCAGGTTTCCTTTACTTTTGACATCGAACAGGATGCCAATACATGGATTCAGAAAGAAGTAGACGAACTGAATTCTTTATACGGCGGAGGAATTGCAACTGGACTCGGAAATCAGATTTATCAGTGGCAGGGGGAGCAGGATACGGTTCTGCAGCTGACGGCTTTTACGGAAGGGGATGAAAGCGCAACCGTTATCTTAAGCGTGGCATCGATGGAATACTCGATTGGATCATAAAATTGACAGATACGGGCGCATCAGACGGCAATGTCTGGTGCGCCTGCTTTTTTGTGAAAAAACTTTCCAAAGCTTTTAAAAGCCAGAAAGATAGAATGACAAAAGTGTCACAGATGTGATATAGTAGTAGAATAATGTGAAAAAGAGAAGGATTTGACAAAAGAGATGGAGTTAGGAAATTTTCAGAAACCGGTAGAGTCAGATGAAATCCGAAAAATGGCATCAGACATCACCGGAGAATCGGTAAAAGCAGTTTCCCGCATCTGCGAGCAGTGGGGCGAGGCGGAAGATGAAGTGCGGGAGTACGATGTGTATGTGATCGAGACAGATGCAGGAAAATATACACTGAAGAAAACCGGCAGCAAAGAAGCGCAGATTTATGCGCAGTATCTGTCAAAAGGAGAGTTTCACGTACCGCAGTATGTCGGCATGCGGCAGGCAGAGGATGCGGACTGGATCTGCATGAAGTATGTAGAAGGAAACGACATGCGGGATATGACGGACGAGACAACAGAAAAAGCGGCAGAAACCTTAAGTAAAATTCAGTCGTATTTCTGGACGCCGTCGATGGACAAAGCGCCGGAAAATGAAGTGGAGCAGAGATTTGTCGAATACTGGAAACGCGTTCTGCGCCGAGCATCGTCCGTAGTGGATGATCCAATTCTGCGGAAAGCGTACCAGATGTTCCTGGACCGCCAGCTGACCTGCCCATGTACGATGTCAAACGGTGATTTCCTGCAGTGGAATGTGATCTATGACGGCGAAAATGTTGTCGTGATTGACTGGGGATTTGGTGGAATGATGCCGTATTCTCTGGACATTGCAAGATTCCTGGCACATGCGACCGAGACACGGAGTACTTTCCCGTTCTACATGAACGATGCACAGAAAGAGCTGTTTCTGGATCGGATGTATGAAGCGTTAAAGACAAAGATTTCACGCGAACAGTTCAATCTGGATGTGAAGCTGGCCACGCTGAATGAGTATATCGAGTTTGTGGAAGCGGAAGAGGACGAAGACGGCTGGTATCTGGAGCATGCACAGGCGCTGGCAGAGGAACTTCTCAATTTGTAAAAAAACGGATTGCATTTATCTGTAAGTTGTCCTATAATGGGGAACAGAAAATAAAAAGAAAGAGCACCATTGGTGTAAAGGTGAGGGAATGTTTCTGCGATAATCGACTTTAAGAAAAACACAAAGAACGGACAGCCTGGAAAACAGGCCTGTTTTTCGTGTACGCTTAAAGACGAGAATCGCTGAATCATCTCCCTTTTTTATGAGAATAGAACAGGGATATTTTTTGCGGGTCTGTTTTGCGTACGCAGGACAGGCTCGTTTTGCGTAAAAAAGCAGAAAAGAGGCTGCCGGAGCAAAGGGGGCTTCTGTATGATGCAGATAAAAAAATTAACACTGATACATAAAAAAGATCTGCGGGTGATTCTCGAAGATTTTCAGCTTGTACTGAATGACGGAGATAAGGCCGTTATCATTGGAGAGGAGGGAAACGGAAAATCGACGCTGTTGAAGTGGATGTACGATCCCGCACTGACGGAAGATTACATCGAATCCACAGGCGAGCGCATTATCGGAAGGGAGCGGCTTGGATATCTGCCGCAGGAACTGCCGGAGGCGGAGAAAACGAAGACGGTGTATGAGTATTTCTATGAAAAAGAAAAGTTCTGGGATCAGACACCGAAGGATCTGGCGGTGCTGGCAAGAAAATTTGGTCTGACGGAAGAGTTTTTCTACCGGGATCAGCAGATGAGTGAGCTCTCCGGCGGCGAGAAGGTGAAAGCGCAGATGATGCGTCTTCTCATGGAGGATGTCACGGTCCTTCTGCTGGATGAGCCGTCAAATGATATTGATCTTGCGACACTGGAACTTCTGGAGAAACTGATCCGCGAATGGGAGCATATCGTCGTTTTTATTTCTCACGATGAAACGCTGATTGAAAACACGGCAAATATGGTCATTCATATTGAACAGATTGTGCGGAAAACAAAATCGAGATACACGGTTGCGAAACTTTCCTATCGGACGTATGTAGAGGAGCGCCTGCAGAACTTCGAGCGCCAGGAACAGAAGGCGCAGAGTGACAGGAGAGAGAAAGCGCTGCGCGATGAGAAATACCGAAAGGTATACCAGAGCGTGCAGAACGCCTTGAACAACTGTTCCCGTCAGGCACCGTCCGTGGCGAAAAATCTGAAGGACAAAATGCATACCGTAAAGGCGATGAACCGCAGATTTGAAAAAGAAGATGCCCGTATGACAGAAATGCCGGAGCAGGAGGAAGCGATTTACTTCCAGCTTGGAGGAGCAGAGGCAGCCATGCCGGCCGGGAAAACGGTCATCGAATATCAGCTTCCGAAACTGGAAACGCCGGATGGGGAGCGGGTTCTGGCGGAAAATATCACCTTAAAGATAAGAGGACCGGAAAAAATATGCATTGTCGGCCCGAACGGGGCAGGTAAAACGACACTGCTGAAAAAGATTGCGGCAGAGCTGAAAGAACGGGAGGATCTCCGCGTAGATTATATGCCGCAGAATTATGAGGATCAGCTGGATCTTTCCATGACGCCGGTCGATTTTCTGGATTCCACCGGGGAGAAGAGTGAGAGGACGAAGATTCGGACGTATCTCGGATCGCTGAAGTACACGGCAGACGAGATGGATCACCCCATCCGCGAACTGTCCGGCGGCCAGAAGGCAAAAGTATTGCTTCTGAAAATGAGCCTTGGCAATGCCAATGTGCTGATTCTGGATGAACCAACCCGAAACTTTTCACCCTTATCGGGACCGGTCATAAGAAAAATGCTCCGCGAATTTCCAGGCGCCATCATCAGCATTTCGCATGACAGAAAGTATATCGGAGAGGTGTGCGGGAAGGAGTATCTGCTGGAAAAAGACGGACTCAGACTGATCAGAGAAGAAAAATAAAAATATTTGATAACGAAAAATACGACGGTGGCTGGCCGTCGTATTTTTCCGTGGAGAGATTATGTTTGTCTTAAGAGAAGGTTTCACAGCAGATTCTGTTCCGGTGAAGTCGGGAAAAATGTTAATTTTATATTGAATTAGGTCGGGAAAAATGTTAAATTAGAGTAAGAATAACCAGGGAAAAATGTGAAATAATAAAAAAGAGAAATGGAGGAAGGTCAACATGCGTCGATTTGCAATGGATAAACTATTAGACTGGAAGAAAAAAAGTAACAGAAAACCACTGATTTTAATGGGAGCCCGGCAGGTTGGTAAAACGTGGTTAATGAAAGAATTTGGTAAGATATATTATGAAAAAACCGCCTACATTTCTTTTTACAATAATCAGAGAATGCAGGCGGTTTTCGATACGGATTTCGATATAAAACGTATTATTATGAACCTCAATATTGAATCAGGCGTAACGATCACCCCAGAGAATACATTGATTGTTCTGGATGAAATTCAAAATGCACCGAAAGCGTTGGAATCTTTGAAATATTTTTGCGAAGAAGCACCGGAATATCATGTAATAGCAGCAGGTTCACTTCTTGGCGTGGCGCTTCATGAGGGAATATCCTATCCGGTGGGAAAAGTAGATTTACTGGATTTATATCCATTCAATTTTAGAGAATTCCTGTGCGCTATGGACGAAGAAGGGCTGGAAAGTGCATTGGAAACAAAGGATTACAATTTAATTGACAATTTTGCGGATAAATATTTGTTCTGGCTGAAAAATTATTATTATACAGGCGGCATGCCAGCAGTTGTAGATGCATTTCGCTTGAATAAAGATTATGCAGAAGTACGACAGATACAGAGTGATATTGTACGGCAGTATGAGGGTGATTTTGGAAAGCATATTGAAGCAAAAGTTCTCCCAAGAATACGAATGGTATGGGATTCTATTCCGATGCAGCTGGCGAAGGAGAATAAAAAATTTTTCTTTGGACAGATAAAGAAAGGAGCCAGAAGCAGCGAATTTGAAATAGCAATTCAGTGGCTTCTGGATTGTGGATTAGTATATAAAGTCAACCGGGTAAATGAGCCTCATATGCCGCTGAAGGCGTATAAAAATATGAATGCATATAAATTATTCGTACTGGATGTAGGACTGCTCGGAGCAATGAGTGAACTGCCAGCAGAATCCATATTGGAGGGTAACGATATTTTTGTTGAATTTAAAGGCGCGCTTACAGAACAGTACGTTCTGCAGCAGTTGATTTCAGATACCCCTTATACGCCATATTATTATGGAAATGAAAAAGCAACTTTCGAGCAGGATTTTCTGATTCAGAAGGCAAAGAGTATTGTGCCGATTGAAGTAAAGGCGGAACAGAACATTCGATCCCATAGTCTTAAAACATATTGCGAAAAATTCCAGCCGGAAGAAGCAGTTCGATTTTCAACATTGAAGTATAAAGAGCAGGAGCGGATGGTAAATATACCATTATACGCTGTTTGCAACTTATAAATTAAAACAGCTATAAATCCCACGAAAGAAGGTGATCCCCATGCCATTTAAAATCATCCGAAACGACATCACAAAAGTTCATGCCAATGCGATTGTCAACACAGCTAAGCCTCAGACAATTTACGTGAAAACGTATCAGAGGGGCGGTTACCTTAATCAAAGCCAGACGTTCCACCCGTTTTACCAGCCGGAGCAGATCAAAAAGGAAGAACTGGACAAGATTCTCGAAGCCGACAGCATTGCTGATGACAGCACAATCCAGAATGCTTTTTACGATGCCCCGACAGTTGTCTATCTGTTTGCACCGTATACCTCCCCAAACGACGAACAGGACTGCTGCGTTGCAAAATCATTTACGATCAGGCAGAATAAACCGAAAAATCCCGGGGCAATATGTGAACTTCCGGGGTTCATTTTGGATGGAAATATTCTTGCAATTTTATAGCACAGTTATTATAATAAAGACAAGTTCTGCGGTAAACTCATTTTTCGCAGAAAACGCCAGAAGCGGAGGCTGACGTTCAAAAAACAAAAAAGGAGCGTAAGAGAAATGGCAAAAATTTTAATCAGCCCTTCCAAATATTTACAGGGCGCAGGGGAAATGAAAAACATCGGAACATATGCTGCAAAATGCGGAAAGAAAGCACTGGTTCTGATCAGCCAGGGAGGCTACAGACGGATCGGAGCAATGATCGAAGAAAGCTTTGCGGGAAGCGACTGCGACGTTGTTTTTGATTATTTCAACGGCGAGTGCTGTGAGAGTGAGATCAACCGTCTGGTTGCTATCGTGAAAGAAAAAGGCTGTGATCTGGTCATCGGTGTCGGCGGAGGCAAAATTTTTGATACCGCAAAAGCAGTTGCCTACTACGCAGAAATACCAGTATTCATCTGCCCGACCATCGCATCGACCGATGCACCGTGCAGCGCACTGTCTGTTGTATACACAGAAGAGGGTGTATTCGAGAAATACCTCTTCCTTCCGGCAAACCCGAACCTGGTTCTGATGGATACCGACATCATCGTAAAATCTCCAGTCCGCCTGACCGTAGCCGGAATGGGTGATGCACTTGCCACCTATTTTGAAGCAAGAGCCTGCCAGAGAAGCGGAGCTACTTCCTGCGCCGGCGGAAAAACAACCGAGGCAGCGATGGCACTCGCGAAACTCTGCTTTGACACTCTGATGGAAGAAGGCGTAAAAGCCAAAATCGCTCTTGAAGCCGGCGTATGCACCCCGGCAGTCGAGAAAGTCATCGAGGCCAACACCCTCCTTTCCGGAATCGGTTTTGAAAGCGCAGGCCTCGCAGGAGCCCACGCCATCCACAACGGCTTCACCGTACTCGAGGAATGCCATCACATGTACCACGGTGAAAAAGTAGCCTTCGGAACCCTGACTCAGCTCGTCCTGGAAAACGTACCGCTTGATGAACTCGAAGACATCATCTTATGGTGCATCGAAGTCGGTCTCCCAGTCACCTTGGCTGAACTCGGTGCCGGAAACGTAACCGACGACCAGCTCATGGAAGTAGCCAAAACCGCATGCGCAGAGAACGACACCCTCCACAACATGCCATTCGAAGTAACCCCGGAGACCGTCTTCGCCGCCATTAAAGCAGCCGACGCCTACGGCAGATACTATCTCGACGAAGAAGAATAACCCGTATGAAAAAAGATCTTCTGCCAACCCCAGGAGATCTTTTTTCATACCCAAATTTAATCAATACAAAAAATAGAAGTTTCCAACTCCCTTCCTATATGTTAAAATAAACTCACCCCATTTCACAGAAAAAACATAAACCCATGTTAAAGTAAAATGGTAAAAATATCAAACATAAAAACACAACGAGATCAGGAAAAAGCACGAGCGGGCGGGCAGCCGGGCGTTTTCCGTCCGTCATATAAAGGAGACAAAACTCATGGAAAAATTAAAAATCCTAGTAGTAGACGACGAAAGCCGCATGCGCAAACTCGTCAAAGATTTCTTAGTAAAAGCCGGATACGACGTCATCGAAGCCGGTGACGGCGAACAGGCCGTAGACACCTTCTACGCCCAGAAAGACATCGCCCTCATCATCCTCGACGTCATGATGCCCAAAATGGACGGCTGGCAGGTCTGCCGCGAAATCCGCCAGAACTCCAAAGTCCCGATCATCATGCTCACCGCCAAAAGCGAAGAACGCGATGAACTCCTCGGCTTTGACCTCGGCGTAGACGAATACATCTCAAAACCATTCTCCCCGAAAATCCTCGTCGCCCGCGTCGAAGCCATCCTGCGCCGCAGTGGCAAAACCGGCGAAGACGACGTATTAGAAGCCGGCGGCATCCGCATCGACAAAGCCGCCCACATGGCATCCATTGACGGAAAACCAATGGAGTTAAGCTATAAAGAATTCGAACTCCTCACCTACTTCCTCGAAAACCAGGGAATCGCCCTCTCCAGAGAAAAAATCCTGAACAACGTCTGGAACTACGACTACTACGGCGACGCACGCACCATCGACACCCACGTCAAAAAACTCCGCAGCAAAATGGGCGACAAAGGCGATTTAATCAAGACCATCTGGGGCATGGGCTATAAATTCGAGGCGGACGAATCATGAACGGAACAGAAAAACAAAATGAGACTTCCATGGAGATGCCTGCAGAAGATTCCCGTGTGACAATGGGAAACCAGACGGAGAAAAAGCACCGGTTTCATTTGAAAATGCCACAAAAGGGAAGAAAACACTCCGTCAAAAAACGAATTGCCTACACTTTTATTGCGACCATGGCAGCTACCCTGCTTATCATCGGCCTGATCAATTACTTCTTTCTCGGGTCCTTTTATATCCGGGATAAAGAACACATTCTGGCAGAGAGCTTTCAGAAACTGAATGCGACAGGCGGAGACAGCGACAATATCCCTGATACCTTCGAGCAGTTCTGTGCTACCAACAACCTGAAAGTCATTATTACCGGACCGGAGCTCAGCAGCTTCGTCTATTCCAACGCAACCGACCGCCAGAGCCTCCAGACCCTGATCTTCGGCCTGATCAGCGGAAACGAGCAGGCAAATACCAAAGTCGTTGACAGCAAAGACAACTATCAGATCCAGAAATTCTACGACAGCCACGCCGATGCCGAGTATCTGCAGATCATCGGCTGGTTTGACAATGGAAATTGCTACTTTGCAAGATGCCCGCTGGAGAGCATCACGGATGCGGTCGGCCTTTCCAACCAATTTTACCTCTTTATCGGCATTCCGATCATCATCATCGGTGCCATTGTGATCTGGATCATCACCCGCCAGATCGTCCGTCCGGTGCAGGAGCTGACCGAAATTTCGAAAAAAATGGCAGCCCTTGACTTCGATGCCCGCTACGTGAGCGGCGGAAAAGACGAGATCGGCGAGCTTGGAAACAACTTCAATGTCATGTCCGAACAGCTTGAGCAGGCGATTTCCGAGCTGAAAAGTGCGAACGTTGAGCTGCAGAAAGATATTGACAAAAAAACGCAGATTGATGAAATGCGCCGCGAGTTCCTCTCAAATGTCACACATGAGCTGAAAACCCCGATCGCTCTGATTCAGGGTTATGCGGAAGGCCTGAAAGACAACATCAACGACGATGAGGAAAGCCGCGAGTTCTACTGCGATGTCATCATCGACGAGGCGGCAAAGATGAACGAGATGGTCAAAAAACTCCTGAACCTGAACCAACTCGAGTTCGGTGAGGATCAGGTCAATATGGAACGGTTCGATCTGAACGCCGTGATCAGAGGCGTGCTGCAGTCCTCCGACATCCTGATCCGCCAGAAAGAGGCAAAAGTGCTCTTTACCGGCGGCGACCCGCTCTATGTCTGGGGCGATGAATTCAAAGTCGAGGAGGTTATCACCAACTATCTGACGAATGCCCTCAACCATCTGGACTACGACCACACGATTGAGATCACCTGCAAAAAAGAAGGGAATGTCGTAAAGACAACCGTTTTCAATACCGGGGACCCGATCCCGGAGGAGGATCTCGACAAGGTATGGGTGAAATTCTTCAAGGTGGACAAAGCGAGAACAAGGGAATACGGCGGAAGCGGCATCGGCCTTTCCATCGTAAAAGCCATTATGGATTCCTTCCAGCAGCAGTGCGGCTGCCAGAATTACGACAACGGTGTGGCATTCTGGTTCACACTGGAGGCAGATGGAAAAACGGAAGAAGCATGATTGCAAAAAGCGTGCCAGAAAAAGGAAATACAGCCTTTTCCTGGTGCGCTTTTCTTGCATAAAGGAAAAAGATGGTGTAGAATAATAGCACAAACGGTCGAAAAGAGAGGGAGAAAAGAGATGGCGGATTCCAACAGTACAAAGAGTGCGCTTGCAGATGCAATGAAAAAATTGATGGTACGCAAGTCTTTTGCGAAAATCAGTATTTCAGATCTCTGCGAGGAATGCGGTCTGAACCGGAAAAGCTTTTATTATCATTTTAAAGATAAATACGATCTGGTAAACTGGATCTTTTATGTGGACTTTCTGACAAACATGGGCGGAAAGAACTTTGAGAATGAATGGGATGTGCTGGTGGCGGTCTGCAATATTTTCTATCAGAATAAAGCATTTTACCAGAGTGCCCTGAGGATCGAAGGGCAGAACAGTTTTAAGGATTACTTTTACGAGATGCTCGAGCCGGTCATGGCGTTTTTTGTACAGGATCTCTTTCAGGTACAGAATCAGAAACTGTTTGTAACGTTCTTCTGTGATGCCTTCCTGACCGCGGTTCTGCGCTGGTTTTCCATGGAAAGCGAGCTGGAACCGGAAACGTTTGTCGAAGAACTGAAAGAAGTGATATGCAGATCATCAGAAAAAATAGCAGCCAAAGCGGAACCAAAGAAATAAAATTCCGCTTTGGCTGTACTTTTATGCATCTGCGAGCAGTTCACGGTAAAATATATTCCGAAGAGACAACTCTTCAAAGGAAACGGTGGGCGTATCGAGTGTGCGGGCCATGTGATCCGGCAGAAGCAGCAGATACGCCGGATGGGCGGTGATAATCTGCTCAATTTTGCGGGAGTCTTCCTGCACTTCGATCGGGAAGAATGGCTGTATGGGGGTGAAGCGGTACTGTTGAACAACATCGGAAACAGCCCGGATACTTTCTTTTGAGCACGAATCATCTGCGACCAGAAAGAAAAAGACACTCTGTTCCATCTGGGAATACAGGTGGTCAAAAGAGAGCAGATAAGCGGCAGCATCTGCATCCTGATAGACTTTGTGCATACCGAACAGCGTTTTCTGACGGCGCAGGGCTTTTGCCATGGAAGCCGTTGAGGGGGCATCAATTGGAAGAGAAACCATCAGGTTCGGGCAGGATAAAAGCAGTTTCTGCTGTTTTTCGGTAAGCGGCGTATCGGAAAGAAACCAGAGAAACGCGCATTCCGGATGCGACTGGATGACGGCAAGGTAGGATTCCATATCCTCATGATGATCCATGGAGCGGAGCTGATAAGAGTAGATGCCGTATGTCAGACCGGTTCTGACCACGGATGCAAAAAACGAGGAATCGTAAGTGTCCGGGATGCGGCTGTCGAGACGGAGCTTGACAACCCAGGGAACAGCAAAGGAAAGTTCTTTCTGCTTCTGGCGCAGAATCTGCGCACCGTAGGTAAAACTGTTGTAGCCGATGTTGATGCCGAACTGACGAAGCGCTTCCGGATCGTTGCTGCGCAGCAGAAAGTCGATCGCCTGATAATACGGGCTTTCATCGTTGCGCAGAAGATCCTGAAAAATGGCAAAAATCTGATTCTGAAAGCGGCCGCGGGAAAACTGGCGGCCAAGATCGCAGAGCTTGCGGACGCTGCGTTTCGGATCTGCGTCCATCTCCACCATCGCGCGTGCAACTGTTGTGTCGATCAGTGCGCGGGTGATGTCCTGTGAATTCATAATGTGTTCCTCCGATCAAGTAAAATAAGCTGTTTTTATTATAGCAAAAAGAACACGGTAAAAACAGGGACAAAGAACAGGAATTGTCTAAAAACTCCATTCCTTAAGGAAAATTTACCAGATCTTCAGAAGAAATTTCTTTTTCTTTTGTGGAAAAAGTGGTAAAATAAAGTTAGATGGTACAAACTATCGATTCTGCCGCGCCAAAAACGCGGCGGAACCATCCGAAACGATTCCAGAAAAATAGGAAAAACGAAATGGTTTTCGAACATGGAAGATAAAAGGAGGCGTTTTGCATGAAATTTGATATGCACTGCCACACAAAAGAGGGTTCGATGGATGGAAAAGTCATGATTGAGGAGTACATCCGAACACTGAAACGAAAAGGATTTGGAGGAATGTTGGTATCCGACCACGATTCCTATGACGGATACCGCGAGTGGAAGAATGCCATCAAGGGAAGAGCACACCAGGATTTTGTGGTATTAAAAGGTGTTGAGTACGATACGTGCGACTGCGGCCACATTCTTGTGATTATGCCGTTCGGCGTAAAATTAAAAATTCTGGAGCTGCGCGGTCTGCCGGGATCGATCCTTGTCAAGATCGTCCATGCGTACGGCGGAATTTTAGGACCGGCGCATCCGTACGGCGAAAAATTTATGAGCATGATCAGCACGAATGAACGGAAGAAAAAGTATCAGCAGCGGATTGCCCAGCTTCTCCCGCAGTTCGATTTTGTTGAAATTTTCAATGCGTGTGAGAGCGCGGAGACGAACGCAAAAGCGAAACGGCTGGCGGAGAAATTCAATAAGCCCGGCTTTGGCGGAAGCGATGCGCACCGGCTGGACTGCATCGGAAAAGCGTATACCGAGCTGCCGGATACTATCAGAAGTGAGGATGATCTGATCGCCTACGTAAAAACGTGCCCGCAGATCGAATGCGGCGGCGAACATTACAACGGAACGACGAAAGACCGGATCGGCCGCCTGAACATGGTGCTTGTGGATTCGTTCTATTTCTACAACAAACTTGCAAATGGCTGGCGCTGGCGGAAGCGGAGACGTGAGCTGTTTGATATCATAGAGAAAAAACTCTGATGAATGCCTGGCAAAAAAGCGTGCCGGAAACGTTTCGTTCGGCACGCTTTTTCCTGCCCTGTATTTGAATCGAAAAAGAGAGGAAACATACGTATGCTTGCAATATTTCTTGCGCCGGTCTACATACTGGCAAATGTATTTACCGCCTACTGGCTGCTGCGGTGGATGAAGGAGGTGCATCCTTTGTTCCGCCATCCGGCCGTGCTGGGTGTCATTTTGGTGCTGTATGCATTTTTTGCACTTTCCCTGCTGACGAGCTTTCTGATCAAAAGAGATCCCGTTCACCGGATTTTAAAGGTCATCAGCAACTGCTGGCTTGGCATGTATCTGTATTTTCTTGGCTTCACCGCGATTCTGGTGCTGCTGCGCTTCATTTTTGCGCATACGGCACTGACGAAAACTTGGCTGTATTCTCCGATGGGATTGAAAGCGGTCGGCCTTGGCGCGATCCTTTTTGTGACGGGAATGTGCATCTACGGAATGGTGCATGCAGTCCATATTTACACGACACGATATGAGGTTCCATCGAAAAAGGATGCACATCTGAAAATTGCGCTCGTCGCAGATCTTCATCTGGGGTACAGCATCGGCAGTCATCAGATGGAAGAGATGGTGGAAAAAATCAACGCTGAGGAGCCGGATGTCGTTGTGATTGCCGGGGATATTTTTGATAATGAGTACGATGCCATCTATGAGCCGGACCGCGTGGCGGATCTTCTGGCGGGCTTAAAGAGCCGGTACGGCACGTACGCCTGCTACGGCAACCACGATCTCGATGAGAAGATTCTCGCGGGCTTTACGTTTGAGACGAAGGAGGAGCGCATCGCCGACCGCCGGTTCGGTGAGTTTCTGGACCGCGCGAAGATTCATCTGCTGGAGGATGATGTGGTCTGTATCGATGATGCCTTTTATCTGGCGGGCCGAAAAGATCCCGACCGGATCCGCAAAACGCAGGAGACACGCGACACGCCGTCCGAACTGCTTACCGGACTGGACCAGTCGCTTCCAGTTTTTGTGATTGACCACCAGCCGTCGGAGCTGACCGAGCTGGCAGAGGCAGGCGCAGACCTTGATCTTGGCGGTCATACGCACGACGGACAGCTCTTCCCAGGCAATATCCTTACCGGCCTGATGTGGGAGAATGCCTGCGGGATGAAGAAAGTCGGAGACATGTACAGCATCGTCACATCCGGCGTGGGTCTCTGGGGACCGCCGATGCGGATCGGGACGAAAGCGGAAGTGGTGATCATCGATTACGGAAAATAAGGGTTGACAAAACCGGAACGCAGAATTATAATACAACAAAACTACGAAACAGAGGTTATCAACGATGAACGAGATGCACAGCGTACAGATGCACAGGGACGACGATTGATAGCGCTTGTATCAAAGTGAAGACTACTATACTTCACAGGTACAGGCGCTGATTGTGTTGTACCTGTGTGGAAGATAAGGCAAAGGGAAACCACACTGGGAGAAAAAGAAATACCCCGTGTGGTTTTTCTTTGCCATTTTTTATCCATGCGGGAATGACTTGAAATTTACATCAGAGAAGGGTTGTGATCGTATGGGACATACAGATTATGTCCATATGGATTTTCTGCTGATTTTGCGGCGATAAAGAAAAATCAGAACAGAAAGGCAGAAAAGACTATGAAGACAGAAATGAATACCGTAAAAGTAAGAAAAACAGAGGAACTCGAAGCAGAGCAGTTAGGAGCACACATCGGCGAAATCGTGCGGCTGCATGGAAGCATTTACAAAATCCGAAAAATGAGCTCATTTGCATTTGTGCTGCTTCGGACGAAACGGCAGATGGTACAGTGCGTGTACGAGCCGGCGTATGCCCGGTTTGCATTGGAGGAATTAAAAGAAGAGGCGTGTGTCCGGTTTACCGCGGAGGTGATCCGTGAAGAGCGTTCCAGAAGCGGGTATGACCTGCATCTGTTAGACGTGGAAATCCTCTCCGAGCCGGAAGAAGTACCGCCGGTTGTCATCAACCAGAAGCGGGTCAACACTTCCATCGAGAACCTGCTGGACTACCGGCCTATCACGCTGCGAAATGAAAAAGAGCGCGCGGTTTTCCAGATTCAGGCCAGGATCTGTCAGGCGTTCCGCGAATTTCTGGATGGACAGCACTTCACCGAAATCCACACACCGAAGCTCGTAGCAGCGGGAGCCGAGGGCGGAGCTAATATCTTCTCCCTGTCGTATTTCGGCGAACAGGCATATCTGGCGCAGAGCCCGCAGTTTTACAAGCAGATGATGGTCGGCGTCTTCGAGCGTGTCTACGAGATCGCACCGGTCTTCCGGGCGGAGAAGCACGACACGGCGCGTCATCTGAACGAATATACAAGCGTGGACTTTGAGATGGGCTATATCGAGAATTTTGAGGACATCATGGCGATGGAGCAGGAAATGCTGCGGTACACATTTGGACGGCTGCAGGAGACATGCGGAGCGGAGCTTTCGCTTTTAAAAGCAGAGGTGCCGGTGATCACGGAGATTCCGAGAATCCGTTTTTCCGAGGCGAAAGAGCTGGTGAGCCGCGTATACAAAAGAGCCTTTTCGGAGAAACTGGACTTTGAACCGGAGGAGGAAAAACTGCTGTGCGAATATGTGAAAAAAACGACGGGCAGTGATTTCGTGTTTGTGGCACATTATCCAAGCGCCAAGCGCCCGTTTTACGCGATGGACAGCAGAGAAAATCCGGCAGAGACGGAAAGTTTTGACCTTCTGTTCCGCGGTCTGGAAGTGACGACCGGCGGCCAGCGCATCCACAATTACCGGGAGCAGGTGGAAAAGATCGAAAGCCGCGGCATGCATGTTGAAGCGTTTGAGAGCTATCTAATGATGCACCGCTGCGGCATGCCCCCGCACGGCGGCCTCGGTCTTGGGCTGGAGCGGTTTACGGCACGGCTTCTCGGATTTGAAAATGTGCGGAACGCATCCCTGTTTCCAAGAGACATTCACCGTCTGATTCCGTAAACCAGAAGAGTGTAAAAAACTCCGGCGAAGCCGTGGCGCAGATCCACGGGCTTAGCCGGAGTTTCATAAGATTTCCTTCCCTTTTGAAAGATAGCGTAACCGTTTGGATATTTCTGTTATACATCAGGGGAGTGAAAATGACAAATTGTTTATTGCAGACAGGATTGCTGTATAAAAGTCAGAATTTTTGCAGAAATGAGCCTTGTAAAGCGTCCGAAAATAGGCTATACTAAACAAGGTTTGGCTGCCGGCAGAATCTGGCAGTATCGGCAAATATTGGAAAAAAGAAAGACGGGAGTTTCCCGGTTTGAGGATAGGAAAATATGAAATTATATGACATTTCCGGAGAGCAGTTTTCCGCAATGGACGCGCCGCGTCATCTGATGACGGAGGAAGGAACGGCGCAGACGACGCTCGACCGGTCACTTGGCATCTGTCAGGTGGCGGAGCTTGAGGGAAAAGTGACAAGAGAAGTGCTCGAGGAGGTCATGGAAGAAGACTGTGAACGTCTCCTGATCCGCGGCGATGCGCAGATTACACGCGATGGGGCAGATTACCTGGCAGAGAAAAAACTGGTGCTGCTCGGTGTGGAGCAGGAAACCGTCGGAAATGAGACATCAGGGAATGATGTTCATCAGCAGTTACTGAAAAAAGGCACGGTGATTGTTGAAAATCTGAATCTGGAGAAAGTGACCTCTGGTCATTATTTTCTCGTGGCTGCGCCGATCCAAAAGAAACACCAATACGGCGGCCCGATCCGTGCGGTTCTGATCGAAAATTAGGAAATGCCCTGTGTGAATCCGAAAATGCAATGTGAAACATAACAGAAAGAGAAAAACAGGAAAAAGTGTTCCCGCGTGGGACACTTTTTTTGATATGTCCAAAACGAGGGAATTTTGGGTTGTATTTTCCAAATATGGAGAATATAATGAGAAAAAGCCAGGATGTGGTATTCAAAACCAGATCAATTCCGGGCGAAAATATTAAACTATTACAAAGGAGATCGTGAACAATGGATGCAAAAATGAAAGTAGAAAGAGCCGCTGCAGGCGCTGCGATCGATGGTGTTTTAAAATATGTGAACCACGGAGATGACAGAACAAAAGCACTGCTGAATCTGACGGATTTTGTACAGAAATTTACCGGAAATATGTTTGCGGAGAAAACGTTCGACAATATCCGCACCATGCTGCAGAATCCGGACAACAAATGGGTACAGTATGTCAACCGCGGACTGGACGAGCTGGATCCGCAGGTGATCAAAATGACTGCTTTGAACCTGGGATTCCAGGCAGCTTTCGTCGGAACGAAACAGATCCGTATGAACCGTGAAAAATACAACTGCAACATCCCATGGACGATGCTGATGGACCCGACAAGTGCCTGTAACCTGCACTGCACCGGATGCTGGGCAGCAGAATACGGCCACAAGCTGAATCTTTCCTATGAGAAACTTTCTGATATCATAAGCCAGGGAAAAGAGCTGGGAACCTACTTCTACATGTTCACCGGCGGTGAACCGCTTGTGCGCAAAAAAGACATCCTGCGTCTGGCAGAAGAGCATCATGACTGTGAATTCCACTGCTTCACCAATGGAACCCTGATCGACGAGGAGTTCTGTGAGGCGGTTCAGAAGCTCGGTAATATCTCCTTCTCCCTGTCTCTGGAAGGCTTCGAGGAGGTCAACGACGGACGCCGCGGCGAGGGTATTTTCGATAAAGTTCTGGCAGCCATGGATCTGATGAAAAAACACGGTCTGCTTTTTGGTACTTCCATCTGCTACACAAGAGCAAACCTCGAGACCGTTACAAGTGACGAGTTCCTGGATCTTTTGATCGAGCACGGATGCCGTTACAGCTGGTATTTCCACTTCATGCCGGTCGGCATGGACGCTGCACCGGAGCTGATGCCGACGGTTGAGCAGAGAAAATATATCTATCACAGACTGCGTGAGATCCGTTCCGATAAGAGTGACAAACAGATCTTTGTTATGGACTTCCAGAACGACGGTGAGTTTGTCGGAGGCTGTATCGCAGGAGGAAGAAACTACTGCCATATCAATGCAAACGGCGATGTGGAGCCGTGTGTTTTCATCCATTACTCCGGCGCCAACATCAACGAAGTTTCCCTGATCGAAGCACTGCAGCAGCCGCTGTTCCAGGCATACCGCGATGGACAGCCGTTCAACCGCAACCACCTGCGTCCATGTCCGATGCTCGAAAATCCGGAACTGCTGCGTGAGATGGTAGAGAAGACCGGCGCGAAGTCAACCGACCTGCAGTCTCCGGAGAGCGCAGAGCATCTGTGCGGAAAATGTGATCTGTATGCTGCTGAGTGGAAAAAAGCCGCAGACGAGCTGTGGGCAGAGAATCCGCATCACAAACAGAGATATGAGAACTATAAGAAAGAGAACCTGGACGAGGAGGCAAAAGCTTCCACAGAGGAGATTCTTTTCGGAATCCGCGGATAATGCGATCGATGAATCAAAGATAAAATAGAAGCAAGACACCGGAAAATGGGACGAAAACCTGTTTTCCGGTGTCTTTTTGTGCGGGCAGTGAGCCAAAGTCCGACCTTGCAGAAAGCGGCCGGATCCCGTATACTATAGAGAAGCAAAGCGATATTTTAACGACAGAGAGGATTAAAAAATAGAAGATGAACGATTCATTTTTACAGGAACAGGGCGTAAGCGGGGCGTTAATTGAGAGTGTGCGGAAATTCCGCGAGAGCTATCCGGTGGCGGAGGGCTTAGAGAACCGCATGAGCACGCCGGAAATCCCGTTTTTCGGAAAAGAGATTCTGGAGATGGCAATTGCCGCGCTGCTGCAGGGCGAAAATCTGCTGCTGACCGGCGAGAAGGCAACGGGAAAAAACGTGCTGGCAGAGACACTGGCGTATGTTTTCGGAAGACCGACGTACAACGTTTCCTTCCATGTAAACACAGGAAGCGCCGAGCTGATCGGAACCGATACGTTCCAGAACCAGGAGGTCACACTCCGGAAAGGCAGCATTTACCGCTGTGCAGAGGAAGGCGGTTTTGGCATTCTCGATGAGATCAACATGGCGAAAAACGATGCGGTCAGTGTTCTTCACGCCGCGCTCGACTACCGCCGCATCATCGATGTGCCGGGCTACGATAAAATTCTGCTTCACCCGGCGGCGCGGATGATCGGAACGATGAATTACGGCTATGCGGGAACGAGGGAGCTGAATGAAGCGCTGGTGTCCCGCTTTCTGGTGATTGACATGCCGCCGCTTACAGAAGAGACACTGTTTTATTTGATGCAGTCAAAATTCCCGGATCTGAAACCGGCGGCACGCGAAGCGCTGGCCGGCCTTTACCTCGATCTGCAGAAAAAGGCAAAACAGGCGGAAATCACCACGCGCGCGCTCGACCTCCGCGGTCTGTTCGGAGCGATCGGCACGATGCGCCAGGGGCTGTCCCCGTATCTTGCGGTGCAGATCGGCATTGTCAATAAATGCTTTGACCTGTTTGAAAAAGAGATCGTGCGGGATGTCGTGCGCACGCGGATTCCGGAAGAGTGGACGCCGCAGGATATTTTTTAGAGGAAATACGTATGGTGACAGAGGAAACATTAAAAACGCATGAGATGGAGCTGGAAAGCCGGATCCGCAATCTCGTCTGGACTGTCAGCGGCGACTACACGCTGAAGCTGAGACCGGATGTGGAGCGGTATGCGAAGGAGCCGGATACGGTACTGTACGACACAATCCGCCAGGGCGCCTTTTCGTGTTACTTTGATCGGGAAGCCTACAGCCTGTATCTGGTGAAGAAGGTTTACAGCGGCGCAGCGGAGGGAGAACTGATGATGCTCGCCCAGCTGGTGACGGAGGAGGCCGTATCGAAGCGGCTCGAAAGCGAGCGCCCCGGTGTCAAGGGCTTTCGAAGGAGAGCAGCGGAGGAAATACTGGACCACTCGTTTGAATCTTTATCCAAAAATGAGACAGGCCGCCTGAAACTGGAGTATCTGCGCGGAAGAAGAGAGGAGGACGAGGGGAAAAGCCCTTCATACTCGGGAAAAACGCGGGAGTGGATGAAACTGCTGAAGCACGCATCCGAAACAGCGGATACAATGGAACTGATCCGGGTGACGGACGAGCTGTACAATAAGGTCGTCGATCCCGCATTTGTGAAAAAGCACGGTGATCTTGCCTCGGTTCTTGCGGTAACGATCGAGGAGCTCACCGAGTATTCCTGGAAGGATTTCCTTTCGGAAGAGCTGTATGAGGACGGGCTCGAGACATATCTGGAGCGAGTTTCGCTTGATATGACAAATTTCACATCAAAAGAGGCGGAAGAGAAGAAAGAAAAAACAGCGGGAAGCGATACCAAAAAGGTCGTTGTCGTCGATGAGAAAGCGCTGGCACGGATGTATCAGTACATTCAGCGCAATTACGGAAAAACGTGGCTCTCGGAGAGTGAGGAGAAAAGCCGGAATTACCAGCTCTGCCGCGGCATCCACAGCGACTGCAGCCTCTATTACACGGAGGGTGTGCTGAAAAATCCGGTCGGAAAGTATTATCAGCTCTCCTACGCGCAGAAGCAGAAGGATAAAAACCTTCATGCCTATTACGACCAGCACCGCGCGGTGCGGCAGAACATTTCGCTGCTGTATCAGGAACTGAAAAAAGCGATGCTGCTGCAGGAGGATCAGTCGTTTGCGGATGCAGACCACGGAATTTTACAGCCCGCGCGGATGTGGAAGGTGGGACGGAGCCAGAATGCGGATCTGTTCCGGCTGGAGCAGCGGCGGAATTCGCTGGATTTTGTCGTGGATATTCTCGTAGATGCGAGCGGTTCCCAGCGGCCGCGCCAGGAGAATGTGACACTGCAGACGTACATTCTGGCGGAGACCTTAAGCCGCCTGCACATCCCGTTCCGCGTGATGAGCTTCTGTACGTTCTGGGATTACACGATCCTGCACCGGATGCGCGATTACGACGATCCGCGGGAGAAGAACAGCAATATTTTTGAGTATATCACATCCTCAAACAACCGCGACGGGCTTGCTGTCAAGGCGGCGGGGATGGATCTTTTAAAACGCCAGGAGGACCGGAAGCTGCTGATCCTCTTAAGCGACGGAAAGCCGTACGATGTGCTGGTGAACCGGCCGAATGCGAGAAATCCAAAGCCGTACCGGGATGACTATGCACTGCATGACACGGCAACTGAGGTGCGGCGCCTCAGGCAGCAGGGTGTCTCGGTGCTTGGGGTCTTTGTAGGCGAGGAGACGGAGCTTATGGCGGAGCAGAAGATTTTCGGCAAGGATTTCGCGTATGCGCGCGATATCCGCAACTTTTCCCATATGGTGGGAAGCTATTTAAGAAGAAAAATCGAAGAATAAACGAGCGGAATGCTCCGGGCGGAAAGTGAAAAACTTTTATCCGGAGCATTTTTTTCGATTTTTTTACGCAAACAGGTTGACATTTCCCACAAAATCTCCTAGAATGTTCTATAGCGAACTGTTTAATATGAAACAGTCATCTATAGAACAGTTGCTTATGGAACAGTCCTTATTCAAACAGTTTTATAACGAACAGATGGGGACGGCAGCAAAGGGGAAAGGAGGAAAAAAGCAGCGTGTGTTGTAAAAAAAGAAAAATCGGCCACGAACTGCGGACGCTGGACAATATGATGTCACGGAACCTGATGGCAGCCGCCAGAGAGCGGGGCGTCGATGAACTGACGGCCATGCACGGGTGGATTTTGGACTATCTGTGCAGGAACGAGCACAAAGATATTTTCCAGAAAGATATTGAAGCGGAATTTAAGATCTGCCGCTCTACCGTGACCAACATTTTAAAGCTCATGGAGAAAAAGGGCTACATCAAACGGGAGTCCGTTCCCTATGACGCGCGGCTGAAAAAACTGGTGCTGACCGATACCGGAAGAGAGCTTCACGAGAAGACGAAAGATATGATCGATATGCTGGAAGAACAGACGGTTGCGGGAATTTCAAAAGAAGATCTTGACACTTTCTACCGTGTCATCGATCAGGTCAAAAACAACGTAAAAAATATGTTAGGAGAGACATCATGTTAAAAACACTTGGAGCACAGGTAAAAGAGTTTAAAAAAGCCTCCATTGCCACTCCGATTTTCATGATTCTGGAGGTTATCATGGAGATGATCATTCCTCTTATGATGGCATCCATTATCGATAACGGTGTAGAAAAAGGCGATCTCCATCACATTTACGTGGTGGGAGCATTCATGGTAGTGGCAGCAGCCATCGGTCTGTTTGCAGGTATCATGGGCGGAAAATATGGAGCAAAGGCATCTGCCGGATTTGCAAAAAATCTGCGTCAGGCCATGTTTGAAAATATCCAGGAATATTCTTTTTCCAATATTGACAAATTCAGTACAGCAGGTCTTGTCACCCGTCTGACCACAGATGTGACGAATCTGCAGAATGCATATCAGATGATCCTTCGTATGTGCATGCGTGCACCGGCGAGTATGATCATTGCAATGATTATGTCGTTTTACATCAATGCACGCCTTGCGAGCATTTATCTGGTGGCCGTTATTCTTCTTGGAACGTGTCTGTTTCTGATCATGCGGTCTGCAACCAAATATTTCGAGCAGGCATTTCCAAAATATGATGAATTAAATGCGAGTGTGCAGGAAAACGTATCCGCAATCCGTGTGGTAAAAGCGTATGTGCGCGAAGATTATGAGACAGGAAAATTTCACAAAGCGTCCGAAAATATTTATAAAATTTTCTGTAAAGCAGAAGAAAATCTTTCCTTTAATGCACCGCTGATGCAGCTGACCGTGTACAGCTGTATTCTTCTGATCAGCTGGCTCGGCGCAAAAATGATTGTCGGAAGCAGTCTTTCGACCGGAGAACTGATGAGCCTTCTGACCTATTGCATGAACATTCTGATGAGCCTTATGATGCTTTCCATGGTATTCGTTATGATCACAATGAGCCTTGCAAGTGCGCGCCGTATTTCAGAAGTCCTGAATGAGAAGAGTGATCTCGATAATCCGGAGAATCCGGACTTTTCGATTCCGGATGGAAGCATTACCTTCGATCATGTCTATTTCAACTACAAAAAAGGAGCCGGCGAGCCGGTTCTTTCGGATATCAATCTTTCCATCCAATCGGGTGAGACAATCGGTATTATTGGCGGAACCGGAAGTGCGAAGACAAGTCTTGTCAACCTGATCAGCCGTCTGTATGATGTAACAGATGGATCCGTTAAGGTCGGCGGAAAGGATGTCCGCTCCTACGATATGGAAACGCTGCGAAATGAAGTAGCCGTTGTTTTACAGAAAAATGTGCTGTTTTCCGGTACTATTCTCGACAACCTCCGATGGGGTGATAAAAATGCTTCGGAAGAAGAGTGCAAGCGTGTCTGCCGTCTTGCCTGCGCCGATGAATTTATCGATCGGATGCCGGAGGGCTATAACACCTACATCGAGCAGGGCGGATCCAACGTATCCGGCGGTCAGAAACAGCGCCTCTGTATCGCAAGAGCACTGCTGAAGAAACCAAAGGTGCTGATTCTGGATGACAGTACAAGTGCTGTCGATACCGCAACCGACGCGAAAATCCGGAAGGCATTCCTGACTGAGATTCCTGAAACGACAAAGCTGATCATTGCACAGCGTATTTCCAGTGTGCAGGACGCAGACCGCATCATTGTCATGGAGAACGGAAAAGTAAATGGTTTTGGAAGCCATGAGGAATTACTGAAAACCAATGAAATTTACCGCGAAGTATATGAGTCTCAGACCGGTGGCGGCGGAGACTTTGACGAAAAGAGAGGTGAGTAAGGAATGGCAGAGAGAGTACAGCAGGTAAAGGGGCCGGGAGCAAGACCTCCAAGAGGGGTGAAACCGCAGGTCAAGAATCCGATGAAGATCTTTACCAGAATTATGAAATATGTATTAAAGGATTATACGGTACACTGCATCGCTGTTGTCATTGCGATTTTTGTCAACGTCCTGGCAAATGTACAGGGAACGATGTTTATGAAAACGCTGATTGACGGCTATATCACGCCGATGCTGACCCAGCCGGATCCGGATTTTGGCCCGCTGCTCCACGCAATTTTGCGGGTGGCCGGATTTTACGGAATCGGTATTGTGGCTGCGTTCGTTCAGAACCGTACCATGATTTATGTATCCCAGGGAACCCTGCGGAATCTGAGAAATGATCTGTTCGGCAATATGGAAAAGCTGCCGATCAAATATTTTGATACCCATGCGCACGGCGACATCATGTCGATTTATACAAATGATATTGATACCCTGCGTCAGATGATCAGTCAGAGTATCCCGCAGATCATCAACAGTGCAATCACGATTGTCAGTGTCTTTGTCAGTATGCTGATTCTGAACATCCCGCTGACGATTACAACGCTGGTTATGGTATCTATCATGCTGGGAGTGACAAAAAAGGTGGCCGGATTTTCCGGAAATTTCTTTGTAAAACAGCAGAGGGATCTTGGTAAAGTCAACGGCTTTATCGAAGAGATGATGGATGGCCAGAAGGTTGTCAAGGTATTCTGTCATGAAGAGGAGAATATCGAAAAATTCAAAGAAATTAATAACAATCTGTATGAGAGTGCTTACAATGCCAATGCGTTTGCAAATGTTATCGGACCGATCAATGCACAGCTTGGAAATATGAGCTATGTTGTCTGTGCAATTGTAGGCGGTGCACTTGCCCTTGGCAGCGTCGGTGGCTTTACGCTCGGTGGTCTGGCAAGCTTTCTGACCTTCAACAAGAGTTTTAACATGCCGATCAACCAGGTCAGCCAGCAGCTGAACGCAATTGTTATGGCACTTGCAGGAGCGGAACGTATTTTCCGACTGATGGATGAAGAGCCGGAGCTGGACGAGGGGTATGTAACGCTTGTCAATGCGAAGGAAGAAAACGGAAAACTCACCGAGACGAAAGAGCGTACCGGAAAATGGGCATGGAAGCATACGCACCAGGCAGATGGATCTGTGGATTACCGCGAGCTGCAGGGCCGTGTGGTATTCGAACATGTTGATTTCGGCTACAACCCGGATAAAATTGTTTTGCACGATGTATCGCTGTTTGCAGAGCCGGGTCAGAAGATCGCGTTTGTCGGTTCTACCGGAGCCGGAAAGACAACCATTACCAATCTGATCAACCGCTTCTATGATATTCAGAAAGGTAAGATCCGTTACGATGAGATCAACATTGGAAAGATCAAAAAAGATGACCTGAGAAGATCGCTTGGCATTGTTTTGCAGGATACACATCTGTTTACGGGAACGGTAAGAGAAAATATTGCCTTCGGAAAGCTCGATGCGACGGAGGATGAGGTTGTAGCAGCAGCAAAACTGGCGAATGCGCACGGATTCATTATGCGTCTGCCGCAGGGCTATGACACAATGCTGACCGGAGACGGTGCGAATCTGTCCCAGGGTCAGCGGCAGCTTCTTGCGATCGCGCGTGCAGCCATTGCAGATCCGCCGGTACTGATTCTCGATGAGGCGACAAGCTCCATCGATACCCGTACCGAGCGCATTGTTCAGGATGGTATGGATAAGCTGATGAGCGGAAGAACAACCTTTGTTATCGCACATCGTCTGTCTACCGTACGAAACGCCGATTGTATCATGGTTCTTGAGCAGGGACAAATTATTGAACGCGGTACCCATGATCAGCTGATGGAACAGAAAGGAAAATATTACCAGCTGTATACCGGAAATCAGGTTTCCGCATAGCAGAAAAAACGGAAAAAGTAAGTCCCGCACGACAGAAAATAAAAATCTGTCTGTGCGGGATTTTTTTGCGAAGCAGCGGCTGGTTTTATGTGCGAGTAGCGAAGCGGATTGCGAATATCCGCTTCGAAATGATGATTGCGAGTGATACAGTAAGTTCCCACAGGTTTTTGGGTCTTGAAAAAGACAGCGGGATTTTATAAAATAGAAGAAGCGTTTGAATATATGCAAAGGAGAAAAACTATGGAATACCTGAATACAGCGCAGGAGCTGCTCGATTTTATCATGCGGTGCAAAAGCCCGTTTCATGTGGTAAAAGAAGCCGGCGATCTGCTGAACGAAAATGGATATACAAAACTGGAGGAGACAAAAGAATGGAGTCTCGTTCCGGGCGGAAAATATTATGTGACGAGAAATGAATCCTCGGTGATTGCGTTCCAGATCCCTGAGAGCGCATTTTCCAGCTACCAGATCATCGCAAGCCACAGCGACTGTCCGACGTTTAAAGTAAAGGGAGAGGACCCATTCGTGACGGATGGTCATTACACCCGCCTGAACGTGGAGGGCTACGGCGGAATGATCCGTTCCCCATGGTTTGACCGTCCGCTTTCCCTGGCGGGCCGCATGGTGGTACGTGACGGAAACAGCGTGAAATCCGTGCTGGTTGATGCCGGACGAGATCTGGTGACGATCCCGAATCTGCCGATTCATCTGAATCGTGACATCAACAACGGAATCAAATACAGTGTGCAGACCGACATGCTCCCGATTCTCGGTGATGAGACAGCGAAAGATCATTTTTATGAGCTGTTTCTGCCGGATACCGCAAAAGAGGATATTCTCTCCATGGAGCTTTATCTGTATAACCGAGTGGAAGGATCCATCTGGGGTGCCGGCAGGGAGTTTTTATCCAGTGGGCGTCTGGATGACCTGCAGAGCGCGTTTGGCTCCTTAAAGGGCTTTCTTGCTGCAAAGGCAACAGGCCAGGTCAATGTCTGCGCAATCTTTGACAATGAGGAGGTAGGAAGCCTCACAAAGCAGGGTGCGGATTCTTCGTTCCTGACAGAGACACTGCAGCATATCAATGCAGCCTGTGGAAAAGACACGATTGCATATCACAGAGATCTTGCGGGAAGCTTCCTTGTTTCTGCTGACAATGCACATGCCTTCCACCCGGCACATGCGGAGAAATACGATCCGAAGAGCCGCGTATACATGAATGGGGGCGTTGTCATTAAACAGAGCGCAAACCAGAAATATACAACGGATGCCGTTTCCGAGGCAGTAACAAAGATGCTCTGCGAGAAGGCCGGCGTACCGTGCCAGGTATTCGCAAACCACGCCGACATTCCGGGCGGAAGCACGCTTGGCGCAATTCTGAACTCTCTTGTCTCGGTGACAAGCGTGGATATCGGAATGGCTCAGCTTGCGATGCATTCCCCGTATGAGACGGCAGGCGCCAAAGATACTGCTTATCTGGTGCAGTTCGCAAAGACCTTCTATGAGACGACACTGGTGCGGACAGAGCATGGATTTTCTCTGGAAGAAAAATAAAAGTTTAAGATAGAAAAAAGCGGCCGGCGGGACTTTTGAAAAGCCTCTGCCGGCCGCTTTTTGCGTACTTGCAAAGTGTGTTTTAAGGATCAGATTATTCTGTCCGGAGTGCCGTAACCGGATCGCTTTTTGCCGCTTTCTTCGACGGAATCAGACCGCCGATCAGGGTCAGAACGACGCTGAGTGCAATCAGAACAAGCGCCGGGACGAGTGGAAGAGAAGCACTGACCTTCGTCGTATCCGCCAGATGGTGGATCAGAAGGTTGCCCGGAATCATCAGAAGCAGCGAGAGCCCGATGCCGATCAGTCCTGCACAGAGTCCGATGATGAAGGTTTCGGCATTGAAGACCTGCGAAATATTGCGTTTCGAAGCACCGATCGCGCGCAGGATACCGATCTCTTTCTTACGTTCCAGAACACTGATATAGGTGATGACGCCGATCATAATCGAGGAAACCACAAGGGAAATGCCGACAAAAGCGATCAGCACGTAGCTGATGATGTTGACGATATCCGTGACGGAGGACATCAGAGTGCCGACCACATCGGTGTACGAGATTACCTGCTCGTTTTTGCCTTCTTTTTCCATCGTGTCATTGTAGCCGTCGAGGATGGAGACAACGTGTTCCTTGCTCTCAAAGTTTTTCGGGTAAATGCTGATCGAAGAGGGTTCGTCAAAATCAGCGTAGCCCAGTTTCTGCAGATTGCCCTCATAGGTGGAAGAGCCGGAAGAACTAAGAGAAGCGAAGAGCTCCTTCATATCATCCTCAGTCATATTCATCTGGAAGGCACTTGCAAAGGCATCGGTGTCAATCTTCATGGCATCGCCCATCGAATCCTGCAGAGAATTACCGACCTGCGTCATGGCGCGCTCCATCTCGGACTGAATTGCAGAGGCCATCTGCGTCATCATCTGTTCCATCGCGGAAGTGATCTGTGTCTGCAGAACCGAGGCGACAGAAGCGGAGTAGCTTCCCATAACGCCTGCCATGTAGTTTGTGAGCGCAGAAGAAACCTGGGACTGCAGTCCGTCGAGATCGACGATTTTTGTGATACCGCTGTTCAGCCGCTGCTGGCCGTCCGCCGTGTTCAGGTAGGCGATAAAGTGCTGGCCCATCTCCGTCGGATCCGGCAGGCCGTTCTCCTTCACGTAAGCGAGATAACCGTTAGAAAGCTCCGTCGCAAGCGCAGTGAGCTGGTCGGATGTAATTTCGATATTGCCGTTGTTCTGCATCACCTCGGAAATCCAGTCGTTGATGATCTGAACAGCTTCTTCGGTCTGCAGATACTCCGCAAGATAAGCATCAAACTGTTCCGGATCGGTGTAGCCCATCTTGATCAGGTATGCCTGATACCCTTTGAAGATCCGCTGAATGAGTTCCTGGATCTGTTCCTGTGTAATGGAAACACCGCCGCCGTCTGCAATGATGGTCTGGATGTGGCGCCGCAGGATTTCCTGTGCTTCCGTGGAATTGATGTAGGAGACGAAATCCTCCTGTAAATGGGAATAATCCGCCTCCGGGTGCTCCGAGGCGTAGCCCTGATAGCCCTCCATGAGGCTGGAAGCCAGTTCCTGCATGCCGTCTTCACTGACATTGAGAGTAAGCCCGGATAAAATCTGGCCAAGATCAAGCTGCGGCAGTCCGTCGAAATTAAGAGAGATCTGACTGAGGTCAATCGCACCCGCGAGATCCATGCTGCTTCCGGCGTCCGCAAAGGCGCTGGAAAAATCAAGGTTCATGGAATCACCGGAAAAAGCACCGGAGAGTGCGGAATCGTCGAACTGGAAAGCGTTCTGCAGCTTGTCCTCATCGACAGTGATAAAGGAATCCATATCAAGACCGCTGTTCTGATCCACGGTGCCGAATTCCTGATTCGTAAAGACATCGATGGAGGAGTCCGCCATCTGCTGTTTCACAATCTCGGATTTCTTTGCTTCCTCCACAACGTGGCGGGTCAGCGATGCCGGGTAATTGATGCCGGCGGTCAGGGCAGAGGCGGCAGAGTCAGGGGACGGCTGGACAATACCGGTGATTGTGAGCTTTTCGCCGTTGGCAACGAGTTTTTTCATATAGTCTTCATTGTCGCTTTTATCTTTCCAGACCTGATACTGACTGTCGTATTCGTAGCAGTCTGCGCTGTTCACAAGACGGAACGTGGTGCCGAGAATATCATCGTAGGAATACGTGCCGATGGAGGAAGGGGTCTCGACGGTTTCTTCATTTAAAAACTGGCGGACCATCTCATCCAGCTCGAGTGCATCGCGGAGCCCCAGGGTGTAGAGCAGAAAATCACTCATTCCGCCGTCGGAAGTGAGGACAAGCACACATTCGTTATAGTTTTCCGGCCAGTGTCCGGCTTTTAAGTCGTACTGGTTCTCGTACAGGGAAGCGGTGTCCGGCATCTCGTAAAAGACGTTGGTGCTCATCATGGATGACATGATGCTGTTGGAGCTTGCGCCAAGGCCGAGCGAGCGGAACGACTGGTCCGGGTGCACCTGGCGGATGGAATCGCCGTCTTCGCGGTAGATCTGCGGCGTGACGGAGTAGGAATATTCGATGGCATTTGTGTAGTCGGAAATGCCGTCCGCACCGCCGTCAAGGTACTTTTTCAGGGAAGCGAGATCGTTGGAGTTCATGGTGGAGAACATGTTGGTCACGACTTCCTGGACTTTGATTTCATTCTTTTTGCCGGAATCTTTTGAGTCTTTGCCGGCATTCTGTGAGCCGACCATCATCGAAGTGAGGTCAAAGCCGGTGCGCTGGATCTGAAGCGGATATTCGGAGAGAGTTTCCTCTTCCATATTCTGAATATACTCGTTGACACCAGAGGAGAGTGCCAGAATCAGTGCAATGCCGATGATGCCGATCGAGCCGGCAAACGAGGTGAGCAAGGTCCGCGCTTTCTTGGTGCGCAGGTTATTAAAACTTAAGGAGAGCGCCGTCAGAAAGGACATCGACGATTTGCCCATGTTTTTGTGCTTGGGAGGAAGCAGGGTTTCGGAATCCGGCTCAAACGGGTTCGTGTCGGAGCAGATCACACCGTCGCGCAGGGTGACGATCCGGTTGGCGTAAAGCTCGGCGAGCTCTGGATTGTGTGTGACCATGACGACAAGGCGTTCTTTGGCAACTTCCTGCAGCAGGTCCATGACCTGAATACTGGTGTCGGAATCGAGCGCGCCGGTCGGCTCATCGGCAAGCAGAATTTCCGGGTCATTGACAAGAGCGCGGGCGATGGCGACACGCTGCATCTGACCGCCGGACATCTGGCTCGGCCGCTTGTGGAGCTGTTTTCCAAGACCGACCTTTTCAAGTGCCGCGATTGCTTTTTTGCGCCGCACTTCTTTGGAAACACCGGAAATGGTAAGCGCCAGCTCTACGTTTGCAAGGACGGTCTGGTGCGGGATCAGGTTGTAGCTCTGGAAGACAAAGCCGATCGTGTGGTTCCGGTAGGAATCCCAGTCGCGGTCCTTATACTTTTTCGTGGAAATGCCGTTGATGATCAGATCGCCGCTGTCGTAGCGGTCGAGGCCGCCGATGATATTCAGAAGCGTCGTCTTTCCGGAACCGCTCGGCCCTAAAATAGCGACAAACTCGTTGTCGCGCAAATTTAAGGACACATCGTCGAGCGCTTTCTGTACCAGCGTCCCGGTCCGGTATTCTTTTTTGATATGCTGAATCTGTAGCATAAAAGGGTAACTCCTTCTGTGATTAATATGTGAACAGTTGTCCTTTATTCTACAACGAAATACGGGAAAAGTCCCGGGCTTTAGAAAAATTTAAGAAAAGTTTATCGACAGAAAAAAAGTTCCGCCTCTGTTTCAGAAAAACAAAAAACGGAACTTTCTTTATCTGTGATACTTATGATGCCGGAAAAGTCAGACTTCCATCAGAAGACCTTTCATATAAGCCTTTAAGATTTTCTTTTTCTCCAGCGAAAGATTATTGTAAAGCGTAATGATTTCCTGTTGTCCTTCGGTAAGCTGCAGGGCATCCGGCTCGTCGAGAAAGAAATCGGCAAGTGTGATGCCGAAAGCGTCGCAGAGCTTCTGCAGGGTAGGGATGGTTGGAATATTGGTGCGGTTTACCATATTGTTTAAGGTAGAATAGGGAATGTCTGCCTCTTTTGCAAGGCGGTAATAAGTCCAGGAGCGCTCGCGGCATAAATCCTGGATATGCTGTATCACATCTTTATCTCTCATAAAAAGATACCTCGTATTCCTATGTAATGTAGCAGTATGAAAAATACTACTCACATATATTATACTTCTGTAAAAGAATAGAAACAGATCTTAAAGAGAGATGCAGAAAAGCTGTACAAATAAGAAATAACTGGATCGTGAGAGGGAAAAAGAAAAACCCGGCAGGAAAACAAGGTCTCCTGCCGGGTTTTGAAACGGTTTCAGATTCTGTGCGCTTACTCTTCGGTGGAATTTTCTTCCAGCTCGTTGAATTCCTCCGTATCCATCAGTTCGTCGAATGCGTCTGCTGCGATTTCGTACTCTTCATCCGAGTCGATATTGTCGAGGTTTGGCTGGCCGTTCTCTTCATAATAGCGGTACAGATAAACTTCGCCGTCTTCGTTCTCGCCGTTTTCATCGAGCGGCAGAAGAGCGATGTACTCTTTCTGGTTCGGAGCTGGGAAAATGGTCAGTACGGCACATTTTACTTCGGTATCGTCGTCCAGTGTCAGGGTAACAGTCGGCTGATCCAGATCCTGGCAGTCGCTGCCGCAGTCTGCGCAGTCTCCGCTGCAGGATGCGCTGTTGAATAATTCTTCACTCATTTGTATTACCTTCCTTTTTCGTGTTCAAGTCTTATCAGGTTCTTGTCTGCCATTCTAACAGATAATAGAAAAAAACACAATGGCTGTGCCGGGAAAGCAGAAAAAATGCGGCTGATACAGGAAAATACGGAAAAGATACAATAAATAAGAACGAAAAAATGAAAAATTAGTCGTATTTTCTATTGACTGTTTTCGGGTACAGTTTTATACTATCACTATTGAATCTAAATATACAGGCAGCTGAACAAACTTATCCTCAACTGCCGGGGAGGCAAAAAATGGATATCAGATTTGAAAAAAGAGAACATTTACAGGAAAAACCGGATCAGAAAAATCTTGGATTCGGAAAACACTTTACAGACTATATGTTTGTCATGGACTGGGACAAAGAGCAGGGATGGCATGATGCAGCAATCGTACCGTACGGCGGAATCCAGATGGATCCTGCAACCATGGTACTTCACTATGCACAGGAAACGTTCGAGGGACTGAAAGCCTACAGAACAGCAGAAGGAAAGATCCAGCTGTTCCGTCCGGAAATGAACGCACGCCGTATGATTAAATCCAACGAGAGACTCTGCATGCCGGGTGTACCGGAGGAGATGTTTGTAGAGGCTGTCAAAGCACTGGTTAAAGCACAGGAAGACTGGGTACCGTCTGAGCCAGGTACATCTCTTTACATCCGTCCGTTCATGTTCGCTACTGAGGCAAGCCTTGGCGTACATATGGCAAAATCCTACAAATTCGTTATCATCACCACTCCGGTTGGAGCATACTATGCAGAGGGCATCAACCCGGTTAAGATCCTGGTTGAGGATGAATATGTTCGTGCAGTCAAAGGTGGCACAGGATTTACAAAATGCGGCGGTAACTATGCAAGTTCCATCGCAGGCCAGGTAAAAGCAGAGAAGATGGGATGCACCCAGGTTCTGTGGCTGGACGGCGTACATCGTAAATATGTAGAGGAAGTTGGAACCATGAACATCATGTTCAAGATTGCCGGCGAAATCTACACCGCACCGCTGGAAGGAACTGTTCTTCCGGGCGTAACCCGTGATTCCCTGATCCATATCTTAAGAGACTGGGGATATAAAGTAAACGAAACACATCTGTCGGTTGACGATCTGATGAAAGCAGGTCATGACGGCACACTGGAAGAAGCATTTGGTACTGGTACAGCAGCAGTTGTATCTCCGGTTGGTGAATTTGTATACAAGGACGATTCTGTTGTTGTAAATGACTTCAAGATCGGTGAGCTGACCCAGAAACTGTACGATACCCTGACCGGTATCCAGTGGGGTAAACTGGAAGATAAATATGGCTGGACTACTCCGGTAGAATAAACCATATAAAACAGAAAAATGCAGATAAGGGGGTCCTTCCCGCACAGCGGTGCGGGGAGGATTCTTTCGCTTCAGAAAAAGATTCAGAAATCGTTTGAAAGGAAACAAAGCAGAATGGATCAGAATCGAATGCCTCTTGTGGAGGCGTTACAACAGTTCCGGGAGGAAGCACCGGCCTATTTCCGTATTCCGGGACACCGGTTTGAGCGCGGGCTGGATGAGACGTTAAACGGAGCGTCGCTTGCGGCGTATGACCTCTCGGAGGCAGAAGGGCTTGACGATCTGCATCACGCGGAGGGCGTGATTGCAGAGGCGCAGAAACTGGCGGCGGAAACGTGGAAGGCAAAAAAAACTTTTTTTCTTGTCAACGGCACAACATGCGGCAACGAGGCGATGGTGCTTTCGTCTGTGAAAGAGGGCGAAAAAATCATTGTTCCGCGAAACGTGCACAAATCGGTGCTGATGGGCCTGATTTTAAGCGGAGCCACACCGGTTTATGTGATGCCGGAGTACAGCACGAAATGGCAGATGTGGGGCGGCGTAACGCCGGAGACGATCGAAAAAGCCTTCGCGGAAACGCCGGATGCGAAAGCCGTACTTCTGGTCAGCCCGACGTACTACGGTCTTTGCAGTGATCTGCAGGCGATCGCAGAAATCTGTCACTGCCACAACGCAGCGCTTCTTGTCGATGAAGCACATGGATCGCACCTCTATTTTTCCGAACAGCTTCCTCTCGGCGCACTGGAAAGTGGTGCGGATGCCTGCGCGCAGAGTATCCACAAAACGGCGGGTTCCTTTACACAGAGCTCCTTCTTATCACTCGGTTCTGGCCGTCTCGATGAGGCAAGAGTGGCCGCCAATCTGCAGATGGTACAGAGTACATCGCCGTCCTACCTTCTGATGGCATCCCTCGATGCGGCGCGGCGCGGGATGGCGCTGCACGGAAAAGAGCGAATGGAACGCGCGCTGGAACTCGGCCAGAGGGCGCGGCAGGAGCTTGCAAAGATCAAAGGAATCGAAGTTCTTGGGACCGAGATGGAAGGAACGTGCGGCGTATGGAAGATCGACCTGACGCGTCTTGTATTCTCGGCAAGAGAACTTGGTATTTCCGGCTACGATCTGCAGGTGCGTCTGTACGAGGAATACCGCGTCAGTACAGAGCTTGCCGACGAGGAGAACGTGGTCTGCGTTATTACCTGGGCAAACAGCGAGGAAGATATCACACGGCTGATCGATGCGCTGGCAGGAATTTCGGCAGCAGAGAGCGGGAAAACGACGGGGCGGACGAAGTTTACAGAAAAGCAGTGGCTGTTCCGCAGCCTGCCGGAGATGGTAAAGACACCGCGCGAGGCATATTTTGCGGAGAAGGAAGCCGTTCCGTTTGCAGAAGCGGAAGGACGAATTGCAGCCGAGATGGCAGCCCCATATCCGCCGGGAATCCCGCTCATCTGCCCGGGCGAGCGGTACAGCAGAGAAATGTTGGAACTGATGCGCCAGTATAAAGCAGACGGCTGCGAATTTCACGGACCGTCGGATGCGTCGCTGGAAGTGCTGTATGTTCTGAAAGAGGAATAAAAGAAAACGGAAGTCGGTTCCCAGCGCTTTGCAACAGAAACCGCAGAGAACAGACTGTCAGGAAAAGGAGATGAATTGCGTATGAAAAAAATGATATCCTGGAACGTAAATGGACTGAGAGCCTGTATGAAGAAAGGCTTTCAGGAATACTTTGAGGCGGCAGATGCCGATATTTTCTGCCTGCAGGAGACAAAGCTGCAGGAAGGACAGATCGACCTTGAGCTGCCCGGCTATCATCAGTATTGGAATTATGCGGAAAAGAAAGGATATTCCGGTACGGCCCTGTTTACCAAAGAGGAGCCGATTTCCGTTCGCTATGGTATCGGAATCGAAGAACATGATATGGAAGGCCGTGTGATTACGGCAGAGTTTCCAGAATACTTTGTTGTAACCGTCTACACACCGAATTCGCAGGATGAATTAAAACGCCTTGCCTACCGGATGGAGTGGGAGGATGCGTTTCTTTCTTATTTAAAAGGACTGGAGCAGGAAAAACCGGTGATTTTCTGCGGAGATCTGAACGTCGCAGCGACCGAGATGGATATCAAAAATGCAAAGGCAAATGAGAAAAACGCCGGCTTTACGAAAGAGGAGCGCGAAAAATTTGCTGTGATCAAAGAAAAAGGCTTTGTTGATTCCTTCCGTATGCTGTATCCGGACACCGTGGCGTATTCCTGGTGGTCATACCGCTTCCAGGCACGCCAGCGGAATGCAGGATGGCGGCTTGATTACTTTATGGTATCAGAGTCCTTAAAAGATGCAGTTGCAGATGCCAAAATCCATACCGAAATTCTCGGTTCCGACCATTGCCCGGTGGAACTGGATTTAGAGGTATAACAATTGGTAACATTGGTCAATTGACAATTTTATTCAAATGATTTACATTAATAGTATGACAATTGCAACAAATTATAAAAAATAAGGGCGGGAATTATGATACAGACAAAAAACAGAGGAAAATATCGAATTTTGCCGGGAAATCCGGAGAAAATGGGCGCATCGGCGACGAAAGACGGATACAATTTTGCCGTAGAAGTATCAGATGGAAAAAAAGCAGAGCTTCTGCTGTACCGGAAAGGTCACCAGAAACCGTTTCTTACCGTGCCGCTTCCGGAAGAGGAGCGCACTGGCGTGATCAGTTCCGTGGAAATCACAGGCCTGACGGTAGGAAAGTTTTCGTATGCCTACCGGATGGACGAAGCTTTCTGCTTGGATCCGTATGCGGGAGCAGTAGAAGGAAGAGAAACCTTCGGTGCACCGATGGAAAAAGAAGAGGGCGCCTGCTGCTGCCTTCTCCCGGAGTACCCGGTAATGCGCACCACCTCACTGCACCGGCCGTATGAGGAGACGATTCTGTATAAGCTCCATGTGCGCGGTTTCACCAAAGACGGAAGCTCCCGTGTAAAGAACAAGGGAACGTTCCGCGGCGTGATCGAAAAAATTCCATACTTAAAAGAACTCGGTATCAATGCAGTAGAACTGATGCCGTCCTACGAGTTTTTTGAGTGGACCTCCCTTACGGAGCCAGCCTATGTATATCCGGCGCCGGCGGAAGAGAAGCGCGTGAATTATTGGGGATACGGCACAAAGGCCCTGTATTTTGCTCCGAAAGCTTCGTATGCTGCATCCGCAGATGCCGTCGCAGAGTTCGCAGAGATGGTCGATGCCCTGCATGAGAATGGTATCGAATGCCTGATGGAATTCTGTTTTGCCCCGGGAACGCCTTCTGGTTTTGCCCTGCAGGTTCTGCACCACTGGCAGCTCCGCTACCAGATCGACGGTTTCCATCTGGTCGGCGATGCATCGCTGGCAGAAGAAGCGTCCAAAGATGCACTCCTTCGGAAGACGAAACTGATTTTCCTCGGTTTTGACGGCGCACGGATCTATCAGGGAAAACGCCCGTGGTTCCGGAATTTAGGGGAACACAATCAGGGCTACCAGTACCATATCCGCCGCTTCTTAAAAGGCGATGAGGGCAGCCTTTCCGACTTCACCTATTATCTGAGAAGAAGCCCGGAGACACACGGTGTGATCAATTATCTTGCGGATCACGACGGTTTTACCCTGTATGACAGCGTTTCCTACGAACAGAAACACAATCTGGACAATGGCGAAGACAATATGGATGGTTCCAACGAAAACCTGACCTGGAACTGCGGCGCAGAAGGCGTGACCCGGAAACCGGCTGTGCGCGCGCTGCGTCTCCGCCAGCTGAAAAATGCCGTTCTCATGCTGATGACAAGCCAGGGAACACCGCTGATTTACGGCGGTGATGAATTCGGCAACAGCCAGAAGGGCAACAACAACGCCTGGTGCCAGGACAACAAAACCGGCTGGATCGACTGGAAAGCAGCCGCCCGGAATCCGGAGTTTGCCGCCTTTGTAAAAGCAGCAATCGCCTTCCGGAAAGCGCATCCGGCGCTGCACGGCGAACGCGAGCCGCGCCTCATCGACTACAAATCCTACGGCTGCCCGGATATGTCCTTCCACAGCCAGAGAGCCTGGTTCTCCCAGATGGAAAATACGTGCCGTTTTATCGGCGTCATGTACTGCGGAAGCTATTTCCAGGATAAAGACGGCAACAAGGACGACGATCTTTATATTGCCTACAACATGCACTGGAATCCGCATGAGCTGGCACTGCCGTCCCTCCCGGAACAGAAGGTCTGGTATCTGACGGCCGACACCAACACACCGGAAGTCTTCCTGACAGAAGAAAATCAGAAAAAAGTCAGCGCAAAAACGGTCATCGTGCCGCCGCGCAGTATCATAATTTTAACAGGAAAGCAGGAGAAGAGGCAGAATGATGAAAGCATGGCAGCACTTTAAAACCATTACCACACACAAAATGTGGGTCATGCGGTACTGCTTCAAAATAGGACTGTACTGGCAGGGACTGACCCACGACCTCTCGAAATATTCGCCGACGGAATTTCTGGTCGGCATGAAATACTATCAGGGCGACCGGAGTCCCAATAACGCCGAGCGCGAAGACACCGGCATGTCAAAATCCTGGATGCACCATAAAGGGCGCAACAAACATCATTTTGAATACTGGATTGATTACGGTATCAATTGTGACACCATCATCAAAGGCGTCCCAATGCCGCGCCGTTACGTCGCCGAGATGATTATGGACCGCATCAGCGCGTCCCGCGTCTACCTCGGAGACGCTTATACCGATCAGGCGCCGTACCAGTATCTCAAAAAAGGAATCGGCCACCTCTGGTTCGTCCATCCCGAGACACTCTCGCAGCTCGAATTTCTGCTGCGCATGCTCTCGGAACGCGGCGAAGACGATACCCTCTATTACATCCGCTACCATTTCCTAAAAGGTGACCCCGTCCCGCGAATGCACTGTCCTCAAGAATGCACCGTCTACGAAGAGGCCATCCGCAAGAAAGTGTCCCCGTCCACTCATTAAGGTATTGGACCCACCCGCCCTCCCGATACTCCTGAGCGTCCCTTTCCCACAACAAAAATACAACTTGTTACAACAACCGTACAAGTTGTATTATAAATTCCAGAAAGGGGAATCACCAATCACATGGAACCAACCACCGGCAAAGCCAAATACTACACCCTGATGGAAGCCCTAAAAGAGCAGATTCTCTCCGGAACCATAAAACCCGGCCAGAAGCTTCCCTCCGAAAACGAACTGACCCGGGAATACGCCCTCTCACGCCACACTGTCCGAAAGGCCCTCGCTCTTCTCGAAAATGAAGGCTATATCACCGCCCAGCACGGCAAAGGAACCTTCTGCTCCGAGCGCGTAATCCAGCGTCATAATTCAAAAAACATCGCCGTCACCACCACCTACCTGTCCGACTACATCTTCCCCCGTCTCATCCAGGGAATGGATCGAGTGCTGAGCGAAAACGGCTACAGCATTATCTTAAAGAACACCTGCAACAGCCGCTCCAAAGAAGAAAAAGTCTTAAAAGAACTCCTCGACAAGCCCATCGACGGCCTCATCATCGAGCCGAGCAAAAGCCAGATCCTCTGCCGCCACATCAACTTGTACGAAATGCTGGACAAGTACCAGATCCCGTATGTCTTCATCCAGGGCTGCTACCCCCAGATGGCAGACAAGCCCTGCATTCTGATGGATGACTGCAAAGGCGGCTATCTGCTGACCCGGCACCTTTTAGAGACCGGCCGACGAAACATCATCGGCATCTTCAAGGCCGACGACAGCCAGGGCGCCCAGCGCCATAAAGGCTACGTGCAGGCGCTGCAGGAAAGCGGAATCCTGTATGATCCCGAAAACGTCATCTGGTTTCACACCGAAGACCGGAAAACCAAACCGTCCCTGATGCTTTCCATGCTGCTCGACAGCAAAAAGTCCGTCGATGCCGCCGTCTGCTACAACGACCAGATCGCGCTCGCCGTCATCTCCATGCTGGAAGAAAAGGGAATCTCCGTGCCGGAAGACATCGCCGTCACCGGATACGACAACTCGCTGATCGGCCAGAGCAGTCCGATCGGGATCACGACCATTGCCCATCCGCAGGAAAAACTCGGTGAGATGGCAGCAGAGCTCATTCTCGAAAAAATCAGAAAAGTCCCGGAAGAAGAAAGCAGCGTCAAACGCCTGATTTCCCCGGAACTCATCGTAAGAGAATCCACTGCAGGAAAAAATCTGTCAACAGAGACGAAAAAATAGAAAAGAACCCAAGGGAGGAAAAAACAATGGGAATGGATGCAAAAACAGCAATCCTCGAACAGAAAACAGCACTTGGTATTGAGTTCGGCTCAACCAGAATCAAAGCCGTCCTGATCGGCGCAGACAACGCCCCGATTGCATCTGGAGATCACGAGTGGGAAAACCGCTATGACAACGGCGTGTGGACCTACACCCTCGAGGACATCTGGACGGGCCTGCAGGATGCCTATACCAAAATGGCAGCTGATGTCAAAGAAAAATACGACATTACTCTGACCCGCGTCGGAGCCATCGGCTTCAGTGCCATGATGCACGGCTATATGGCATTTGACAAAGCAGGAAACCTCCTCGTGCCGTTCCGCACCTGGAGAAACAATATCACAGAAGAAGCAAGCGAGAAGCTGACCGATCTTTTCGGATTCCACATCCCGCAGAGATGGACTATCGCCCATCTGTATCAGGCAATCTTAAACGGTGAGCCGCATGTGGCAGATATCGACTACGTGACAACCCTTGCCGGATACATTCAGTGGAAAATGACCGGCGAGCGTGTCGTTGGTGTCGGCGAGGCATCTGGAATCTTTCCAATCGATTCTGAAACCAACACTTACTTTGCCGACATGATCGCCAAATTTGACGAGGCAGTCGCAGACAAAGCATATTCATGGAAAGCACTCGATGTTCTGCCGCACGTTCTGAACGCAGGTGACAATGCCGGTGTTCTGACAAAAGAAGGTGCCGCACTTCTCGACATGTCCGGAAATCTGGAAGCAGGCATTCCGCTCTGCCCGCCGGAGGGAGATGCCGGAACAGGTATGGCAGCAACAAACAGCGTCCGCGTCAGAACCGGAAACGTGTCTGCCGGAACTTCCGTTTTTGCTATGATCGTTCTGGAGAAGAACCTTTCCAAAGTATACCCGGAGATCGATATGGTAACAACCCCGTCCGGTCATCCGGTTGCCATGGTGCACTGCCAGAACTGTACTTCTGATCTGAATGCATGGGTCAATCTCTTCCGTGAATTTGCGCAGACCTTCGGCATGGAAATCAGCACGAATGATCTGTTCGGCAAGCTGTACAACAAAGCCCTGGAGGGCGACGCAGACTGCGGCGGACTCCTTGCCTACAACTACTTCTCCGGCGAGCACGTAACCGGATTCAACGAGGGCCGTCCTGTCTTCGCGCGTACTCCGGATGCGAAATTCAATCTGGCAAACTTTATGAGAGTCAACCTGTTTACTTCCCTTGGCGCCCTGAAAGTCGGCCTTGATATCCTGATGAAAGAGGAGCATGTTCAGGTCGACCAGATTCTCGGCCACGGCGGTCTCTTCAAGACAAAAGGTGTCGGCCAGAAGATCCTCGCAGGTTCAATCGACGCACCGGTTTCCGTCATGGAGACAGCAGGAGAGGGCGGAGCCTGGGGCATCGCACTGCTGGCTTCTTATATGATCAATAAAGAAGAGAATGAAACACTCGAGGATTACCTCGATGCAAAAGTCTTCGCAGGAAATGCTGGAACCAAGATGGATCCGGACCCGGCAGACGTCGCTGGATTTGAAGTATTCACCGAGCGCTACAAAAAAGGCCTGCCGATTGAGCGTGCAGCAGTAGAGAGCTTAAAATGAACCATCGTTTGGGAAAGACAGAAAGGACAACACAATGTTAGAAGAACTGAAAAAAAGAGTATACGAAGCCAACATGCTTCTTCCAAAATACGGACTGGTTACCTTTACCTGGGGAAATGTCAGCGAGATTGACCGGGAAAGCGGTCTGTTCGTCATCAAACCAAGCGGCGTGGATTACGACCTGCTGACACCGGACGATATGGTTGTCATGGATCTGAACGGAAACAAAGTAGAAGGACGCTACCGTCCGTCTTCTGACACCCCGACCCATCTGGAGCTGTACAAAGCATTTCCAGAGATCGGCGGCATTGTTCACACCCATTCCTCCTATGCGACAAGCTGGGCACAGGCGGGAAGAAGCATTCCGTGCTACGGAACAACCCATGCAGACTACATCTACGGTGAAGTACCGTGCCTGCGCTGCCTGACAAAAGAAGAGATTGACGAGGCATACGAGGAAAACACCGGCCATCTGATCGTCAATGAGTTCAAACGGATGGGAAAAGATGTAAAAGCCGTTCCGGCCGTTCTTTGCAAGAACCACGGACCGTTCACCTGGGGCAAAGATGCGCATGAGGCTGTTCACAATGCTGTTGTCCTCGAAGAGGTTGCCAAAATGGCATACCGTGCCGAGACCATCAACCCGAGAATCCAGCCGGCACCGCAGGAGCTGCAGGATAAACACTATTACCGTAAACATGGTGCAAATGCTTATTACGGACAGAACTAAAAAAGAGTAAGAAGATAAGAAAAGTGTCATCCACAAACTGCAGGGCACACAGCCCGCAGGTGGATGACACTTTTTTGATAAAAACATTTTTATGATAGAAATCTGCTTTTAAAATCAAGTGGTCGTCTGACGCCGGATCAGAAGCGGCGGAACGGTCTTGTGAACCGGCTCGGCAAGCGGCACCGGGTGGCGTTTTTTCCGTTCCTGCATCTGGGAGACCAGAAGGGAAACAGCCTCGTCTGCAATCTGGTCAATCTGCTGGCCGACAGTGCTGATCGGATAGATAGCCTGCTCGGAAATCGGCGCACCGTCGAAGCCGATGAGTTCGTAATCGTCCGGCAGGGTATGGTATTTGCGGATCAGAAGATTTAAAAGAATATTGGCATGATCATCGTTGGAGAGGAAGATGCCCTTTTTCTGACCGGCATATTTTTGTTCGATGTTGTCAAAGATTTCCTGCAGCGGTGCTGCGGCTTCCTGATAGGAGAGTCCAAAATCCCGAATGATAACCTTGTGCGGTACACCGGCCTTTACACAGGCATCCTGGAAACCGGCGAGACGGCGGTAGGCAGGAACATTTTCTTTGGTCGGTGAGTTCAGATGAATCAGGACATCACAGTGGTTATGAATCAGAAGCGAAGTCGCTTCGTACGCGCCGAGGTAGTTGTCTGTATTGACACTGCTGACGAACTGGTCTTCGCGCTCAATTGCAACGACCGGGATCTGCAGATCGGAGAGTTCGCGGGAGGAGAGTGTATGGGAGAGGACGATGAGGCCCTCGATTTTGTACGACATCAGCTCCTGAATGTAGCGGTGCTCCGTCTCGTCGTGGCCGTTTCCGGCGAAGACGAGGAATTTATAGCCATATTTCTCATAAGAAGCAAGAATCTGATTCAGCATCTCGGAATAGTAGTTCATGGAGAGACTCGGGATCAGGACGCCGACAAATTCGGTCTGTCCGTTCGCGAGAATTTTTGCCACTTTGTTTTCTTTATAGTTCAGTTTATCCAGTGCATCGGAAATGATCTGCTGATTTTCCGGTGTCAGGGAATCCGGGTTGTTGAAATACCGGGAAATGGTTGTTTTGGAAAAATGCGTATACTGTGCAATATCATTAAAGGTTACATTTTTTTTTCGTGCCATAAGTTCAAGTGTCCTTCCCTTCAAAAGTGTTGCGTGAATCATGTAAGCTTTCAGAAAAAAACAAATAATATATGAATATAGTATAACATTTCTCGCCCGCCGGAACAAGCGGGAATCGGTTAAGTAACCGGTTTTGTAAAAGTTCCACAAAAGCCAAAAACAAAATTATGGAAAATCACGAAAAGTAAAGAAAATATTGACGAAACCCACTGTCAATGCTATGATAAAGACAACGAAAGTAACCGGTTACTTGACCGGTTACACAAAACGAAGGACAGGACCAGCTGTCCAGAGATAACAGGAGGAATTGTGATGAGAAAGAAATTTAGTGCCAGGGCGGCAGCTCTTGGAATGTCCGGCGTGCTTCTTACTTCTGCACTGACCGGATGCACCTTCGGCTTCGCAAGCGATCCGGATGACCCGAACGCAGTAAAAGAAGAAGTGCCGATCGACATGACCACTGATACCTTCCAGTACGATACGTCGCTTTCCGGAACGAGTATCGTCATCATGAACACAAAAGCAGAAATCCAGACAGCACTGGAAGAGATTGCAAAAGTGTTCGAGGAGAAAGCAGGCGTACATATTGAGATCATGCCGGTAACGGACGGCGATTCTCCTTATACCAAAGTAGTCAGCCTCTACAACTCCGGAAACCCGCCGACACTTTCCATTCTGGATACGACCGATGTCATTGCACTGGCAGAAGAAAAAGCAGCCGACTTAAGCAATGAAGCATGGACCGGCGAGGCAGAAGAGTACCTGACCAAAATCAACGGAAAGGTTTACAGCTTCCCGCTCTGTATCGAGGGCCGCGGTATTATCTACAACAAGAGCGTGATTGAAGATACCTTAGGTACCGAGTTCGATCCATCCGATATCAAAACCCAGGACGATTTCGCAGCACTTCTCCAGAGCCTGCGGGACAACGGAATGAAGAATCCGATCTCCATGGCAAAAGAAGACTGGTCCCTTGGAGCACACCAGCTGCAGTACATCTACGAGACATACAACGGAACCTCCGACGGTGCAGCAGAAGTCATCAACGAGCTGAAGGACGGAACCTTATATCTGCCGGACTACACCCGCATGAACGAGTTCCTGAATACCTTTGACCTGTTAAAAGAGTACAACGTAGCAAAGGGCGATCCACTCGGCGCAGATTACGATGAGATGGCAATTGACCTGGCAGACGGAAAAACCGCTTTCTGGTTCAACGGAAACTGGGCATGGCCGAACCTTGAGGAGGCAGGAGCCGAGACGACCGACGAGTACGGTTTCCTTCCATACTTCCTGAACAATGATCCGGACGACTTCGTCAACAGCAAAATCCAGGCATCCCCGTCCAAACAGATCATGCTGGATGATATCGTGGCTACCGACGAGCAGAAAGCAGCAGCAAAAGAGTTCCTGAACTGGCTGGTTTACAGTGAGATCGGACAGCAGATGGTTGTAAAGACCTGCAGCCTGATCCCTCCGTTTAAAAACAACCCGAACGAGCCAAGCGATCCGTTAAGCCGCGACATTTACGAAAAAGTACAGAACGGCGGAGCATTCAACGCATCTGCGATCGTGCCGAACGATCACTGGTCTGTCCTTGGTGCGGCAATGCAGAAATATCTGGCCGGAAGAAGTGACCGCGAGGAACTGATAGATTCCATCCAGGCATACTGGGATGAGCAGTAAGCCGGAGGATATGAAGGAGGAACGAAAATGAAATCAAGCAACAAGGGAAAAGATTTCTGTGTATTTGCGCTGCCGGGCCTGTTCTGCTTCCTGGCAGTCGTCATGGTACCGTTTATCTACGGTATTTACCTGACCTTAACCGACTGGAACGGTGTTTCCAGCGTGAAAAACTTTGTAGGACTTTCCAACTTCGCAGCCGTTATGCGCGACGCGCAGTTCTGGAAATCCCTGCTGTTAACCTTTAAATATGTCATTGCGGTTGTTGTTCTCGTCAATGTGATCGCCTTTTTACTGGCTTATATCCTGACCCGCGGCATCAAAGGTCAGAACTTCTTCCGCGCCGGATTTTTCACCCCGAACCTGATCGGCGGTATCGTACTTGGATACATCTGGCAGTTCGTATTCTCCCGTGTTTTCGTCAGCATCGGTGAGACCACAGGATGGAGCCTGTTTGAAATTTCCTGGCTTTCTACCCCGAACAAAGCATTTGCAGCGCTGGTGCTCGTTTCAGTATGGCAGCTGGCAGGCTATATGATCCTGATCTACGTCGCCGGCTTTATGGGACTTTCCGAGGACGTGCTCGAGGCGGCAAGCATCGACGGTGCATCCGGCTGGGTAAAAATGAAAAACATTATCCTTCCGCTGATGATGTCCTCCGTTACTATCTGCCTCTTCCTGACCCTGTCCCGTGCGTTCATGGTATACGATGTCAACCTGTCCTTAACCGGCGGTGCTCCGTACGGAACCACCGAGATGGCAGCCATGCACGTATATGAGAAAGCATTCACATCGAGACAGTTCGGTGTCGGCCAGGCAGAAGCCTTTATCCTGTTTATCATTGTAGCCTGCATCAGCGGTATTCAGGTATACACCACCAAGAAGAGGGAGGTTGAAGCATAATGAATCAGAAGAAAATTGGCGGAACAAAGAAAAAAGTAACTGACGCGCTGGCTATGCTCCTTATGATCATCGTTTTCTGTGCGTTCATGTTCCCGTTTGTCATGGTTATCATCAACTCCTTAAAACAGAAACGTGATATCATCAAGAGCCCGTTCTCCTGGCTGTTTACGATCAAAGGTCTTTCGTTTGACAACTTTGTAAAAGCATTCAATCAGATGAACTTCCTGAATGCCTTCAAGAACTCTCTGGTTGTAACCGTAACAGCAACCGTACTGGTTACGGTACTCGCAGCCATGCTGGCTTACTACATCGTGCGTAATGTCAACGTATTTTCCAATATCATCTTTGCACTGATGGTTGCATCCATGATCATTCCGTTCCAGGCAATCATGATCCCGCTTGTCAGTGTATACGGCGGAACCTTAAACATTCTGAACCACAGACTGACCCTGATCTTCATGCACACCGGATTTTCCATGGCGATGTCCGTGTTCATGTTCCACGGATTCATCCGCGGAAGTATCCCGCTGGCGCTGGAGGAGGCCGCTTACATCGACGGCTGTACCCACACCCAGACCTTCTTCCGCATCGTGTTCCCGCTGTTAAAGCCGATCATTTCCACCATGGTAATCATGAATGCGATGGCATTCTGGAATGACTTCCTGCTGCCGTCCCTGGTGCTGACCGACAAAAAGCTGCTGACTCTGCCGCTTTCCACCTACAGCTTCTACGGAACTTACTCCGCAGATTACGGAACCATCATGGCAGGTCTTCTGCTCTGCGTCATCCCGATCCTGATTCTGTACGTGGCACTGCAGAAACAGATCATCAACGGTGTCGTAGCCGGAGCAGTTAAATAAGTAAATCATAGAAATCAAGAACAAGCCGGGCAAAGGAGGGCGGAATTAAAAATGCTTTCTTTTTCCGGCTTTTCTTATCAGAGACAACAAGAAAGAGACAGAAAGGAAATCAAACACATGAAAAACAGATTACACGTAAAAGCGCCGGGCAACTGGGTGAATGACCCGAACGGCATGATTTATTATAAGGGACAGTATCATCTTTTTTATCAGCATTTTCCGTACGCGCCGCGCTGGGGCACCATGCACTGGGGCCATGCGGTGAGTCCGGATCTGATTCACTGGGAGCATGTCGGCGTTGCCCTGTTCCCGAGTCTTTCCGAGGACCAGAACGGCTGCTTTTCCGGAAGCGCAGTAGAAGAGAACGGCGTGATGCATCTCTTTTACACGGGTGTTCACTATAATCAGGTAAATCCGAAGGATATTCATCAGTGCCTTGATCAGGATTTTACCTCGGCGCAGCTTCACCTTACTTCGAAGGACGGTATGCATTTTGATGTCTTCGGGGATAAGGAGGTTGTTATCCCGGCACTCACCGATCCGGAAATCGGCGACAATACGCACACGCGTGACCCGAAAGTCTGGAAGGGAAGCGACGCATGGTATATGGTGCTTGGAAGCACGACGAAGGATCACAAGGGCGAGGCATTATTCTATAAGAGTGAGGATCTTTCCCACTGGCATCTGGCCGGACAGGCGACGACGAAACAGAAGCTCGGCTGGATGTGGGAGTGCCCGGATCTCTTTAACGTAAACGGACGCAGCGTCTTTGTATTCTCCCCGATGGAACTGATCGAGGACCCCGACGGCTATGCGGATCGGGCGATCTGTATGCTGCCTGAGTTTGATGAAAAAACCTGCACAATGAAATTTCCGGAGAACTGGCAGCTTCTGGACTGCGGCGGTGACCTCTATGCACCGCAGACCATGACGGATGCGGACGGAAACCGGATTTCCATCGCATGGCTTCGGATGCCGGAACCGGTAGATGGTATATGGCAAGGCATGTTCTGCCTGCCGCGTGTGGTGGATGTACAGAACGATCATATTTACTTCCGTGTTCTGCCTGCGATCCGCGACGGATTCTGCAAAAAGACGGATTCCCTCGTTTCGGCATGCGGAGAGTGTGCCATGATCCGCGCCGAATTAAAAGAGGGTGAGAGCCTGGAAATCGGCGGCTATAAGATCTGGCGGCAGAGCGGAAAAGTCTGCGCAGACCGCACGGATGTCTATCCATCCGGTGCAAAAGGATGGCTTCATGCCGAGACGCCGCAGTTAAAAGAGGGCGATCTTCTTGAGATTTTCGTGGATCCGAATATGATCGAAATTTATGCAAACAACGGCGAGTACGTATTAAGCCAGGCGGTTTACGGGCTTGGAGAGACATTCTCCTATAAAATGGAGAAAAAACCGGAAATTTATCTGTGGAATGAATGAATCAGCCCAAAAAGTTCTTGACGCATACGGGATTTTGTTCTAATCTAGTACGTAACAGCTTTCTAACGTTAAAGTGACGGGCTGAAAAACGAGATTTCGAAAGATATCCGAAAAGAACGCAAGGAGAGATTATTATGAAGAAAGTAGTAAAATTCGGCGGCAGCTCCCTCGCGAGCGCAGAGCAGTTTAAGAAGGTCGGAGACATCATCCGCGCAGATGAGGGAAGAAGATACGTGGTACCTTCCGCTCCTGGAAAACGAAATTCTGCTGATACGAAAGTAACCGATATGCTGTATGACTGCTATCGCACTGCAGTTGCTGGAAGAGATTTCAAGAAGAAACTGCAGAACATCAAAGCGAGATATCAGGAGATCATCGACGGTCTGAACCTCAGCCTGGATCTTTCCCCGGAATTTGAAAAAATCGCAGAAAACTTTGCCGCAGCAGCCGGAGAGGACTACGCCGCATCCCGCGGAGAGTACCTGAACGGTATCGTGATGGCAAATTATCTGGGATATACGTATATTGATTCTGCAGAAGTGATCTGCTTCGACGAGAACGGAAACTTCCTTGCAGACAAGACTGACGAAGTGCTCTCCGAGCGTTTAAAAGATCTGGATAACGCAGTCGTTCCTGGATTCTACGGCGCAAAACCGGACGGAAGCGTAAAAACCTTCTCCCGCGGTGGATCCGATATCACTGGTTCCATCGTGGCAAAGGCCGTACACGCTGACATCTACGAGAACTGGACCGATGTTTCCGGTTTCCTGGTAACCGATCCGCGTATCGTCAAGGATCCGGAAGTCATTTCCACCATTACCTACCGTGAGCTGCGTGAGCTTTCCTACATGGGAGCTACCGTCCTTCATGAGGACTCCATCTTCCCACTCCGTCAGGAGGGAATCCCGATCCACGTGCTGAACACCAACGCACCGCAGGATCCGGGAACCATGATTGTGGAGAACACCTGCAGCAAACCGAAATTCACCATCACCGGTATCGCCGGAAAGAAAGGCTTTGCATCCATTACGGTTGAGAAGAGCATGATGAATACCGAGATCGGCTTTGGCAGAAAAGTGCTCGGTGTTTTTGAGGACAACAATCTTTCCTTCGAACATATGCCGTCCGGCATCGATACCATGACGGTATTTGTTCATCAGAGTGAGTTTGCAGCAAAAGAACAGCAGGTTATCGCAGGACTGCATCGTGCCGTACAGCCGGATTCTATTGATCTTGAATCCGATCTGGCGCTGATTGCTGTTGTAGGACGCGGCATGAGAAGAACGAGAGGCACAGCCGGAAGGATTTTCTCCGCACTGGCGCATGCACACGTTAATGTCAAGATGATCGATCAGGGTTCCAGCGAGCTCAACATCATCATTGGCGTTGAAAACCGCGACTTTGAAACAGCAATCAAAGCAATTTATGATATCTTTGTCGTAGCGCAGATCTAAAATGAATCTATAAAAAATCTCTGTCAGGAGTCTGAACTTCCGACAGAGATTTTTTTATGGTTTTTATGCCGCCGTATCGCGGGATTCTTTTCGAATGGTGAATGTAAAAATACAGATTACCACACAGCAGATGATCCAGGTCGTCGGTTCGCAGAAGCCGCCGCAAGCGTTCACCTCTCTCCACGGGAATGTCAGCGGATTTTCAAAGCGTATCTGCACCGGACGCCGATGGAATATCTGCAGTGGAGACGGATTCTCGCAGCGGCAGACGATCTGCGGAACACAAACGAATTTTGCCCTTGTCGTTTTTGGGAACAGATGGTATAATCATTTCATAAATGCAAGACATTTGTGAAAAAATATCATAAAGGAACGAGGATGCAAGATGAAACGACGAGTATTACTGAAATTGAGCGGAGAAGCTCTTGCAGGAGAGAAACACACCGGTTTTGACGAGCCGACCGTCACAAAAGTGGCAAAACAGGTAAAAACTCTGGTAGACCAGGGGATTGAAGTCGGCATCGTAATCGGAGGAGGAAACTTCTGGAGAGGACGCAGTTCCGAAAATATCGACCGTACCAAAGCAGACCAGATCGGTATGCTGGCAACCGTTATGAACTGTATCTATGTATCAGAAATCTTCCGTTCCCAGGGAATGATGACCGCAGTTCTGACTCCATTTCCATGCGGAGAGTTCACAAAAGGATTTTCCAAAGACCGTGCAAACAAATATTTCCAGCACAACATGGTTGTATTCTTTGCCGGCGGTACAGGCCATCCATATTTCTCAACCGATACGGCAACCGTACTTCGCGCGATCGAGATCGAGGCAGACGAGATTCTGCTTGCAAAAGCAGTAGACGGTGTCTACGACAGCGATCCGAAAACAAACCCGGATGCAAAGAAATTTGACGAGATTTCCATTCAGGAAGTCATTGAAAAGGATCTGAAAGTGGTAGATATGACCGCATCCATCCTTTGCAAGGAAAACAAAATGCCGATGCTGGTATTTGGTTTAAATGAAGAGAACAGCATTGTAAATGCTGCAAACGGAAAAATTAACGGCACAAGAGTAACGGTATAATTAATAAAAATTCAGCAGTAAAACACTTGCTGTTTTACTGCGTAAGAAAATGATTCAGGTGTGAGCAGCTCTCCTTTTGCGAAGCAAAACTTTAAATGAGAGCTGCGAATGTCACAGTTCGCAGAACTGTGACCGTATAAGAGATAGCAGGAGGACAAATTTAATATGGCAAATCAGATCGACGAGAGAGTAAAACCGTTTGAGGTAAAAATGGGCAAATCCATTGCAAGCCTCGATTCCGAATTCGGAACCATCCGCGCAGGCCGTGCAAACCCGCACGTACTGGACCGCATTACTGTAGATTACTATGGAACACCGACTCCGCTGCAGCAGGTGGCAAACATCTCTGTTCCGGAAGCACGTATGATCCAGATCCAGCCGTGGGAAGCATCCCTGGTAAAAGAGATCGAGAAAGCGATCATGATGTCTGACCTTGGTATCAACCCGTCCGATGACGGAAGAGTCATCCGTCTGGTATTCCCGGAGCTTACCGAGGACCGTCGTAAAGAGCTGGTAAAAGAGGTAAAGAAAAAAGCAGAGGGCGCAAAGGTAGCCATCCGCAACATCCGCCGCGATGCCAATGATGCGTTCAAGAAACTTGCCAAAGAGGACGTTTCCGAGGACGAAATCAAAGAGCTCGAGGAGCAGACCCAGAAATTAACAGACAAATATATCAAAGAAGTAGATCAGATGGTGGACGTAAAATCCAAAGAAATTATGACCGTGTAATACAAAGAAAACGAGGGGCTGCCTGTCATTTGCAGGCAGCCTGTTATCGTTTACGGAGGAAAAAAGTATGGATAATGAATTAAAAGTGCCGAATCACATCGCCATCATCCTGGACGGAAACGGCAGATGGGCGAAAAAACGCAATATGCCGCGCGGCTACGGCCATATCGTCGGATGCGACAATCTGGAAAAAATGTGTGACGTGATCAAAGACATGGGTGTCAAATATCTGACCGTCTATGCGTTCTCAACCGAGAACTGGAAACGCTCCCGCGCCGAGGTGGAGGGCCTCTTAAAGCTGTTCCGCCAGTATCTGAAACGATGCATCAAAAAAGCACATAAAAATCAGATGCGCGTCAAAATCATCGGAGATCCGAGCGCATTCCCGCAGGATATTCAGGACAGCATTCATGAACTGGAGGAGTGCTCCAAAGATTACGATCACATGTACTTCCAGATCGCAATGAACTACGGTTCCCGTGATGAGATCCTGCGCGGCATGACCCGTATGATCGAGGATGTGAAAAACGGAACTCTCGCAGAGAATGCGTTTGATGAGAACGGAAAACTGACGGAGCAGTGTTTTGAGAGCTACCTCGACACCGCCGGAATCCCGGATCCAGATCTTCTGATCCGTACAAGCGGCGAGCAGCGCCTTTCCAACTACCTGATGTGGCAGCTGGCCTACACGGAATTTTACTTTACCGAGGTTCCGTGGCCGGATTTCCACGAAGAGGAATTGAGAAAAGCTATCGAACAATATAATAACAGAGACCGGCGTTACGGCGGCGTGAAGGAGGAATAAAAAAGATGTTTAAGACAAGACTGTTAAGCGGCATCGTGCTCGTCCTTGTGGCGCTGCTTACGATCTGCAGCGGCGGAACCGTGCTCTATATGACGGTTCTGTGCCTGTCGCTGATCGGCGCAGGAGAGCTGTTCCGCGTGATGAAGGTAAGAGAAGATAAATGGAATCTGTTGGAAATTACGGGCTATGCGGGCGTTGTGATTTTCTATCTGTCCCTGCTGCTTCATGACCCGATGTACCAGATGCTCGCGCTGATCCTGGATCTCGTGCTTCTGATGGCAGTATACGTATTTACTTATCCGAAATACAACGCCAATCAGGTGATGCCGGCGTTCTTTGCGATTGTCTATGTCGGCGTAATGCTTTCCTATGTATATCAGACCCGTATGCTGGACGGCGGAAAATTCCATGTATGGCTGATTTTCCTGTGCTCCTGGGGCTGCGATACGTGTGCATACTGTGTCGGCGTACTCTTTGGAAAACATAAAATGGCACCGGTTTTAAGCCCGAAAAAATCCGTAGAAGGGGCTGTCGGCGGTGTCGTCGGAGCGATTCTGCTCGGCATCATCTATGCGGCTGCGACAAAGGGCGGCATGGTGGAATACGCCATCATCTGCGGTGTCGGCGCGCTGATCTCTATGGTCGGAGACCTTGCGGCATCCGCAATCAAACGAAATCAGGGCATCAAGGATTACGGAAAGCTGATTCCGGGCCACGGCGGTATTCTCGACCGCTTCGACAGCGTGATCTTTACCGCACCGATCATCTATTTCCTGTCGGTGCTTCTGATTCATTAAAAAAGCTTCCCCTACAGCATAAACGGGAAGCAGATGGGAGAAACTGGGATATGAAGAAAATAGCAATTCTTGGTTCAACCGGTTCGATCGGAACCCAGACCCTCGATGTCGTGCGTGCCAACGGCGATCTTGAGGTGGTCGGCATCAGCGCCGGAAGTAATATTACACTGCTCGAGCAGCAGATCCGGGAATTTCATCCGAAGTTTGCGGCAGTCGGCGATGAGGCGAAAGCGGCAGAACTCCGTGACAGAGTGAAGGATCTTCCTGTAAAAATCGGCAGCGGCATGGACGGCATGATCGAGCTTGCCACGATGCCGGAGAGCGAAATCCTTGTGACAGCGATCGTCGGCATGATCGGCATCCGCCCGACGGTTGCGGCGATGAAGGCAGGAAAAGACATTGCATTGGCAAACAAAGAGACACTGGTAACGGCGGGACACATTATTATGCCGCTGGCAGAGGAATGCGGTGTACAGATCCTTCCGGTGGACAGCGAGCACTCGGCGATTTTCCAGTGCCTGCACGGGGAAAACAGAAAAGAAATTGAAAAACTTCTGATTACTGCATCCGGCGGTCCGTTCCGCGGAAAAACAAGAGCGGAGCTCGAAAACGTAACGGTAGAGCAGGCGCTCCGTCATCCGAACTGGTCGATGGGGCACAAGATCACGATTGATTCCGCGACACTCGTTAACAAAGGACTGGAAGTCATGGAAGCAAAATGGCTGTTCGGTGTTGATCTCGACCACATTCAGGTTGTGGTACAGCCAAAGAGCATTATCCATTCCATGGTAGAATTTAAAGACGGCGCTGTCATGGCACAGCTTGGCACACCGGATATGAAACTGCCGATCCAGTACGCACTGTATTACCCGGAGCGCCGCTTCCTTGCAGGCGACCGCCTCGACTTTGCGGCGCTGACACAGATCACGTTTGAAAAACCGGATATGGATACCTTCCTCGGCCTTCCGATGGCAATGCAGGCGTCCCGGAGGGGCGGCTCCATGCCGACGGTCTTCAATGCGGCAAATGAACGCGCCGTTGCACTGTTCCTCGCGAAGAAGATCCGTTTCCTCGAGATTTACGACGTGATCGCCGGTGCAATGGAAGCACACAAAACGATTGCCGATCCGACGCTGGAGCAGATTCTCGCGGCGGAGCAGGAGACGTATGAATGGATTGCGAACAGATATAAGATGGGAGAATAAGACAGCATGATTGTAAAAATCCTGATAGCCGTACTCATTTTCGGAATCACCGTTATTATCCATGAGCTGGGGCACTTTCTTCTGGCGAAAGCGAATGGTATTACCGTGACGGAATTTTCGATCGGCTTTGGCCCGACGGTGGTAAAGACAGAAAAAGGAGGAACGATCTATTCCTTAAAACTTCTGCCTTTCGGCGGTGCGTGCCAGATGCTCGGCGAGGACGGTGAAGAGGAGGGGGAAGGAACCTTTAACAGCAAATCCGTGTGGGCAAGAATTTCCGTCGTTGCGGCGGGACCGGTGTTCAACATGATTCTGGCATTTTTCTGCGCAATCTTTGTGATCAGCTACGCGGGAAGTTCCCCGGCGCGCGTCACAGAAGTGGCAGACGGTTCGCCGGAGGCAGAGGCAGGCCTGGAAGCGGGAGATATCATCACTTCCTATGAAGGAAGACATATTTCCATCGGAAAAGAGCTGAACTCTGTGATGACGGTACGGGGTGTGCCGACGGATGAGATTACGCTGGAGGTTAAAAAGGCCGACGGGGAAAAGAAAACGATCACATATGAACCGACGGTGACAACGCGGTATATGATGGGCTTTAACTACGATGACTGTGACCGCGGCATGGAATTCACGTATGTGCAGCAGAATATGCCGCTTGCCGCTGCGGGTGTTGTCGCGGGCGACCTGCTCGTATCGATCAACGGAGCGCCGATCACCTGTGTGGCAGATTTTACTGCTTACCAGACAGAGCATCCTTTCGATGGAAGCGCTGTGACGCTGGAGTATGAGCACAGCGGAAAGACGAAAGAGATTACGGTGACACCGGTTGAAAATACGTATGCGAATGTACAGTTTTCGTATCAGCTCCGGGAGAAACAGTCCCCGATCGGCGTGCTGAAATACAGCGTGCTGGAGATCAAATACTGGGTGCGCACCGTCATTGACAGCGTCAGTATGCTGATCACCGGACAGTATTCTGTGAACGATCTTTCCGGCCCGGTCGGCGTGGTGGATGCGATCGGAACCGCCTATGATGATGTAAAATCGCAGGGCGTTTTGGTTACGGTGATGACGATGCTGAACATGGTGATTCTGCTGTCATCGAACCTTGGCGTCATGAACCTGCTGCCGCTCCCGGCACTCGACGGCGGACGGCTTGTTTTTCTGATCATAGAAGCCATCCGCAGAAAACCAATCCGGCGAGACCTGGAGGGTATGGTTCACTTCGCGGGCCTGGTGCTTCTGATGGCGTTGATGGTCTACGTCATGATCCACGACGTCCAGCGGATCCTGTAAATCGAAAAATGAAAAGCAACAAAGCCTCATATTCTGCATACCATAAAAGGAGTGCAGGATATGGGGCTTTTTTATGAAAAATTTGCGTATGCAGCAGGAAATGACTGACCGCGGGCGGCTGGAAATCCGGGTAAATACAAGAATCCAGGCGCGGCCTGTTTCCGGGGCGCGGGTGACGGTTTCGTATACGGGAGATCCGCAGAATGTGATCGAGGAGCTGATTACCGACGGGGACGGCAGAACGGAGACGCTGGATCTGGCGACGCCGCCGCTCGAGTACAGTCTGGAACCGAATGTGAATCAGCCGTATTCCGAATATACGGTGAAAGTGGAGGCGGAAGGGTATGAACCGGTTGAAGTGACGGGCTCCGAGCTTCTTTCAGGAGAACAGTCCGTCCAGCAGGTGGACCTCAAACTGGCAGAGGGCGCAGCGTTTGCGGATGTGACGATCCCGGACCATACGTTGTTCGGCGAATATCCGGCGAAAATTCCGGAAAGTGAGATCAAGCCGACGAGGGAGAGCGGTGAGATTGTGCTGTCCCGTGTCGTGATCCCGGAGTATATCATCGTCCACGACGGAGCGCCGACCGACAGCACGGCACGCGACTATTATGTGCGGTACCGCGACTACATCAAAAACGTGGCGTGCTCGGAAATCTATGCAACATGGCCGGATGCGGCGATCCGGGCGAATATCCTCGCAATCATGTCATTTACGCTGAACCGTGTCTATACAGAATGGTACCGCAACAAGGGATACGATTTTACGATCACTTCGTCGACGGCCTACGATCACAAATGGATTTACGGCAGGAATATTTTCGACAGCATTTCCCTTGTGGTCGATGAGATTTTTGCTGATTACCTGTCGCGCCCGAATGTGAAACAGCCGATTCTGACGCAGTACTGTGACGGAAACCGTGTGAGCTGCCCGAACTGGATGAGCCAGTGGGGGTCCAAAAACCTGGCGGACCAAGGGTATTCAACGATTCAGATTCTCCGCAATTATTATGGAGACAATATGTATATCAACACGGCGGAGGAGATTTCCGGCATCCCGTCCTCCTGGCCGGGGTATGACCTCACCATCGGCTCGTCCGGGAACAAGGTACTGCAGATGCAGGAGCAGCTGAACGTGATTGCGGAGGTGTATTCATCGATTCCGACGGTCTATGAAAATGGCTATTTCGATGAAGAGACGCAGGACGCCGTCGAAGCGTTCCAGCGGCTGTTCGGCCTGCCGGTTTCCGGCATTGTGGATTATCCGACGTGGTACAAAATTCAGTCGATTTATGTGGCTGTGACGAGGATTGCGGAGCTGCAGTAGGTATACAAAAGTCTTTATAAGGGGCGTGTTTTCTGCGAAAAAACGCGGAAAATGCGCCTTTTCTGCGGCTTTTGAAACGGATCAGAAAAATTTTAAAACTGTCAAGAAAAAATACTTGACACCCAGCATCATTTCGTGTATGATAACCAAGGTGATCGCAATGGAAAAAATATTGGAACAGACATTACTGTATGATTTTTACGGCGAACTTCTGACTGAACATCAGCGTCAGGTATATGAGGACGTGGTGCTCAACGATTTTTCCCTGAGCGAGGTTGCGGCAGCGCGGGGCATTTCCCGCCAGGGAGTTCACGATCTGGTCAGACGCTGCAACAAGACACTGGAAGAGTATGAAGAAAAGCTTCATCTGGTACAACGCTTTGTGCAGATCCGGGAAAATGTGAACGAGATCCGAAAGCTGACAGACCCATCCGGTGATACCCCGAAAGAAGATGTGATGCAGCGGATTGCAGCAATTGCATCGGATATATTAGAGGAGCTTTGAGCATGGCATTTGAAAGTTTAACCGAGAAACTCCAGAATGTTTTCAAAAATCTCAGAAGCAAGGGCCGCCTGACCGAGGCGGATGTAAAGACTGCGCTGAAGGAAGTAAAAATGGCACTTCTCGAGGCGGATGTCAGCTTCAAAGTAGTAAAACAGTTTATCAAATCCGTACAGGAGCAGGCAGTCGGACAGGACGTCATGAACGGACTGAATCCGGGTCAGATGGTCATTAAAATCGTAAATGACGAGCTGGTCAAGCTGATGGGTTCCGAGACAACGGAAATCGCACTGCGCCCGGCGAGTGAAGTTACCATTATTATGATGGCAGGTCTTCAGGGAGCCGGTAAAACAACCACAACCGCAAAGATTGCAGGAAAGTTAAAAGCCAAGGGAAGAAAACCTCTCCTTGCAGCCTGCGACGTATACCGCCCGGCAGCGATCAAACAGCTGCAGGTCAACGGAGAAAAGCAGGGCGTGGAAGTGTTCGCTATGGGAGATAAAAACCGTCCGGTGGATATCGCAAAGGCAGCGCTGGTGCATGCAAAGACAAACGGCTTTAACGTATTGATTCTGGATACCGCAGGCCGTCTGCACATCGATGAAGAGATGATGCAGGAGTTACAGGATATCAAAGCGGCTGTTCCTGTGGATCAGACCCTTTTGGTAGTAGACGCTATGACCGGACAGGACGCAGTCAATGTGGCCGAGATGTTCAGCAATAAAGTCGGCATCAACGGTGTAGTACTTACAAAATTAGATGGTGACACCAGAGGCGGTGCGGCACTTTCAATCCGTGCAGTTTCCGGCAAACCAATTCTCTATGTCGGCATGGGCGAAAAGCTTTCGGATCTGGAGCAGTTTTATCCGGACCGTATGGCGTCCCGTATTCTCGGCATGGGCGATGTGATGAGCCTGATTGAAAAAGCGCAGGCAAACATCGACGAAGAAAAAGCAAAAGCCATGGAACAGAAGATGAAGAAGGCGCAGTTCGACTTCAACGATTATCTGGATTCCATGGAGCAGATGCGCAATATGGGCGGCATCTCCAGCATCCTGAATATGCTTCCGGGCGTCGGCGCGAAAATGAAGGGCCAGGATCTTGAGAGCATGGTGGATGAAAAAGACATGGCAAGAAAGGAAGCTATTGTACTTTCTATGACGCCAAAGGAAAGAGAAAACCCGGATCTCATCAATCCGTCGAGAAAGCAGAGAATTGCAAAAGGCGCCGGTGTTGACATCGCGGAGGTAAACCGTTTCATCAAACAGTTTGAACAGTCAAGAAAAATGATGAAACAGATGACCGGAATGGTCGGTAAGGGTGGTAAAAGAGGAGGATTCAAACTTCCCTTTTAGCATAAAAGAAAAAATATAAATAAATACATGAATTTACAATGGAGGTAAAGAAAAATGGCAGTAAAAATGAGATTAAGAAGAATGGGACAGAAGAAAGCTCCTTTTTATAGAATCGTTGTAGCAGATTCCAGATCCCCAAGAGACGGACGTTTCATCGAGGAGATCGGAACTTACGATCCGAACCGCGAGCCGAGCGCAATCAGCTTCAACGAGGAGGCTGCTAAAAAATGGCTGGCTAACGGCGCACAGCCGACCGAAATCGTTGCCAAACTCTTAAAACAGGCTGGTATCGAGAAATAATTCATACGGGGGTATCTTGTAATGAAAGAACTTATCGAAGTAATTGCAAAATCTCTGGTTGATCATCCATCTGAGGTAGTTGTGACAGAAACCGTCAGCGGTGATGACCTTCTGCTGGAACTCAAAGTAGATCCGTCAGATATGGGAAAAGTCATCGGACGTCAGGGACGCATTGCGAAAGCAATCCGTACGGTTGTAAAAGCAGCTTCCTCAAAGAGCGACAGAAAAGTTGTCGTAGAAATTTTACAGTAAGTAAAAGATAGAAAAAGGAACCGACAGTTGTTGCCGGTTCCTTTCTTTACGCGGGCAACGAGACAAAGTCCGTGCTTGCACGGGACCTTGGCGACTGCCGCGATAACTTGAGAAACTCGCAAAGCGTGTTTCTCAAGTTGCAATACACAGTAGAACTGGTTGGAAAGGGTTTTTGAATGGAAGAATATTTGCAGATTGGCGTAATTACCACAACCCACGGCGTACGCGGTGAGGTAAAGGTATACCCGACGACAGATCCGGAGCGTTTTCTTTCTCTGGACCGCGTTTTTCTCGATACAGGAAAAGAAAAAAAAGAACTCCATGTAACTGGCGTGCGTTTTTTCAAACAGCTTGCCATTGTAAAATTCAAAGGAATTGACAACATCAACGATATCGAACGGTATAAAGGCTGCAGCCTCTATGTGACGAGAGAGGATGCCATTCCGCTGGAAGAGGACGAATACTATATCGCAGACCTGCAGGGAATGCAGATGTACACCGAGGACGGCGAACTGTTCGGCACGCTCCGCGATGTGATGGAGACCGGTGCGAACGACGTCTATATTGTAGATTCGAAAGAGCACGGAGAGGTTCTGATTCCGGCGATCCATGACTGCATTCTGGATGTGGACCTGGATGAGCAGAAGATGACGATTCACCTTCTTCCGGGCCTGATTGACTGATAAAGAGAGTAAAGAACGATGAAATATCATATTCTGACGCTGTTCCCGGAGATGATCGAGCAGGGGCTGCACACCAGCATCCTCGGAAGAGCCATCAACAACGGCTATATTTCCCTCGAGACGACGAATATCCGGGAATTTTCAGCAAATAAATTCAACCGCGTGGACGATTACCCGTACGGCGGCGGTGCGGGCATGGTCATGGAGGCGGAGCCGGTGTTCCGCGCCTACCAGTCGGTAGCCGAAAAGATCGGGAAAAAGCCGCGCACGGTCTATCTGACACCGCAGGGAAAAGTACTGAACCAGACGATGGTGGAAGAGCTGGCGCTTGAGGACGATCTTGTGCTGCTCTGCGGCCACTATGAGGGCATCGATGACCGCGTACTGCAGGAAGTAGTAACGGACTATATCTCGATCGGGGATTATGTTTTAACAGGCGGAGAACTCGGTGCAATGGTGCTGGTGGATGCGGTATCGCGGTTTGTGCCGGGTGTCTTAAGCAACGAGGAATCTTCGCAGTTTGAGTCACTGCAGGACAACTTGCTTGAGTATCCGCATTACACAAGACCGGAGACATGGCACGAGAAAAAAGTTCCGGAAGTGTTGCTTTCCGGTGACCACAAAAAGATCGAAGCATGGCGCCATGAGGCCTCTCTGGTGCGGACAGCCGAGCGGCGGCCGGACCTTCTGGAAAATGCATTCCAGATTTCCTGCGCATGCAATGAAAAAGAGGAATCGTCTGCCTGGGCGCACGATCTTTTGGCAGGCATGACACGCTATGGTGTAAGCCTTGATCTCGGACGAAAGAAGATCCGGAAACAGAAAAATCTGTTTGATGACCATGATCTGCTGATTCTGCAGCTTCCGGGAACGCTTGAGGAGGGTATGAAAGCAAAGAGCGAGTATATCCGCAGCTTTGCCGGAAAAGAAACACCGCTGGTGTTTTTGTGCCCGGACGGATTCTCGGAAGAGGAAGAAAAACTCGAAGAGCAGCTGGAAAAAAACGGTTTCCGTCTGGTCGCACGGCTTACCGGCATACCGTCCGCGGACGGCCTGCAGCGGTTTTCTTTCGCGCTTCGCAGTCTGCTGTACAGCGGCGAATGGAAAGTGAAAAAAATACTTGCATCTGCGGATGCATTATAGTATAATGTATTTTGTTGTGAGTAAAGAGATGGTCCGCTGTTGCAAAAAGGCATTAAGAACATCCAGGGTAAAAAAAGGAGATAAAGAAATGAACGACATTATTAAGAAAATCGAAGATGCACAGTTAAAAGCAGAAGCACCGGAGTTCCGCGTTGGTGATACCGTTAAAGTTTACGGTAAAATCAAAGAGGGTAACCGCGAGCGTATCCAGGTATTCGAAGGCGTTGTCCTGAAAAGACAGGGCGGCGGAAGCAAAGAGACCTTCACTGTTCGTAAGAGCTCTAACGGCGTAGGCGTTGAGAAAACATGGCCGGTACACTCTCCGAACGTTGAGAAAGTAGAAGTTATCAGACGTGGTAAAGTAAGACGTGCGAAACTGAACTACTTAAGAGACCGTGTTGGTAAAGCAGCGAAAGTGAAAGAGCTGGTAAAATAATAAGTCGTTAAAAGGATGGCCGGAGGAACATGAGCAATTGTGTTTCTCCGGTTTTGTCTTACGGAGAATTACACTATGGGTATGAATACCAGATATGTAAAGGAATATTTCTACAAGAAAAAGATCCGTTCCACGTTTGTATGGATTCTGGAAATTATTGCGGCGATTCTTCTTGCCGCGGCATTTTCCTGGTTTTTCTGCAGAAGTGTCGTGGTGCAGGAGGGCTCGATGGAGCCGACTCTCGTGCCGGGGGAGCGTGTGCTGATGGACTCCGCCTGGTACCGCTTAAGTTCTCCGAAACGCGGGGATATCATCGCGTTCCGGACGAGTGAGGACAAGAAGGCGAGCATCCACATCAAGCGTGTGATTGCGCTGCCGGGCGAGACGGTACAGATCAAAGACGGACAGATCCTCATCAACGGGGAAGTCTATAATGAAAAAGATGAATTTCCGGCCATCACAAACGCGGGACTTGCCTCCGAGCCGATCACGGTCGGGAAGGGACAGTACTTTGTGCTCGGCGACAACCGGAACAACAGCGAGGACAGCCGCCACAACGGCATGGGACTCGTGGATTCGGACCGCATTGTCGGAAAGCTCTGGTTTACGATTTCGCCGTGGAAGAAAATCGGTTTCGTGTAAACGCAGCATAGAAGGAGAAGAAACATGAATTATCAGTGGTACCCGGGTCATATGACGAAGGCCCGCAGACAGATGCAGGAAGACTTAAAGCTCATCGACCTGATGATTGAGCTGGTCGATGCGAGAGTTCCTGCAGCGAGCCGCAACCCGGATATAGATGAACTTGGAAAGAACAAAGCACGGCTGATCCTGCTGAACAAATCGGACCTTGCCGATGAGCGCGGAAACGATGCCTGGATGGAATATTTCAAGGGAAAGGGATATTCTGTTGTGAAGGTCAATTCCCGTTCCGGAGCCGGCATGAAAGCGATCAACAGCGCCGTACAGGAGGCCTGCAAAGAGAAAATCGAGCGCGACCGCAAACGCGGCATCCTGAACCGTCCGGTCCGCGCGATGGTTGTCGGGATTCCGAACGTCGGAAAATCGACATTTATCAATGCGTATGCGGGCAGAGCCTGTGCGAAGACCGGAAACAAACCGGGCGTCACGAAGGGAAAACAATGGATCCGTCTGAGCAAACAGCTGGAGCTTCTGGACACACCTGGTATCCTGTGGCCGAAGTTTGAGGACCAGCAGGTGGGACTGCATCTTGCGATGATCGGTTCCATCAACGATGAGATCCTGAACGTGGAGGAGCTGGCGCTGTCCGTCATCGATTATCTGACGGCAGAATACCCGGGAACGCTGGAGAAACGCTTTGGCTTTGAAGGCATGACGGATCGTGTGGAAATCCTGGGTGAGATTGCGCGTGTGCGCGGCTGCCTGAAAAAGGGAAATGAGCTCGATTACGAAAAAGCAGCACGGCTTCTGATGGATGATTTCCGGAGCGGAAAGCTCGGCAGAATCACGCTGGAAAAACCGGAATAAATGGATTTATCAAAATAAAAAATGCGGAGAACAACGATGACAGAGAAAAAACAATCGATATCCGCCATACGGGAAATTTTTGCGGCAGCTTCGGAGACGGAGCTGCCCGCCCTTTATCTGGAATATGAAGAGGATTCCCGTGCCGGCGTACAAAATCTGATTCAAAAATACCAGAAACAGGAAGAGGCCTTAAAAAAAGAGCGCGAGCGCACGGAACAGATGAAGATCTACGAGCACAAATATGAGGATCTTGGCTGGATCTGCGGCATCGACGAGGTCGGAAGAGGCCCTCTGGCGGGCCCTGTGGTCGCAGGTGCGGTCATTCTGCCGCGCAACAGTAAAATCCTGTATCTGAACGATTCCAAGCAGCTGACGGCCAAAAAACGCGACGAGCTGTACGATGTGATCATGCGCGAGGCAGTGGCCGTCGGCATCGGCTATGCCTCCCCGGCGCGGATCGACGAGATCAATATTTTACAGGCAACGTACGAGGCGATGCGGGAGGCGATCAGCAAGCTTTCCGTGAAGCCGGATGTGCTCTTAAACGATGCGGTGAAAATCCCGCAGGTGGACATCCGCCAGGTGCCGATCATCAAGGGAGATGCCAAGAGTGTTTCGATTGCGGCGGCAAGTATTGTTGCGAAGGTGACAAGGGACCGCCTGATGGAAGAGTACGACAAGGTGCTTCCGGGCTACGGTTTTGCATCGAACAAGGGCTACGGTTCGGCAGAGCATATCGCTGCTTTAAAAGAAATCGGCCCGTCACCGATCCACCGGCAGTCGTTTATCGGCCATTTCGTGTAAAGGCACCGCATCAAAAAAAGGAGAGGGTATCGCATTTGAATCAGCGGGAAGTAGGAACGAGACAGGAGAGCCGTGCGGCAGAATATCTGGAAAGCCTGGGATATCACATCCTGGTGCGGAATTTCCGGTGCCGCTTCGGTGAGATCGACCTGATCGCAAAACAGGACGACACATACATTTTTATCGAAGTAAAATACCGCACCGGCCGGACAGCCGGAGACCCGACAAGCGCCGTGGATGGAAAGAAACAGAAGAAAATTTCAAAAACAGCAGATTACTACCGCATGCTCCACCAGATCCCGATGGATGTGCCCTGCCGCTTCGACGTCGTGGCAGAGACACCGGAGGAGATCCGCGTCTATGCGAACGCGTTTTATTATCAGGGGAGCGGCTGGTAGGAAGGGAGTTTTTATGATACCAATTCAATGGAAACAAAACGATAAAAAAACGATGCATGTCAACGAGGCGGAAAACGGCGTGGTCTATCTGACCTGGCCGGCGATTGAGAAAATTGAGGGCATCCGCCATGCATTTTCCACACGGATCGGCGGGGTGAGTAAGGAACATCTTTCCAGCATGAATCTCAGCTTTTCGCGCGGCGACGATCCGGCGAATGTGCGGGAGAATTACAGAAGATTCTGTGAGGCGGCGGGGTTTGAAGTGGAAAACATTGTTACCTCCGATCAGGCACACACGACGAAGGTCCGTTATGTGACGAAAGCAGACTGCGGCAGCGGCGTGACAAGAGACCGCGATTTTCATGATATTGACGGTATGATCACTGACGAGCCGGGCGTCGTACTTGCGACATTCTATGCGGACTGCGTGCCGCTCTACTTTGTCGACCCGGTGCACCGTGCAATTGGACTTTCACATTCCGGCTGGCGTGGAACGGTCCACAAGATGGGACAGGCAACGCTCGATGCGATGCACGAACGGTTTGGAACAGAAGCAAAAGATGTGATCGCAGCCGTCGGCCCGTCGATCTGCCAGGACTGCTACGAGGTGAGCGGTGACGTGATCGAAGAGTTCCGGGCAGCATTCCCGGAAACACTGCATGAGAAACTGTTCTACGGAAAACCAGATGGAAAATACCAGTTAAATCTCTGGGAGGCGAATCATCAGATCCTTCTTGCGGCAGGAGTGCCGGAGAAGCAGATTCATCTGCCGAACCTCTGCACCTGCTGCAACCCGGATTTCCTGTATTCCCACCGTGCATCGAAGGGAAAAAGAGGAAACCTCGCGGCATTCCTTTCCCTGGTCTGAAAACAGGATCGAAAACAGAATAGAAAGCATCAAAAAACGGACCTGGAAAAAACAGATCCGTTTTTTTGCTGTATGCATCCGGCGGACACAAAATCGATTATCTGTGTTTTGCCAGCAGCTTATTGATTTTCTCTGTCGTAGACTGTACTTTTGCAACGGATACGTCGTGGTTAAGCGTATCGATAATGCTTGCCATATATTTGCTCATCTCAGCCGGCTCATACCAAGGACGGGAAACGAGTTCCGGTGTACGGTAGGTCAGGTCGGTGGTGATGACTTTGCTGATATAGCCTTTCTCATAGTAAGCATCGAATTTCTCCAGACCATCGGTGAAGAGGCCGAAGGTGGTGCAGACAAAGACGTGGTCAGCGCCGCGCTCTTTGACCTGTTTTGCAACGTCAAGCATACTCTCACCGGAGGAGATCATATCGTCGATGATGACAACATCTTTTCCTGCTACGGAATCGCCGAGGAACTCATGTGCCACGATCGGGTTTTTTCCGTTTACGATGGTGGAGTAATCTCTTCTCTTATAGAACATACCCATATCGACGCCGAGCACGTTGGAGAAGTATACGGCACGCGCCATCGCTCCCTCGTCCGGGCTGATGATCATCAGATGATCGTTGTCGATCGTCAGATCCGGAACGGAACGAAGAAGGGCTTTTAAAAACTGGTAGGTTGGCATGAAGTTGTCAAAGCCGCCGAGCGGAATTGCGTTCATGACACGAGGATCGTGTGCGTCGAAGGTGATAAAGTTGGAAACACCCATGTTCATCAGCTCCTGCAGAGCAAGTGCGCAGTCGAGAGACTCACGTTTGGTGCGCTTATGCTGTCTTCCTTCATAAATGAAAGGCATGATTACGTTGATCCGGTGTGCTTTTCCCGTTGCAGCAGCGATGATACGTTTCAGATCCTGATAATGGTCATCCGGTGACATGTGGTTCTCGTAGCCGCAGACCTTGTAGGTGATGCTGTAGTTGCAGACATCAACCAGGATGTAAAGATCGGCACCGCGGACGGATTCGTTGATCTTTCCTTTTGCTTCGCCGGAACCGAAACGCGGGCACTCGCAGTCAATCAGAAAAGAATCCTCGGAATATCCGGAAAAGGAAACCCCGTTGCGGCGCTCGGCGAGCTCTTTACGGAACTGAACCAGATACGAATCGACTTTTTTTGCCATTTCCATACTGCCCGGCAGAGCTGCGAGCTTTAACGGGGCGACCGGAATGGAATTTTCAAGTAAATCTAAATTAGCCATACAAACCTCCAGTAATCGACATATTTTACAAAGCTTTTTCTTCCTATTTATATCATCGAAACAAAGGGCGCGTCAAGCAAAAAACGAAAGAATCCTTGCTTTTTGTGCAGGTTGTTGTTATTATAATGAATGAATGTCCGCTGGCTATGCAGAGTTCTGCTGCCTTTCGGACAGAAAATGAAGGAAAAGGAAAGGCCATAACATAATATCTGTGAAAAACAAAACGAAACACATCATAAAGAAAATAGAACCGGGCAGTATTGCCGAAGAGCTTGAACTGGAACCGGGAGACGAACTGCTTCGTGTCAACGGGGAAGAAATCGAGGACGTTTTTGATTACCATTTCCAGACCAACGACTCCTATCTGGAACTCACGATCCGGAAGAAAAACGGGGAAGAATGGGATCTGGAGATTGAAAAAGAGTATGACGAGGAAATCGGCATCACATTCGAGAACGAGTTCATGGATCAGTACCGTTCCTGCAGCAACAACTGCATTTTCTGCTTCATCGATCAGATGCCGCCGGGAATGCGTCCCACCTTGTATTTTAAGGATGACGATTCGCGTCTGTCCTTCCTGCAGGGAAACTATATTACACTGACCAACATGAGCGACCACGATATCGACCGGATTATCCGCTACCATCTGGCACCGATCAATATTTCGTTCCAGACAACGAACCCGGAGCTCCGCTGCAAAATGCTGCACAACCGTTTTGCGGGCAATATCTTTCCGAAGGTCCAGCGCCTTTACGAGGCGGGAATCGAGATGAATGGACAGATTGTGCTCTGCAAGGGATACAACGACGGCGCAGAGCTGGAGCGCAGTATTTCGGATCTGTCAAAATATCTGCCGCATCTGAAAAGTGTTTCGGTTGTCCCGGTCGGACTTTCGAAGTACCGCGACGGACTGGCGCCTCTGGAACCGTTTACCAGGGAGGATGCAAAAGAAGTTCTTGCCACGATTCACAAATGGCAGAAAAAGCTGTATGAACAGTGGGGACTTCACTTTATCCATGCTGGTGATGAATGGTATCTGCTGGCGGAAGAGCCGATCCCGGAGGAGGAAAATTACGATGGCTATATCCAGCTGGAAAACGGAGTGGGAATGCTCCGGCTTCTGGAGGACGAGGTTGCGGAAGAACTTTCGAAACGAGAAGGGGACGACCGTCACCGCCATGTAACGATTGCGACCGGAAAAGCTGCGGCGCCGTCGTTGGAAAAACACATGCAGAAAATTCGTGAAAAATATCCGAATGTACAGGCGGAGGTTGTCACGATTATCAACTATTTCTTTGGAGAATCCATTACCGTATCCGGTCTGATTACCGGAAAGGATCTGATGGAGCAGTTAGAGGGAAGAGATCTTGGCGACTGCCTGCTGCTTCCGTGCAACATGCTCCGTTCGGGAAAAAATGTCTTTCTCGACGATGTGACGGTGGAAGAGGTGGAAGAGCGCCTGAAAACACCGGTACAGATTATCGATGAGCCGGGCAGCGACCTGGTGAAAGCCGTTGTGGAGGAAAACCAGGAGATGATACACAGAAGGAGAACAATGTATGAGCAAGCCGATTGTAGCAATTGTGGGCCGGCCGAACGTGGGTAAATCCACCCTGTTTAATGTATTAGCCGGAGACAATATTTCGATTGTAAAAGACACACCGGGTGTAACCCGTGACCGCATCTATGCCGACGTAGAGTGGCTGAACCACAAATTTACGCTGGTAGACACCGGCGGTATTGAGCCGGAATCCAAAGATATCATTCTCTCCCAGATGAGAGACCAGGCGCAGATCGCCATTGATACCGCAAATGTCATCATCTTCATCACTGACGTCCGTCAGGGCCTTGTAGATGCCGATGCAAAAGTAGCTGATATGCTCAGAAGAAGCCGCAAGCCGGTTGTGCTGGTGGTCAACAAAGTCGACAACTTCGACCGTCAGATGATGGATGTTTATGAATTCTATAACCTCGGCATCGGAGAGCCGCACGCCATTTCCGCATCCGGAAAGCTCGGCATCGGCGATATGCTCGATGAGGTGACAGGATACTTTGATCCGGAGATGGAAAACGAGGAGGAGAGCGAGATTCCGCGCATCGCCATTGTCGGAAAACCGAACGTCGGAAAATCCTCCCTGGTCAACAAACTGCTGGGCTCGAACCGTGTCATCGTATCCGATATCGCCGGAACGACGCGCGATGCGATCGATACCACGATCATGCACAATGGAAATGAATATATTTTCATCGATACCGCAGGTCTTCGAAAGAAAAACAAGATCAAAGAGGAGCTGGAGCGGTACAGCATCATCCGTACAGTATCTGCCGTAGAGCGCGCAGATGTCGTCGTTCTTCTGATTGATGCAACCGAGGGTGTCACCGAGCAGGATGCCAAAATTGCCGGTATCGCCCATGAGCGTGGAAAAGGTATGATCATTGCGGTAAATAAATGGGATGCCTTGGAAAAAGATGACAAGACGATCTACCGCTTTACCGAAAAAGTAAGAAATACATTGGCTTACATGCCGTACGCAGAGCTTCTTTTCATCTCTGCGAAGACAGGACAGCGTCTTCCGAAGCTGTTCGAGACGATCGACATGGTTCTGCAGTACCAGAACCTGCGCGTACAGACCGGTGTCCTGAACGAGATTCTGACCGAGGCAATGGCAATGCAGCAGCCGCCGTCAGACCGTGGAAAACGACTGAAAATTTACTACATGACACAGGTTTCGGTCAAACCGCCGACATTTGTTATTTTCGTCAACGACAAAGAACTGATGCATTTCTCCTACGTTCGATATCTGGAGAATAAAATCAGAGAGTCGTTCGGCTTCCGCGGCACACCGCTGAAATTCATCATCAGAGAACGAAAAGAGAAGGAGCAGTAAAGAGTTATGGTACGGATCATATGCCTTTTGATCGGATACGCATTTGGCCTTTTTCAGACCTCATATATTTATGGAAGGACGAAGGGAATTGATATCCGGGAACACGGCAGCGGAAACGCAGGAACGACCAACGCGCTCCGGACTTTAGGGAAAAAAGCAGGCGCCATCACGCTTGCCGGCGACTGCATCAAATGCATTCTGGCGGTCCTGACGGTACGCCTGATCTTCGGTGCATCGCACCCGGAAATGCTGAAACTGCTGACGGTGTATGCTGCGGCCGGAACGATTCTCGGACACAACTTCCCGTTTTACTTAGGCTTCCGCGGCGGAAAAGGAATCGCTGCGACCGCGGGTCTGATTATCTCGTTTGACTGGAGAATCACGCTGGTCTGTGCAGCGCTGTTTTTCCTGAATCTTGCAGTAACACACTATGTTTCCCTCGGTTCCATGATGGTTTACGTTGTCTTTTTTGCAATGGCCGTTATCATGGGACAGGCGGGCTGCTTTGCGCTGGAACCGCCGTATCTCTATGAGATGTACGTGGTGATTGCACTTCTTGCCGTGCTTGCCTTCTGGGAGCACCGTGCAAACATCAAGCGTCTCATCGCGGGAACAGAGCGGAAAACGTATTTATCCAAAAAGTCGGAGAAATAAAATATGGCAAAGATTAGCATCATCGGAGCAGGAAGCTGGGGAACCGCCCTCGGCCTCCTGCTCTGCAACAACGGGCATGACGTGACGATCTGCTCGGAAAATGAAAAGGAAATTGAGAGCTTAAAGGAACACAGAGAGCATCTGACGAAGCTTCCGGGCGTAAAACTGCCGGATGAAATGAAGTTCACCTGCGATGTGCGCGGCTCCCTTTCCGGACAGGACATCCTTGTGATGGCAAAAGCATCCCCGTACGTGCGAACCACATGTAAAAAGTATGCGGCGGATATTCCGGACGGCCAGCTCATCGTCAATGTGGCAAAAGGCGTGGAAGCCGATACCCTGATGACGATGTCTCAGATCATCGAGGAGGAAGTGCCGGGAGCGAATGTCGTTGTTCTCTCCGGACCGAGCCACGCAGAGGAAGTCGGCCGCGGCCTGCCGACCACGATCGTTGTCGGCGCGCATGACCGCGAGAGCGCACTGTATGTGCAGAATGTGTTCATGAGTCCGGTCTTCCGCGTTTACACAAGCCCGGACATCACGGGAATTGAACTTGGCGGAGCTCTGAAAAATGTCATCGCACTGGCAGCCGGAACGGCGGATGGTCTTGGCTACGGCGACAATACGAAAGCGGCTCTGATTACCCGCGGGATCGCGGAAATTGCACGGCTCGGCACGGCGATGGGTGCCCATGCGGAAACCTTCTACGGTCTTTCCGGTATCGGCGACCTGATTGTAACGTGTGCTTCCGTTCACAGCCGGAACCGGAAAGCCGGATACCTGATCGGCCAGGGCAGAACGATGCAGCAGGCGATGGATGAGGTTCAGATGATCGTCGAGGGCGTCTATTCCGCAAAAGCGGGTCTTACCCTGTCGAAAAAATTCGGAATCGAAACGCCGATCATTCAGGCAGTCAATCAGGTTCTGTTTGAAAACAAAAACCCGAAACAGGCTGTGGATGAACTGATGCAGCGTATGAAAAAAGACGAACTCGCCCCGGATCTCTGGGAGCGGTAAAAATAAGAAACCTGTCACTTCTGTGAAATGATACAGAGACGGCAGGTTCTTTTTTTGTGCAGACCGAAATTTTTCAGCAAAAATACGGGAAAAAGATGACAATACTTTCGAAATCAAGTATAGTAATAGAAAGCGGAATAATTTTAACTGAAAAGATGCGGAGGAAAATACAGCAGGAGGAAGAAAGAATGAGAGGAGTAGAAACAAGAATTCAGGAAATCCGCCATGCCATTTTTACAGAAGTTGCAAAAATGGCGTATGACGTGGACTCCCCGGTGGAAAAGACGATCGAGGAAATTCCTTACCGTGTAATTCCCGGCGAGGTCGGAAATTTTAGAAATGATGTGTTTCTGGAGCGGGCGATTGTAGGAGAGCGGCTTCGCCTTGCAATGGGACTTCCGTGCAGAAGCGCGGCAGAGCACGCCCCGATCTCGGACAATATCAAACTGGCGGACCAGGCGGAGACGTATTATACACCGCCGCTCATTAATGTCATCAAATTTGCATGCAACGCCTGTCATGAAAAACGGGTTCTGATCACGGAGGGATGTCAGGGGTGTCTTGCACATCCGTGCGTGGAAGTCTGTCCGAAAAAGGCCATTACGCTGGACCGCACCAATGGACGATCCTATATTGATCAGGATAAATGCGTCAAATGTGGTCAGTGTGCCAAGGTATGCGGATACCAGGCTATTATCATTCAGGAGCGTCCGTGTGCGAGAGCCTGCGGAATGGATGCCATCGGTTCAGATGAGAACGGAAAAGCGGATATCGATTACGAGAAATGTGTATCCTGCGGCCAGTGTCTCGTTAACTGCCCGTTCGGCGCTATTTCGGACAAATCCCAGATCTTCCAGGTAATCCGTGCGATCCAGTCGGGAGAGCGCGTCTATGCAGCGCTGGCACCGGCGTTTGTCGGCCAGTTCGGACCGAAAGTAACGCCTGGAAAACTGCGTGCGGCGATGAAAAAGCTCGGTTTTGCGGATGTCTTTGAAGTTGCGATCGGAGCGGATCTCTGTGCGGCACAGGAGGCAGAGGATTTTGTGAACGAAGTCCCGGAGAAACTGCCGTTTATGGCGACATCCTGCTGTCCGGCCTGGTCTGTAATGGCGAAGAAACTGTTCCCGGATTACGCAAACTGTATTTCGATGGCACTGACCCCGATGACGCTGACGGCGCGTCTGATCAAGAAACACAATCCGAATGCGAAGGTTGTCTTTGTCGGACCGTGTGCGGCGAAAAAACTGGAGGCCATGCGCCGGTCTGTCCGCAGTGAGGTGGACTTCGTTCTGACGTTTGAAGAGATGTCGGGCATTTTCGATGCGCGCCAGGTAGATGTGAGTGCACTTGAGGAAGATCCGGACGGCGTCAGCGATGCATCGGTGGACGGAAGAAACTTTGCTGTCTCCGGCGGCGTTGCAAAATCTGTGGAAAATGTAATCCGTGAAAAATACCCGGACCGCGAAATCAAGATGGCAAATGCAGAAGGTCTGAAGGAATGCCGGAAACTGCTGACAATGGCAAAGGCCGGAAAGTACAACGGTTATCTTCTCGAAGGCATGGCCTGTCCGGGCGGATGCGTGGCAGGAGCCGGCACGATGCAGTCAATCAAAAAGTCGCAGGCGGCAGTCAACAAATATGCGGCGCAGGCAAAACACAAGATTTCCAGCCAGACAGAATATGTAAAAGAACTGGACAAGCTGGTAGACTAAAAAGAACAGCAAGGTGGAGACAAAAGTGAAAAAGAAAAGAAAGATGGGCTTTGCGGCAGCGATTCTTGCAATGGTACTTCTGTTTGCAGGATGCGGCCAGACAGAGACAAAGACGGAGAGCAGCGGGACAAAAAGCACAGGATCAGAAAGTACAGTATCAGAAAATACGCAGACAGAGAGCAGCACAGCGGCATCGGAAACAGAAGATGAGACACCGGTCCATGTGCTTGCATTAAAAGGACCGACCAGCATGGGAATGGTAAAAATGATGAGCGATAACGACAGCAAAGAGTCACCTGCGGACACGTTTGAACTTGCCGCTGCCCCGGATGAGGTCAGCGCAAAACTGGTACAGGGAGAGGTGGATATCGCCGCGGTTCCGGCGAACCTTGCAAGCGTACTCTACAACAAGACAAACGGCGGCGTGCAGGTGCTCGCAGTTAATACGCTCGGTGTCCTTTATATCGTCGAGGACGGCGATACCGTACATTCCATTGCGGATCTGAAAGGCAGAACCATTTATGCGGGCGGCAAAGGGGCAACCCCGGAGTATGCTTTGAATTATATCCTCGAAAAGAACGGCCTCGTACCGGGTGAGGACGTAACGATCGAGTGGAAGAGCGAACACGCCGAGTGCGTGGCAGCACTTGCAGAAGATGCCGATGGAATCGCCATGCTGCCGCAGCCGTTTGTAACGACGGCACAGACGAAAAAAGAAACGCTGCGCACCGCACTTGACCTGACCGAAGAATGGAACAAAATCCAGGAGTCCGAAGGAACGGCGAGCACACTGGTGACAGGTGTTACCGTTGTGCGCACTGCCTTTGCCAAGGAGCATCCGGAAGCAGTTGCAGACTTCATGGAAGCTTACCAGGCATCCGTATCCTACGTAACCGAAAACACTGATGAGGCGGCAAAACTGATCGGGGATTATGACATTGTTCCGGAGGCAGTCGCAAAGAAAGCGCTTCCGGCATGCAACATTGTCTGCATCACCGGTGATGAGATGAAAGAGAAGCTTTCCGGTTATCTCGGTGTACTCAAAGACCAGAACCCGGAGGCAGTCGGAGGAGAACTTCCAGGAGATGACTTCTATTATTCCGAATAAAAACAAAAAAGAGAAACAGAGAAAAACGAAGCTCTGGCCGATCGTGTTCTGGCTTATGATCTGGCAGGCGGTAAGCGTTTTTGTCGGGCAGGAGATCCTTCTGGCATCTCCTGCTGCTGTTTTGAAACGCCTTTTTACGCTTGTAACAGAACAGGTCTTCTGGCAGTCCCTGCTGTTTTCCGGAGCACGCATCGGAGCCGGATTCCTTCTTGGTGCGGCGGCGGGAATTGCAGGAGCTGCACTTGCCGGTCGGTTTTCCATTGCAGAAGAACTCCTGACGCCGCTGGTTGCAGCAGTGAAAGCAGTGCCGGTCGCTTCTTTTGTGATTCTGATCCTGATCTGGGTTTCTTCGAAGAATCTTTCGGTTGTGATTTCGTTTCTGATGGTATTTCCGATCCTGTATACAAACACGCGGAACGGCCTACGGGAACTGGACACAGCGCTTTTGGAGATGACAGACGTTTTTCAGGTTCCGCGGCCGGTGCGGCTGCGCTGGGTGATCCTGCCGCAGCTGTACCCATATATCCGGACGGGATGTTCACTTTCCCTCGGCCTTTGCTGGAAGGCCGGAACGGCAGCAGAAGTAATCGGCATTCCGAACCGATCCATCGGAGAGCATCTGTATCAGGCAAAAATATATCTCGACACACCGGGACTCTTTGCCTGGACGGCAGCGATCGTGTACGTCAGCTTCTGTCTCGAAAAAGCTGTTTTAAAAGGAATGGATCTTGCAGAAAAAAGGATGCTGGTGATGAAATGAGAGAAGATACGATTGAAATCTGCCATCTGAAAAAAGCGTATGGAGAACACGTTATTTTTTCGAATCTTACGATGGAACTGAAAAAAGGAGCAGTGACCTGTCTGATGGCTCCTTCCGGGGCTGGAAAGACAACCCTGCTGCGGATTCTGGCAGGCCTGGAGCAGGCGGACGGCGGAAAAATCGGGGGACTGGAAGCCTTAAGAAAAAGTATGGTTTTTCAGGAACCGCGGCTGGCAGAAGAACTGACAGCTGCAGCCAATATCCAGCTCGCGGTAAGGCGCCGCATGTTTGGAAAAGAAAAAAGAAGCTCCCGTCATCTTGTGGAGGAGATGGAGGAACTCGGCCTTTCGGGCTGTGAAAACCAGGCTGTATCGGAACTGTCGGGCGGCATGCGCCAGCGGGTGGCGGTTCTGCGGGCCATGCGCATGGACGCAGATTTCCTCCTTTTGGATGAGCCGTTCCGGGGACTGGATGCGGGGACGAAAAAGAAAACGATGAACTATATCCGCAGAAAAGGAAAAGAAAAAACGATGCTTCTGGTCACGCATGATTTAGAAGAAGCCGAAGCAATGGGGGACTGGATCTGCACCTGCAGCAGACTGGATGGTATCCTCGAAATAAAGAGAAACAGAAAAAGCAGCACAGAAATCTGAAACGGAAAGAAACAGATTTTCTGTGCTGCTTTTGCTGTGAATCCGCAGTTACAGCAGGTCATCCGGTATGGAAGCAGAGCGGAGCTGTTCGTCCATCGTGTCGATGAGCGCCATGTCGGCTTCAGAAAGTTCGAAGTCGAAGACATCCGCGTTGGCAAAAATGCGGTCCGGCTGTGTCGATTTCGGGATGACACTGATGCCCTGCTGGACGAGGTAGCGGAGGCCGATCTGTGCTTCAGTGCGTACATACTTTTCTGCCAGCTGCTGCATAATCTCACGGTTCAGATAAAGACCTCTTGCGAGCGGCGCATACGCTTGAACGGCGATTCCATGTGAACGGCAGAAAGCGATGAGCGGTTTCCGGTTCCAGAGCGGATGGCATTCGATCTGGTTGACGGCCGGGATGACGCCGGAAAATTCAAAGAGGGCGGTAAGGTGCGGCTCCTCGAAGTTGCTGACGCCGATCGATTTTGCACGCCCGGATTCGCGGATTTTTTCGAGTGCGCGCCACGTCTCCGGGTAGCAGCCCGGCACCGGCCAGTGAATCAGGTAAAGATCAACGTAGTCGAGACGGAGACGGTCGAGGCTGCGGTTGAAGGCACCTTCGATATCACCGACCCGCTGCGCGGTATTCCATACCTTTGTGGTAATAAAAAAATTTTCCCGCGGAATTCCGCTTGCGCGGATCCCGCGGCCGATGCTGTCCTCGTTTTTATAGGAGGAGGCGGTATCGATCAGACGGTAGCCGTATTTTGCCGCGGTGACAATTGCTTTTTCTGCCTCTTTTTCTGTCGATTTGTAAGTGCCAAGCCCCAGAAGCGGCATCGCTCTGCCGTCGTTCAATGTAATGGTTGGAATAGAAAGTGCCATAAAAACCCTCCGTATCTTGAATCAAAAAAAGATTCTGCCGTATTTCTCTCATAATTATGTTTAGTATAACATGAAAATTTAAAGAAATCAGACCAAATATATTAAAAAAGTTTAACACAATCGGGAAATGAAAAAAAATAACAAGCCATGCAAGAAAAAAGAAGGATGCCAGGACGGCCTGTATGGCGAATTGTACAGAAATTTTGTGGAGGCCGTATTGATTTTGTGCATGAAATAGAGTATAATAAATTTGAATTGATATTTATTTATCATTCCCTGTACAATCTGCAGGACGTTTCAGGAAAACAAAAGCGGACGAAACGGACGGCAGAGCAGAAAAACGGGGACAGAGGAGGCCATATTATGCATTTATTATATGACGAGAATGGAAATCCCATTCCGCACGGAGCTCACGACGAGCACCATCATCACCATGACCATCATCACGAGGGAGAAGACTGCGGACATGCCTGCAATGCATGCGGTTCCGAAGAAAAATGCAAGGACGAGAATCTTGCCCTTTTAACCTATATGCTGCAGCACAATGAACATCACGCAGCAGAACTCGACGAGATGGCCGACAAACTGGAAAAAGCCGGAATGGCGGACGCCGCAAAACAGATCAGGGAGGGAGTATCCGATTTCCAGAAAGGCAATATGCGCCTGTCCCTTGCACTGACACTTGTAAAAGAGCATTTGAAAGAAGTTAAGTAGAGGAGGCGTAAGCTATGTGCCTTGCAACGGTATACAAAAATCCGGAAAACACAGTTGTCTGTAAAAATGTGAGCCGCATCGATGTCGATGGAGAATACGTTCTGATCCGTGACATCATGGGTGAGGAGATCAGACTGCAGGGTAAGATCAAAATGGTAGATCTTGCAAACAGCATTGTAGAGCTGGACTGTGAATGATAATTGGTTGACGGAACCAGTTATTCTATAAAAGCGGTTTTAGGCCCCCGGGTTCTGCAAATCGGAACAAACAGAACAAGCGAACCGGGACTTAGAATAGGAATATATCATATTAAAGCGGAGGTAAATTGAATTATGAAACTTTCAGAAGAGATGAAAAACAAGACCCTTCTGTCTTTTGAGCTGTTCCCGCCAAAGACAGAGAAGGGACTGCAGAATCTGCCGGGTACCATCGACCACCTGATGAAATATAACCCGTCTTACATTTCCTGTACATACGGAGCAGGCGGCGGAAACGTCGGAGCAAACCGTGAAGTATGTCAGATGATCAAAAATGCCGGAACCACACCGGTTACTCATTTCACCGTTATCAAAAACACAAAAGAAGGAATTAAAGAACAGCTGGATCAGTATCTGGCTGATGGCGTAGACCATATGCTGGCACTGCGCGGAGATATTCCGCTTGGTGAGACTACAACCTGTGGTGACTTTGACTATGCTACCGATCTTGTAAAATTCGTACGTGATACCTACGGCGATAAATTTGAAATCGCTGTTGCAGGTTCACCGGAAGGCCACATCTCCTGCAGAAGTCTGGAGTCTGATATCGCAGTTCTGAAACAGAAACAGGACAACGGAGCAGACTACATCATGACACAGCTCTGCTGGGATATGGAGCAGTTCAAATACTGGCTCGATGCAATCCGTAAAGCAGGAATCACCATGCCGGTAGACGTTGGAGTTATGCCGATCCTGGATCAGGCAGCTACCATCAACATGGCACTTTCCAGAAACGGCTGTGTTATGGACAGAGAGCTTTCCAGAATGATCTCCAGACACTGGCTGTTCCCGAACCCATTTGCAGCAAAAGATGCAGAGGGCAAACCGTTCGACGTATTCTACGACAAGAAAGTTGCAGAGTTCAAAGAAGAGGGTATCGAATATACCGTAAAACAGATTGATGCATACCGTGCACTTGGTGTCAATGGAATTCATCTGTATGCACTGAATAAATGGAAAGACGTATCTGAAATCATCGACAGATCCGGCCTTTGCACACTGGTTTAATGAATTAATTACTTGAATTTGGGAGGCATCCGATTTTTATGGCACACGTAATAGCTGTCGCCGGAAAAGGCGGCGTTGGAAAAACAACATTATGCGGCTTGCTGATCCAGTATCTCTGCGAGTCAGGAAAAGGTCCTGTTCTTGCAGTTGATGCGGACGCAAACTCAAACCTGAATGAGGTACTCGGTGTAGAAGTAGAAGCTACCCTTGGAGATATCCGGGAGGAGATTGCCCGTGCAGAGATGGCATCCAAAAACCCGATTCCGGCAGGTATGAGCAAGGCAGATTATGCGGAATTTAAATTTGCAGGCGCTCTGACTGAGGAAGATGATTTTGACCTGCTTGTGATGGGAAGAACACAGGGAAAAGGCTGCTACTGCTTCGTCAATGGACTTCTGCAGAATCAGCTTGCAAAGCTGTATCCGAATTACCCCTTCATGGTTGTGGATAACGAGGCAGGCATGGAGCATATCAGCCGTGGTATACTTCCGGGAATGGATACAGCTATTTTGGTCAGTGACTGCTCAAGAAGAGGAGTACAGGCCGCTGCGAGAATCGCGGAGCTGATCAAAGAATGCGATATGAAGCCGAAGCAGGTAGGACTGATCGTAAACCGTGCGCCGAATGGCGTGTTAAATGAGGGAACCCGTGAGGAAATTGAAAAACAGGGATTAACTCTCCTTGGCGTTGTTCCGCACGATGATCAGGTTTATGAATATGACTGTGACGGAAAACCAACCGTACGTCTGCCGGAAGACTCTCCGGTACGCGCGACATTAAAGAAAATCGTAGAAAACCTTGATTTATAAAAACAGAGAATCTGCCCTCCGCTTTGTACACGCTGCAGACGGAGGGATATTTCAAAAGTAAAATATCCCCCATGGGAGGATGTTTTTACCATAAAAATATTAAAATACAATCTTGAGGAGGACAAGATGAGCGAATTCAAATTAACAAGCGTAGAAGAATTCGAACAGGCCACGAATGAGCTCCTGGAAAATGGTGCAAAGGTTGGCGCTGACGCATGGCAGTTTCGTGTAAAAAACCAGACCCCGCACTGTAAATTCGGTGAGCAGGGAACCTGCTGTCGTATCTGTACGATGGGACCTTGCCGTATTACACCAAAGGCACCGAGAGGAATCTGCGGATGCGATGTACACGGTATTGTAGGACGTAACTTCCTGCGCTTTACAGCAGGCGGTTCCGCAACACATTCCGATCATGGCCGTGAGATCTGCCACACACTGCATGAGGCTGATCCAAACGGAAACTACAAAGTAAAAGATCCGGAGAAACTGATCCGTATCGCAAAAGAGTGGGGCGTAGAGACAGAAGGAAAAGATATTTACGATCTGGCACATGAGATGTCCGAGCTGGCTCTTTTAGAGTATGGTAAACCGTTTGGAACACAGAGATTCCTGAAACGTGCTCCGCAGCACACACAGGAAATCTGGGAGAGAGAAGAAATCGCACCGCGTGCGATTGACCGTGAGGTTGCATGTTCTCTTCATATGACTCATATGGGATGTTCTTCCCTTCCGGAAGCACTCGTTCGCCAGTCCCTTCGTTCCGGACTTTCCGATGGATGGGGCGGCTCCATGATGGGTACCGAGTTCTCTGACGTACTGTTCGGAACTCCAAAGCCGATCGAAACCGAGGCAAACCTTGGTGTTATGAAAGAAGATGAAGTAAATATCATCGTTCATGGCCATGATCCGTCACTTTCCGAGATGATCTGCGAATACGCAGACGATCCGGAGATGATCGCATATGCAAAAGAAATGGGAGCAAAGGGAATCAACGTGGCAGGTGTCTGCTGTACTTCCAATGAAGTAGCAATGCGCCGCGGCGTGCCGATGGCAGGTAACTTCCTGCAGCAGGAAAACGTGGTACTGACCGGTGCCTGCGAGGCCATCGTTGTTGACGTACAGTGTATTTTCCCGGCCCTTGGACCTTTAAGCAAATGTTTCCATACTAAATTCGTTACCACCAGCCCGATTGCGCAGATGCCGGATGCAGAATACATTCGTTTCAACGCAAAAACAGCAGGTGAGAATGCAAAAGCCATCGTAAAAATGGCAATTGAAAACTTTAAAAACCGGAAACCGGAGCTGGTACATATCCCGCATATGAAGCAGAAAGCAACCGTTGGATACTCTTTTGAGTCCATCATCAAGACTCTGGATAAAGTAACCAATTCCCAGGTTGACCAGACCGGAACTCTGATGCCGCTGTGGCAGTGTGTGGCATCCGGCGTTATCCGCGGTGCAGTTGCCATGGTAGGATGCAACAACCCGAAAGTCCGTCCGGACACCGCTCACATCGAGCTGATGAAGAAGCTGATCGCGCACGACGTTATCATCGTTGCTTCCGGATGCTCTGCACAGGCAGCAGCAAGAGCAGGTCTGATGGACAAACGTGCTAAAGATCTCTGCGGTGCAGGTCTGAAACGTGTCTGCGAGCTGGCTGATATCCCGCCGGTACTCCACATGGGATCCTGCGTTGATATCTCCCGTATGATGGTTCTTGTAGCAGAACTTGCTAAAATCGGTAATGTCAATATTTCCCAGCTTCCGGTTGTCGGATGTGCTCCGGAGTGGATGTCTGAGAAAGCAGTTTCCATCGGAAACTATGTTGTAGCAACCGGTATCGATACTTACCTTGGCGTAGAGCCGTATGTATCCGGATCCACTGAGGTAACAGGACTTCTGACCAACGGTGTCCGCGACTGGGTTGAGGCAGCTTACACAGTAGAAAAAGACATCGACAAGCTGGGCGATGCAATGCTCGCACGAATCGAAGAGAAACGTGCCGCACTCGGCGTATAAAAAGGACAGGGCGGTCCCTGACGTAAAAAGAGACCGCCCTTTTTGAAGTGAAAAGGTGTAAAATGAAAATAGCAGTAACTGGAAAGGGTGGCGTAGGAAAAACAACCATCGCAGCGACCCTTGCAAGACTTTATGCAGAAGAAGGCCATCCGGTTCTGGCTGCAGATGTCGATCCGGATGCCAATCTGGGCCTTGCGCTTGGATTTCCGGAAGAAATCCTCGATTCGATCATTCCGATTACCAAAATGAGAAAACTGATCGAAGAACGCACCGAGGCAAGTGCAGACAACCGGTTTTACAAGATAAATCCGAGAGTAAGTGATATCCCCGATAAATACAGCAAAGAGTACAATGGAGTCAAACTCCTGACGCTTGGCACCGTGGAGACGGCCGGAAGCGGCTGTGTCTGCCCGGAGCATGTGATGCTGCGGAGAATCATCAACAGCCTGGTCCTTCACAGAGGGGATGTTGTCATCCTCGACATGGAAGCAGGCCTTGAGCATCTGGGAAGAGGAACGACGGAGGGCATGGATATGTTCATCGTAGTCATCGAGCCGGGTGCAAGAAGTATTCAGACCTATAAGAATGTCAAACGTCTGGCCGAAGAGCTTGGCGTTCATCAGGTTCATGTCGTGGCAAACAAAGTACGCGACGAAAAAGATGAGGCATTCATACAGGACCGTATCCCCCCGGAGGATCTTCTGGGCATGGTCCACTACAACCCGGAAATTATGGAAGCGGACAGGGAAGGTTCGTCTCCATATGATTACAGCGCGGCTGCAGTAGAAGAGATACGGAAAATAAAAACAAAAATCGATAAGTCAAACATGCCTGGCATGGAAAAAGTGTGATAGGAGGAAAAACACATGACATTATTCGAGAGAGTATTTGGCGGAAATGATGCAGTATACGGTCTTACCGAAGCTGCCATTGATGCCGCAATCGCAGCAAACGGAGAGGAAAAAGCAGTCAGCTTCCCGGACACTGCTTACGCACTTCCGTGTTACTATGCTGTAACAGGAGTAAAGGTTACCAACTTAAAAGAGATGAAAGAGGCTCTTGGCGTGGTAAAATCTCTGATGACAAGAGAAAATCAGCTGAATGATGTATTTATGTCCGGTGTTGCAACTGCACTCTGCGCAGAGTTCATCGAGGCAATTAAATACATCGACGGTGCAAAACCATATGATGAGCCGTGCTACGGCCATTTAAGCGATGCCATCATCCGTGAGCTTGGTGTGCCGCTTGTAACAGGCGATATCCCGGGCGTAGCTGTTATCCTTGGAAGCGCTCCGACCGCACAGGAAGGCGTGGATCTGGTTAAGAGCTATCAGGCACAGGGTATTCTTGTAACACTGGTTGGCGGAATCATTGATCAGTGTCAGGAATTAGGATACAAGACCGGCGCAAACGTACGTGTCATCCCGCTTGGAAAAGACGTAACATCTGTAATCCACGTTGTATCCGTAGCAATCCGTGCAGCCCTGATCTTCGGTAACGTAACTGCAGGCGATGCAGGCGCACTGATGACCTACACCAAAGACCGTGTACCGGCATTCGTAAATGCTTTTGCTCCTCTGGATGATGTGATCGTTGCATGCGGCGCTGGTGCGATTGCACTTGGTTTCCCGGTTATCACAAACGATGACAAAGACGTTCCGGCTATTCCGAAGAGTCTCATTATCCAGAAGGACGTTTCCAAATTCAACGCAACTTCTCTGGAAGCCCGCGACATCAAGATTAAAATTACAAACATCGATATCCCGGTTGCATTCGCATCTGCATTTGAGGGCGAAATCATCCGCCGCGGTGATATGCAGGTTGAGTTTGACGGTTCCCGTGTAGACTGCTGCGAGCTGGTTCAGACAAAAGATGCTTCCGAAGTAGAAGATCACAAGATCGAGCTGATCGGACCGGACATCGACGAGTTCGAGGTAGGTTCCAAGCACAGCATTGCATACGTTGTTGAGGTTGCCGGAAAGAGCATGCAGCCGGATTTCGAGCCTGTATTTGAGCGTAAATTCCACAGCTACCTGAACTGCATCGAAGGTGTGATGCATACCGGACAGCGTGATATGATCCGTATCCGTGTCAGCAAAGAAGCTTTCAACGCAGGCTTCCGTGCAAAACACTTCGGAGAAGTTCTGTACGCACAGGTGAAGAACGAGTTCGAGGCTGTTGTTGACAAATGTCAGGTTAAGATCTACACCAATCCGGAAGACTGTACCAAGATCCGTCACGAAATTGCAATTCCGGTATTCGACAAACGTGATGAGCGTCTGTCTACCATGACAGATGAATCCGTACCGGTATACTACAGCTGTATCATGTGCCAGGCATTCTCCCCGAGCCATGTATGTGTTGTTACACCAGAGCGTCTCGGACTTTGCGGTGCTGTTTCATGGCTGGATGCAAAAGCTACCAACGAGCTGGATCCGAACGGACCTTGCCAGGTTATCACAAAAGAAAAAGTAATCGATGAGAGAATCGGTGAGTACGAGGATGTTAACGAGGCTGTTCGTAAACTTTCCCAGGGCGCTCTTGATGATGTATCTTTGTACTCCATCATGGAAAAACCAATGACATCCTGCGGATGCTTCGAGTGTATCTGTGGTATCGAGCCGTTCTCCAACGGTGTCTGCATCGCAAACCGTGAGTACGCAGGCATGACTCCTCTGGGAATGACCTTCTCCGAGCTGGCTTCCATGACAGGCGGCGGTGTTCAGACTCCTGGATTCATGGGACACGGCAAACACTTTATCGCTTCCAAGAAATTTATGAAAGCAGAAGGCGGCGTTGCCCGTATCGTATGGATGCCGAAAGAGCTGAAAGAGCAGGTTGCAGAGAAACTGAATGAAACAGCAAAAGAGCTGTACGGTATCGACAACTTTACCGATATGATCGGTGATGAGACCATCGCAGAAGATCCGGAGACACTGGTTGCATTCCTGACCGAGAAAGGTCATCCGGCACTTGGCATGGATCCAATGATGTAATTCGTATTTTACAGGCTTATCCTGTGAAAGAATAAGCAGACCGGCATGGCTTGGGAGGGGATTCCAAAGCGGAGGAGGAAGCCCTTTCCGGCACATGCCGGCAGCTGTAAAGTGATTTTCTGGAAAAAAACGGCTGACGAAGAGAAAACGGATACTTTTTGTCAGAAAATCTTGGAAAATATCCTGGTAAATCTTGCATTCTCCGGGAAAAAACGTTAAAATAATAACAGGTGTGTCCATGAAGCGGAATCATGGAGATATGCCTGTATGGAATTTATTTTTAAGGAGGCTTTTTTTATGCCGTTTAATCGCAAACCACAAAAGTTTAATGCAGCAATTAAATCCGTTGTAATCGGCAGCGGAGACAAAACCGTAACTCTTGGCGGAGAAAACGTATTACCATTCTATGCTTTCGACGGTGAAATCAAAAACGGACCGAAGGTCGGCGTTGAAATCACAGACCTTGGTATGGAAGGAGAACCGGAAAGCGTAAAAGCATACTATGAAGGTGCAGCTACCATGGGCGAGATTGCAAAAAAAGCAGCAGCTATGGAAGGTGCAGATTTCCTCTGCCTTCGTCTGGCAGGCGGAGACCCGAACGGTCTGAACAAATCGGTAGAAGAACTCATTGAGACAGTCAAAGAGGTTGCTGATGCCGTTGACGTGCCGCTTGTTGTAGAAGGATGTAAAAACGTTGAGAAGGATTCCGAACTGCTCACAAAAGTAGCAGAGGTCCTTCAGGGAAGAAACGTTCTTGTTATGTCCGCAAGAGAAGAAGATTACAAGGCAGTTGGTGCAGCCGCAGGTCTGGCATACAGCCAGAAAGTCGGCGCTGAGTCCGCTGTAGATATCAACCTTGCAAAACAGCTGAATGTTGTTATGACCCAGCTTGGTGTCAGCGCGGACAGCATTGTTATGAACGTAGGTTCTGCAGCAGTCGGATACGGATATGAGTACGTAGTATCTACACTGGACCGTATCAAAGCAGCAGCATTATCCCAGGACGATAAAATGCTGCAGATGCCAATTATTACTCCAATCGCTTCTGAGACATGGAATGTAAAAGAGGCAATGGCAACAGAAGAGGAATCTCCGGAATGGGGAAATCAGGAAGTACGAGGAATCTCTATGGAGATTCAGACAGCAGCCGCATCTCTGGCTTCTGGTTCTGATGCAGTTATCCTCAAACATCCACAGTCTGTTGCAACCATTTCCAAAATGATTCAGGAACTGATGTAATCAGTACGTAAGGAAGAGATTAGGAGGATAAAGAATTATGGCATTATCAGGTATTCAGATTTTTAAAATGACCCCAAAGAAAAACTGTAAAGAGTGCGGATGTCCGACCTGTATGGCATTCTCCATGAAGGTTGCACAGGGCGCTATGGATATTTCAGCGTGCCCATATATGTCTGACGACGCTATGGCACAGCTTTCCGAAGCTACCGCACCGCCAATGAAGACCATCAAAGTCGGAACCGGCGACAGTGAGTACACCCTTGGCGGAGAGACGGTTCTCTATCGTCATGAGAAAACATTTGTAAGCAAAACCCGTTATGCAGTATCTCTCTGCAGCTGCATGTCTGACGAAGAGATCGACGCAAAACTGGAAGAAGACAAAAAAGTTGATTACGACCGTATCGGTGAGCGTATGTGCGCAGAGATGCTGTATGTAAACTATGCCGGAAATGGCGTAGACAAATACGTATCTCTTGTAACGAAAGCAGCAGCAACCGGAAAAGTTCTGGTACTTGGCTGTGAGGACGCAGAAGCTGCAAAAGCTGCTCTGGAAGTATGCAAAGCAGGCAAACCGATCCTGAATGGTGCAAATGCATCCAATTATGAAGAGATGAGCAAACTTGCCACAGAGGCAGGCGTTGTTCTCGGCGTAAGTGGCGCAAACATTGATGAGCTTCACGACACCGTAGAAGCAATCGAGAAACTCGGCAACAAGAACCTTGTTCTTGATACCACAGAAGCGACCATCAAAGAGACCTTTGCTACTACCGTACAGGTAAGACGTGCATCCTTAAAGGATACAGACCGTACCTTTGGTTATCCGTCTATTGTAAATCTGGCAAAAATTGCACAGGGCGACAGATATATGCAGCAGGCACTGCTTTCCCTGTTCACCATGAAATACGGTTCCATTATTGTTCTTGAGGAAATGGGATACGCAGAGGCACTTCCGGTATTCGGACTTCGCCAGAACGTATTTACCGATCCGCAGAAACCGATGAAAGTAGAGCCGGGCATCTACCCGCTGAACGGCGCAGATGAAAATTCGATCTGCCTGACCACCGTAGACTTTGCTCTGACCTATTTCCTGGTATCCGGAGAGCTCGAGAGATCCGGAGTTCCGGTCAACCTTGTAATCAACGACGCCGGTGGACTTTCTGTACTGACATCCTGGGCAGCAGGTAAATTCTCCGGTAACTCTATCTCCAAATTCTTCAAAGAGAATGTAGAAGATAAAGTAAAATCCAGAAAAGTTATCATTCCTGGTAAAGTAGCCGTATTAAAGGGCGACATTGAGTCCAAGCTTCCTGGATGGGAAGTAATCGTTGCTCCGCTTGAGGCGGTTCAGCTTGTAAAATTCATGAAAGATCTGCAGGCAAACGGAGAACTGTAATACATAAAAATTCCGGGAGGAACTCCGGTATCCGGAAGTTTCTTCCGTGAAAAAATAATTATGGGGGATTCCCAAAAGAAAAGGAGAAGAGATATGGCAAAATTTGTAACCATCGGCGAAAGACTTTCCGTTACAGCTCCTACTGTAAACAAAGCATTCGCAGCAAGAGATGAAGAGCCAATTTTAAAGAGAGCAAAACAGCAGCTGGACGCTGGTGCCGTTTACCTTGATGTAAACATCGGACCGGCTGAGAATGATGGAGAAGACATCATGAAATGGGCTGTTGAGCTGCTGCAGAGCAATTTTGACAATGTTCCGCTGGCTCTGGATACATCTAACAAAAAAGCAATTGAGGCTGGTATCTCTGTATACAACCGTTCCAAAGGAAAACCGATCGTAAACTCTGCAGATGCTGCAGGAAGAATCGAGTACGTTGACCTTGCGGCTGCAAACGATGCAATCGTTATTGCACTTTGCAACGGCGAAGGAATTGCAAAAGACAACGACGAGCGTATGATGTACTGCCAGACCCTTCTGGAAAGAGGTATGGAGCATGGTATGGAGCCGACCGATCTGTGGTTTGACCCGCTGTTCCTGGTTGTAAAAGGAATGCAGGACAAACAGATGGAAGTTCTTGAGTGCATCAAGATGTTCAGTGATATGGGACTGAATTCTACCGGCGGCCTTTCCAACAACTCCAACGGTATGCCGAAAAACATCCGTCCGATCATGGATTCCGCACTTGTAGCTATGGCTATGATGCAGGGTCTGACCAGTGCCATCGTTAACCCGAATGACCTGAGACTGATGGAGACCATTAAATCCTGTGACGTATTCAAAGGCAACACTCTGTATGCAGATTCTTATCTGGAGCTTTAATCTTTAAATCTCGCAGGTTTTCCCCTGATGGTGCCGCAGCGTTTGCGAAAACCTGAGGCACCATCAGGGGTTTTTCTATCTAAAAGCGGAAAAAAAACAGCGGAGAATATATACGACTGGGGGATTTACAGATTATGGCAAAAGTAACCTTTCGATTTGAAGAGGGAGAACCGGTAGTCACCTACGCAACCGAGGGTGAGCGCCTTCTTGAAGTAGCGCAGAAGAGCAATGTGCCGATCGATGCACCGTGTTCCGGAAACGCATCGTGCGGTAAATGCCGCGTTCGTCTTGTGAGCGGTGAGCTGGATTCCAAAATAACCCGCCATATTTCTGAGGAAGAATATCAGAATGGCTGGAGACTGGCGTGCGTCAGCACCATCAGGGGCGATGTTGAAGTGGAAGTGCCGGACATTGCATCCGCTTACCGGAGCCGCATGAAAGTGGCAGATCTTAGTTCACCGAGTGAAATTGCAATTTTTGAAGATACGAAAAAGAAAATTACAGACGCCGGCCTGGAATTGAAAAACAGCATGCAGGTGATTACAATCTCAATGGAAGAGCCTACTCTGGATGATACGATGCCGGATAACGAGAGAGTAACCTGGGCTGTACAGGCAGCGACGGGGCTTGACCGGGTACGGATTCCGTACTCTGTACTGAAAAAAATGCCGGATGTCCTTCGAGAATCCCATTTTCAGGCACAGTGTGTCGTCCGGGTTACGGCAAATGACGTCTTTTTATACGATATGCTTCCAATGGAAGCAAAAGCAGTTGTCGGCGGTCTCGTTGTCGACATTGGAACAACGACAGTTTCTGCACTGATCGTGGATATGCTGAGCGGAGAAATCCTGGCAAAAGCCTCTTCCGGAAACGGACAGATCCGGTATGGTGCGGATGTTATCAACCGTATCATTGAATCCCAGAAACCGGGAGGCCATGAAAGACTGCAAAATGCAATCATCAAAGAAACCTTAAACCCGATGATCTCCAACATGTGCCGTGCAGCGAAAATCAGCAGTCAGCAGATTTACCGTGCGGCGATTGCCGGAAACACTACCATGGAGCATCTGATGATGGGCATCAATGCAGATCCGCTTCGGATGGAGCCGTATATTCCGGCCTTCTTTAAGACAAACTCACTGTTTGCATCGGATGTCAATCTTGCGATTCATCCGGACGCCCATATCATTCTGGCACCGAACATCGGAAGCTATGTGGGCGGAGATATTACTGCCGGCGCGTTGGTCAGCATGATCTGGAACCGGCCGGAGATGAGTCTCTTTATTGACCTTGGTACCAATGGCGAGCTTGCATTTGGAAATTCCGACTTTATGGTAAGCTGTGCCTGCTCGGCCGGACCGGCCTTTGAGGGCGGCGATATCAGCTGTGGCATGCGTGCGACCGACGGTGCGATTGAAAAATGTACGATCGATCCGGAAACGATGGAACCTTCGTACCATGTTATCGGAGATGAGGGAACGAAGCCGATTGGTCTTTGCGGTTCCGGAATCATCGATGTAATTGCAGCGCTGTTCCGTGCGAAGATGGTCAATCCGAAGGGAAAATTTATCCGGGAAGGCAGACGGATCCGCCACGACAAATATGGCATGGGAAGCTATGTCATCGCATTTGAAGAGGAAGCCGGAAGCGTCCGCGACGTTGAGATTACAGAAGTAGATATCGACAATTTTATCCGTGCCAAGGGCGCGATTTTCTCAGCGATCCGTACGATGCTGAACTATCTGGACATGGATGTATCCATGATCGAGGAAGTATATGTAGCGGGAGGTATCGGAAGCGGTATTAACATGAAAAATGCCGTCACGATTGGTATGTTCCCGGATATTCCGCTGGAAAAATTCCATTACATTGGTAACTCTTCCCTGACTGGTGCGTACTCAATGCTTTTATCGACAGCAGCAGAGAAGAAAACGTATGAGGTTGCCCGGAACATGACATATCTGGAACTCTCTACGGTACCAACCTATATGGATGAATTTGTAGCGGCGTGCTTCCTGCCGCACACAGACACGACGATGTTTCCGTCTGTGGAAGCATAAAACGGAAGCAGAACTTTCTGTTACGATTCAAGGTAAAACACATGTGGTTTTGCTTTGAATTGTGGCGAACCTTTTTGAGAGGAATTGGATTTACATGGCAGTAGACTTAAATTACGAAAAAGACAGCAAAGAGCGTATTCCGTATGAGCATTATCTGGAAGTGTATCAGAATGCAGATCCAAAAGAGATTTCCAGCCGGTGTGACGTTCCGTATGATGCGGAAAAACAGGAGTTTACCGTTTCCCTGATGGGTGTTTCCTACCGGATTTCGTGGCCGGAGTACAACGTATTTCATATTGGAGATGATGGAAGCGTTTCGCCGATAATTGGCTGGTATCCACTCGAGAAAAAACCGAATGCAAAAATTTTGGTATTGCGCTATCTGACCGAGGGCGGAGCTGCCCCATCCACCGGAAAATTTCTGACATACCGGGAGATTCCGTGGGGAGAAGTTTATTTTAAACAGTTCCAGGGAAGATGCCTGTTCCGTCTTGCGTTTGGCTTTGGCGGAAAGCTGGATGCATTCCGTGAGATCATGGAACGTGTCGGCGCTCAGGCGATTTCATCCGGTGATGTCGGATATGAGCTGGAGTTTATGAAAGGGCTTTTTGTACGACTGATTTTATGGGCAGGAGATGATGAGTTTCCGCCGTCCGCGCAGATCCTCTTTTCGGACAATTTCCCGGCTGCATTTACGCAGGGAGAGGATATGGCGGTTGTGGGAGATGTCACAATTGATATGCTGAAGGCTCTGGCTGCAAAATAGTTATGGTTTGAGGCCATCAGGATGGCTTCTGGATCGAAAAAAATAAGCGGAGGAAAATAACATGGGATTTTCAACAGTACCTTGCAATGAGTTTGTAGAAGTGCTCGGTTCCAAAGCACCGGTTCCGGGCGGTGGCGGAGCTTCTGCACTGGTTGGCGCTGTCGGCACAGCGCTTGGCAACATGGTTGGTGCGCTGACAGTAGGTAAAAAGAAATATGCGGATGTCGAAGAGGAAATGAAAGAGCTGATGGCAAAAGCAACCACGCTTCAGGACGAACTGCTTCACCTGATCGAGCGCGATGCAGAAGTGTTCGAACCGCTCTCCAAAGCATACGGCATGCCGCGCGAGACAGAGGAGGAGAAGGCAGAAAAAGCAAGAGTCATGGAGATTGTGCTGAAGGATGCCTGCTCTGTTCCAATGGAAATTATGGAAAAATGCTGCGAAGCAATCGACCTGATCGTAGAATTTGCAGCAAAAGGTTCTGCACTTGCGATCAGTGACGCAGGTGTTGGCGCAACATTCTGCAAAGCAGCCTTAGAGGGTGCTTCCCTGAATGTATATATCAACACGAAATCTATGAAAAACCGGGAATATGCAGAAGAACTGAATCGAAAATGCGATGAAATGCTTGCGGTCTATACCGTAAAAGCAGACGAGATTTTCCGGAGCGTACTGGGAAGACTGAAAGCCTGAAAACAAACGGCCAGAGAAGCTTCCCGGCAGCAAGCGGGTTGAAAAAGGAGTTCTCTTTGACCGAAAAGAAAAGCGGAGGATAAAAAAATGGCAAAACAGTTATTAGGAAAAGAAGTAACAGCAGCATTAAATGAGAAGATCAAAGCAAATGTAGCAGAGCTGGAAGCAAAAGGAGTAAAACCAACCCTCGGAATCATCCGTGTCGGAGAGAGAGAGGATGATCTTTCCTACGAAAGAGGAGCAACCAAACGCTGCGAGACCTTAGGCGTTGCATACGAGAAATTCCTTCTTCCGGCAGACGTTACCCAGGAAGAGCTGATGGCGACCATCGACAAAGTAAACAAAGATGATTCTATCCATGGCGTTCTGATTTTCCGTCCACTCCCGAAACATCTCGATGAGGCAGCTGTTATTAAAGCACTCTCCCCGGAGAAAGATGTAGACGGTATCACAGACGGTTCCATGGTAGGTGTATTCGCCGGAACAAAACAGGGCTTCCCGCCATGTACTCCGCAGGCCTGCATGGAGATCCTCGACCACTACGGTATCGACTGCACCGGCAAAAAAGCTGTTGTCGTAGGCCGCAGCCTCGTTGTAGGAAAACCGGCAGCCATGATGCTGTTAAAGAAAAACGCAACCGTAACCATCTGCCATACCAGAACGAAAGACATGCCGTCTGTAGTCAAAGAGGCAGATATCGTGATCGTAGCAGCAGGCCGTGCAGGTGTTGTGGATGATACCTACCTGCGTGCAGGCCAGACCGTTATTGATGTCGGAATCAACGTAAACGAAGAAGGAAAACTCTGCGGAGACGTTGCATACGCAAAAGCTGAGCCGATCGTTGAGGCAATCACACCGGTTCCAGGCGGTGTAGGATCCGTTACCACATCTGTTCTGGTCGGCCATGTGGTAGAGGCTGCCATGAGAAAAAACAGCTGATCATAGGCTGAAGATAAGAATGTGACAGAAAAAAGGCACTGTGCGTCCGAAAAAAGGGCGGCGGTGCCTTTTTTGCGTGCGCGGCAGTGCAGTTTTGGTGATAGGAGAGGGGGCCGGCTCATAGAATATAACAGTACATAGCAACAAAGATCAAAAGGGGGACAACAGCGCATGGATGCATATTCAGTATACCGCGATATTCAGAAACGAACGAAGGGCCAGTTCCTGATCGGAGTGGTGGGGCCTGTACGGACGGGAAAGTCCACCCTGATCCGCCGTTTCCTGGAGGTGCTGGCACTGCCGTATCTTTCGGAAAAGGAACAGGCGGAGGTACGGGATGCCCTGCCTTTAAGCGGGGAGGGAAAGACGATCACAACGGTGGAGCCGAAATTTGTGCCGAAAGACGCCGTGGAGCTGCAGCTTGGGGAGGGCGATCCGATCCGGCTGCGACTGATCGACTGCGTCGGCTTTCTGGTGCCGGACGCGGCGGGAAATCTGGAAAATGAGAAGGAGCGGATGGTGAAAACACCGTGGTCCGAGCAGGCGATTCCGTTCCGGGAGGCGGCGGAGATCGGTACGAAGAAGGTGATCGCAGAACATTCCACGATTGGTCTTATGGTGACGTGCGACGGATCGTTCGGCGAGCTGCCGCGGGAGAATTTTCTGCAGGCGGAGGAACGAACCGTTGCGGAGCTCAAAAAGCAGGGAAAGCCCTTCCTGATTCTTGTGAATGCGAAAAAACCGTACCGGGAGGAGACACAGCGGCAGGTAAAGGAGCTTGAAACAAAATTCGGCGTGGCAGCGATGGCGGTGAACTGCGACCAGCTCCGCAAAGAAGATATTCTGCATATGCTCGAAAAGGTGCTGTATGAGTTTCCGCTTCAGCAGATGGAATTTTATATTCCCAAATGGGTGGAGCTTCTTGCCGATGACCATCCGCTGAAGGCAGAGCTGCTGCAGAAGATCCGTGAGATGTGCAGGGAAAAGACGCGCCTGAAGGATGCAGTGGGCGGAAAAACAGCGATTGCCAGTCAGTATGTCAGCCAGACACTGCTGCAGTCGATGGATCTTGCGAGCGGTACGGTGAAGGTGCGGATTGAGGTGAAAGAGCAGTATTATTATGAAATGCTGAGTGTACTTGCCGGCGTGGAGATCAAAGGCGAGTATGATCTGGTGCAGACGATCCGCGAGCTGTCGGCACAGCGGGAAGAGTACCGCAAGGTAGAGGACGCGATTCATGCGGTGCGCGGATGCGGCTACGGCGTCGTGATTCCGGGGAGGGAGGAGATTCAGCTGGAGGAGCCAGCTGTGATCCATCAGGGAAACAAATACGGCGTGAAAATTAAATCGGTGAGCCCGTCGATTCATATGATCAAGGCCAACATCGAGACGGAGATTGCGCCGATCGTCGGAAGTGAGCAGCAGGCGGAGGATCTGATCGCCTATATCAAAGAGAGCGCAAAGAGCCCGGAGGGAATCTGGAATACCAACATTTTCGGCAAATCCGTCGAGCAGCTCGTTGACGACGGCATCCGCAGCAAAATCGCCCAGATCACCGAGGACGGCCAGGCAAAACTCCAGGATTCCATGCAGAAAATTGTCAACGACAGCCGGGGCGGAATGGTGTGTATTATCATTTAATACAAAAGCTGTTCGAATATTTTTGAGTAATTGTGCAATAATACTTGAAAAGCGAACCAAAATAGCGTATAATCCGAATTGTGAAAAGAAAAGAAGAAAAATGTAACTTCCTGGAATGTTCGATGATCTCATTATTTTGAACCTACATTTACTTTAAACGGGAGGCTTATTATTGTCATGTGGATGTCAGGCCACCCTGGAAACAGACGTCAGTGGAAGGCAGAAATGGTGACTGCGGCTACCCACCTAGCTTGCGTTGCTAGGAGTCAAAGTATGGGAAACGGCATTCCGGGGTTACAAAAGAGAAAAAAGAGAATCATGAAAATGGTTCTCTTTTATACGTTACATACAACCAAAAGGAGAAGGAACATGAAAAAACAGGGTTTTGGAACAACAAAAGACGGAAAAGAAGCATTGCTCTACACGCTCTCCAATAAAAACGGAATGGAAATCAGTGTAACCGATTACGGCGCACATCTGGTATCGGTTCTCGTTCCGGATAAGGATGGAAAGAAGAGAGACGTTGTCCTTGGATTTGACTCCGTAACCGGCTATGAGACCGACGGAAGCCATTTTGGAGCCACCATCGGAAGAAACGGAAACCGTATCGCGGGAGCAGCATTTGAACTGCACGGAAAAACATACCAGCTGGCAAAAAATGAGAACAACAACAACCTGCACAGCGGCCCGGACGGATACGATTACCGCCTCTGGAACGTAGAAGAGGCGGATGACAGCGCCGTTACCTTCGTTCTGATGAGCCCGGACGGAGACCAGGGATTCCCGGGAAACTTTGAAGTGTCCGTTACGTATACCCTGACCGATGAGAACGCCGTAGAAATCCACTATGAGGGAAGCTGCGATCAGGATACCGTTGTCAACATGACAAACCACAGCTACTTCAACCTGGCAGGCCACGATGCCGGATCTATTGAGAACCAGACACTTGTCTTAAAAGCGGAGCAGTTCAGCCCGGTGATCGATTCTGCATCCATCCCGACCGGCGAGCATGCACCGGTACAGGGAACCCCGATGGATTTCACCAGCGAGAAAGCAATCGGAGCAGAGATCGAAGCAGATTTCGAACAGCTCAAACTGACCGGCGGCTACGACCACAACTTTATCCTGGACAAGGCTGTCGAGGGAAGCATTGAGCTGATGGCAGTCGCATCCTGCAAAGAGAGCGGCATCACCATGGAAGCCTTCACGGATCTGCCATGCGTTCAGTTCTACGCCGGAAATTTCATTGCTCCGGTTACCGGAAAGAATGGGGTATTCTATGACAAACGCAACGGCTTCTGCCTGGAATCTCAGTATGTGCCGAATGCCATCAACCAGGAGGGTGAGGAGAAACCGATCCTCGAGGCAGGCGATACTTACGACACCACAACCGTATACAAATTCATTTTCTAAGATCCTATTTTATAGCAATCCTCGAAAATAATGCAAAAAATTCAGCACCGCAGAGCGTGAATTACTGCGTCACAGATTTTCGTCGTACCCCGGTACGCCTTCAAATCTGTTCCTTGCAATTCGCGCTCTGCAGCACTGCCTTTTTTGCATTATTTTCGGGTCTTGCTATAGAAACAGCATAAAAAAGCTCCCTTCCTGCAGCGTCCTGTGAAAACAGGAGCGCAGGCGGGGAGCCTTTTTATGGGAAAATATGCAGAAAACGAATTCTGAAAAAACAGAAAAAGAAAAGACCCTGTTTTCGAATCCAACAGAATCTTACCAGTTATGTCATATTCTTTTCAGAGGTGGGTAACCGCTTCGCCATCTGAATCAACCTGCAAGCGGAATAGCAGACACCTTTAAGCGGAGGATGGCGCCTGACTAAGAACAGGCGAAACCAGAATCTGAAACGGTTTACCCGGCCGTTTAATGCAATGCATAAATCTCGCTCGAAGGTTTCTAAAAATCTAATCGAAAATTTTCAGACATTCCATATCCCATAATAGTCTTTGAATGGAAGCTTTCATCGGAAGCATCAACCCTATGCATACAGAGCAGGTTTCCTGACTTACAGATCATCGTTCCACATTCCTTCTCATATGTTGCGGACATACAATGGATTTGTTATGCTTCACTCCCTGATTACAGTGACCGGATCGCCCAGGAATCTCACCTGAATTCCCTCTCTCACCAAAAGACGGATCTTCTTTTGATGCACTCTGGATGTTGATATGAAATTTATACACAACCGTACTATATACCATAGGGCGGTATTTGTCAAGGAAAAATCGCAAAAAGAAAAGGAATCGGACAAAAAGCCGTGTGCATAGAATGAGATATGAAGAGAAAAAATGATAAATTGGAATTGATACTGTTAGGAGTGGGGATTCTCCTGTTGCTGTTATTGTTTGTTGTGAAGCGCCGTCTGGATGCGCCGGAAGAGACAGCGACAGCAGAAAGCAGGACGGAGACGATGGAAGGCAAAAAGCAGGAGGAGACGATACAGAACATGGAACAGGAAAACGCGGCTTTTCTGAACAGTAAAAAGGAAGAACAAAAAGAAACAACGGCAGCCGGACCGGTACAGATTCGTGTCCTTCTGACGGACTGCGGAAAGCTGGGATACGCACAGAAACAGGTGTCCCTGCGTGGAAACGCAAGCCTTTCCATGAACGACGGCGCATACATAGCTTCCCCGCAGGAGACGATCTGTGTGACGGAACAGGAATGCGGGGAAGTTGTGCATGTGGTGCCGGCCGATGAGACGGCGGGAACGGCGGTTTCCCTGACGGGAAAGCCGGAAGACGAGACGGTTTATCCGGGAAGTTTTGTCATCTATAAAAGCGAAGAGGGACTTCTCGTTGTAAATGAACTTGATCTGGAAATGTATCTTCGGTATGTCGTGCCGAGTGAGATGCCGTCCTCCTACGAAAAGGAGGCATTAAAAGCACAGGCGGTCTGTGCGAGAACGTATGCGTGTGCCAGGATTCGTGAAAAAACGTGGGAGAACTACCACGCGGATGTAGACGACAGCGTGGAAAGCCAGGTCTACCACAATATGGAAGCGCAGCCGGAGACAGACGCTGCGGTGGCGGAGACAGAAGGAAAAATCATCACCTGCGGCGGGGAACCAATTCAGGCGTATTTTTTCTCAACCTCCTGCGGGAAGACGAGTACGGATGAAGTGTGGAATACGGCGGAGACGGCAGAATATCTGAAGAGCGTGACGGTAGGCGGGGAGAAGCAGGAACCGGAGACGGAGGAGGCATTTGCATCGTTTATCACCAAAAGGGACAGCACAAGTCTGGAAGTGGAGGACGGCTGGTACCGCTGGCAGGTGACGATTCCGGCGGATGTGCTGTCAGAACGGGCAGCGGATCAGAAAATCGGGGAGATCACGGGGATTGAGGTGCGGCGGCGGTCAGAGGGAGGTGCGGCAGAAACCGTCCGTATCGAGGGGAAAAAAGGATCCATGGAAATCGAGGGAGAGTATCAGATCCGAAAGTTCCTCTCGGCGAAAGGCTGGCCGATTCAGAAAAATGACGGAACTGTAAGCTGTGAGATGGAGCTGCTTCCGAGTGCCTGCTTTATCGTGGTTCCGGAAAAAGAAGGGGAAACGGCTGTCTCCTTTACATTTTACGGCGGCGGCTACGGCCACGGCGTCGGCATGTCACAGAACGGTGCGAAACATCTGGCAGAGCAGGGAAAATCGTATGAGGAGATTCTCCGCTATTTTTACCAGAACATCGAAATCGGCGACTGCCGTTCCCTTTTTTAAAAAAATCACCGAAAACAGATTTTTTGTGCTATAATGGGCGAAAGTGAAAAACAGTTAGAAAATGACGAGGAGAGAAACATGGCGACAATCAAGGACATAGCGGCACGCGCCGGCGTTACGGCGACGACGGTTTCCCGCGTGATCAACAACCGCGGATACATCAGTGAAGAGACAAGAAAAAAAGTAACGCAGGCGATGCAGGAGATGAATTACCAGCCGAATGAGCTGGCGCGTTCCCTGGCAAAAGCGCATTCCAATACGATCGGGGTTATCGTTCCGCACATCTCGCACCCGTTTTTCAGTAAAATGATCAGTGCACTCGAGAGCGCGGCGGCAAAGCGGGGCTACAAGATTCTGCTCTGCAACTCGAAAGATCAGCCGGAGAAAGAAACCGAATATCTCGATATGTTCATCTCCAACCGTGTAACCGGCGTTGTGATGGCAAGCCGCGATGTGCAGATTGAAAAGTTTCATGATCTGAAAATTCCGATCGTCAATTTCGAGCGAGAGGAAAATACGGAGGCCATTACAATCCAGTGTGACAACGAGCAGGGAGGAGCGCTTGCAGCATCGCATCTTGCGGACTGCGGCTGCTGCCATCTGCTTCATTTCGGCGGAATCGTCGGAAGAGATATGCCGGCGGACCGGCGTGCGGATGGATTCCTGCGCGTCTGCCGGGAGCGGGGGATTGAAGGGGAAGTTCTTTTGAGTGACCGCTTAAGCTACGGCTCCATGCACTATGAATCCTATATTGAAAAGGGCCTTCTGGAGCACCCGGAGACGGACGGCATTTTTGCAAGCAGTGACCTGATTGCCGCACAGGTACTCCAGCGCCTTTACGCCATGGGAAAACGGGTGCCGGAGGATATTAAAGTTGTCGGGTTTGATGACACTGTGATCGCCGGGATTACCACGCCTTCCATCACGACGATCCATCAGCCGATTGAGGAAATGTCGGAGCTTTCCATTGCGTATATCGACCGGAGAAGAAAGGGAGAGATGGTGCCGAATGTGACGACCATGCCGGTGAGCCTTGTGGTGCGCGATTCGGCGTGAAACAAAAACGAAAAGAAAACTCTGCGGAAAAAAGAAACCGCGGAGTTTTTTTCTGCCCTGCGGTAAACGATAGACAGAAAAATAGCAAAAAAGACAAAGAAGAAGCCGGAAATTTGTTGAAAAATATGGTATGTAAACGGTTGACATATAATTCACACAACGGTATACTGCAAGAGAAGAAACGTAACACAGAATTACCGTTACCGGAATGATGTGACAAAATAAAGAATAAGATAAAGGAGAATAAACAACATGACAGTGGAATATCAGAGAAGACTCGAAAAACACTACGACGAGCTGAAATGGCTCTACTGTGAGCTGTATCCAAACGGCCAGGGACGCTTTGAGGAACTCTGTGCAGCCATGGAGCAGTGGTACAAAGAGCGGAATAAAAAATGGAAAGCGCTGGATCGGAAAAGAGAAAAACAGAAAGACTGGTACAAGAGCCAGAAAATGCTCGGTATGATGCTGTACATCGACGCATTCGCAGATAACATCAGCGGCCTTGAGAAAAAACTGGATTATTTAAAAGAGTGCAACGTCAACTACCTGCATCTGATGCCGTTCCTTGCAACGCCGAAGGGAAAAAGCGACGGCGGCTATGCGGTTGCCGATTACCGCACGGTACAGCCGTCCCTTGGAACGATGGAAGATCTGGCTGCCCTCTCTGAAAAATGCCATGACCAGAGCATGAGCCTTTGTATGGATTTCGTTATGAACCACACTTCCGAGGATCATGAATGGGCAAAACGTGCACTTGCCGGTGAAAAAGAGTACCAGGACCGTTACTTTTTCTTCGACAACTACGATATTCCGTCCGAATATGAAAAGACCTGTCCGCAGGTATTCCCGACAACGGCACCGGGCAACTTTACCTGGAGAGAGGACTGCCATAAATTTGTCATGACGACGTTCTATCCATACCAGTGGGATCTGAACTATGCGAACCCGGTTGTCTTTAACGAGATGGTAAACAATATGCTCTATCTCGTCAACCAGGGAATCGATATCGTCCGCATTGATGCCGTTCCATACATCTGGAAACAGCTCGGCACCACCTGCCGTAACCTGCCGCAGGTACATACCATTGTCCGCATGATGCGTATGATCACCGAGATCGTCTGCCCGGGCGTTCTGCTGCTCGGCGAGGTTGTCATGGAGCCGGAAAAGGTTGTTCCGTACTTCGGAACACTCGAGAAACCGGAATGCCATATGCTGTACAACGTAACGACGATGGCATCCACCTGGCACACGGTTGCAACGGCGGATACCCGCCTGCTGAAACATCAGATGGATATTGTGACGAGACTGCCGAAGGACTATGTCTTCCTGAACTATCTGAGATGCCACGATGATATCGGCTGGGGCCTCGATTACGAATGGCTGAAACAGTTTGGCATCGCCGAGGCACCGCATAAGAAATATCTGAATGACTATTTCCGCGGTTATGTGGAGGGAAGCGACGCAAGAGGAGAGCTCTATAACGACGATCCGGTGCTGCAGGATGCGCGTCTCTGCGGAACAACCGCTTCCCTGTGTGGACTTGAGGCGGCAGGCTTTGAGCAGAATGAGGCGAAGACCGAACAGGCGATCCAGAGAATTGAGATGCTGAACGCATACCTTTTCATCCAGTCTGGTATTCCGGTTATCTACAGCGGCGATGAGATCGGCCAGGTCAACGATTATTCCTACAAAGAGAGTGAAGATTCTGACCGCGCAGCCGACAGCCGTTATCTGCACCGCGGCCACTTCCGCTGGGATCTGGAGCCCCAGAAGGAGAAAAAAGGAACGGTTCAGAATCAGATTTTTGCTTCGATGAAAAAGATGGAGGAGCTGAAATTCAAATACCGTCCGTTTGAGGGTGAGGCGGATGTCTGGACCGAGGAAACGTATGATACGGCGCTTCTCTGTGTCTGCAGAAAATCCGGCAATGAGATGGTAACGGGTCTCTTTAACTTCAGCAATGAAGACCGCACGGCCTGGATCGATATGGGTGAGTTCACCTGGAAGGATCTGTTTACCGGCGAGAAACGTGTTCTGCGCGGCGTTCCGGTTCCGGCACGCGGTTACGCATGGTATTACCGGAAATGGAATTAAATCCCTTGCGAAGGAAAGAAAAGTATGATATGCTTTGTAGGCTATCCTGAAGTACGATATATGTGCAAGAATGGGATAGATTCACGAAAACAAAGAAAAGGCGGTTTTGCCAGATGATAAAAACAATCCGCGGTTTTATGAAGCGCCTGAATGAGGACCATGTCGGTGCTTATGCAGCGCAGAGTGCGTATTTCATTCTTCTTTCCTTTATTCCGTTTGTTCTTCTGGTTGTTACGCTTGTAAAATATACGCCGCTGACGCGCGACGATGTTTACAGCGTTCTGATCAATATGCTGCCCACGGAGTTTCAGAGCTACGTGGGCGGTATTGTAAATGAGATCTTTTATCAGTCCGTTGCTTATATGCCGATTACGATCATCACAACGCTGTGGTCGGCGGGAAAGGGCATTGCGGCGCTGACAAATGGGCTGAACAGCATTTATCACGTAACAGAGACACGTAATTACATCATCAACCGGCTGCGGGGCATGGCATATACCTTGATATTTGTCGTTGCATTCCTCACCAGTCTGGTGCTTCTGGTCTTCGGAACCCGCATTCAGAATAAGCTGACGGAACATCTGCCGATGGTGGCGCGTGTGACATCCTCTATCATGGGAATGCGTACCCTGATCACGACAGGCGTGCTGGCTCTTCTGTTTCTTGTACTGTATAAATGTATTCCAAACCGGAAGGCGAGCTTTAAGAGCCAGTGCCCGGGCGCACTGATCTCATCCCTTGCCTGGTCTATTTTTTCCCTTGCATTTTCCATGTACCTCGACATCGCGCTTGCGGCGTCCAATATGTACGGCAGTCTGACGATGATCGTGTTTATCATGATCTGGATGTATTTCTGCATGTGGATCCTTCTGATCGGCGCGGAGATCAACGCGTATTTTGAGGATAAACTGCGGAAACTGCAGAACGCGGCGATCGAGCATTTTATGGAAAATAAAGAGACGAATAAAGAAGCGGGAAAATAATGGCTTGACATCCGGGGGTCAAGACGGTACAATAAATATTGTTTATGAAAGTTTTATAAATAATCTAACAGGAAAAATGCTGTGAAGATGTTCAGAGAAATATTTTTTCCGCCAGAGAGAGGGAGTCATCGGCTGCAAGCTCCTTCAGGTTCAGGAATATTTCAAATTTCGCATTGGAGCAGATGTCCGGAACGTATAGCAGGATACTGGAAATGCAAGTAGGGACAGACGTTTGGTGTACGTTACAGCACCGGTTATGAGTGTCTGCAGGAAGTATCTGCAGAAATCAGGGTGGTACCGCGAAATTTCAGATCTCGTCCCTTTGTGGGGCGGGGTCTTTTTTTGTGAGCAACGAGCCAGACAGCCATGCTTGCATGGATATTTGGCGACTGCCACGAAAATCAGATGCTCCGCTGTTTGCAGCGGGGTATCTGACTGTTTTTCACATTTACCATCAAACAAGCAAGAAAAAGAAAGTAGGAGAGTCAAATGCAGGAAAAAAGTGTATTAACCGGCCATCTGTCTGAATTAAAACAGAAGATTGAAAATGGACTGGAAGAGCTGAAAAGCTCCAAAGAACTGTATGAATTTAAGAGCGAGTATCTGGAAGGAAAGAAAAGTAAGATCAGCGGGCTGATGAAAGAAATGAAAAACATTGCCCCGGAAGAGCGCGCAAACTACGGTAAATCCGTCAATGAGTTAAAAGAGTGGGCGCTTGGCCGCTTCCAGAAAGTGGAAGAGGAGATGAAAGAGCGCGAGCTGCAGAAGAAATATGAGTCCGAGAAAATCGACCTGACCCTTCCGGCAGAAGAGACAGCGATCGGAAACCTTCATCCGGTTACCCTGATCCGCAAACAGCTCATCGACATCTTTGCAGGCATGGGCTTTGAGGTATACGAGGGAAGAGAAATCGAGACCGATTACTACAACTTTACTGCACTGAATACACCACAGGATCACCCGGCAAGAGATATGCAGGATACCTTCTATCTCTCCCCGGAATTCCTGCTTCGTACCCAGACATCGGCAGGCCAGATTCATGTCATGGAAAACAAAAAGCCGCCGATCAAGATCCTTTCCCCGGGACGTGTTTTTCGGTCTGATGACGACGCAACCCATTCTCCGATGTTCCATCAGATGGAGGGACTCGTTGTCGACAAAAACATCACCCTCTGCGACCTGAAAGGAATGCTCGACGTACTCGTACAGAAGATCTACGGCGAGGGAACGACAACACGTCTTCGTCCATCTTACTTCCCGTTCACGGAGCCGTCCGTTGAGGTAGACTGCAGCTGCTTCGCCTGCGGCGGAAAAGGATGCAGCCTCTGCAAGGGAACCGGCTGGATCGAGGTCCTTGGAGCAGGTATCGTAAACAAACGCGTGCTGGAGAACTGCGGCATTGATTCAGAAGAGTACAGCGGCTTCGCTTTTGGCATCGGCCTGGAGCGTATCGCCATGCTGAAATACGGAATCAACAACATCAAACTGTTATTCGGTTCCGATCTGCGGGTTTTAAATCAGATTAACGAGAAATAAAGACGAAACAGTTTGAATTTGGAGGTTTAATATGTTAGTACCGTTAAGTTGGCTGAAAGAATATGTAGATATCGATGTTACCCCGGAAGAACTGGAGAAAAAACTGTTCGACGGCGGTTTTGAAGTAGAAGAGCGTTATCAGGTGGGAAAAGACATCAGCAACGTTGTTGTCGGTCTGGTGGAGGGCTGCGAGCCGATCCCGGAGACCCATCTTCATGTGTGCCAGGTAAATGCAGGAGAACACGGCACCATGCAGATCTGCTGCGGCGCAGACAACGTGCACACCGGCGGAAAATTCCCGGTTGCCCTTCCTGGCGCTTCTGTTTATGCAACAGCAAAAGATCATAAGACCATCGAGGGTGTTATGACCATCAAAAAAGGAAAATTAAGAGGATATGAGTCCTGCGGAATGCTCTGCTCCGGTGTGGAGCTCGGCCTTACCGAGGATCTGTACCCGGGCGCAGGCTACAACGGACTGCTTGTTCTGCCGGAAGATGCCGAGCTTGGCGCAGATGTCAAAGAGCTGACAGGTCTTGACGACTGGATCTTTGATATCTCCCTGACTGCAAACAGACCGGACTGCCAGAGTATCCTCGGTATCGCAAGAGAAGTATCGGCGATGCTGGAAAAACCTTTAAAAATGCCGGCAACCGATTACACCGAGACGGATGTGGAAAAAGAAGGCTTCTCTGTCCGCGTGGAAGCTCCGGAACTCTGCCCGCGTTACAGCGCTCATTACGTATATGACGTAAAAATCGGAGAGTCCCCGGCATGGATGAAACGCCGTCTGGCACTCGTCGGCATGTCCGCGATCTCCAACGTGGTTGATATCACAAACTACGTCTTAAAAGAGATCGGCCAGCCGATGCATGCTTTTGACTGCTCTTATCTGGAAGGCAATGAAATCTGTGTCAGAAGAGCAAAAGAAAATGAAAAGATTGTGACCCTCGATGAGCAGGAATACACAATGAATGAGAACAACCTCGTGATCTGCGACGGCGTAAAACCGGTTGCACTTGCCGGTGTCATGGGAGGCTTAAACTCCGAGATCCGCGACACGACAGAGGCTGTTATGTTTGAGTCCGCAAAATTCGCACGCGACAACGTCAGAAAGACAGCCCGTGCGCTTGGAAAAGCGACGGATGCCAGTGCAAGATATGAGAAAGGCGTGGACGAGTATTCAACCGTACTTGGTATGAAACGTGCGCTGCATCTGATGGAAGAGCTTGGCTGCGGTAAAGTTTCCCGTACCCATTTCGATGTGAACACCGGAAACTCCATCGATCCGACTCCGATGACCGTCAGTGTCAGCAAAGTAAACGGCGTACTCGGTATCGAAGTTCCGGAAGCAGAGATTCTCCGCATTATGAAAAACCTGAACTTTGCACCGGAAATCAACGGCGATGAGCTGACCATCCAGGTTCCGGCTTACCGTGAGGATATGCTGCCGGAGGGAGAGAACGATGTCGAGCGCTATCCGGACGTGGCAGAGGAAGTCATCCGTATGTACGGCTACGATCACGTAACCGATACCTTCCTTTCCGCTGCACAGGTAACGATGGGCGGCTACAATGAAGAGCAGAAAGGCGAGCTGGCACTGAAGAATACCTTATGCACCATGGGTATCTACGAGTGCATGCATTACTCCTTCTTCTCCCCTGCAGATCTGGATCTCTTGAAACTGCCGGCAGATGCAAAAGAGAGAAATGCCATCGAGATCATCAACCCGATCAACCAGGATCTGTCCCTGATGCGTACCACACTGGCAGCTTCCATGCTGAATGCCATTTCCAGAAATGAGAAACAGGGCACCCTTGAAGGAAGACTGTTCGAGGTGGCAAGCATCTACATTCCGGAGTCCCTGCCGCTGACATCCTACCCGGATGAGAGAAAAGTTCTCTGCGTCGGAACCTTCGGAAACAACGAGAGCTTCTTCACTATGAAGGGCATCGCCAACACCATCGCCGAGAGCATGGACATTGAGTTCACCTACGAGCCGGTTCAGAAATCCTTCCTGCATCCGTATCAGGCAGTGAAAGTACTCTGCGAGGGTACAGAAATCGGATACTTCGGAAAAGCAGCATACGATATCCAGAACGAGCTGAGCATGCGTACTTCCTCTTACATCATGGAGCTTGACTTAAAAGAGCTCTCCAGATGGTACGGCAAAAAACGCACCTTCCAGCCGATCTCCAAATTCCAGGAGGAGAAACGTGACCTGGCATTTGTCATGGACAAAAACATCAGCTGCGGCGATGTAGAGAACTGTATCCGCGAGGCAAACAAATACGTAAAAGAGATCCGTCTGTTCGATGTTTACGAGGGCGGCCAGATTCCGGAAGGCAAGAAGAGCATGGCGTTCACCGTCACCTTTGCACCGAAGGAAGAAGCATTTGACTTCGAAAAAGTACAGAAATTTGTCGAGAAGATCTGCAAGAAACTGCAGAATGAGTTCAACATCGAACTGAGAGGCTGATTTTTATGAAACTTTATATCATACGCCACGGTGAAACTGCGTGGAACGTAGAAGGCAGACTGCAGGGCCAGACGGACACCGAGCTGAATGAGAATGGTGTCCGTCTGGCGAAAGTGACGGCGGAAGGACTGAAAAATATCCCGTTTGACCTTGGAATTTCCAGTCCACTGCGCCGCGCAAAGCACACGGCAGAGCTCGTCCTTGCGGGCAGAAATGTGCCGCTTACGACCGACGACCGCCTGATGGAGCTTTCCTTTGGCTCCTGGGAAGGGCTTGGATGCCGGGCAAACAATTTTGAGATTCCGTCTGAACACTTCGACGATTTTTACAGAGATCCGTTCCACTTCTGCCCGGCGGGAGACGGAGAGACGATCCAGGAGGTCTGCGACCGGGCAGAAGCGTTCTATCATGAGCTGACTGCAAAACCGGAGCTCCAGGACAAGACGATCCTGATCGCCACCCACGGCTGCTGCATGCGTGCGCTGCTACGCAATGTCTATGAAGACAAGAACGACTTCTGGCACGGCGGCGTGCCGTACAACTGTGCGGTCAGCATCATCGAAGTACAGAACGGTGTTTCCACGCTGCTTGCGGATAATAAAATCTATTATGATCCGTCGGACTGCGTAAACTTTTATAAAGAAGTAAAATAAAAAATGATATTCAGAGGCAGACATAAAAGGAAAGTATTTCCCTTTGTGCCTGCCTCTTTAAATCGCGTTTGCCGTCTGATAGAAAGTGTGATACTATAGAAATAACGGATTTTAACACCAGTAGACAAGAAGTCCCCCGTTTCTGAAGCGGTGGGATGAATTGCTAAAAGAAACATAACGGCAGTGGCGGGCGGAGAGAAATCGGTATCCTCCACTGACATGAGGCAAGTCACAGTCGAACTATTTTCGACATGTCAGACTCCGTGAAATACCGACTATGAGTTGAAACAATGAAAGCGAAAAAGGAGGAACATAAGTATGTCCATGGTAACACTGGGAAGTACAGGAATCTGTGTAAACAAGAACGGCTTCGGCGCGCTGCCGGTACAGCGTGTCACGAAAGAAGACGCTGTTTATCTGCTGCGCAAAGCGTATGACGGAGGCATCCGCTTTTTTGATACCGCGCGTGCATACAGCGACAGCGAGGAAAAATTAGGCGCAGCGTTTGAGAAAATGCGTGAGAAGGTCTTTATCTCTACGAAGACGATGGCAAAGGATGTGGAGGGCTTCTGGAAGGATCTGGAGACAAGCCTTTCCCTTTTGAAGACGGATTACATCGATATCTATCAGTTCCACAATCCGTCCTTCTGTCCTAAGCCGGGAGATGGAACCGGCCTGTATGAGGCGATGCTGGAAGCAAAAGCACAGGGAAAAATCCGCCACATCGGTATCACGAACCACCGCATGAGCGTGGCAGAGGAGATCATCGAGTCCGGTCTTTACGAGACGCTGCAGTTCCCGTTCTGCTATCTGGCAACGGACCGTGAGAAAGCACTGGTACAGGGATGCAAAGAGAAAAATATCGGCTTTATCGCAATGAAAGCGCTTTCGGGCGGGCTGATCACAAACTCCGCGGCTGCATATGCTTTTGAAGACCAGTACGACAACGTGCTTCCGATCTGGGGCGTCCAGAGAGAAAAAGAGCTGGACGAGTTCTTAAGCTACATTGCCTGTCCGCCTGCCATGACGGATGAAATCAAGACGATCATCGAGAAAGACCAGAAAGAGCTCTCCGGCAACTTCTGCCGCGGCTGCGGTTACTGTATGCCATGTCCGGCAGGCATTGAGATTAACACCTGCGCGCGCATGAGCCTGCTTCTGCGCCGTTCCCCGTCCGCCAACCAGCTCACCGAGCGCGGCCAGGCGATGATGAAGAAAATCGAAGGTTGTCTCCACTGCGGCGCCTGCATGAAGAAATGTCCCTACGGTCTGAATACGCCGAAGCTTCTCGAAGAGAACTACGAAGATTATAAAAATGTACTGGCAGGAAAAACGCTGGTATGAGTAATCTGATCTTCAGCCTGAACGCGACGATGCCGATCTTCCTGACAATGATTTTGGGACTTTTCTTTCGAAAGGTTGGTATTCTGGACGAATCGTTCACAAGCAAAATGAACAAATTTGTGTTTAAAATCGCACTCCCGGTGCTGCTGTTCCAGGACCTGTCGGATTCTGATTTCTCCGCTGTGTGGGATATCAAATTCGTTCTGTTCTGCTTCTTTGCAACACTGCTCTCAATTCTTGCGGTATGGGGACTTTCCCATCTCTTAAAAGAGAGAAGTGCAAGAGGCGAATTTATCCAGGCGGCGTACCGGAGCAGTGCGGCGATCCTTGGTATTGCCTTTATCCAGAATATCTACGGAAATTCCGGCATGGCGCCGCTGATGATCATCAGCAGTGTGCCGCTGTATAATATCATGGCGGTTGTCGTTCTTGCAGTATTCCGTCCGGAACGGGAGGAGATCACGGCAGATTTTGTGAAAAAGACGGCGAAAAATATCGTGACAAACCCGATTATCCTCGGGATCGCTACAGGACTTCTCTGGTCGGTGCTTCGCATTCCAAAGCCGGTGATTCTGCAGAAAACGGTGCAGAATATTGCGGTACTTGCAACGCCGCTCGGCCTGATTGCGATGGGTGCGTCGTTTGAGGCAAAGAGCGCGGCAAAGAATATCCGGCCGTCGATTGCTGCAGCTGCGATTAAGCTGGTCGGTCTTGCAGCTGCCTTTCTGCCGATCGCCGTGATACTTGGCTTCCGTCAGGAAAAATTGGTGGCAATCCTTGTGATGCTGGGTTCCGCAACGACGGTGAGCAGTTTTATCATGGCGAAAAATATGGGTCATGAGGGAAGTCTGACGGCAAACACCGTTATGCTCACAACGTGCGGCAGTGCCTTTACGCTGACGTTCTGGCTGTATCTGATGAAAACGCTGGCGTTTATCTAACCGGATTGCGAATATCCGCTTTGATTTTCAGTACACCAAAAGCGTGTCCGGGATTTTGTCCGGGCACGCTTTTATCAATCATAAAAATCAGAAAAAGAGGGAAAAGAATGGACTTCAAAAATGCGGTCAAAGCATTACAGATTGGAAAAAAGGAAGGAAAAAAATTCCGCCTTTCTACGGAATTTGGGAAAAATCCGGAAGAAGAGCTCCCGTTTCCGGAATATCCGCGTCCGCAGATGCGCCGGGAAAACTGGACAAATCTGAACGGATGGTGGGAGTATGCGTTCACGGAAACGCAGAAAATGCCAGAACAGCGGGACGGAAAAATTCTCGTTCCGTTTTCCCCGGAGTGCGATGCGTCCGGCGTGAAGCGGCAGCTGCTTCCAAAAGAATATCTGTGGTACTTCCGCACGATTCAGCTTCCCAAAATTCCTGCCGGAAAACGGCTGCTGCTGCAGTTCGGCGCCGTGGATCAGGATGCGGTAATTTACTGCAACGGAAAGCGTGCCGGAGGCCATCTCGGCGGGTATCTTTCTTTTTCAGTGGATCTTACGCCGTATCTCAAAACGGGAGAGAACGAGCTTGCCGTCAAGGTGCGCGATGAGACGGACACGGACTGGAAGGGCCGCGGAAAGCAGAGCCTTACCCCGGGCGGCATGTTTTACACCGCGCAGAGCGGCATCTGGCAGAGCGTCTGGATGGAATGGGTGCCGGAGACGTATCTGGAACGCATCGTGATCACGCCGGAATATGATACGGCGAGCGTAAAAGTACGGGTTTTCCTCAACGGACCGGATGCGGGACTGACGAAAAAAATTACGGTGCGGGAGAGCGAAGCGCCGGATGCGAAGGTGATCTGCGTCCGGGAGACGAGAGAAAACGAGGCGGAGCTGATTCTCGGTAATTTTGCAGGCTGGAGCCCGGAACATCCGCATCTATATGGGGTTTCCATTGAAGCGGGAGAAGACCGCGTCGAGAGTTATTTCGGCATGCGCAAATTCGGCATTGGAAAAGATGAGAAAGGAATCACGCGTCTTTTCTTAAACGGAAAGCCGTATTTCCAGAACGGTGTCCTCGACCAGGGTTATTGGCCGGAAAGCCTCTACACGCCGCCGTCCGATGAGGCGATGGTTTATGACATTAAGACGGCCAAACGCCTCGGTTTCAATATGATCCGGAAACACCTGAAAGTTGAGTGCGCAAGATGGTATTCCCACTGCGACCATATCGGTATGCTGGTGTGGCAGGATATGATCAACGGCGGCGGCCGGTCGGTCCAGACGTTCCTTTTGTACCTTCCGACCGTACTGCCGTTTGTGACAACGGAATTCAGGGATAACTGTTATCCGCTCTTTTCGCGGACCTCAAAAACGGGAAGAGAGTGGTGGAAGCGGGAGTGCCGCGAGACGGTTCATCAGCTTTACAATGCACCGTGCGTGTCGCTCTGGGTTCTGTTCAACGAGGGATGGGGACAGTTTGATGCCAGGGAGATGACAGAAATGGTGCGCGCTCTCGATCCGACGCGGCAGATCGACCACGCGAGCGGCTGGTACGATCAGGGAGCGGGGGACATCAAGAGCCTTCACAATTACTTTCGTCCGTTAAAAGTAAAACCGGAGGAGCGCGCGTTTGCTTTTTCTGAATACGGCGGCTATACGTATCCGGTACAGGAGCATCTCTACTCCGAAAAATCGTTCGGCTACCGCACGTACCAGAACCAGACACAGTACCAGAAAGCGATGAATGCACTGGCAGAAAAGATAAGAGAACTCACAGAACAGGGACTTGCCGCAGCAGTCTACACACAGCTTACCGATGTCGAGGAAGAGTCGAACGGCATCCTTACGTATGACCGGAAGGTATGCAAATGGGAACCACAGGAGGCAAAAGATTTTTGCCCAAAAGAATAATTTGGTAAAATTTTTGTTGACAAAGTGAGGATAAGTTGCTAATATATTGGATAAGGCGTTGGAAGTTGTAAGAAATTGCTGAAAATCCGCGGCGCCTGCGGATGGAGGAAAGTTGGTGTTTATGGAACAGAAAAGAACATTATCCCTGCTGGTGGATAATACGCCGGGACTTTTAAGCAGAGTAGCTGGTCTTTTCAGCCGACGCGGATACAATATCGAGACGATCACCGCCGGTGTGACAGCAGACCCGCGATACACAAGAATGACTGTTGTTCTGTACTGCAGTGATGAAATGATTCTGGAGCAGATCAAAAAACAGCTGGCAAAACTTGTCGATGTGCGGGATATCAAAGAGCTGAAGCCGGACGAGAGTGTCAGACGAGAGCTGATGCTGGTCAAAATCCGTGTGAATGAAAATGAACGCCGCAATGTCATCGCCATCTCCGATGTCTTCCGTGGAAGAATCGTGGATGTGGGACAGGAAAGCCTGATTGTAGAGCTGACCGGAAACCAGTCAAAGCTCGAAGGGTTCCTGAATCTGGTACAGGGATACGAAATCCTGGAACTGGCCAGAACAGGAGTGACAGGACTCTCCAGAGGAGCCCACGATGTGCGTTACCTCGATTAACGCAGATCACATTACATACGTTTGCTAGAGGAATGAAATTTTTGTATAGAAAAGTTCATTTCCCTGACAAACAGCAAAAGGCAGAAATGCTTTTCGCTGTATAAATTGACCGACCTGCCGCCGGTCAAGACATTCTATATATTATGGAGGAAAATAAAATGGCAGCAAGACTTTTTTATCAGGAAGATTGTAATCTCTCTTTACTGGAAGGCAAAAAAATCGCAATTATCGGCTACGGAAGCCAGGGACATGCTCATGCACTGAACCTGAAAGATTCCGGCTGTGATGTTATTATTGGACTTTATGAAGGCAGCAAATCCTGGGCAAAAGCAGAGGCACAGGGATTCAAAGTATACACCGCTGCTGAGGCTGCAAAACAGGCTGATATCATCATGATCCTGATCAACGATGAGAAACAGGCTACAATGTACAAAAAAGATATCGAGCCAAACCTGGAAGAGGGCAACATGCTGATGTTCGCTCATGGTTTCGCTATCCACTTCGGACAGATCGTACCTCCGAAGAACGTAGATGTAGCTATGATCGCTCCGAAAGCACCTGGCCACACAGTAAGAAGCGAGTATCAGGCTGGCAAAGGAACTCCTTGCCTGGTTGCTGTTGAGCAGGATTACACCGGAAAAGCTCTGGACAGAGCACTGGCTTACGGCCTTGGAATCGGCGGAGCAAGAGCTGGTCTTCTGGAGACAACCTTCAGAACTGAGACCGAAACAGACCTGTTCGGTGAGCAGGCAGTTCTCTGCGGCGGTGTATGCGCCCTGATGCAGGCTGGATTTGAGACTCTGTGCGAGGCTGGATACGACCCAAGAAACGCATACTTCGAGTGCATCCATGAGATGAAACTGATCGTAGACCTGATCTATCAGTCGGGATTCTCCGGAATGAGATACTCCATCTCCAACACAGCCGAGTACGGCGATTACATCACCGGACCGAAGATCATCACAGAAGAAACCAAGAAGACCATGAAGAAGATCCTTTCCGATATCCAGGATGGTACTTTCGCAAAAGACTTCCTTCTGGATATGTCCCCAGCAGGCGGACAGGCTCACTTCCGTGCAATGAGAAGAAAAGCTGCAGAGCATCCGTCAGAGAAAGTCGGAGAAGAAGTCAGAAAACTGTACAGCTGGAGCAACGAGGACAAACTGATCAATAACTAATCGGTTTGCTGTCAAATGATCCATATCGGGAGGCTGCCTTTGCGGGCAGTCTCCTTTTTTTGTTCTATCGTTTTATCATAGAAAAAACACTTCCGCGCCATGCATATCCCCCAATATGATAGGGCGCGGAAGTGTTATCTTTTCTGTATTCGTTTTTTTATGCCTCCTGACGACAGGCAGGAAAAGCACGGTAGTATTTGATATAAGAACTTAAAATATCAAAAAATTCGGAATTGGTCGGTTTTGTCAGAACCGGATGCACAGAAAGCGAAAAGAGCAGATCACGGTTTCCGCGGGTCCAGCAGACGGAAATAGCGGTGCGGATGTCTCGTTCGACGCAGGAGGACGATACCTGAAACGTTTGCGCGATCTTTGGGTACAGCGTTTTGCTGACCCGAAGGAGATAATCTTCGTCTTCCATGCATAAAGCGATACCATAGGCGAGATAGCGAAATCCGCGGTATTTTGCACCAATTCCTAAAGAGTGTAGTAGAAAGTAAATTTCAGTTTCCATTACGATGTCTCCTTTTATTCAGTTTTTACATAGTCTTTGCAGACGGGCATGCCAGAGGTGAAAGTTTGTATGGCATACGATTTTCCCCTTTCACTTATGATACGTGGAAAACGTCGAAAAATTACATATTCAGAAAGAAAAAGTGACAATATAGTAAAATAAAAGAGAATATGACACGAAATAAAGAAATGAATGTAATGAAACGGGAGAGGGAAAAATAACATTGATTTTTCAGAAGTTCGCTGGTATAATGAAAACATGATTACGGGGTATGGCGTAGCTTGGTAGCGCGCACGGCTGGGGGCCGTGAGGTCGCAGGTTCAAATCCTGTTGCCCCGATCGGTAAGAGTGTCGTTTTACGGCACTTTTTTTCTTACAGACAAAGACGTGTGCGGAAGAAAAATGAATTGCGCAGAAAAAACAGGGAGGAAGTTATGGGGAAAGTAACGATACAGAGTATGGCAAAGGAGCTGGGATTGTCCCGGAATACGGTTGCCATGGCATTAAAGGATGATCCGAAGGTAGCTCCGGTGACGCGGGAGAGAGTTCTTCGGATGGCGAAAAGAAATGGCTATCTGGGCGAAAATGTATATGTGGAAGAAGTTCGGGCACCGCAGGAGAAGCATTACAATATTATGGTTCTGCGTACGCGGGATGCCGCTGTTTATTGGGACCGTGTCGTGAGCGGCATCTCCGAGGAGGCGAGCCTCAATAACTGTCAGACGCGCGTTGCGGTCGTGACGGAGCGGGAGGAGGAGAACGGCATTCTGCCGCTCGGCCTGAATGAAAATATCGATGCGATCTTCTGCATTAAAATGCTGCCGCTGGAATATATGCAGAAACTGGTAAATCTGGGATACCGCATTTTTCAGCTCGACCATTACTGCGGTATCGAACAGCGGCCGATGGGCGATATCGTGCGTGTGGACGGTGTGCAACCGGTGAGTCTTCTGACGTCCCATCTGATCGGGCAGGGCATGACGCGGATCGGTTTCCTAAGTGAGCACAGCAGCACGTATGAGTCGATGCATGACCGGTATGTCGGTTTCCTTGCAGCGATGGAACAGGCGGGCATTCCGCTCGAGGAGGAGCTTGTGCGCCCCAATATGGAGAGCGATCATTTTTATTACCCGGAAAATTTTGACAAGATTGTGGCGAGCTACGATACACTGCCGGAAGCGATTGTCTGCGGCAACGATATGATCGCCAAAAGATTGACAGAATCCTTCCGGAAAATCGGCGTGCGCGTGCCGGAGGATGTGGCACTGACCGGATTTGATGATGATGAGGACCGGATGCTGTATCCGTTCTTCTCAACCGTTCATGTCGATACGAAGTGGCTTGGCCGCCGTATGGTGCATGAATTTTTATGGCGGGAGGAGCACCCGGAAGCGCCGAAAGAACGGATTCTCGTTTCGGGGGAGGTTGTGGTGCGCCGTTCCTCGTGCAAGCGTCAGGGATAGAAAGAAATAGAAAAAACAGGAAAAAGTGAACAAAGAAAGAAAGCTAGGGACGCCCCGGCGGACGAGAAGAAAAACCGTCTGCCGGGGCGTTTCCGGCTCCCTTTTTGCGATGATTCAAATTCGTGCATAAATGCCATGTAGAAAAACACTACCACGGAAAACAGGTAGAGGATTACCAGAAATACCTAGAAGAGTACAACAAATAAAACAACGAAATCATGCGTTAGAGCACTCGCCGGAGCCTCCTTTCCGGCGGGTGTATTTTTACGGAATCCTGCGTTTTGCGCTTGACAGAGATGGAGAAAAATGGTAACATAAGAGCCAAGTTAGGAAAAAGGCAAAGAAGAGGAATACTACATGGAGCTTCCGAATCCAGAAAGCTGTTGGGTGATGCGAAACAGCAGACGAATTCCGTGGAACTGACCTCAGAGCCGCTGCTCCCAAATTTAGAATAAAAAGAGTAGGTGCAGACGGAAACCCACCGTTAGAGGGGCAGGATATGCAGATGTTTCATCCGTATCCGCAGAGTGTACAGAGAAAATCTCTGTAAAACAGGAGTGGTACCGCGTAAGATAGCAAGTCTTTCGTCTCTTGTGTCAGAAGCCGACACAGAAGATGAGAGATTTTTTTATGCTTTCATCCCGAATTTATGTCGGCAGAATAAATTATATTTCACTTTCTGAGAGGAGAAAATCATGATGAATGTAAAGAAGTATCAGAAACAGTACTATATGCCGCCGGTTCCGTGCATGGACTGGGCAAAAAAAGACAGCATCGAGAAAGCACCGGTATGGTGCAGCGTTGACTTGCGTGACGGAAACCAGGCGCTTGTCATTCCGATGAGCCTGGAACAGAAGGTAGAGTTCTTCAAACTTCTTGTGGAAGTTGGTTTCAAAGAGATCGAGGTTGGCTTCCCGGCAGCATCCGAGACCGAATATGAGTTTCTCCGCACCCTGATCGAGCAGGATCTGATCCCGGAAGACGTAACCGTTCAGGTTTTGACCCAGGCGAGAGAGCATATCATCCGCAAGACCTTCAAGGCATTAAAGGGCTGCAAGAATGCTATCGTTCACGTTTACAATTCCACTTCCTATGCACAGCGTCAGCAGGTCTTCAAAAAGTCGAAAGAAGACATCCTGAAAATCGCCGTTGAGGGAGCGAAGCTCTTAAAAGAGCTGACAGAAGAGGCCGGCGAGAAATACCGCTTCGAGTACAGCCCGGAGAGCTTTACCGGAACCGAGCCGGAATATGCGCTTGAGGTGTGCAACGCCGTTCTCGACGTATGGCAGCCGACTGCAGACCGCAAAGCCATCATCAACCTGCCGAGCACCGTGGAGCTTTCCATGCCGCACGTTTATGCAAGCCAGGTGGAATACATGAGCAAAAACCTGAAATACCGCGATAATGTCGTTCTTTCCCTTCATCCGCACAATGACCGCGGCTGCGGCGTTTCCGATGCAGAGATGGGTATCCTTGCCGGAGCAGACCGTATCGAGGGAACGCTGTTCGGAAACGGCGAGAGAACCGGAAACGTGGATATTATCACGGTCGGCATGAACATGTACATGCAGGGCGTCGATCCGGAGCTTGACTTCTCCGATATGCCGAAACTCTGCCATGCATTTGAATCCTTCACCGGTATGAGCATCAACCCGAGAAGCCCGTACTGCGGATCTCTCGTATTTGCAGCCTTCTCCGGTTCCCATCAGGATGCGATCGCAAAAGGCATGCACTGGATCGAGGAGAAAGCACCGGATACCTGGACCGTTCCGTATCTGCCGATCGATCCGACCGATATCGGAAGAAACTACGATGCAGACGTCATCCGCATCAACAGCCAGTCTGGAAAGGGTGGTGTCGGCTATATTCTGGAGACGAAATACGGCCTGAATCTGCCGGCGAAGATGCGCGAGGCTATGAGCTATACCGCAAAATCCGTTTCCGATCATCTGCATAAAGAGCTGCGTCCGGATGAGATCTTTGAACTCTTTAAAGATACCTTCGAGAATGTAACGACACCGTACAACATCAACGGCGTTCACTTTAAACAGCTTGATGAGGGCAGAATTGAAGCACAGGTTACCTCCAATTACGAGGGCGGTGAGTATGCAACTGTATATGCAGAAGGAAACGGCCGTCTGAATGCTGTCAGCAACGCGCTGAAACAGCAGTACAATCTGCAGTATGATCTGGTCAGCTATACGGAGCACGCGCTGGAGCAGAGCTCAAGTGCACAGGCAATTGCCTACGTCGGCATCAAAAAGCCGGACGGAATCCTTTCCTGGGGCGCAGGCGTAGATCCGGATATCATCCGCGCTTCCATCGACGCGCTGGTAACTGCAATCAACAACCGATAAGAAAAGAGAGAGCATATGCTGTTTAAAAACAAAATTGAATACACCAAAGGAATGTTTGTGGAGATTTACGGCACCGAGATAAAAAAAGTACGTCTGGTACTGCGGATCATTACAGGGATTGCTGTTGTGGCTGCGATCGCTTTTATGATCTACGGTGCAGCAGCGCGGGGATTTATCATGCCGGGAGACTTCTTCAATCTTGGAATCTCCATTCTGATGGCACTTCTGTGTACGTTCCTGCCGAATCTGATGGCACGTTCACAGATGAAAAAATGCAAAAAGAGAGGACTCCTTGGAGAACGTACCCTTCGTTTTACTGAGCATGTGCTCACAATGACATACGAAAAAGAGGGCAGAAGCACTGATATTCCGCTCGAAGAGCTGACAAAGGTGACGGAGTTTGACAACTTTATCCGCATCACCATCGGAGGCAGAAGCACCTTTCTCGATAAGAAACGCTTTGAAATCGGAGACGCGGCAGCGTTTGTGACCTGGGCGGAAGATAAAATCGCAGAGAATGCGGAAAAAGAGGAAGAGGCACTCGCACTCGAGGAGACAGAAAGGGAAGCTTCGGCGTTAGAAGACGGCGAAGCAAAAACGGAGGAGTCCGACGAAAATTAAATCATACATTCTGACAAAAAATATTTTGGCAGAATGGTGGAAAATGGCTGTGCATTTTTGTGCACAGTCATTTTTTGTATATTTTTGTTGTTTTTTCATACTTCATCCATTATAATAAGAGGAAGCGTACAGGTAAAACTAATCTGAAACGTATCCGGCCGGGAGTCAGAGAGGCTCTGCCGGGAGTCAAAGTGAAGGAGAGAAAGAGCATGGAAGTATTATACAAAAGTACCAGAGGCAATGGAGAAACCGTAACTGCATCCCAGGCAATCTTAAAGGGTCTGTCCGACGACGGCGGATTATTTGTACCGACCTCCATTCCAGCACTGGATGTTCCCATGGAAAAACTTGCGGCTATGAGCTATCAGGAAGTGGCATACGAGGTGATGAGCCGTTTTCTTACCGACTTTACAGAAGATGAACTGAAAAACTGTATTGCAAACGCATACGATGCAAAATTTGACACAGAGGAAATTGCGCCGCTGACAAAAGCAGACGGTGTTTACTATCTGGAGCTGTTCCACGGCGCAACGATCGCGTTCAAGGACATGGCACTTTCCATTCTGCCGCATCTGATGACGACCGCCGCAAAGAAAAACGGCGTGAAAAATGAGATCGTTATCTTAACTGCTACATCGGGAGATACCGGAAAAGCAGCAATGGCAGGCTTTGCAGATGTGCCGGGCACCAGAATTATTGTATTTTACCCGAAGAACGGCGTAAGCCCGATTCAGGAAAAACAGATGGTAACACAGAAGGGCAAAAATACCCACGTTGTTGCCATCCACGGAAACTTCGACGACGCACAGACCGGCGTGAAGAAAATGTTTAACGACAAAGAGCTTGGAAAAGAGCTGGCAGATAAAGGCTTCCAGTTCAGCTCTGCAAACTCGATCAACATCGGAAGACTCGTTCCGCAGGTCGTCTACTACGTATATGCTTACGCAAACCTGGTGAAAAACGGAGAGATTGCAGACGGAGAAAAGATCAATGTAACCGTTCCGACCGGAAACTTCGGAAATATTCTCGCTGCATTCTATGCAAAACAGATGGGACTGCCGATCGCAAAACTGATCTGCGCTTCCAATGAGAACAAAGTTCTGTTTGACTTCTTCCGCACCGGCGTTTACGACAGAAACAGAGACTTTATTCTGACAACATCACCGTCCATGGATATCCTGATCTCGAGCAATCTGGAGCGTCTGATCTACCGCATCGCCGGAAACAGCGAAGCAGCAGACCGCGAGCTGATGCAGGATCTTGCAAAGGACGGAAAATATGAGATCACCGATGCGATGAAAAAAGAGTTGGCAGACTTCTACGGCAATTATGCATCCGAACAGGAGACAGCAGACGCGATTGCAAAACTGTACAGCGATACCGGATATGTGATTGATACCCATACCGCGGTTGCAGCGGCTGTATACGGAAAATACCGCGAGGAAACCTATGACGAAACCAAGACCGTCATCGCATCTACCGCAAGCCCGTATAAATTTACAAGCAGCGTTCTTGCAGCGATTGCACCGGAGTATGACACCCTTCCGGTACTGGAGCAGGTAGACAAGCTGTCTGCACTTGCCAATACCGAGATTCCGCGTGCGATCGAAGAAATCCGTACTGCACCGGTGCTTCATACGACAGAGTGTGATGTAGATCAGATGCCGGAGACTGTTCGGGCGTTTTTGAAATAAGATAAAGCAGGAGCAGAATTTTAAAACAGGCAGAGCACACAGCAGGCTTTGCCTGTTTTTGCAGGGAGAGAAGAATAAATAATGAAAAATAAAGTAATCAGGGGAGTACTGGCGGCAGCCTGCGTGACAACCGCTGTCAGTGCTGCGAACGTATTTGGAGCAGGCACAGAGCAGAGTCTGGTAAATGAGGCTTCTGCTGTTACACAGGAAGAAACAGAAGAAACATCGGAGGCGGAAACCACAGACGAAAATACGCCGGAGATGACAGAAACGGAGACGCCGGATTCGACAGCGGAAAATGCCGCCTCGGATCTTCCGGCGGCAGAAGTACAGAGCGGAAAGCCCGAAGAGACGGCGGTATCCGTGCAGGCTGGAAGCTATTACCCATGGGTGAATGAGAACGGGATCTGGTATTTTAAGGATCCGGATGGTACCATTGTCAAAGGAGCCTGGAGAGAGTACGACAAGAACCGTTACTACCTGAATAATGACGGAAAAATGGCGGTCGGCTGGAAAAAACTTGATGGAGCCTGGTATTATTTCCAAAGCTGGGGCGGTGTTTACCGGGATGCTTTTTACACCGTGAAAAATGTACCGTATTATTCTGATGCGGACGGAAAAATGGCGACCGGCTGGAAACTGATCGATGATGTGTATTATTATTTTGATGATCAGGGTGCGATGTACCGGAATCGTTTTTTTGAGTATGACAAGAATACGTATTATGTTGATGCGGATGGAAAAATGGCATCCGGGTTCGAACAGATTGACGGGATCTGGTATTACTTCCGAAGCTGGGGCGGCATGGCACAAAACACCTTTCTGACGCATAAAAATAATATTTATCATGTTGATACGGATGGAAAGATGACGACCGGCTGGCTGCTGCAGGATGGAACCTGGTATTATTTCCGAAGCTGGGGCGGCATGTACCGCAGCACCTTTTTCAAAGCACCGACAGGAAGTGCACTTTACTATGCCGATGAGAACGGAAAGATGGCTGTCGGAAAAAAACAGATCGACGGTGACTGGTACTATTTCAAGGACTGGGGCGGCATGTATCAGAATGCATTCATCAAAAACGGAACGAGTGTCTGCCATGCGGCTGCAGATGGAAAACTGACCGTCGGCTGGCTGCAGCAGGGCAGTACATATTACTATTTTGATGAAACCGGAGAGCAGTATTTTGACCGCTTTTTTGAATATGACAACAATACATATCGTGTGAATGCAGATGGAAAGATGGTAACCGGCTGGCAGAAAATCAATGGTACGTATTATTATTTCCGGGGCTGGGGCGGCATGTACCGTAGTACCTTTTTCCAGCTTGGCGGTGAAACGTATTATGCCGATGCGGATGGAAAGATGGTGACGGGCTGGCTTTCGAAAGAGAACCAGTGGTATTACTTCCGGGAAAATGGTGCGATGTACCGCAATACCTTCTTTACGCATTTAAACAACAGTTACTATGCCGATGCCAACGGCGTGATGGTGACGGGAGAGCGGACTATTAACGGCGCTTCCTATTACTTTAAAGACTGGGGAGGCATGGCAAAGAACCAGTGGCTCAATGCACAGAAACGGATGGTAAGCGGTGATCCGCAGACGGGCTGGTATTACTTTGGAAGCGACGGAAAGATGGTAAAATCGTATTACGCTCTGCTGAAAAAGAACAGTAGCAACTGGTACTACAGCTTTGACGAAAACGGAGTGTGCATTCTCGGCTCGAGCCAGTATGTGCGTGCAAAGGACAGCGTAAGCGGAAAATATTATACGATGGAGCATCAGTATTACACGGATCCGTCTGTGAGTGACCGTGATTTCTTTGCGGCTATCTGCAGTGCGGAGGCGGGTGTCCAGAGAAAAACCGGTATGACGGCAGTTGCGATGGTCATCCGGAACCGGATGGCGGCACAGAATATTTCGCTCCGCACAGCGATTTATAAACAGCAGCAGTTTGAACCGGCGCGGAACGGAAGTCTGACAAACTATCTGACGGGAATTGCGGAGCAGAGCAGTTCGATTATCAATCAGCTGAAAAATAATGGAGCCTACGGTGCAGTGGATGAATCCCAGTCGATCATGGATGCATATCTGAAGAACGGCACAAAACGTGTGATCCCGGGCTTTGGCGATACGAGAGATGATTTTGATTATCTATATTTCATGACTCCGAAAGCATTTAAAAATCTGAATATGGATAAAGAAAAATGTGTGACATATACATACACCTATAAATGGACAACTTCCAGCGGAACAGCGCGGGAAGATTCCCATATTTTCTTTGTGAACTGGGTGAAAAAACAGAGCTGATTGGACGTCATATCGAAAGAAGGGGCGAACAAAAGATGACATTACAGGAAACAATCGAACAGATCCATCCGCTTTCGAAAGAGGCGATGGATCGTGCCAAGGCTCACTGGGACGGCATTGCAAAGCCGCTCCACAGCCTCGGAAAGCTGGAGGACGTGCTCATCCAGATTGCCGGAATCACCGGAAAAGAGGAGATTTCGATTGAAAAAAGAGCACTTCTGACGTTCTGTGCGGACAATGGCGTTGTGGAAGAAAACGTGACGCAGAGCGGTCAGGAAGTGACAGCGACAGTTGCGGAAAATTTTCTGCAGGAGAAGGCGACAGCAGCCATTCTCTGCCGCGGTGCGCATGCGGATCTGTTTCCGATTGATATCGGAATGGCGCGCGATACGAAGGTTCCGCGGTATAAAGTTGCGTATGGAACAAAAAATATGGCAAAAGGTCCGGCGATGACAAGGGAAGAGGCCGTTCGTGCGCTTGAAACAGGAATCGCCGTGGCGGAAGAAAAAATTGCGGCGGGCTATCAGCTGATGGCAACCGGTGAGATGGGCATTGGAAATACGACGACGAGCAGTGCAATGGCAGCCGTTTTCCTGAATCAGCCGGTTCCGGAACTGACGGGACGGGGCGCCGGGCTTTCGAGTGAAGGTCTTGCGCGGAAAATTGCAGCGATTGAAAAAGCAATTGCCATCAATCAGCCGGATCCGTCCGATCCCATCGATGTGCTGGCAAAGGTCGGCGGTTTTGACATTGCCGGCATGGCGGGTGTCTTTCTTGCAGGGGCTGCACATGGCGTTCCGGTTGTGATGGACGGCTTTATTTCCTGTGTGGCAGCGCTTCTTGCTGCACGGATTGCACCGTTTGCAAAGGACTATATGATCGCTTCGCACGTATCGAAGGAGCCGGCGGCGCATCTGCTGCTTGCAGAGCTTGGAAAAGAAGCCTTCCTGCACTGCGATATGTGTCTGGGCGAGGGAACGGGCGCCATCATGCTTTTCCCGATTCTGGATCAGGCAAATGCCGTATACCGCGGCATGGCGACATTTGACGAGGCACAGATCGAAACGTATGTGCCGCTGACTTAAAAAAGGCAGGTGAAACGATGATACATCTGGTTACAGGCGGCAGCGGCAGCGGAAAATCGGCGTATGCGGAGCAGTGTATTCTGGATTTTGGCGGAACACGGAGGGTTTATATCGCAACGATGCAGCCGTTCGGTGCGGAAGGGCAGGCGCGTATTGCACGCCACCGGAAGATGCGCGCGGCAAAGCAGTTTTCGACGATTGAGTGTTATACGAATTTAAAAGAAGTGGAGCTGGAACCGGGAAGCGATGTGCTGCTCGAATGTATGTCGAATCTCACGGCAAATGAAATATTTGATCCATCCGGGGCGGGAAAAGCGCGGGCGGAGGAGGAAATTCTTGCGGGCGTTTCCCGTCTGGCCTATCAGGCGCGGAATCTGGTTCTGGTGACGAATGAAATTTTTTCGGATGGATATCGATATGAGGAGGAGACGATGGAATACCAGCGGATCCTGGGAAACATTAATGTACGTCTGGCAGAGATGGCGGACTGTGTGACCGAGGTTGTGTATGGGATTCCCGTCAGAATAAAAAAAGAATAAGATGAAAACGATATGGAATAACTTTAAAGTGGCGTTTGCCATGTACTCGAAAATCCCGATGCCGCCGGCAGACTGGGAAAAAGAGAACATGAAATATGCGTTGTGTTTCTTTCCGTGGGTCGGATTGGCTGTCGGTGCAGTTTCGGCGGTGCTTTTCTGGCTGCTGCAGCAGATTGGCGCGGGAAGCATGCTGCGGGCTGCAGTGCTGACGGCAGTTCCGGTTCTGGTGACGGGCGGCATTCACCTCGACGGCTATCTGGATACGATGGATGCGTTAAGTTCCTGGAGAGAAAAACAGCGCCGACTGGAAATCTTAAAAGACCCGCACGCCGGAGCATTTGCGATTATTATGGGATGTCTGTATTTTGTACTGTATGCGGGCGCAGCTGGAGAACTTGTCTGGAAGATTTTTCCGGCGTATGCATTTGGCTTCGCAGTTTCGAGATCGTTCAGCGGTCTTTCGATCGCGTTTTTTCCAAATGCCAATCCGAAAGGAACAGCGGCAGCGTTTGGCATGAGCGCAGAGAAAAAAAGAACGGCGGCGGTGCTTGTTGTGACGATTTTTGCCGTGACGGCGCTCTCAGCTTCATTCTGCGTCTGGGCGGCACTGGATGTACTGGTTGTATCGGCGCTGGTATTCTGTTATTATAAATGGAAAAGCAGTAAGTATTTTGGAGGAATTACAGGAGATCTCGCAGGCTATTTCCTTTCGCTCTGTGAGCTGGCACAGCTCCTGTCTCTTGTGGTACTTTCTCTTGGAATGGAGAACTGGAAATGAAATTAGTAATTGGAGGGGCTTTTCAGGGAAAGCTTGACTTTGCAAAAAAGATGACCGGAAAAGAAACAGGATGGGCCGATGGGGCAGCAGTTTCGAAAGAGGAACTGTCGGCATGTTCCGGCGTATATGATTTTCAGGAACTAGTCCGCAGATGGCTCCTTCTGGAAGAGGAGACCGGGACTGCACCGGAAGCGGAACTGGAAGAACTGCTGCAGAAAAATCCGGAAATCTGCATTGTTACGAATGAACTCGGTTACGGAGTGGTTCCGATCGAACCCTTCGACCGGAAATGGCGGGAAAAGACGGGGCGCATCTGTACGGAGCTGGCAGCAAAGGCTGATTCGGTAACCCGTGTGGTGTGCGGAATCGGAATCCTGCTGAAAGGTGAGGAAAAACATGATTAAAATTGCAATGATCCGCCATGGAAAAACCTATGGCAATACATTAGGACGGTATATCGGCGTGACGGATGAACCACTGTGTGAGGAAGGGAAAAAAGAGCTGGAACAGCGGACGATGGATACCGTTGAGCTTCTGTTCGTCAGCCCGCTGAAACGGTGTCTGGAAACGGCAGACATTCTGTATCCGTACGCCAAACAGGTCAAAATCCCGGAATTTGCAGAGTGCAATTTTGGTGAGTTTGAGAACAAAAATTATCAGGAATTAAAAGATAATCCGAAATACCAGGAGTGGATTGATTCCATGGCGACGCTTGCCTTTCCGGGCGGTGAGAGCCCGCAGCAGTTCAAGGACCGCTGCATCGCCGGCTTTGACAAGATGGTGGATACGTGTATCCGCCGCCATTACCGCAACGTGGCGATGGTGGTGCACGGAGGCACGATCATGAGTATCCTTGAGCAGTACGGCGTGCCACAGAAGAGTTACTATGACTGGCGAGTAGAAAACGGCTGTGGATATCATCTGTATCTCTCGGAGCAGAACTGGAAAATGGGCCGTAGAGAAGCTGTGGTGGAATCGGAGATAAGGCGGTAAACAAAAATGGTGACAGCAGAATGCCATGCCCATATTTTTATGGACGGTGTGGATTACAAAAAGGCGGCGGCAGCGCATGAAAACGGCCCGCGGGAGGATCTGATCCGGGAACATCTGGCGGCGTATCAGAAGGCAGGGATTTCCTATGTGCGTGACGGCGGAGATCCGTACGGGGCGGGTGTTCTTGCACGGAGCCTTGCGCCGGAGTACGGGATCACATACCGCACACCGGTTTTTGCGATTCACAGGGCGGGCCGTTATGGAAAAATTGTCGGACGCGCATTTTCAGACTGGAAAGAGTATTGTACGCTTGTGCGTGAAGTACGCCGTGCGGGCGGAGATTTTATCAAGATCATGACGACGGGAATCCTGGATTTCGCGACAAAGGGGCATGTGACCAGTGAGCCGCTTTCCAGGGAAGAGGTTTTTGCAATGACAGCTGCGGCGCATGATGCGGGGCTTTCTGTGATGGCGCATGTGAACGGCGCACAGGCTGTGATGGATGCGGCAGAGGCAGGCGTGGACTCGGTTGAACACGGGAACTTTCAGAATGAAGAGAGCATCTGCTGTATGGCAGAGCATGCAACAATCTGGGTGCCGACAATTGTGACGGTTTCGAATCTTCTGGAGAACGGCAGATATCCGGCTGAAACGCTGGCGTGGATTTTTGAGACGCAGAAAAAAGGTCTGCAGCTCGCATTTGAAAAGGACGTTGTGCTTGCGGCGGGAAGTGATGCCGGCGCATACGGCGTACTTCACGGAAAAGGAATCCGGGAAGAAGAGAGTGTAATGCGAAAAATCCTTGGGGCAGAAAATGGGCAGGAGCTGGAAAAGCGGCTTGCGTTTGGAGAAAAAAAGATCCGGGAAAAGTTCTGAAAATTTTCTGCGTTTCAGGCTTTAGAAAAAATTTAGAATTAAACGGGCAGACAATGCTTGCGTTTTCGCCCGGACTGTGGTAAGTTTAAAACACTTTTACAAGAACTTTAGAGAAAATGAAACAGGGATATTCTGAGACAGAGGGTAAATGCTATCCTCTGTTTTTTGTGTGCAAAAATGACTGTCTGGATATCCGCATCGACGGAAGGGAGAAAATGAAAGCAAAAGGAAAACTGGGGCTGCAGGGCTTTCTTTCCTTCCTTTTTCTGGCGGCGGGATGGTATCTGATGCAGTATTTCTGCGCCTATGTCGTACTGTCCGGGTCTATGGAACCGGAGATCCCGACGGGATCTGTTGTGGTTGTGGATGGACGGAAGAAGGAATGGAATCCGGGGGATGTGATTACCTACCGGAGAGGAAATATGGTGGTGACACACCGGATCGTGGAAAAGAGCGAGGAAGGATACTATACTAAGGGGGATGCCAACGCGGAGGAAGATGCAGGCATCGTTTTGGAAAAACAGGTGATCGGGAATGTGATCGTAGCTCTTCCCTGGCTTGGCTTTGGTATCATCTGGCTCCGGCAGAGAGGAACACTCTTTTTTCTGGCCGTGGGAGCGGTGATGCTTTTTACAATCCGGCAGCTTTGGCACGGTAGAAAAATCATGCAGGAAAACAAGTTATAAAAAGAATTAGCAAAATTATTTAGGAAAACAGGAGGAATTGATCTATGAAAAAACAGCGGAAAATCGTATTCTGGGCAGCATCACTGCTTCTGACAGGAGCCCTGGCAGCGGGCGGAACACTGGCGTATCTGACGGATAAGGATTCTGTGACGAACCAGTTTGTTGTGGGAAAAGTAGATATCGAAGGAAATGAACCATCGTACGCACCGGATCCGGACGGAAAGACCAATCATATTGTGCCGACCCAGGTGATTCCGAAGGATCCGCGTATCAAAAATAAAGGTAAAAATGATTCTTACGTCTATATGGATGTTTCCATACCAATCGCAAAAGTGATCGTTGCAGATACATCCGGAAACCGTTTAAACGGCGGGGCAGCCGTCGATACGGAACTGTTTTCGATGAATCAGCTTTCGAAAAAATGGGTGCTGATGTACAAGAAAAAACAGAACAATTCGATGGTATATACATATCTCTACAATGAAGTGCTCGCAGCTGGCAAAACGACGGATCTCCTATTGACAAAAAGATGAGTTTTAAAGCGTAAGAAAAAGCTTTTCACCATCCCATCTACAATCACGGATCACAGATCGAGCGATTTCATTTTTCTCTTTGGCGCTAAATCCATCTAAATTATTGATGAATTTTGCAATTTCGATTGCTGTAGCTTGCGAATTGCGTTCTTTTGCCGCGGCCTGATGAATTTTCATTTCGGCGTGTGAAGCTTCCCGCTTTAATGCAGCCAATTCGGCATCTAAGCGTTCTATTTCTTCTATGATATATTTCGATGCAGTAGAGTTTTCGGCCAATGCTAAAGAAGCAGCCAATTTCCCGATTTTGGACTCGACAGACGATATACGAGAAGAAATAAAACTCAAATTAGGGATCTCGGAAGGAGATTCGGTCTTGACAAATTGATGAATACTATCTGGATCCAATGCAATCTTTCGAAAAATTTCCAAAACCTTTTCGTCTATTAAATCACATTTGATTTGATTCATATCACAAGCCTCTGAACCTTCATCTTTACGCTTTCGACAGTAATACCACGAAGAGCAGGTTCCATCAACTTTTTTTCGCCTGGAAACGGGCATTAAACTTCCGCATTTGTTGCAACGAAGAATTCCTCTTAGAAGCGGAACGGGCCATTTTGCGTCCTTACAAAAAGTATTTTGTTTAAAGCGCTCTTGAACAGCGAGCCATTTTTCTGCTGGAATAAATGGTTTTTGAAGTCCAAGACAAATAGTCCAGTTTTCAGGCGGCTGGACAAGATGTTTTTGGCTTTTGTCGGAAAAACGACCATAAATTAAAACACCGGTTGAGCCATCCCATTTTTCACGAGGAGATGCGGAATCCATAATACAACCTTTGGCCGCATAGTAGTCATAAACTTCTGGAGTTGCTTCAACGCAATATGGCATGGTTAATATGTTATGTAAATGAGCTTTTGAAAAGAATTTTCCGGTAAGAGTGCGTATACCTTGATGCCTAAAGCGTGTTACCATTGCATTAAGGCTGCCATGAGAAGAAAGAAAATCATCAAAGATCTGCGTTACGTAACGTACGCCATCTGGATCTAATTCAAGAGCAGAATGTTTTTTATCGCCGATAACGATATGTTTTATGGAATAGCCTAGTGGTGCCTGCCCGCCCATCCAATATCCTTTCTTGGCCAGACCTCGCATGTTATCAGCAACTCTGGTGGCGGTTGTTTCACGCTCCATCTGAGCAAAGACAACAGTAACATACATCATAGCGCGGCCGATCGGCGTCGTTGTGTCGATATTTTCTTTGATTGAAATGAACATGACATTATGTTCTTCCAACATTGCGTAAATATTTGAAAAATCACGAACATTTCTGGAAAGACGGTCCAACTGGTACACAACTAAAACATCGCAGAATCCTTCTTCGATATAGCTCAACATACGCTGCAGATCGGGACGGGATGTATTGGCACCTGTGAAATCTTCATCAGAAAATTCTTGCCAGGATTCTATCTTACCCGGGAATTTTTGCTCGCAGTATTCTCGGGACATCCGGAACTGGTTATCGATAGAATCTGATTTGTCAGAGTAAACAGATTTACGTCCGTAGTTAAAAAATCTCATAATTCCATACCTCCGTATCATAATCATGTAAATACATAGTAAAAAGAGTACAAAAAAACACCAGAACAAATATTCTGATTGTTTGGCGTCCCGGAAAATGGTATTATGTAAATGTTATGGATTATCCATTTTCCGGATGATCGATTGCCGCTCTGGTGTTGGCGCACCGGGGCGGCTTTTTATTTTAGACTTTAATTGTGTTTAGATTTTAGCCGTGAAAATCCTTCCACACTTATTGCAATGAAATTTCTGCTTTTTTGCAGATTTGGTATTAACAAGTGTAAATGGATGTAATGGATTTAGATTGATACTTGTTCTTGTCTTTTCTCCAATCTGTGTAACGTCTGTGCTTCCACAGAGCAGTCCTGGGCATTTGATTTTCTTTGCCATAACTATTCTTTCCTTTCGAAGTAATATGATAAAGAGTGAGCAAGTGATTATAAATTATTTTATAAGGGTTTTAATACTGACAATCCCCCAAAAAGATCAGCTGGCTTTTTCCCGCATTTTTAGACTTATTCGATATTGTTCAGCGTCTGGTATGTCAATGAATTCTACTGTTTTATCAAAATTCTTTTTTACAACATCTTTTATTTCATCTAATGTAACGTGGAAAAATTCTCTGCGTGTATTTACCATATTGAGTTTTCTATCTTCAAAAGCCCGATGCAGAGCGGCCTCTAAAGCCGGCGCATTATCAGAAAAAATCATGGCGTGTACATCAAAATTAAATGGAACAGAAGCATCGCCGAGTTCATCCACACGATCCTGCGGATCGAGACGGCGAGTCATACCGATTTTATATACGTCTGGGCCAAATGCACCAATATTGGAAATTATGTATACATAGCCAGCCTTCTGATTGGCCTCTCGATAATCAATGTCTTTCATTGCTTTATCAATGTCTTGCAGCTGATTTTCTAATTCGGCTTTCTTTGCCAAAAGAGCAGGGTCAATAGGGGACTGCTCTAACTGCTTTAAAATGTGCTCATAAGCGGTCTGGTAATGTGTTTGCTCCTTTTCAATTTTCTTTTTCTGATTTTCGATTTCTTTTTGGAGTCTTGCAGCTTCGCGAAGTTCTTCACGAGCAGCTTTTTGAGCTTCCTTTTCATCTTGTTTTTTTTGCTGATATTCAAAGGCAAGACGAAGTTCTTCAACCTTTAATTTTAAATAGGAAGGCTGTATGGAAATGTTCATGATGGTACCAAGTTTAGAAATTGTTTCGGCAGATTTGTGAATCCTATTTAATGATGCATCGTAATTTGTATATTTTACTTTCGCAATTAATTCATCACATTCTGTATTAAATGCACGGAGCAGGAGCTTTTGTGTATCATTTACCATTTTATTTCCCTGGCTCAGGCTGCCGTTAACCTGCCAGTTTGTGTTTCCGGAAACTGCCTTTTTATCTTTTATAAGTGCTTTTTGCCGCGCACGTATTTCGGCAAGTCTCTCTCTGTAGTCAAGTGCATTTGCAAAGTCATAATGAGGACGATATAAACCGAAATCCTGAACGAGAGCTTCGTCATCCAAATCAACAATTTTCTTTTCTTTTGATTTTATTTCTTCATCCAATTGTTTAATTTCAGAAATACGACGAGAAAGATCAGTTTCCATATCCTTTATATTTCCTTCAATGGATAATTTTTTTAATGTCAATTCATCAATCAGTTTATGCAATTCTTGCACATTTTTCATTTCCGGAGTAAGCAGAGATTGAGCTTGCGCCAGATTATTTTTTAAATTCCCGTTTTCTTGTGTAAGTTCAGTGTTTTGTGCCAATATCTCTACGATTTGAAGGTTAAGCTTATGCTCTTTTGCTGAATGGATGATAGCCAATACAATTCCAGCCAATTGTAAAACCAAAAGAAATGGAAATGCCAATGATAGTGGCCAGATTGCAAAAAGAATGCTGATTAACCAGATATTGAGATACCATGGAGCCTTAGTGGTCATTAAAAGTTCCCCCTGTCTTTTTTTATCTTGCGTTTGTGTTACATGCTTAATACATTCATAGTGCATCACCTCTTGATATGGTTGAATATAAAATCCCATAATCATACGCTTAAGATACAGGAAAATTACACTTTCACAGCTACGTTTAATTAAATCTTAAATTTTGAGCAACTTCTGCAATGTCTGCAATATTTTCTCCTGGACAATAAGCGCTGATCCTAAGTGTTACGTCCATTTCCATGCGACCGCGTTCGGTCACATCTTGAACGATTTCTTCGACCGAGAAGCTAAAATCCCAGCCCTGCTCCAGCAGAGAACAAAAATCATGCACAAAATCTTGCTGGCATATTCCAACAAAGTTGCGATCGAGATCGTACAGCGAAATTTTTCTGCTATCGGAATCGAATTCAAACCAAAGATGGTCGCAACATTCAAGAGCCAAAGGAGCACTTTTCTGGACGCAGTCACATGGTATCAACTCTTTGAAAAAAGTTTTCATTATCTTCTTCCTCTGAAAAGAATATTTTTGAGCAGTATGCAAATAATATCAACATGAAAATATTAATAGCAGATATCATTTACAGTAAAAAATTATCGTATCGTCAAGTGTCGTTGTTGACCGGAATACCGAAGTCTACAATAAACGATCTATGCAATGGCAAGATGCCACGGCTTGACGTCCTGGAACAGCTCGCGAAAGGGCTACATGTAAGAATCCAGGACTTGTATGATAGTCCGTACAAATAAGTGTCCGGGATTTCGGACAAATTCCAAAAAATACTAATTTTTGCCCCTCAGATCCGTATTATTTACAAACGGAAGAATGTTCGAGAAAAATATTGAAATCGAACAAATGTTCGTATATAATAAAACCAGATCGGAGGGATGTACATATGGAATACAAAGAACTTATAATCGAAATGCTCGATCATGCGAACGCGAAACAATTAAGGCTGATTTACATCCATGTAAGAGCATTATTAAGGCTGAGATGACTCAGCCTTTTTTTATTTGGATAGAATCAAGGAACTTTTCCAAAACATTCCATCCATTCTCATCTAATGCAGCCAGGCCAGAGATTAGGCGGCGTTTAAAAGAATCCTCTTCGCTCGATAACAAATTTCCGATAAAATCTTCAATTTGCTCATCTTTGGACAATTCAATAAACATATCCCCTTCGCCGGTGCGGAGCCACCTCTCGTTTACATTGTGTTGCGTAACGATCGATAAAATCATTCTGTCAGATAAAGAATTAATTCCGCTTTCTATTCGACTGATAGCGGCTTTAGTAACACCAACGGTTTCACCAAAAGCTTCTTGACTTAAGCCGAGAACAGTACGCAGCTGTTTTAAACGTTCGTTCAATGCTGTACCTCCTTCCTGTGATTGCTATCATAACATAAAAAGTAAACTTAATCAACTAGAAAATAAAAAATATGTTGACAAAATAAACTTAATATACTAAGATGTAAATGTAATCAACGAAGAAAGGAGAAAACAACATGTCAGAAAAAGAAAAAGAAATTATTGAAAAGCTCGCAGAAAAACTTCCATATATGACAGAACGAGAAAAAGGCTACTTGGAAGGTACGATCAATACAGCTGCAGCGATGAGTGAGAGTCAGAAAGCAGGCAACCTCGATGGAAAAGATGCTGGGAAGGGGTGAGAAGATGAAGGTAAATTACGGATCATACATAAGGAAGCAGGCGATGAAAAATCTGCTATCACAGTATTGTCCAACATTAATAGATACAATAGCACTTATTGCCTTAACCAAGTATATCATGAGAATTTCTCATAAATTCGATGATGAAATTTTGGATTTAGGGTCTGATACAGAAGGGCATCTGATCTGTCAGGAAGTAGATCAGATGTCGCGAGAGGAGGTGAAAGAAAATAATACCAATTAATGTCGTTATAGGGTCAATAGGAGCAGTGTTGAAAAAAGTCAATAGAAATGAGGTGGTAAAAAGCAGATGAAAAAAGAAGTAGACAAAACAATCAAAGCGGTCTGCCAATGGTTGCAGAAGAGAGCAGAGGAAGAGACGCTGGATTACAAAGAGATATCAGAACCAATCAAAGCGCTGGCGGAACTGGTGTCTGCCAGAGCGACACTGGAAGAATATCGAGAAGATTCATACCAGCAGAGCGATCTGGGAGAAATTCGATCACTGGAAGTAGACATTGATAAAGAGATTTTAAGAATCAATGGAAAAGAGGTGAAAGAGAAAGTTCTGGTTACTCTCCCAGGTCCGGAAGGATGGCCTTTACAGCGGATATACAATCCGGAGCAGGTGGGAGAGTGTAAAAAAATCGATGTTTCAATTAATAGTAAGCTTTTATGAAACGAACATCATTGTTTTTGGCGAAATCAACCATTTTTATTAAATGTCCATTAAGCATTGCACCAGCAAGATTAGCGATATCTTTTCCAGCTGATGGCGGTATGGCAATCAATAAAAAGCTTCCAGAAGCATCAGAACACTCTGTAAAAAGAGTGTTGTATCCATTCACGATTATTGGAAGAGGTTCCATGATAAGTGCCCTCCTTTCTTTCGTACTCAGGCATGGCAGTGCCCTGTAACAACAGAATAGGAGAAGCACAGAAAAAAGTCAACAGTGATAACAGAGAGGGGGTGAGAACATGAATAGATTTGACTTGTTAAAACAAGTGGATATTAGTTTGGCTGCGCGCTTGATTGTTGAATTGGGGAAGATGTTTCAGGACAATTCCGAAGCATTAGAAGAACATTTATCTGACGAAGTAACAGAAGAAGAGCTACATCAGATTAACGATGCAGCTCAAAAAGAGGGAAAATCACCGTTGGTCTTTATCTCGTAGACAGTAATAACAGCCGTTTCCACTGGGAACTCCCAACATTTTCGACAAAATCAAACATGACATATAAGAATTTTCCATACGAATATGTTCGGGCTTAATTTCATCGATTTGGCATTCGGCTGTTTCGTTGTCTAAGTCATGAATTTCACCAGTGTTGATATTAAGCAGATAGCGTTTACCGTTAAAAGGCGTTTGAAATCGGCGCATAATAACATCTCCTTTCTTTCGTACTCGGGCATGGCAGTGCCCTGTATAACCAGAATAGGAGTAAAGCTGTGGAAAGTCAATAGAAAGTGCCGAAACGGCCAGAAATGGCCGTCATGCAAGGGGTGACTGCCTTGCATCTGATGATGGCAGGTCAGAGTCAAAAACTGCTCTATAAATTAGGGAGGTAAACTGGTTATGAAGCCGAAGAGAGAAATCCAAGTCGAAGTTGTATTCACACCAGGCTACGAGAAAAGGTTCACTGAGGCCTGCTTAAAGCAGCTTGGAAAAGATGCAGTGAAAAGGGTTATGCTGCAGAATGGTGAAGGAGAAGATGATGAAAAGAAAGTTGGATAGAGTAGCTGTGGCTATGGGCATTGCTGGAGTAGTAACCTATGCATATGGTGTGGATCAGAGTATGTGGAGCCGGGCGGCTCTGGGAGCTGGCATTGTTGTCTTTGGTTTTGCGGTCAAAGAAATTGGAAGTTACATAGCAGAATGCCAGAAGGAGCAGGAAAAATGGGAATCTGAGCGCCGGGACGCAGTGTTTGTGGCGTGGATCCGGAACGGATCACTGAAAGGATAAGGAAACGTAGAATGAAAAAAGAGAGATTGACGGTAAAGAATCCAGATGGAACATACCGGATCTGGATGGAACGCGCAGGAACATTTCGGCTTGAGAGTCAGATGGATTCTGTTTTTGCGTATGGCGACCTGGTCAACAAGCTGGGCCGGTATGAGGACCAGGACGAAGAAAAACATAAAAAATAGCTCCTGCATAAAAAGCAGGAGCCCGTAGCCGGATGGCATACTTATTTCGACAAGATAAATATACCATTCGGCTGTCAAAATGTCAAATAGGGCGAGGCAACTCGCCTGTATTTTTTAACCGAAAATCGAACATGAGAAGGGCAGAGACAAGCCCTTTTCGGACTTGATAAGGATATTAAAGATAGGACAGGTGGATGGGAACAAAGCGTGAAGAATACAGGCTTCGTGGGGGAGACATCCTGGAAATAAGAGAGTTTCATGATGGACGGTATGGAGCACCGGGACAGAAGCGGGAGAAAAAGAGAAAACCAACAGAAGAGCAGATGCGGCAAGCAAATGACAGAGAAAAGACCCGTCGATGCCAGCTGCGGTTGCTTACATACTTTCATGCAGGTGATTGCCTTGCGACGCTGACGTATTTTCCATGCAATAGACCTAAAAACATGAAAGAGGCGTTAAGAGATTTTCAGAAAACCCGAAGAAAGCTTCAAAGGGAGTACGAAAAACGGGAATATGAATTGTTCTGGATTCGAAACATTGAGAGGGGAACCAGGGGAGCCTGGCATATCCACATTGTACTCAATGAGATTGGGGATACAGTAAGTATATTGCAGAGAATATGGGGAAAAGGTGGTGTCTGGTCCTGCATGATCAAGAATAGTCAGTATTACAGCGAAGATTTTTATCAGCTTGCCAGCTATTTGACCAAGAGCGAACATCGGATCGAACACAAAGAGAACGGAGAAGTTGCGAAGCCGAAATTAAAAGAAACAAGCTATAGCACATCTCGGAATATGCCGCTTCCGGAACCCAAGGTGCAAAAACTGGTGAGATGGAAAGAAGAGGTAAAACCCCGAAAAAATTATTACATAGCAGAGATCTATGAAGGAATCAACCCTGTAACGGGATATAAGTATAGACACTATACTATGATCCGGCTGGAAAGGAGGCGAACGGACTATGATGGCGACCGACATTTACATCGAGGTTGCAAGCGGAATGCGGAAAAGCGTACGTAGATGGGGCTATGCTTTGAAAGCTCCGGGGGCTGATCCGAAGTACAAAACAGGGGAAAGCAAGGGTACGCTTCATGAAGTAACGCTTCGGGTGCTGATCGGAGCACTCAGCAGATATCGACGGCCGAGCAGGATCACGATCCATGCTGCAGATGCGTGGGTTCTGAATATTATGATGCATCAGCTTCCAGCGTGGGAGCAGAACGGATTTTCCAATGCAAAAGGAGAGCCGATCAAATACCGGGAGGACTGGGAGCAGCTGGCAAATTTAATCAAAATACATATAATCACGATCGCTCCGGGGCGGCACACGTACAGTGCCTGGCTGCAGAGCGAGATGGAGAAAATGGAAAGAGGGAAATAGGATGTTTGAGAGATTTGGGGAAATGAATTCCTTCCAGGAAATCAATGAACTGGCAGAAAATTTATTCAATGAGGGTGACCTCAAAAGCCTGAAGGCAATGGCTGCGGAGAATGGAATTCCGGCGGATTTCGTGGAGATGTTCTGCAGCGGCGACCTGCCGGCGTTATGCGACGCAACGACAGCAGCGCTTGGCAAGATCGAGGTCGAGGCCGAAGAATTAAAACCAGAAGAACTTCTGGCTGATTGGACAGAATACGTCAAAGCACAGTGTATGAACAATGAAGTAATGGCATACCAGGTGCGCAAAAAGGGGAAGAGCTTATGCGGCTGCATTGGTGCCTTGCTGAAATGGTCATATAAAAATCGAAAAACAGTTGACAAGAAAATATTAAAAGCGGCCGGAATAACAGGCAGAGTAGATCATGGTGAGCCAGGCATGGCGACGGCAAAGAAGATCATAACGGAATACTATATGGGGAAGTAGGTGGTACGGGTGAAAAAGAAAGCGATTGAAAAAATTCCTTACTTGGGATTACGGAAAATTAGTTCAAAAGAAGAGGTCAAATACATCGGCGTCACGGCGGTTAAAATTGTAGGTCATGAAAAGCATCTGTTCCTGGAAGTGTATCGGAATAAAAAGAAATCCAAAGAAACGCCGCTGGTGCGTATTGTGCTTACAAAAAAGGATTTTGGCACATACTGGCCGAGGGGAGAATGGACCCGACAGAGAGTGGAGAAAGATTATGGAGAGGTGATATGGGCAGAACAGTCATCGAGCTGGGATCAGATGGAGAAAGAAAATATTCTTCAAGATGCGGCAGATCTGGAAAGAATAAAAAAGTTCTGCAAAACCGAAATCCCTGTCTACAATGAAAAGTGCTGGTGGGAATACGTATATAAGTATGAAAAAGATATTGTAGTGACGGCCAGACGGGACAGGCAGCATAGAGAATATGTGCGCCGCCAGGAGGAGCTGGCAGACAGAATATCGCATACCAAGGAATTGCCGGAAAAAGAGATATTGGACAGAGCAGACAGGCTCTGCTTCCATAATCAACATTATTTGTATTACAAAAAGCATGGTTGCTGGGTGAAGATAGCTTGTAGCAAATGCGGGGGAGTAACAGATGCAAGATGGAAAAGCGGGATTTCCTATGAAAGCCAGTTCCAGAGATTGATAGAAGAATCAAGGGAGGGCAGATATGGGACCTGCCCAATGTGTGGAGCTAGCGGCAAGTATAAATGTCAGGGAAAAACGAAAGGAGATTATAGTAAAACCATATATCTGTTTTTAGGGCAGAAGTATAAAGAGAATGGAATGGTCATGCGGTATGTGGAAGTGTCGAAAAAATGGATATTGGGCTTCATCTGCGGAGATAAAGAACCAGAGATGTACAATGCCTGCGAAGAACTTTCCGGAATAGAAATTGCGAGAGCATATTGGACTCCGGGGGAAAAGATCCAGATAGATTATAAAAAACATAATTCATACACAGGGAAAGATTTCTGGGATGACTGCAATTTGTGTGGAACGTCGCATATCTTCATTCACGCCGGATTAATCATGCCGGAGACCTACGAAGAAATAAAAGGAACAATGTTTCAGTACAGCGCAGTGCAGAAATATGCAGAAAGTGTGAGAGAAGTCAATCCGATTGATTACCTGAAGTGCTACAGCCGGACGCCGCAGATTGAAATTTTAGTGAAGTTGGGAATGACGGATATAGTAGAAAAGCTTGTCAAATGCTACTACGGAATAGTTGCTGATGAGAATGCCAGGAGGCCGGATCAGTTCCTTGGAATTCGGAAAGAAAGGGTACAACAGCTCATCAAGAAGAAAGGGGATACGCATCTCCTAGAAGTGATGCAGATGGAGAGACGCCAAGGGAAGAACTGGACAGATACGCAGATAGAACATTTGGCAGAGACCGGTTTGAGCGGGGCACAGGTGGCAATGGCTACCAGATATATGACTTTGCAGAAGTTGCTTAATCGTATAGAAAAATATGCTGGATGTGAGTATGGTACGGGCTGCTACAGCGCATCAGAACGAATCAGACACACGGCCATAACTTATGCAGATTATCTGAGCATGCGAGTGAATGCGGGATATGACCTTAGTAATTCGGTTTATCAGAAGCCGCGGGATTTAGAGGCGGCACATAATAAACTGGTAATGGAATCCAACAAAGCAAAAATGGATAGACATCTCGAAGAGGTGGCAGAACGTTATCCGGAAATTCGAAAAAGCTACAAAAAACTCAGAAATAAATATTATTACGAAGACGATAGATATATCATCAGACCGGCTCGATCAGCAGAGGAAATTGTCATGGAAGGGCGTCTTCTTCATCATTGTGTGGGAGGAAACACCTACTTGGGAAAACACAACACAGGGCAGACATACATATTAATGCTTAGATTCAGAGAGGAGCCTGATGTACCGTATATCACAGTTGAGATCGATGCAAAAAATCCGAAAATTCTGCAATGGTACGGAGATAAAGACAGAAAACCAGATAAAGAGAATATGCGGAAATGGCTGAATACCTGGCTGAAGAAACTGAAAACAGGAACGTTGTCAGAGATGATCCGGCCGGCAGCCATAGCGTAAGGAGGAAAGTATGGAATATGTGCAGTTGACCCTGGATGACTGGGTACAGATGAAACAGAAATTGAAACAGGAACTCCTGGGAGTGAAACAGAGCTTTGTCCGGATTGGATACGCTTTGAGACAGATTGACGATCAGAAGCTCTATGAACAGGACGGATACAAAAGCATAGCGGAATTTGCCCAGGCGGAGTACGGCCTGGGACCGTCTATAACTAGCCGGTTTATGAGCATCAACAAAGAGTATTCCGTTGATGGCTACTCTGAACATCTCCGGCCGGAATACGCCGATATGGGAAGAAGCCAGCTGGAGGAAATGCTGAAGCTGCCGGAAAGTGATCGGCAGATGATCCGCCCAGAAACATCCAGAGAGGATATTCGGGAGCTGAAACGGTTTAACAAGTCGGAGCCGGATGCGGAGCAGGCGGACTCAATTGAAAAATTGGTGCAGAAGTTTTATGAAATAAATCCGGAGACGATGAAGAAGCTGGAGCAGAGTGCAGCATATGCAGAATGGAATATCGGAAAAATGGCTGAGATTGTTAATCCGTCTGGAACGCGAACCTTTCGGATGGGGATGTTCTTTGCTACGATGTATGAACAGAATCTTCAAATCAAGCAATTTGGACAGACACCGCGGCCGATGAGCTGGGATAAGTTCTTTGAGATCTCGAAGAAAATCCTCGAGAAGAAGCATGAGGAGACAGTGGTGGAGCAGGAGGCAATGAAAGCAGAGGTGCAGCCGCCGGAAGATGTTCATCCCGAAATGCAGGCGAAGGAGAAAACTGAGATAAATCCAATTGCGCCGGCGCAATCTGAACTGCCAGAAACCATTGTAAATACAGAGAAGGAGACAATTTCAGAGGAGCCAGAAGAAGCAGAAAAAGAAGTGTCCCAAAGCGCGGAAGAAGAGAAATCTGGGACAGTACAGTTAAAAGATACGCAGAAAGCGGAAGAAAAAGTATCCAGTGAGTCGGAAATCGTCCAAAACGAAACGGAAGATACACAAATTGAAACGGAAAACAGACCAAACGAGACGCTGAGCGTACAAAACGAGCCGGAAAATGTCCAGAAAGAGCAGCTACCAGGACAGATGAATCTTCCTGCAGACTATCCGGGAACAGAAAGTATCGAAGTGGTCGGAAAGGCAATGCCGAGAAAAGATTATTTTGATACCCTTACCGCCTGGGGACTATCAGTGTATCTTTCGAAATATCTTCCGGCGGATGTTTTGACAGATCAGAAGAGATTGTATCAGTGGATACAGAAGCCAGTTGACGAAAGGGGATATGAATTTTGAGCAGGAACAAGGAAGTGCGAATGCATAAAGGAAAAGAAGGAGCAGCGATCCAGGAAGAAGTATACCGTTATGTTGCGAAGTATATCATGGAGCATGTATATGCACCAAGCTATAAAGAAATTGCGGATGCATTGAGTATATCGGTGTCAACAGCGAAAAAACATATTAATGAACTCATAGATGAAGAAATTTTGGAATCAGATGCGGAAGTGAGAGAACAGAGAGCATTTCGAATCCGTGATACAAGAATAGTAAAGAGGAGAAAAAGCGATGAATAAAGTTATATTGATGGGAAGATTAACCAGAGATCCGGATGTCAGATACTCTTCGGGAGATGGCTCTACGGCGGTAGCCCGTTACACACTGGCTGTTGACCGCAGATTCCACAGAGACGGCGATGCAACAGCAGATTTTATCAGTTGTGTAGCATTTGGACGCCAGGCAGAATTTGCAGAGAAATATCTGCAGAAGGGAATCAAGATCGCCATCACCGGCCGGCTTCAGACAGGAAGCTACACAAACCGGGACGGGCAGAAGGTATACACGACAGACGTGGTTGTAGAGGAGCAGGAGTTCGTAGAGAGCAAGGGAGCGAGCGCGGCCAGACCGCCAAAGAGAAAGACAGAACCGGAGACGGATGACAATGGATTTATGAATATTCCAGAGGGCGTTGAAGATGAAATTCCGTTCCGGTAACAGAGAGGAGAGAGAAAAATGTTATTTCCGAAACCGCAGACGAAAAAGAAGAGAAAGAAGCACAGAGAGAGCCTGCTGCAGAACAAGGAGAGCCGGATTTGCTACCTCTGCGCCAGAGGGGGGGATTATAGCTGGAAACAGGTGTTAGAGGAACATCATATCTTTGGCGGCCCGAATCGGCACCTGTCAGAAGAATATGGCTTGAAAGTATACATCTGCCCGGAATGTCACCGGACATCCGCCAGAGCGGTGCATCAGGATCCGGCGGGAGAAGCCAACCGGTATCTGCAGACGAAAGGACAAAAAGCATTCGAAGAGCATTTCCCGGGATTAAGTTTCCGGGAGATCTTCGGGAAAAATTACCGGTAAAGGGGCGAGAATGCATGAGCAGACCAAGAATACCGAAAGAAAAAGAGGAAAAGGTTGTAGAGATGCTGCTTGCGGGAGCAACACCGTATCGGATACAAAAAGAACTCGGAGTTGTCAAAAGTACAATCACACGGATCATGTGGGAGCATGGAATGCAAAGCAAACCGGCAAAAGGGGACGAGAAATACAATCAGGCAAAAAAAGAACTGAAATTCTCGAAAAATTTGCTGAATGACTGGGACTGGACAACGACGATGCTATTGAAATTGCTGAAAGGAGGAGAAAATGGAAACAATCATCGGAATTGTGATATTCTGCGCGGCGACGGTCGGAGCAGCAGCGTGGCTGCTGAACCGGCCGGAACATCCGAAGGACCCGCGGGAAGATCAGGAGCAGATGGAATATCTGATAGAGTGGAATAAAAGACACGGGAAGGGAACAAATGAAAAATAAAGAAAAATATCAGAAAGAAATTGTTGAAATCGCGTGCGAAGGAAGAAAATTCGCGGTCCACATCAATGGAAATCTGTACCCATGCGTTAAGATTGCTTGCACAAACTGCAAATTTTGCAGCAACTCGGTGTGCGAAGAAAATAGAAAAAATTGGGCAGAAACAGAAGCAGAACCGGAATTGACCGAACAAGAGAAAAAGACACTGCGGATGCTTGATCCAAAGTGGAAATATATTGCTCGTGACAAGCGCGGAAGGTTATGTATTTATAAATACAAACCAGAAAGAGAAGATACATACTGGGACGACGGAGAAGAGTGGGCGCATATAGAAAGCTTGTTTGCAGAATGCGATTTTGCCGCGATCAAATGGGAAGACAAAGAGCCTTGGGAAATCGCAAAACTGATCGCGGATCGACGATTGAAATGTGAGAAATGAGCATGAATGGAGAGGTGATGCCGATGGAGCAGACCAAAGGAGAAAACGAGAAGAAAAAGGAGTATTTGAAAAGGTACCACGCAGCGGTGCTGGCGGAGAAAGAAATCCAGGAGGAAATTGACCAGCTGCGAATGGATAAGATGTTTCCGGGCATGATCCAGGACGGAATGCCGCACGGGAGCAGCTGTGGAGATTTATCGGCGTACGCGGCGCAGCTCGATGAATTATTGGTAGAACTGAAAGATCAGATGGAGAAGAGGATCCGGATTCGACGGGAAATCACTAGAAAAATCGAGTCAATGCAAGATGAGACCGAAAAAACAGTTTTGAGACTGAGATACATACGCTGGTTGCGGTGGGAGCAGATCGCTGAGCGAATGGGATACAGCCTTCGAAACATTACGAAGATTCACGGGAAGGCGCTTGCTCATTTTGAAACATAAAAAGAGTTCCTTTTTTTTCCTATCGCACCTATGGTATAGTGTAAGGGCCAGAGAATGGATAAGGGATCAACATTTCCTACACTTTCTTGCAAAACTCCTTAGATGTATTTTGAGCGGCGGTCAGGTGTCACAGCCTGGCCGCTGATTGGGCGGCATCAGCCCGCGGAAAATGTCCGAGTAATCGAATGATGCACGGCGCAGATTGGTACCCTGCACCTATTGGAACGTAGCTCAGTTGGAAGAGCTTTCGGCTTATATCCGAACGGTCATGGGTTCAAGTCCCATCGTTCCAACTCTCCATTGACTGGAGATCATCCCCCATATACTTTTCAAAACGCCCTGTAGAAATGCAGGGCGTTTTGTAGTATGATGAAAAAAAGGAGGATGCATTAAATTGGGAAATAATGAATTAATTACAATTCTTAAAAAATGCAAGAGAAGGAAAGCAAAAATAGAATCAGAAAAGGAAATTTTTATAACAATATTTCTGCCAGTTCAATTGGCATTATGGGCATTATCAAGTGAATCGCAGATGGAAAAATTTATGCCCACAATAATGATCTTTTCCTGCTGCGTTTTTGCAGCCTTGATAAGTAGAATGAATAGATTAATATTCGTAATTGAGCAAGATATAGAAGAAATAAATGAAAACCTAAAAGAGAATTAATAGACATTTCAAAAACGAAACGAATGAGAGGCGGTGAGCTGGATGGCGAAGGGAAAATATGAATATTGGCTGACGCCGGAGGGCTTGCTGCAGCTTGAAGGGTGGGCCAGAGATGGGCTGACGGATGAACAGATTGCCGGAAATATGGGAATTCGAAGAGAAACATTGTATGCGTGGTGTAAAAAGTATTCTAACATTTCTAACACCCTAAAAAAGGGAAAAGAAGTTGTTGACCGTCAGGTAGAGAATGCATTGTTGAAAAGAGCCTTGGGCTATCACTACGATGAGGTCACAATGGAAAACGGCATCGAAACAAAGCGAGTGACGAAAGAAGTCATCCCAGACACAACGGCGCAGATCTTCTGGCTGAAGAACCGGCGGCCGGATAAATGGAGAGATAAACAGGATTTGCAGGTATCCGGAGCACTGGAGACAGAACAGAGCAAGCTGGATGATCTGATCCGGCAGATGCGAGGTGATGGATAGTGAGCAGTGAGCGTTTAGTACTGTCGGACAAGTACAAGGCGTTCCTGCAGTGCGATGCTCCGGCGGAGTTTCTGGAAGGAACGACCGCGGCCGGAAAAACGACGGTTGGGCTGTTCAAATTCATCCTCAAGGTAGCCGAGTCGAAGAAAAAGCTGCATATTTTGGCAGCGGATGATACTGGCGCGGCTGAGAAGAATATCATCCAGAAGGATCTTGGAATCCTTGATGACTTCGGACAACTGGTGGAGTACAAAGGCAATGGATCCGGCGAGTATAAGATGCCGCATATCCTGCTCCACACATCCGGCGGCGATAAAATTATCTTTGTTGTCGGCTATGGAAACAAAAGAAAATGGAAAGATGCTCTGGGCGGTCAGTATGGCTGCCTGTACATCGATGAGGTCAACACTGCAGACATCGATTTCGTGCGTGAATCGTCCATGCGATGTGATTATCTGATGGCAACACTTAACCCGGATGATCCGACGCTTCCAGTGTACAAAGAGTATATCAACTGCAGCCGTCCTCTTCCAGAGTGGGAGCAGGACACACCGCAGGAAATTAAAAACGAGTTGAAAGAAGAACCAAAACCCGGCTGGGTCCATTGGTTCTTTTCTTTTGACGATAATGCCGGGCTTCCGGAAGAAAAGAAGCTCCAGATCATCCAGAACACGCCGAAAGGTACGAAAATCTGGAAAAATAAGATCATGGGCCTGCGAGGAAAAGCGACGGGCTTAGTATTCAGTAATTTTGACAGAAGACATCATGTGAAGACAAAGGAATGGGCCAAACGATTCATCCAGAGTACAGGAAATCAGCCCAAGAAGCCAGAATTTTTCATGTACTTTTCAGCGGCGGTCGATACGGCCTACTCGCAGAAATCTCCGGATACGATCGCAATGTCCTTCCTGGGCATCACGAATAAGGGAAAATGCATTGTCCTGGATGAGAAGGTGTACAACAACGCTGAGATCGGGGTGCCACTTGCTCCGTCTGACACGGTGCAGAATCTGATTGACTTTCTGGATCGGAACCGGAAAGAATGGGGACTGTCAAGAAATGCGTTCCTGGACAACGCCGATCAGGCAACCATGCAGGAGTGGAACAAATACAAGCGCCGGAATGGATGCGTGTACACGTTGAATGATGCATGGAAGAAAATGGAGATCATAGACCGTATCAATGCACAGCTGGGCTGGATGGCCTATGATGAGCAGGCAGGGATAGAACCCTGCTTTTTTGTATTAGATCATTGCACCAACTACATTGGAGAACTGGAAACCTACAGCTGGCAGGAAGAAAAAGATAATACGCCGGAAGACGGCCATGACCACATGGTAAACTCCGTGCAGTACGGTTGGATCCCGTATCAGGATAAAATTTATAGAGCAAAAAGAGGTAAGGAATGAACAGAGTGCAGAGTTTTATCGCCCGGTTGTTTCGGATTATACCGGCGAGCGAAAAAAGAATAACGATCATAGAGCCGCATTCCTTCCGGGAGAATGTGATCCGGAACAAGATCTGGTATCACGGAGACAGTGCGGAACTGGAGCAGTTCTTTCAGAAAACAGCAAAGTGGGATGTGGAGAAGGCGCGGTTCTGGGCCGCACATGCATCCGGAAGCGTCCGGAAGATTCACAGCGGCATTGTACAGATGGTCATTGACCGGTATAGAGACATTGTTCTTGCGGATCTCGATGGTGTCGAATTTGACAACGAGGATCTGGATACTGTGTGGGCGGATCTGTACAAAAAAAGCAAGCTCAACGATGTACTGGGAGAAGCGATCAGCGACGTGCTGGCATCCGGAGACGGTGCCTTCAAGATTACGGCTGATCAGTGCAGTGAGTACCCGATCGTTGAATTTTACGATGCAGAGGATGTGGACTATGTATACGAGCATGCGACGCTGAAAGAAGTAAAATTCTATACCAGTTACTGGCAGAATGAAAAAGAATTCCGACTGGAAGAGACGTATGGTTTTGGATATGTGTTATACAAGATGTATGACGATGCCGGAAAAGAGATGCCGCTGCAGATGTTTCCGGAAACGGCTCATCTGATCGACTTTGGGATTTCTGGCGACCTGATGCTGGCAGTGCCGATGAAATTCCTGAATTCCACGAAATATAAGAAGCAGAAGCGAGGAAAAGCACTGTTCGAAGGAAAGACAGATGTTCTGGATGGACTGGATGAGGTAATCAGCCAGTGGATCGATGCTATTCGCATGGGCAGAATCAAGCGATATATTCCGGACAATCTGATTCCGAGAGATCAGACCACAGGAGAGCTTCTGCCGGCAAACCCATTTGACAATGATTTTATTGCAATCGGCGACAATATGAGCGAGAAAGCCAACCAGCAGGTGGAAATTTCTCAGCCGCAGATTTCTTATGAGGCATACGTAAGTAGTTACAGCAGTTTTCTTGACATGGTTCTGCAGGGCGTAATGTCTCCGGCGACGCTGGGCATTGATCTGAAAAAGACAGATAATGCAGAAGCACAGAGGGAAAAAGAAAAAGTTACACTACATGTGCGAAATAAGATCGTCGATGCCCTGAATGAAGTTCTTCCGGAGCTGTTCGAACGGATTTTGCAGTGCTGTGATCTCATGCAGGGGAAAGAGCCGGGAAAATACGAGGTAGCGGTAAAGTTTGGAGAATATGCATCCCCAGACTTCGATACCACGGTGGATACGGTCGGTAAGGCCAAACAGTACGGAATCATGAGTCTGGAAACATCAGTGGATCAGCTGTATGGAGATACCTGGACTGATGCTCAGAAACAGGAAGAGGTGCAGCGCCTGAAAGAAGAGCAGGGCATTGTAGCAGTAGATGTGCCGGATATCCGTCTGGATGCCGGCGATTTTCACGTAAACGAAGGAGATGCAGATGAAAGTAAGGGTAAACAACCGAATGTATCGGATGAATCGAAAGGAGTATCAGGGTCTTCTTAAAGTTGCCGCGGAGCAGGTTCCTTTTGGCGTGTATGCGGTAGAAAAAAATGATTATGCGGAACTCAGATGTGATCGGTGTGAAAGCATGACAAAACTGAAAGAGATGATCCGTGCTTATAAACAGCAGGGATATCGGGTACATGCGAATGGCAAAGAAAAATCTTGATTATGACATCGGAGCTGCCTTCGAGGCGATAGAAAATGAGCTGATGGCATCCATGATCCGTAATATGCAGCGTCATAAGGTGGAAGAGGTCGATGAAGATAAGCAGTGGACCATGTGGCAGACAGAGATGTTGAAATCTCTGGAGCAGTACAAGAAAAAGAATCAGGCAAAGTATAGCCAGAAATTCAAGGATATCAATGCACAGATCGAAGCACTGATCCGCGCGGCAAAGGATGAGGGAGAGATGGATCAGGAGATCCAGATCCTGAAAGCGATTCAAAAAGGCTTTCAGGCCAAGAAGATGAAGGCGGGTGCTGCAGCTGAGTTCTTCCGGGTTAATGACCGGAAACTGGATGCGCTGATCGAAGCAACGATGCAGGATATGCAGAAGGCAGAAACAGCCATCCTGAGAATGACCAATGATCAGTATCGAAAAATTATTTACAATGCGCAGGTATATGCCAATACGGGAGCAGGGACCTATGAGAAGGCCGTAGACATGGCTACCAGGGATTTTCTCTCAGCTGGCATAAATTGTATCGAATACAGTAACGGAGCGCGCCACACGCTGGCAGATTACGCAGATATGGCGATCCGGACGGCAAGCAAGCGGGCGTACTTGCAAGGGGAGGGACAGAAGCGGCAGGAATGGGGCGTTGATACCGTCATCATGAATAAACGTGGAAATCCGTGCCCGTTGTGTCTGCCGTGGGTTGGCAAGGTTCTGATCGATGATGTATGGAGCGGCGGCTCCAAAACAGGAAAATCCGCAACAACCGGCATCAAATACCCTCTGATGAGCACTGCGATCGCTGCGGGGCTTTATCACCCACGGTGTCGAGATAGCCATACGACATACTTCGAAGGAATCAGCACTCCGCCGGATGGAAAATACACCAAAGAGGAACTGAATGAGCTGGCAGAGAAGAACCAACAGGTAGCCAGACAGCAGTACGCGGAGCGGCAGGAAAAGCGCTTCGGCCGACTGGCGGACTTTTCGTTGGATCCGGAGAATCAGCAGAAATATGAAGCAAAACGAAAAGAATGGAGAAATGTCAGATTTCGAACAGGCGGCATGGATCGGAAGGAATATGCAGAAGCAAAGCGACAGCTGGCAAACTTTCAGGCGGTCCCACAGGAGCAGGTTGTTGAACTCCTTCGGGAAGAGTCTCAGGGTTGGATTGAGAGCTTATCTAGAAAAGAAAAGCATGCAATTGAGAAATATACATACAATTCTGGCGATCAGAGGCCGGAGAGATTTTTTGAACGCTTGAACAGGATGCTTCGAGGAGATGCTCCAGAAAATGAAATGCTTCGGGAATATGCCGATACAATATCAACAGCATTGAAAAAAGGCAAACTTGAACACGATGTGGTTTGTTATAGAAATTTGATGGTTGATCCTATTCCTGGTTGCGTTGCAGGAGATATTTTATGCTTAAATCAGTTTACAAGTACATCAGTCGTTTCGTCAGGTGCTTTTAAAGCCAAATACAATATAACAATATATGCTGCCAAAGGTGTGCGAGCGGCATACATAGAGAACTTAAGCAAATTTAAGAGTCAACGAGAATTACTTATTGACAAAGACTGTCTATATAGAGTAATCTCAAAGAAAGGAACATCTATTGAATTGGAGGCGATACCATGACGGACAAGGAATATGAAAAAGCGTTAAAAGATCGAGAAAAAGCATGGGAAAATGAAGAATTCAAACCTCGTAAATTGACAGAAGAGGAAATTGAAAAACTGAAAAAAGAGGGACGCATCTGAATATGGATGATTTTCGAATAATCTATAAAATTCTTCGAATCCTGCAGAATTCGATGGATCTCGAAGAATTTGACCGGAACAGCATTTCAGCGGAGGCATTAGGACTTTCTGTTCCAAGAGGGCTATATAACCGGCGGAGAAACATGGAACGCTATGGATTGTGGATATCCGCGTGTAGCGTTGAGCAGACCAGAATTGACCTTAAAGGGATTAGAATATCTGGAAGAAAACAGTCTGATGAAAAAGGCGGCAGACCTGGCAAAAGGAATTGTAGGCACTGCGGCAAATATGATTTAATACCACCAGCCGAGAGGCCGGTGGTATTTTTGTACCCGTTTTCAAGAGAGAGAAAGGAAAAATAATATGGGAAATGAAGAGTTCCTGAGAATTTGCAAGGAAAAGGTGGCTGAATACACAAATCAGCATATGGACAAAACGGATCAGAAACAGATTACTGTTAATGACGTTTATGTGGTCTGGTCATGCAAAACACTGCAGAATCAGAAAGCTCTGCTCAGCACTACAGTTCCGGATGGAATGTATTATGAGCTGACATACAACGGAGATAAAGCGGAATTGTATTTTGATGCATACAAAAAATTCCAGAATATCTGTTTTAAAATGTAGGAGGATATGGAATGAAAAAGAAAGTAATGGCATTATTGACAGCGCTCGTGTTGGTATGCGCATCTCTTACCGGATGCACCGAGGCGTATAAAGTCAGCAACAATATTTCACAGGAAGCAGACAATTTCAATGTAACCCGTAAACTCACAGTGCTAAATGCCAGAACCGACACGATCCTGCTGGAGCTGACAGGAACATTTTCCGTGCAGAATAACTCGGAGAATGAGCTGGAAGTCATCATCGAGACAGCGGAAGGAAAATACCAGAAAGATCTTGTGTACCTCAATGATTATACGATGTACGTCGTTGAGGACATTTCCGGTGCTGATGTAGATAAATACCATTATGAAATCAATTTTCTTCCGGAGTGGGGCGTAAAAGTTACCCACGAAGATTAATTGCGCCGGCGCAACGAAGGGAGGTGAGAGGGATGCGAGTAACGGTAACACGAGAATTCAAGGATATTGAAAATGACCTGGTGCTTCGGACGGTTGGCGAAAAACTGAACCTTCCGCCGGCCAGAGCACAGTATCTGGCCGCTGTAGGCGTTGTACAGATTACAGAACAGGAGAAAGGCGGTGATCCAAAATCTCCCGATGAGACGCAGGGTTAGGCGTCTTATTTTTATGCCCGGAATGGCAGAAAACTACCGGAAAGGAGCAAAAAAATGACACAGGAACAGTTTGAGGCACTTGGCATTGAAAAGAGCCTTGCGAAAAAAGCCGCGGATGAGTCGAAAAAGGAGCTTGAGGGCTATGTGCCGAAAGCGGACTATGACACGATGGAGCAGCAGAAGAAACAGCTGGAAACCACGGTGGGAGACTATAAAACACAGATGGAGTCTTTAAAGACGGCTGCCGGTGATAATGAGTATCTGAAGAAGCAGATCGCGGACCTTCAGGAGCAGAACGCCAACAAGGACAAAGAACACAAAAAAGAGCTGGATGATCTGAAAGTAACCAATGCTATCAAAATGGCGATTTCCGCATCTGCGCAGGACAGCGACCTGGTTGCAGGACTTATGGACCGCTCGAAGCTGATCCTCGGCGAGGATGGAAAAGTAACCGGTCTGGAGGAACAGGTAAAATCCCTGAAAGAATCCAAGCCATTTCTGTTTAAACAGGAATCAAAACCGGCGCAGAAAAAGGGATTCTTCCCTCTCGGACCCAAAGAGCAGGGCGGCCAGCCGAAAGAAGACGGCCATGCATCCATGAAGGATGCCATCGCGGCAAGATTAAATCTGAACGAAGGAAAGGGTGAATAAGTATGGCAATCACACTGGAAGAAGCAAAGAAAAATGTGCAGGATGACCTGCAGATGGGCGTCATCGACGAGTTCCAGAAATCTAACTGGATTCTGGAGCACATTCCGTTTGATGATGCGGTATCCCCGACCGGAGGCGGTGCAACACCGACCTACAGCTATACACGACTGAAAACACAGCCAACAGCAGAATTTCGTGAAATCAATACAGAGTATACACCGTCGGAGGTTACCAAGGAGAGACATACCGTAGACATTAAGGTATTCGGTGGTTCTTATGAGATCGACCGTGTCATTGCTAATTTTGGTGGTATCGTAGGAGAGGTAGAGCTGCAGCAGGCGCAGAAAATCAAAGCAGCGCAGGCTCTGTTCAACGATACATTTATCAATGGTGATGTCGGCGTCAATACCAAATGCTTTGACGGTCTGGACAAGGCACTGACAGGAAGTTCTACAGAGTACAACACCGAAAAAGTGATTGATCTTTCAACGTCTGACCTGGTCACAAAAAATTATCATTATTTTATTGATGCGCTGGATGAGTTTCTGGGTGGTCTGGATGGAACACCGTCGTTTATTGGCGGAAATAACAAGCTGATCTCCAAGATCCGCGCTTGCGCAAGACGTGCTGGTATGTACCAGGTGTCAACAGATAATTGGGGAAGACAGGTAGAGCATTATGGGGATATCCCGTTTGTAGATTTCAAAACGAAACCGGGAACCAACGATGAAGTAGTTAAGATCGATGGAACAGATGGAACCACCTCTCTGTATGTTGGACGTTTGGCAATGGATGGTCTGCATGCGGTTTCTTTTGCCGGTGTTGCACCGGTGCAGGTCTGGCTTCCAGATTTTTCGACCGCAGGAGCAGTCAAAAAAGGCGAGGTCGAGATGAATGCAGCAATTGCACTGAAATCATCCAGAGCCGCCGGTGTATTCCGGAAAATCAAAGTAAAATGATGGAGGTAAAAAGAGTATGAAGGTATACAGTCCGAACAAATCCTATACCGGCGTAACGGCGTCGGTTCCTTTCTGCAAAGGCCAGGGTGAAACAGATGATCCGTATCTGCTGGAATGGTTTGAAAAACACGGATATGAGGTAGAAAAACCGGTTGCACCAGAACCAGAGGAGCTGTTGGAGCCAGAAGAGCTGCTGGAACCAGAAGAGCCGGTGGCAGAAACAATGGAAGAGCCTGTTCCGGAGCCGGTGAAACCCGCGAAAAAAGCGAAAGGGTGACACCATGAGCTATGAACCGTACGTAAGCCCGGAATACTACCGAGATACTTATCAGGACGGCGCTTTCGAGGAGGATGCAGAGCTTGTCTGGTATCTCCGTCAGGCATCCCGCCATATTGATTCCCTGACCTACAATCGGATTGTAGGCCGGGGATTTTCTAATCTTACGGCGTATCAGCAGGATCTGATCCGGGAGGTAATCTGCCAGCAGGCGGAATTTGAGTATGAGTACCGCGACGAAATCAATTCGGTGCTTTCAAGTTACAGTATTAACGGCGTATCCGTGCAGTTTGCGGAGAATACGTGGAATGTATTTTCCACAAAGGGCGTGGCCATGCGCCGGGATGTGTACGCAATGCTGTGCCAGACTGGATTGTGCTGCCAGGTACTGAGGTAGGTGATGAAATGAAATATCCATGTTTGGTGCCAAAATCACTTTGTAAGACCAAGATCAATCTGAGCATGGACAGAGAGGGTACAACAAAATATGGAGATCCGCTTCCGGCGGTGGAGTACGATGGCAATTGTAATTACCAGGACAGCGCCAAAAGCGTGATGACGTTCGAACGAAAGCTGGTGCAGATCTCCGGCACCGCCCTCTTTCCGGGGGACATCTGCCCGGAACTGCCGGCAATCTACGGCGGATCGGCAGAAGTATTCGGAATGAAACGAAGAATTCTACAGGGGCGGAAAGCCAGAAATCCGGATGGGACAGTTAATTACACGGAGGTGTTGCTGATATGATCAAAGTCAATTCGAATGTAAAATTGGATTTTGGAAAAATTCAGATGCTGACGGATGCACAGGTCAAAGCAATGGAGATGACTGCAGAGGCGCTGCACACAGAAGTGGTGCAGGCGCAGGTGATTCCAAGGAATACCGGTAATCTGCAGAACGAAAGCATGTTTTTGGACTGTACGCAAAGTCATCAGGGAGTCGTAACGCTTGCATCTACAGCACCATATGCCAGACGTTTGTATTTCCATCCAGAATACCATTTCAAGAAAGACGAAAATCCAAATGCCCGCGGTGAATGGTATGAAGATTGGCTTCCGGGCGGAAAGAATGCGGATTTTTGTGCAGAAGCGTTTAAACGGCTATACAGGAGGTGTGCACGATTATGACACTGGTAGACGTATGTGACTTTGCGGAATCTCTTGCGATTGCAGATCATGTATACATGGGAGATCTCCCTGAGAAGGATGAGAAGTCCATTGGCGTGTATAACAGCAAGCACCAACAGGTGTACCACACTGCGCTGGGCGGTGCTTCCGGATATGGGCAGAAATATGTTACTTTCCTTATACACTGGAATAAATCTTTGCGTGAGACAGAAAAGGCAGCCACGGCCTTATTTGACAGGCTCTGTAAAGTGAGGGGCAGTAAAATCAATCAGGAAACCATACAATTTATTCAGCCGCTGTATGATCTGCAGGACATCGGAAAAGACGATAACGGTATCTGCGAAATGGTCATCGAAGCGGCCGTGATTTATAAGAAAGGATAAGAAGCATGGGAAAAACAACAAATGTATATCCGGTTCTGGATAACAAGTTTAAGGTTGGCGCCGCAAAAGAGAACGCAACCATAATTGCCGATATGGAGCAGTTTTCTGTGTCCGTATCAAACGGGGTGGAAACATGGACTCCAATGGATACAGAAGGATGGCAGCGGGCGTTGATGACCGCAAAAGCGATGACCATTTCCTTGGCCGGAAAGAGAAACATTGGAGACACGGGAAATGATTTTGTGGCTGATAAACTGTTCAAAAATGGCCATGAAGCCGAAGGATATTTCGAGTGGGAATTCCCGGACGGAACTTCGGTTGCATGGAACAGCGCGATTTTTGACGTCAAAAATATGGGCGGTGGTGACTCTACCAATGTAGCACCGCTGGAATTTGACGTTATCAGCAACGGAAAACCAACGGTAACACCGGCATTATAAGGAGGAAAACGATGAGTAAAGTTGTAAATATCACCGATAAATTAAATTTTGAGGAAAATCCGGCTCTGCAGATCGGAGATATGACTGTTGAGGTGCATGCGGATGCAGAAACAGTTCTCCGACTGATGGGAACCTTTAAAGACAAGGATGAGGCTGATATCAATACTGTGACAGAAATGATGGGTCTTCTTTTTGATCCGGAAGCAGTAGAGCAGCTGTGTGCGATGAAAAAGGATGGAAAAAAACTTTCTGCGAAATCTTTGATGATTATCGTACAGGAAGCAATGAATCTGGTTATGGGAGAAGATTCACCGGGAGAGCAGTGACCCGTACTATGACCTGATCGATGATTTTGACCTGATCGTATCATCGTTTCAGTCACAGTACGGGCTCCGATTGTCCAAAGAACTTCCACAGGGAATGAAGTGGGATGAATTCCGGGATCTTCTGATCGGCATCGGGCCGGATACTGCACTTGGCCGTGTGGTAGAGATCCGGGCGGAAGATCAGAAGGAAATTCTGGAAAATTTTACTCCAGAACAGCACAGAATCCGGAATGCATGGAGAAGAAAGCATGCCAGAGACCTTGCAAAAACCGTGTCGAAAGAAGAAATGGACATGGCGATGGATGGAATCAAGAATATGTTTCTTAGTATGGCAGGCTTGAAAATTGTTTGATAGAAAATCGTAGGAGGAAAAAACTATTGAGAAAAAGAAAATAAAGTGTCCGTATTGTGGACATGAGCAGAAAGTGCAGTATGTTCCAGATGCAAGATGCCAGGGGGTGTTTTTGAAATGCCAGGCGCGTCATTGCAAAAAAGAATTTGAAATAAAAATCAACCAGGACAAGTAGTGCCACTGTGCCGATGTCCTCGAGAAGAGGCAGGTGGTATAGATGGCAACTACAATTGGCGAGATCGGTCTGGATCTTGTCGTAAATCATAATCAGTTTAAAAGCCAGATGGCCGGGATTACCGGACTGGCAAAAAAAGCCGGGGCGACTCTTGCAGCCGCTTTCGGCGTAAAAAAATTAATTGATTTTTCAAAGTCCTGCATCGAGTTGGGTTCCGACCTGGCGGAGGTGCAGAACGTGGTTGATGTTACTTTCCCGTCCATGACGGAGCAGGTAGATAAATTCGCAAAATCGGCTGCCGGCAGCTTTGGCTTGTCGGAGACCATGGCAAAGAAGTACACGGGTACTTTTGGAGCCATGGCCAAAGCGTTTGGCTTTTCTGAACGCCAGGCGCTGGATATGGGCGCTACACTGACCGGTTTGGCCGGAGATGTGGCATCTTTCTACAATATCAGCCAGGACGAAGCCTACACAAAGATTAAGTCCGTCTTTACAGGCGAAACAGAAAGCCTGAAAGATCTTGGCGTTGTCATGACCCAGACAGCGCTGGATTCGTATGCGTTGGCCAATGGGTTCGGTAAAACGACAGATCAAATGTCGGAAGCCGAAAAGGTGGCGCTGCGGTACTCCTTCGTTCAGAAACAGTTGGCGGCGGCGACTGGAGATTTTTCACGGACGTCCGGATCCTGGGCGAACCAGGTTCGAATTCTGTCCCTGCAGTTCCAGAGTCTGAAAGCAAGTATTGGTCAGGGACTGATCAATATTTTTCTGCCGGTTCTGCGTGTGATCAATGCGCTGATCGGTCGGCTGGTTACGCTGGCTGATGCTTTCAAGAGCTTCACGGAGCTGATTACCGGGAATAAGTCATCCGGGCAGTCAGGTGTCGGAGCAGTTGGAGCGGACGCTGCCAGTGCGGCCGCCGGTCTGACGGATGCTTCGAGCGCTGCGGATCAGCTTGCGGACAGTACTGGCAGCGTGGGAGACGCAGCAAAGCAGGCGGCCAAAGATATGAAATCCCTGATGGGATTCGACAAAATTAATAAGGTCAGCAAAGACAGCAGCACCTCTGATTCACAGAGTTCTTCTGTCCCGAACAATATTGCTGGCAGTATTGATTTTGGATCACTTGCCAGTGGGGAGACAGTTATTGATGACGTAAACAAAAAGTTTGCGGACATGTTTGGCAACATCACAAAACTGTCAGAACCCGCGCTGCGGTCGGTCAAGCGGCTCTGGAATGAGGGACTTGCAAGACTCGGAAACTTTTCCGGTCAGTCGCTGAAAGATTTTTATCAGCATTTTCTCGTCCCGGTAGGAAAATGGACGCTGGGAACGGGAATACCGCGGTTTATCGATGCCCTAAATGATGGGCTGATGAAAACGGATTTTCCCAAAATCAACAGTGCGTTGGTTAAGCTGTGGGATGCACTGGCCCCATTCGCAATCAATGTTGGAGAGGGCCTTCTGTGGTTCTGGGAGCAGGTTCTTGTTCCACTTGGAACGTGGACAGCAAATGAGATTGTTCCGCGATTCCTGGAGACATTGTCCATTGCAATACAGCTTCTAAATACTGTCCTAGTGGCGTTACAGCCGCTGTTCGAGTGGTTTTGGGATAATGTGTTGCAGCCTATTGCACAATGGACGGGTGGTGCTTTCCTGACTCTGTGGGACGGAATCAATAAAGGATTACGGGTCTTTTCAGATTGGTGTGCGAAAAATCCAGGCATTATACAGTCTATGACTGTTGCAATCGGGATGTTCTTTGGTGCATGGAAGGTAATCGAGTTATTATCTTTCATTCAGCAGGCAGGCGGCGTAGTTGGTGCACTTAAACTTATCGAAACGGCCCTGATCGGAGCAAAACTTGCAAAAATAAAAGATGCGGCTGAAACGGCAATCCTTACGGGGATGTATGCCAAAGATTTTGTCGTTGGAATTGGGCAGAGCATTATTGCAATTGGAAAACAGGCACTTGCCTGGATAGTAAACACAGCGGCGAAAGTGAAAAATACGGCAGCACAAATTGCAATGACAGCGGCGACTGTAGCTTGGAACGCAATTTGTGCAATTGCAACGGCAGCAACAACAGCTTTTGGCGCAGCGGTTGCATTTTTAACGTCACCAATAGGTTTGGCATGCTTGGCAATTGCTGCTTTGGTGGCTGGTGGAGTGCTTTTATGGAAGAATTGGGACACGGTCAAAGAAAAATGTGGTCAGCTACACGATTGGATTGTGTCAAAATTTAGCGCTTTAAAAGATTGGATGAAATCAAAATTTGAAACGGATTGGACAGAAAGATTCGGAGCTATTGGAAATGTGCTGAATTGGTTCTGTGATATAGCTTCCGGAAAAATAGAGACAGTGAAGAATATTTTTCAGGGGCTGACATCTTTCCTGAAGAATGTATTTGCTGGAAAGTTTTTAGATGCATTAAAAATTCCAGTGAATGGTTTGATTGGCATGCTGAATCAGATGCTGACCGCAGTTGAGAAAACTGTCAATTTTGCATCCAAGGCCTTGAACAAGCTGAATGTCAAAATTCCAAGCTGGGTGCCGGGAGTTGGCGGCAAGAAGCTGGGCTTTCAGATTCCGACCGCATCCATCGCCAGAATCCCGTATCTGGCAGACGGAGGCTATGTGGCACGGAATACGCCGCGCCTTGCTGTAATAGGAGATAACAAGCGTTATGGAGAGATTGTAGCGCCGGAGGATAAGTTGCAGAAGATGGTGGACTTGGCAGTAAGCAAAGCCAGTGGCGGCAGTGTAACGAAAGCGGAACTGGAAAGCATTGTGAATTCCGCCGTGCTTCGGATTGTTGCAGCACTGTCTGCACTTGGGTTCTCGATCGATGGAGAAACGCTTGCCAGAGCTCAGCAGAAGGTACAGCAGGAGATGGACCGGAGATATAACACGGTGCAGATTAATTAGGAGGAGAGATATGTTACTGAGGGCAGGAAAAACAAACCTTCCTGCCCCGACTTCGATGACCGTAAACGATGAAATCATCTGGTCAGAGGACACGGGGCGGACGCTGAACGGAACGATGGTCGGAGAGGCGATTGCTGAAAAGAAGACGATCGGTCTGAAATGGGAATGGTTGACAGAAGGTGAAGTAAAATTGCTGAAAAACAGCCTGGTAATCGGGTTCTTTCCGCTTACATTCCACGATGCCGGAAGTGATCACACCTTGACAACGTACCGCGGTACACTGTCTAAGGAGCATGCAGGGGAGATCTCCGGTGTGTATTACTATAAAAGCGTCAGCGTTGATATTGTACAGAGGTAACTATGATCAAAACAAGTAAAGAATGCAGAAAAAAGCTGCAGAGTGAAAACCGATATATGGAAGTAGCCGATAAAATCATATTGGCAGATGGGACGGAACTGCAGCTTGATAATGGGAAGATATTGTCCTACAGCATCTCAGATGCAACATCTTCGACGAATAGTTTTGACATCGGCGCTGCCATTATCGGAAAATGGACGACTACGCTGAATAATCAGGACGGGCAGTACGACAGCATAACGCTGGAAGGGGCATCGGTCGCTGCCATTGTCTCGATCGACCTGGAGGAGGGGCCGGAGCTGCTGCGAAAGGGCACGTATACGATATCCAATGCAACGCGCCAGGGAGCAGGCCTGCGGCTGGAAGCTTATGATAATATGGCTCGCTTCGATAAAAAGTATGACAGTACGCTTACCTATCCGGCAACGATCCGCCAGATTGTGCAGGACGCCTGCCGGAGCTGCGGCGTCATACTTGCATCCAAGAGGTGGGATAACGATGACTACGTTATAAACACGCGGCCAGAAAGCGATGCTCTAACGTACCGCGATGTGATTTCCATGGCGGCGCAGATCTGCTGTAAATATGCCCGGTGCAACGCAGACGGAGAGCTGGAATTGTCCTGGTATGGTGATGATCTTGAAGAGCAGGTGCTTCTGGATGAGAAGGATGAGCCGATTTTGTTGGATGCCGATGATGAAATCCTCTTATGGGACACGGTGTCCAGAGAAGAAATGCTGAATAATACCATCGAGGATGATGCCTATTACTGTCATCAGATCCCGGAAAAATACAGTCTGACAGCTGGAGAACAGGACATTAAGATCACAGGCGCGGGTGTGTTGTATGATCAGACAACGTATTTATGTGGAGATACAGATTACAGCCTTGTAATTGAGGACAACGACCTGATCCAGAGAGAAGAGCAGGCGAAAGAGATTGCAGCTTATCTGTACAGCAAATTATATGGTATGCAGTTTCGGACTATCTCTTCGAGTATTCCGAGCGATCCATCCATTGAAGCCGGAGATGCTGCCTGCGTGACAACTAGAAAAGGTGAAAAGTATTATACCTATATTACGAATACTACCTTTGCGATTGGTGCGGCGCAGAGTATTTCATGCGGGGCTGAGACGCCGGAAAAGAACCGGAGCGATCAGTTTTCGGCAGTAACTAAAGCTTACATCAAATCACAGAATTATACGGACCGGGAGATATCAGACTACGACAAGATGGAAAAACAGCTGTGGAATCTGATGACAACGGCATTCGGTGCATATCAGACCGAAGAATTGCAGGAAGACGGCAGCAAGATCTTCTATATGCACAATAAACCGCGGTTGGAAGAATCATCGACAATCTGGAAACGAACCATTGATGCAATCGCTGTTTCGACGGACGGCGGAAAGACCTGGAATGCCGGCGTAGACAAGAACGGAAACGCAGTGCTGAATATTCTTTCTGTGATCGGTCTGAACTTCGACTGGATCAAGGGTGGAACTGCTGTATTCGGCGGAAAAGATAACGGAAACGGCAGTGTAAAGGTTCTCGATCAGAGTGGAAACGTAATCTGCCAGATGGACAATAATGGAGCAGCGATCAACGGAAGAGTAACCAGCAAAAATGAAGTGGATGGATTTTCCGTGTCTCTGGAAAATGGAAAAATGGTTGTGACGGACAAGCAGGGAGCGCGGATCTGTGAAATCTACTTGATGCAGATGATCGAGAGCGATGGCAGCCATTGGGTTGCCACGATAAGTGGTAATGGACAGAAACAGGCGTACATCACACTGGACGGCAAGAATGGAGAAATCACGGTCCAGGCAGACAAGTTCCGCATGGGATCATCAGCAGGAGTGTCTGGAAAAGTTGTGTTTTCGAATGGAACATTCTTGACGTTAAAAAACGGAATCGTAATCGGTGGAAATTCGCAGAATGGTAGTTTTTGACAGACAAAGGAGAAGATTATGGCGGTAATCAGCAGTAATGCCTACCTTACGGTGGCGCAGATGACAGGCAACGCGCAGTACATACTTAATTATCTGATGGCGCGGGGATGGAGCAAGGAAGCTGTGTGCGCGATGCTTGGAAATATGCAGTCTGAGTCCACGATCAACCCCGGTATCTGGCAGAATCTGGATAGCAGCCGCGTTGATCTTGGATACGGACTTGTCCAATGGACGCCATCGACAAAATACACCAGTTGGGCAACCGGAAGGGGATATGCGATCGGAGACATCGACGGGCAGCTGGAACGCATTATCTATGAAAAGGATAACAGCATCCAGTGGCAGCAGGTAACAACGTCGATGACGTTTGCGCAGTTTTCGGTGTCCACTGCATCGGTGGAAACGCTGGCCGAGTTATTCGAGTTGAACTATGAACAGCATGCCGGCAGCACACAGCCTGCCCGAAAAACACAGGCAAGGTATTGGTACAACAATCTTTCCGGAAGTACGGATGACGGCTCGGCCGCAGTGATTGAGAAGGTTTGCAGCTGGGAAGTAGCGATAGCCAATGACAATTCTCACGGTTATGATCAGGCATCCAGAGAAGGACCGGATTACGACTGCAGTTCCTTCCAGTACCATGGCTGGAAGCAGGGTGGCATTGATATGATTTCAAGCCGAGGATATTCCGGCACAACAAGCACCATGTTGGCAGACTTCACGGCCAATGGATTTCACGATGTCATCGGATCTGTTGATGTAAGTACCGGAAATGGTTTGAAACGTGGGGACGTGCTGCTGCGTAGCGGTTATCACACGGCTCTGTACCTGGGGAACGCTCAGATTGTCCATGCATCGATTAATGAGCACGGAGATGTGGTGGGCGGCACAACAGGCGATCAGACCGGAACGGAGATCTGTGTCCGGAGCTATTACAACTACAATCCGTCTTGGAATCATGTTTTGCGCTATAAATCAGGAGGTTCAGGAGGCGGAGGAGTGTCCACGGATTTGTATATCGTGGAATTTATACCAGAATAAGGAGGAGAGATTATGGGAAGACATACTTACGATCTTACGGAAACGGATACAGTTGCTGACAGTGAGCTATTCCTGATTAATCCGCCGGATAAAGACGGAAAGAATAAAAAACTTACGTGGAAAACACTCAAGTCATTGCTCGGCGGAATGATGGTAGATCTTTTTTATCCGATCGGCAGCCTTTACATCACTACGAATCCAGAAAATCCAAGCAAAACTTTCGGGAAGGGAACATGGGAGACATATGCTGCCGGCCGTGTGCTTGTTGGAGCAGATGCCAATGACAGTGATTTTTCAGAGGCCGGAAAAACAGGAGGCGCCAAAACGATAAATATACGACACCATCATACGCAGACGGTTGGTGTTGATTCCAATAAAATGTACATGGACACGACAGGGCAGGACGTTGGAGATATGACATCAGGAAAGAATGGTTCTGTTGTATACACAAACAATGATCATGTTGAGTGGAATTTACCAACATCCAAGACGGGAGCAGCAAGATACAACTTTACATCGAACGAAGGCGGCGACAAAAATATTATGCCACCTTATATTGTCTGCTATATGTGGAGAAGGACAGCTTAGGACAGGAAAGGGGTTCATATTATGAGGACATTAAAGTTTCGGGTGAAAGGGCAGAAGCTGGAGCAGGAAGGAGATTTTTCAAATCTTATTCCGGGATCGAGCGAATATCTGCAGGCGGAATTTGAGTTCGATCAGGAATGGAACGGGATGGCCAAGGTGGCAGAGTTCCGTCGGCTGAACCTTCCAGATGCCGCATGCTGGCCGATAAAAGTATCAAATAATAAGTGTATGGTGCCGGCGGAAGTGCTTTCAGGCAATAAATGGTATATCAATGTAATCGGACAGAGCAGAGAGGGAATCCGGATCCCAACGAGACGGGTGGAGGTGAGACAGGATGGCTAAAACAACAGACGAATTATTTGCCGAAGCAACAGAGGCGGACTACGAAACGGCAGAGCCTGTGACGCTGGCAGCTTCAGATACGGAAGAGGAATTCCAGTTCCGTATCGATGAACATCTTCGAACAATCGCGATCCCGGAAAAGGGCGTTGTCGCTGGTGTAGAAGGAGATTTGAATGTCAATATTGCACGATTCACAATGACGCGATACTATCATGGCCGCGATCTCTCGAAACTGAACATCCGGATTAACTACAGAAATGCCAATGGACAGGTCAACTACTATACTGTCAGTGATGCCACAGTGTCCGGAGATAGCATTGTATTCTCGTGGGAGTTCGCCGCAGATGTGACTCAGTATAAAGGAAATGTGCAGTTTGTTGTATATTTGTTCTCTGCCACAAATGCAGTGCTGAAACAGCGATTCTTTACAACGCTCGGCACGCTGGAGGTTCTCGAAGGGTTAGAGGTGGATTCTTCTATTCCGGTGAGTGAGCAGACAGATATTCTGCTACATCTGAAAAAAGATCTGTCTGCCTACGCAGAAGAAGTCAAGAAAAGCCTGCCTGCCGACTACACGGCAATGACGGAGCAGGTTAATTCACTCAAGGAAGATTTGGAGACGCTGAATGAGGGTGGGTTGAACCTCAAAGATGAGG
>OIWP01000045.1_pt1 | contig 164273 bp, 161 predicted proteins | sample 1587661 | NCBI WGS metagenome assembly OIWP01 (sample SAMEA3888899, study PRJEB22519) | human gut metagenome | biome: human gut; feature: human-associated habitat; material: faeces | place: Denmark | collected 2010 | reverse complement strand
TCGAATTAAACCACATACTCCACCGCTTGTGCGGGCCCCCGTCAATTCCTTTGAGTTTCACACTTGCGTGCATACTCCCCAGGCGGAGAACTTATTGCGTTAACTGCGGCACTGAGTTATTCCCCCAACACCTAGTTCTCATCGTTTACGGCGTGGACTACTAGGGTATCTAATCCTATTTGCTCCCCACGCTTTCGTGCTTCAGTGTCAGAATCCAGACCAGACGGCCGCCTTCGCCACCGGTGTTCTTCCATATATCTACGCATTTTACCGCTACACATGGAGTTCCGCCGTCCTCTTCTGTTCTCTAGCTGATCAGTTTCCAGAGCAAGTACGGGTTGAGCCCATACCTTTTACTCCAGACTTGATCTGCCACCTACGCACCCTTTACGCCCAATCATTCCGGATAACGCTCGCCACCTACGTATTACCGCGGCTGCTGGCACGTAGTTAGCCGTGACTTTCTGGTAAGATACCATCACTCACTCATCATTCCCTATGAGTGCCGTTTTTCTCTTACAACAGAGCTTTACGATCCGAAGACCTTCCTCACTCACGCGGCATTGCTCGTTCAGGGTTCCCCCCATTGACGAAAATTCCCTACTGCTGCCTCCCGTAGGAGTTTGGGCCGTGTCTCAGTCCCAATGTGGCCGTCCGCCCTCTCAGGCCGGCTATGCATCGTCGCCTTGGTGGGCCGTTACCTCACCAACTAGCTAATGCACCGCAGGTCCATCCATGTTCATGGCCTTGGCCACTTTAATAGCAGTCAAATGCTTGTCTGCTACCTATCCGGTTTTAGCATCCGTTTCCAGAAGTTATCCCGGGCACATGGGCAGGTTACCTACGTGTTACTCACCCGTTCGCCACTAGATTTAGGAAAGCAAGCTTTCCTTCCTCTCGTTCGACTTGCATGTATTAGGCATGCCGCCAGCGTTCATCCTGAGCCAGGATCAAACTCTCCATTTGATTGACTCTTTATGTTTGAACCGCTTGCGCGTGTTCTGTATTTCTTCCGTGAATTACTTCAAATTTCTTTGACGTTTCCTGTTCAGTTTTCAAAGATCGAGCTGCTTTGCACTCGTGAGTGCTTATCTATCTTACCACCCAGCAACTTTTCTGTCAACACTTTTTTTAAGAACTTTTTTCTTGTGTGACCCGCTTCCTGAGTGCCTGTATATAATACCAAAACCCTTCCCCCATGTCAACATTATTTTTTACTTTTTTTAAAACTTTTTTGCTTATTATTCATGCCTTTTTCATGTGAATATTTAATCATAAAATTGTAAGCGGTTCATGTCCTGATTTCATCATCTTATGCTTAAATGCTCCTTTGATTTTACATGATCTGTGCCCTTTCAAGTATCGCTTACACAATCATTTGCTTGGCAAAAACAGCTGATAAGAAAAGGCAGCCCTCAATATTGAAGCACTGCCCTTAATTATTACATATCAGGATTCATAGTTGCCTGATTTAATTCATTATTGGTTAATTGCGCTAATGTCTTCACTTTCTCAAAATCCAAATTTGCGGCCTCACTAAACCTCATGCCGTATTCTTGATCCGCTAAGTAGCAATGTGCCGCATGACGATACTTAATATTCTTAGTAACCGGTTCAATATTACGGGCCGTATTATCAATCAGTATCCGGCGCTTTTCTTCACTCATTAACCGATATAATTAAAAAAGATGAAACAGCATGATTTCATCTTTTTAGTAATAGATACAATTGTAATGCAGCGGCAGATGCAGTTCCGTATAAATTCTTGGTGCTTCATAAACCAATTCAGAATCAATTAGGATTGCCGGCACATCAGCTTTAACTCCCTGACCATGCATATCATACCCATATATATGATAGATTGGTATCGCATCATACTGATAATCCTGATAAGCATAGGTTAATTCAACGGCTCTGATATCCATTGGCAAATTTAATTCAGGATCTATAACCTGAAGCTGCACAACAGCTTCATATGGATCAAGCAGCAAACCATTGCCGACATATTCACCATTCAGACAACTGATCGTAAAGCCTGTCAATCCTTTCTCATCAAATTCAACATCGATACGCTGGAAAGCCTGCGCAAGTAACTGATCAGTCATAGAAGACATTCTTTCATTATATATATAGCCATGATATACATTTTGAAGCTTGCCATCAACAAGTCGGGTTTTCGTATCAACCTGGATGATTGGTTTTTCAAAATTCACAAGAACGTTTAGATATTGATTATAGAAAAACTCAGCTGCCGCCTTGATTCCCTGCTCACTATACTCATACACAAAGCCTTCATCATAAGGTACATTTAATTCCACCGCAATGCTGCCGTTTTGTTTAATCAAAAGATTTCCCTCTTTGAAAACAGCCAGCAATTCACTTTGGGTACTCATTAATTCAGTTTCATGAGCAATTATGAAATCTTCTGCATGGTAATCAAGCGGTTCATAATAGTCATAACTGATTATTTCCACATTTAAAGCGGCTGCCATTAAATCTGCTTTTATCCGCATCTGATCTTCATTCAGCGCAGTCTTATGATATACTGGCAAACTTGTCAGTGAATTGAAGTTATTAAGATTAAATTTGCCGTTTAAGGCTCTTTCAATATCAGCTTGACTCAGCAGGCGATCATCACTCATGCCAGGCTCATCATACAACGTATACCCTGCAGAAAAATAACTGTATTCTAAATTATCTTCAACACCTGGAATCGGGTTTACCAATGCATTCTTAGGTGCTTCCACTTCTAATTTCCATTCTGGCTCAGCCGCAGTACAAGCACTAAGCAGAAATGCCAGCAATACTACACAAATTCCTCTCATAAGAACTCCTTCTTTAATCATTATCTTATATTTTACCACAGATTTAAGAAGTTGAAACGGAAAGTTAGCATCATCATTTCATGTGTCACTCTGATTCATGTTTCAGTTGTATATAGAAAGCCTAGATTACTGATATTGATAAAATATATAAGGATACATATGCGGATAACCAAATCCGACATTTTCAAAAATCTTCTCGCTATAAAAACAAAGATTCTTTTTTTCATCAATATAATAGACTAAATCAGCCGCTGACAGATCCTCTGCATAACAGTTTTCCTGTTTATCATCGCAGACACCTAACCCTTTAGCTTGCAGCTGATTAAACAAGCTGGTCTCGATACTCTCTTCATCAAGCATATATAAATCCAGCACTTCTTGATCATCAAGCAGCTTACCGCTGTACAGATCAATATTAAAGGTATTAAACTTTTTTTCAATTTCCCCATTCTCTTTATAATATGCGGAAAGCACAATTACAGAAAGGAAATCGCCGTTTTCCCGATATAGTGAGCGCGACACAAATATTGCCGGTTCACGATCACCAGCAAGATCATTGAGTGTACTTAATTGAATTTCAATACTCAATTCCGCTTCCATCTTCTGGTTTAAGTCACTTATTTCCTGAGTATCTATATTAATATAAGGTATGTCCACAAGCGCGCAACCATTTTGACATAATTGCTTAAATGTTTCGTTTTCCAACTCTGTTCCGCACATTTCCGATTGTAACGTAGTAACAGTGAAGGCATACGGCCGGCTTTCATAAACCTTGGTGATTTTCTCAGCTGGTTCATTTTCCTTTAGCGTATCATTTTCCTTAATATCCGGTTTTGCTTCCTTAGGCTGACTCTAACAGCCAGCAAAAAGCAGCAGTGCCGATAAACATAATAATAATTTTTGCATATTTTCTCCCCCTCTTACTTATGCTTAATTAGCTCGCACATTGCGTAATATTTTTGCACAACATAAGCAGCGGCACATGCGAAACCAAAGACTGCCATCTGAAAAATGACAAGATCTAAAATTGATGTCCATTGATTCAAAGCCATGCCAACCATCACACACAAAAGCAATTCTCCCAAAATAATTTTCATGTGTTTAACGATAAAGTCACGCCATGTTATCTGCTTCGTATACAGCTTCTTGCACCAGATAGATTCATATAACAGATAGGCAATGGAAAAGCCATTGATATAAACCTGAAGCTGGCTTATTCCCGCCTGCGCCTTAGCAACAGCGTCATAGCTTTGAGCAGTCATAAAATCATTGACCGCAGCACTCCTGAAGAATGTTAAAACAGCACCAATTAAAATGATTACAAAAACATCGGCTTCCTTTCTTATGATCGTTTTCATTCCCTATCTCCCCCTGCAATTCACTTACTTTATGATCCAGAAACAATCAGCGGTATTAACCAGTATTTCATCATCATTCACTTTGATAATCCTGCTTCTAGTTTCAGGTAATTCATCAAATTCAATCCTTGTGTTCATAAGCAGCCCATCATTGACAGCCAGCATTGCATATGAAGCAGGAGTGCTTTTCGTAACATCGGACTGATCTGAATGGGCAAGCATTTTACCCTCAGCCCATGAATCAACAGTATTATATCCATAAAAATAATCATCGTTTTTTACTTGTTTAAATTCACCGGTTTCGGTATCAAACAGCATATCATCAACTATTTTGATACTTGTATCGATGGCATAAAGCGTATTTTCATCAACAAAACAGCTGAATTCCACTTCCTTATCACTTTGAAATTGTTTTAACTCAGACGTAGTAACGTCATAAATATAAATAGCCTGACGATCGTCAGAGTATATATATTTTTCAGATTTCTTGTTGTCATCCTCATAAGTAACCAGCTGCATATCCGGGGTCTGCTTGATGATTACCGCCAGCTTACTGCCATAGCTAAAGATTTTTTCATAAGCATTATATACGCCCATGAAATCCTCTGTATCCGCATTTTCAGAGATTAAATCCACTCTTTTATCGCCGTCAAGCATAACGAAACGGGCATTATATGCGCTATCATTTTCATAATCTTTCGTATAATCCTCAGTAGCATAGAATACTTTCTCACCTGCTTTAATCAGCTGCGGAGAACGCATCTTTGCATTATATGAAATATAATCAGTCGTCAAGCCATGATCAATTTCACGGCTGCCTTCTTCTGTTTCCATTATGACAGTAAAACGATTGTAATTATCAGTTTCCGAAACTGCCTCAATTTTACTGTAAATAAGCGCATCCTCTGTATAAACAAATGAATTGATAACATAATTTCCTTCCAATTGCTTTAATACTTCAACTGTATGATCAGTCAAATCATATCTGCATAAGAAATTAACCGCATTCTCATTGTCTAAATGAACAGCACTGTAATATAATTCATTATTTTCAACATACTGTGCCATCAAATAATCATGCTCGCCCATATTCAGTATTTCGGTATCCAACAGTTTTATAGCTGTATATACAGGCAGTTCAGTTTTAACCAATATTGGCTCCACCTTAGCCGGCGGACTGTTTTCAAGCTTTTCTTTTGCACATGAGGTAAGCATTAGAAAACATAGGAAACATAATAATAATTTACCTATTTTCATCTTGATGCCCCCTTTCAATTTTATTAACCTTGATATCTTTTTAAATTTATACCGAGCAGCGTTATTCCCATGTTTGTCATTTCAATGCAAATAAACAACGCGATACTATTTCCAGTCTGAATAAATTGAAACTTATAAATAAGGAAGGCAGTAACAATCAGCATAACCACGGCTATTAAACTGATAATATATATCACAGCCTTGGGCAGCAGCAAACTCATTTCACTATATTTCTTCATCGGTTTAAACATAACCAGATAGAAGATACAGCAAAGCACATATATTATAATGATTGAATATCTGGAGATAAGTTCCCTATATTCAGGAAATAACGAGCTTAAAAAACTTAGTTCCATGTCAAAAACTGGATAACCATAGATACCCAATTGACCTAAAACTATATTTATTAAAGTAAGAACACCAAAAAGTATAAACGCATCATTCAATGCACCGACTAGTTTTATTTTCATGATTCTCCTCTTTAAAAATGAGTCTGATCAGACTTCTATTTTGACTTTTTTCTCAAAAATCGAATGATTTCATAAGCTGCTCTAAGCGCAACTACACAGATAAGTAATAGTATTAATTCTCCCATGCCAATACGTCCGTTAAACATAATTATTCCTCCCTTTGAGTTAGTACCCACATTTCTTTAGATAATTTTATTATACAGTAATAAAGTAAAATATTCTACTAAAAGGGCCGTAAGGTGTATTACAGGTTTGTGGAGGAATTATCTCCTATATAAACCCTGTAAGACTAATTTTTAACTTTAATCCCATGTTATTCCTATTCACAAATATAGAGCTTCTGATCTTTAATTAACAAGATTACATCTGCCAGATCTTCCACATCATCAATATGATGACTAGTAAATATTAAAATTTTATTTGGCAGTCTGATGAATTTATTTAATATATCCTTAACAACTTTTACCGAATTTTCATCTAATGCATTAAATGGCTCATCCAAAATAAGGATATCCGGATTTTCCATTAAAGCCTGCGCAAGTCTAAGTTTCTGCTTCATGCCTAAAGAATAGGTTTTATATTTCTTATTCAAAGCTTGATCAATCCCAAGCTGTCGGCATAAATTATGTATATCTTCATCGGTACATATATTCTTTATTTCGGCCAATGCTTTTAAATTTTCATAACCTGTCATTGTTTTGACAAATTCAGGAGCATTGATCGATACACCCGCATTGGGTATAAAATCATATTTTACCCCCAGCTTTTCACCATTAATATGCACAGTCCCCTGATCAGGTAAACTAAACCCGCAGATTATCTTCAACAGCACACTTTTACCACAGCCATTGATACCGGTTATCGCATAACTGGTGTTTTCCTTGAAGTCAAAATTGACATTGTCAAATATGAGATTATCCTTATACTTCTTTTCAATATTACGAAGATTAATCATTTTGTTCACCTCTGAATTTTAATGTAATGATGCTGCTTATCACCAAAACAACGATTAAGATACCAATTTGAATACTGTTTCCAATCATCGACTGTGGAAAATGTATGATTAAATTAAAATCACCCATACACTCAATCAGCGCAATCGTTGATAGACCTATTAACAAATAATAAGAAATAAAATTAACTTTACATTTATATTGTATGATGACGATCAATTCCACAAACACCAATAAGAAATATACGAGACGGACTACGATCAGCAGCAGCAAGACAGCATCACTAGCTGAAGGGAAGCTGCCGATAAAACACCAAGTCCAAAATAAGATGCTGACACATAAATCAATGGCAATTTGAATGCTGCTTCTAATTGTTGATTTTTGTATATGAAGCATAAAGCTTTTCATTGATCCATAACGAATCATATGAAGTGATCCCAGCTCATTAAATACTAAGCTGAATTGTTCTAGGAACAAAATCACTGAAAGTATAATTACCAACAACAAACATGCAATCAAAACAACATCGATTGTACTGTAATGATACTCCTGCAACACCTTGGGAAAGAGGAATAATAGTTTTAAGCTGTCCACATAAGGAAGATTTTTAAACTGCATGCCAATATAACCAAAGGAAATTGCGGGTAGCATGAATAATAATAGATATTTTTTCCACATATCAATCGCCCATTTCCTTGAATCTAAGGGAGGAACACCAATAAACCAATAAATATACTAAAATAAGTACCGATGTCATTTGGAAGTCATTAAGTTCTCTCATATATAAGGGATAAGCCATAAAAAGATACGGCCGTAAAGTATCTGAGTACATGGCAAACAACGTTTGCAGAATGAATAGAATAATCAGCGTTATTTCATAAATCGTTCGCTTACCGATATAGGTACTGTAAATATAGAAACAATTAAACAAAACAAACAACATACCACACCAATATAAATAATACAGCAGCATATCAAAGTCTAATTTTACTGACAAAATTTCATGTAAGAAGTACATTGTAATAAACAAATATGCTAAGTAAATCGCTGTCAGACCCAATTGTTCAACAAATCGTTTTTTGAAGTAATGCGTGAAATTTTTATATCTCACGATCTCTGTTTTATTAAATTCATATGTAGAAAACAATAAAGCAAAATAGAATGGCTGAATCACAAAATTCATCCACAAAGTCAGAAATAAATTCTCTGTATAATACAATGAATAATAATAACAAAGGGTAAAATTTAAAACGAATGAGCCGCCTATAATCAGGCCCCATTTTGTGAGTGGTATCCTAAGTAAGACTTTTTTCTTTCCCATAACACAGTCTCGCTAGTATTAATATCATTGAAATAATAAATGGTATGATTAAAGCCAGAGGAAGCATTAACGTATTCAAATCATTAAATGATGACGCCGCCATAATAAAGCTTGGTGCTAAGTAATACTTTAGATTACCTATAGGCAGCAGCATCATAAGAGCGCTAAAACCTAAATAATAAAGTGTTGGTATAAAAATCACCATAAATTTTTTATTGGTCCATAATGAAATTCCTAAACTGAATAGTCCATATACAAAAGGTACTAGTATATATTTAGGTATACCTTCCATAAAATAAAACAAATACCGATGGTCTCGATATAGCCCATTCCCCAAAATATCTCTAAACATTTCTCGATAACCATTAACCTCAACGTTGAGTTCACTTGAAATTCTAAAAAACACAACACCAACAATGTAATAAATCATATACCCTGCAAAACAAGTAGCTGCCGCAATTAAAGCATATTTAAGTATGGTTTTGATATAGAATTTAAAAGATGATTTATATCTTATAGCAAGTTGATCGAAAAAGCCGCGTTTCTCATCTATAAAACGTAATACCGGAAGTGATGAGAAAATCGGTAATAAGAACTGCATCGGCAATGCTCCCCAAATCATCATATAATCATAGTTAAACTCAGAATTCATGTATTCCCATTTATCCGGCCATCCTTCAGTAGGAACAAAGAAAAATAAATTTTGGAAGTATCCGAATGTAGTGCCGTAGTAAAGAAACATTACCAAAAACATACTGATGGCAGTTATAACTGTTATTTTATTAAAACACCTTTTCTTAGTAAGTAACTTCATTTTCAATCCCCCTTTTTTATTTCATAATAAAACTAATAATATGTCAGCCTCATGATTTGCTTAGATAATAGTATGAATGAACACGTTTATGTTTTGTTACGTCACAACTAGCTGTTTTGAAGTAAATTTACTTTCATTTTAAGGTATTTTATAGCGCTGATTTCATCATTGTTACGATCTAATAAATCTAAAACAATATCAATATAAAAAATACAACGTTCATATTGATCTGAATCATATAATTGATCTACCACTTTCATCGCCAAATTTAAACAAGCTTTAGTAGGCTTTCCCTCACCAATTTTCAAAAGCATAACAAACAATCTAAAATAAATACCATATTTACTATTTTCTTTTAATTGTTGATTTTGATTTATTATTTCTTGAGCCGAATTATAATTATTAAGTTTAAGATTACACCATATGCCATATAGGACAGCAAGAGGATGTTTAGGTTCCTTCATTTTTGCTTCATCTAAATATTCTAAAGCTTCTTTATATCTTTTCGCAAGCATCATTGTCCAGCACATATTCCGATAATACATAGCTATAATATCATTACCAAAGCCTAATTGTTCGCTGCCGCATAAACTTTTTTTAAACATTTCGATTGCTTCATCATATTGCCTAGTAGCCTTCAAAACTAATGCAAACTCAGAAAGGCAAAAACTAGCCCTTCGATAAGATGCATGCTTCGAAAAAAGAACATTCGCTTTTTCCAAGCTTGCCGCTGATTGTAATAGTTTTCTAACACTTGTATAAGAACTAGTTAAATGATAGTAAATCATGGCAATTATTTTTTCATCTGATGTCAAATTCAAAGCCTTTTCCTGCCAAACTATTGCCTTTTTATATTCTTTTTTTATTCTAAATTTCAAACCGATATAGTCATAAAGCATAGCATTACATTCAGAATCATTTTTAAAATATTCCAATAGACATTCTTCTAGTTTTTCGGCATTATCTAAATCGTTATTTATAATTTTTAATATATACTCCATTAATAAAATCTTAGCATTATTAAAGTCTAATTCAGAACCTATGACACCATTGACCTGCTTATATTTACTAATTTTTAACTCAAAGTAATCAAGATTTTGAGTATGGTAAAATAAAGAATCAGAAAAATCAGCAAATAATTCATTTATTTCCTCAAATACTTTTCCTAAATCATTAAAATTGATATTTAATGATTTTTCAATAATATTTACTGCATTTTCAGTTGGTATTTCTTCACCGCGCTCATACTTACCCAAACGCATATAACTGATACCAGTCATTTTTGATAAATCCCTTAGAGTTAAGTGATTGAACTTACGTATTAAACGTATTTCTTTTCCAATATTCTCTTTCCTCATTTACTTTAACAATGATAACTAACATATAATAATTTATACTCTGTAATACCTGCAGATGTAGTTCTCCCCAATCTCATACTGAATTACCAGTTTATCTATCTCAACCATACATCTGCAAAACAGAATATAAATTATTATATACCACTGTTATCCTCCCTCTTTGTTTGATATTATAACGATAATCAGAACATATGTCTACAATTCTGTTACGTCACAAAAGCTTATTTTATAAGAATAGTATGAATTAATTGTATTAATTAAATGTCCGTATTGTATAAAGTAATCCTATTATTAAACTCTATAATAGCTTTCAGGTAATTGATCAATAATCAGAGAAGCTTCATCAAACAAAACAGCTTATGAAAGCCACTCACATGTTTGCTATCATAAGCTGTAATTTATCTAAAATATCCTTAATCTAACTATGGCAGCATTCTTCCGATAGCTTTAGTATAAATGTGATACCAATCTTCACGGCTTAATTCGATTGAACAGCCAGCTGCCATTTCTTTAAGGTGCTTTGTTTTGGTTGTGCCAAATATAGGCTGCATATTGGCCGGATGACGTAAGATCCAAGCAATTACGATTGCTGATTTGCTGACGTTGAATTGATCAGCATATTCCTGAAGACAATCATTAAATGCGGCATAATTAGGGTTATCCAAGAATGTTCCTTCTGCCCAAGATGCCTGCATAATCGACCATGCCTGAATCGTAATATCTTCCATACGGCAATACTCAAGGATACTGCCATCATGATCAAGAGACTGCTCCTCTTTCATGTTAGCAAATATACCGTTGGTAACCATTCCACAATGAATAGGACTGAATTGCAGCTGATTAAACATCAGTTTTTGATCTAAATGCTTCTGCAGCATCTGAATCTGCATACTATTCATATTAGAAACACCAAAGTATTTTACTTTACCACTTTGCTGAAGCTCGTTGAAAGCCTCTGCCACTTCATCGAATTCCATCAAAGTATCAGGACGATGCAGCAGCAGCACATCCAGATATCCGCATTGCAATCTTTCAATGCTTTGATTTACTGAATAAATAATATGTTCCTTACTGAAATCATAATAACCAACTTTACCTTTACGAATCGCGCATTTGCTTTGAATAATCATTTTTTCTCTGTATTCTGGGTGCAGCTTTAATACTTCACCAAACAGCACTTCAGACTTGCCGCCGCCGTAAATATCTGCATGATCAAAGAAATTTATGCCTTCTTCTAATGCACATTGTATCAATTCATCAAGTTCACTCACACTCATTTCAGAGATACGCATACATCCGAAAACTAGTTGTGATACTTCTAAATCATTATTAAGTTTTAAATATTTCATAAGTTATTTACCTCGCTGAATTAATTGTATCACGAATTGATTGAGAAAGATGATTTATTACTTAACAATGATCAAAACATTTTGTTATTTCCTTAATCAAGCATTTCAGACATAACTTCCTGTCTAAGCTGTGCATATTTCTCATTTAGCTTATCACCAATTCCCAGTTCCTCATCTTGTGAGTATATATCTAAATAGTCATAGCTGTTAAACTCATGATATGATAAAGGTTCTTCACCATTATATATCCGATACGCTACATCCTCTGTCTTAATTTCATACTTTCCCAAAATAGGCATTATAGTTTCAAACGAATTCTGAAAAGCCGCTTTCTCCAATTTACTTAAAAACAGAATATATCTGACATCTTTCTTTAAAGGCACGTTCCCATATTGGCTTATTATTGTCTTGTCTGGCAGCCATATATCGAAGGGTTCAATCACATTAATTTCATCTAATTCCTCACCTTTATAGGTCTTTAAAACCTTATCCCTGTTTCTTGAATAAAGCGCATAATATTCGGGTTCAATTAACTGAATTTCATATACTGCATCACTCATTGCAAATAAATCATCAATTGAATTTATATTATCTAAATCATCGACAAATAAGTGATTTTCAATGGTATGCACTGGTGCTGAAGTATTAGCAGAAGCTGTTTCATTCACATCTGCACTTACATAAGATCGATTAGTATTGCGATAAAGCTTTACTGTTGAACAAGTAAATTCCTCAAAATCTAAATTACTAACCTTTATAAATGCTTTATCTGCATAAACAATCATAGAGAAATTAACCAATATTGTGAATATAATAATGGCTATGCCCTTCTTCATCATAATTTGATCAGCCCCTTTATCTCACCATTTTCCATCTCATAGATTGTATCAGATAAATCTTTTAAATCCTCCTTATTGTGACTTGCCAATAATATTAATGCGCCGGCATTTCTTTTTTGTAAGATTAATTCTTTAACTATTTCCACATGCTCTTGATCTAAAGCATTCATCGGCTCATCTAAAATAATTAATGTAGGATTTTCCATCATTGCCTGCGCAATCGCTAAACGTTGTTTCATCCCTAATGAATATTGTTTATATAGCTTATCGTTATTCAGATGCAATAAATCAAGAAAACTAGTAATAACTTCATCGCCTATTTGATGATTAATATCGGCCAGTAATTTAAGATTTTCAAAGCCTGTCAAATGGGGTATAAATCCTGAATTTTCAATTAACGCCCCTACACTTTGCGGTACATCCATGTCTTGATGCAGCTTTTTTCCATCAATGATAATTTCTCCCTGTGTTGGATAAATAAAACCGCAGATTGCTTTGAACAGCATACTTTTACCACAACCATTACGGCCATAGAAGCTATATACATGTCCGGATTCTAATTCAAGATTAATATTCTTTAAAACTTCATTACCCTTTATTGTTTTAGAATAATTTTTAATTTCAAGATAGCTCATATTTTTCTCCTTCTAATACAGCTCTATGCGCTTAGTTTTATAATAGAAATAAATGAAAACTGCAAGATCCAGTAATCCATATAAGATTAAAGCAGTGATACTGATATTCTTTTGAGATAGGAAGAATACAGCAGGTACATAGGTGAAGATTTTTAATGTATTTGAAAGCATAGCGCTAATTAATAACATACTCGTAACTAGTATTATTGAAAGAGTTGCATTAGAAAATAGTGCATTAAGCAGACAGGCAATGATAATATAGAAAACTATATGAATAAGATAAAACATTAAAATAACTAATGATTTAAAAAGCTCATGCATGCTTATAGAATGATAATATATTGAGTGAAAAAGGACTTGAATTGTGAAAGTAATTAAAAGGGTAAACAGCAATTCAAACATTAAATAGGACAATTCTTTTGATATGTATTTAGCTTTACTTTTATAGAATAGTAATAAGTAAGATTGATTTCTGATTTGAAAATTAAAGACTGAACTGAATTTCACTATTAAATACAAAATTGGCAGCAGTGCAGCAAAGAAAAGCAGGAAATCTTTATCAACTGTTTGCAGACTGCAATAAAGATAAGATAATTGAATGAAGTTATGGAGATGTGCCAAATTCATTCCAGCGCTGTATGGTATTTTAACTATCATACAAATCAGGCATATGAAGGAATAGAGTGTGATTGATGGAATACTACTTTTTATGCGATTATATATCATATCTCTCTAACCCTCCATCTTTTCTTTTGAAGATAAAACATAGAGTATAAAACAAGAATAAATTCAAAAAAAGCAACAGAATAAACATCATAATTTCATGACTGATAGTTACTTCAAAAAGAGGAAATAAGCAAATAAATTTAGTTGTAACCGGAAATTTACGTAAATTATCTACAAATATTGAAATTAGTATAATTATTGAATAAATAGCACTGAAACTTAATGTTATATTTTTTGTGAAAACATATAATATCTTAATTGCAAAATTAACTGCCATAAAGAATAGCAGCAGACTAACAGCTAATTTTATGTATAACAGGATATTTAAGCCTCTGAAATTTACAATAATAACTGATGCAATCATTAAGAAAATCAAGATTATCAATCGTATCATTTCAACACAAGCTTGTTCAACAAAAAAACCTTTTGTAGAATAACGCAGCAAAATATTGCTATGATGATAACCTCTAATCACATCAGTATTCATATATGAAAAAAAGAAAACAATCAAGTAGAAGACAATATTGTTTGTGAAAACTGTATATAGAACGGCTTTATCATTAGTGTACATTGATCCACGTATAATACCAAGCATTGTGAATAGTATACAATAGCATACACACAGCAATATTAATTGTCTTTTTTTCAACATGAGTTTTTTCATAGACATTTCTCTCTATTATTTTTGAATTTACAGATAATCAACACACCATTTACTATAATAAACATACCTATGACAGCAATTAAATTATGTAATTCAAAAAAATTATCACTAAGCATTAAATTAATTACAGTATATCTGTGATAACCTAATAAATCTAAAATTAAAAAGCTGACTAAGGCTGCTGCCATGACACTAAAATTTATAACCACTCTTTTGCTAGTGTAAAGTGATATAGCTGCACTGGTTAACGATAGGAAGGCACATATTAAGGCAAATTTGAAGTTTGTCAGCATAGTATACAACTGCACATGTGTATAAGCAATTGTGCGATAGTGGCGGACTGACATAATTGATGAACCAAATGAATCAGCGTATACGCCAGAGTGGTAAATCAAAACACATAGTACATAATTTAATGTCAGTACCAAAAACACAATGATTAATGACGTGAAAAATACCATAGTTAGTTTAGCTATTAGATATTCTTTATAGTTGACCCTCGTTAAGAGCATTTTATTGAAATTGTCATTCTTCTCACATGCAAGACTATCACTAAATAGTAAAGTTGTAAGTATTGGAAATATGAGAATGGCAATATAGCGGAAATCGACAATCATACTTGTCAGGATTGCTTGATATTCTCCGGTTCGTAAATAATCACCAATTTGTCCTGTCTGTTGAAAAATAGACATTCCAGTATGGATGGCAATTAAAACCAGCATAGCTGTAACTGAAAAATAAAATTCTTTGCGATTCATTAATAATTTTAGATTTATTTTAATAGCTTTTTTCATTTATAGTTCCCCCTAATTATCCAGTAAAAGTCATTCTCCCCACACTCAATCAAAGTTAAGCTTCTTTTCCTTAACATCCACTAAACAGATAAATAATTTGTTGTTTATCCTTCTTCTTTATTTGTATTATACTTATTATCCTTACTTATGTCTATATCGTTGTTCCGTCACAAAGGGGAGGTTTACTGTTAATATACTTCAAATAGAAAATACAATTAGAATTTAAACCACTCTTATTTAAAAGCCACTTTCATTCTACAAAGTAGATAATTGTAAAATTAAATTTTTACTTTATAAATGGCAGAAAGCGTGTCCTTCACACGCTCCCTGTTTAATATCATAAGAAAAAGCAATAATCTTTTCTACATCAATTATCGCTATATAAAGAAATCTAGTAATTCTTATTTTATACAAAAAACCTCCACACATGTTCAAACCATAATGTTATTGCACAAACTATGTATAGAATAAAGAAGTTCAACTTAGTTATATCTTTCAAACTTAAAATTTGAATCACTTTAACGATAGAAAAAACAAATAATGCGATTGAGCGATATAACATACCTGGAATGAACAGATAAAGGATACAAGGAATTATAAATATTAAATACGATTCCTTAAACTTATAATATTCATAAAACGAAACTAATAAAGTTGCAGTTAACCCAACATCCATGAAAATCAATCCCTTCGTTTTTTCAATTTATGTATAATGTATAGAAATTTCTAATGCACATTGTATCAATTCATCAAGTTCACTCACACTCTCATTCAGGGATACGCATATATCCGAGAACTAGCTGAGATACTAAATCATTATTAAGCTTTAACTATTTCATTAGCCGATAACTATTTGTTATCCTATATCTTCTTCTTAAATTGGCTGAAATGGAGTGAATGAGCAATTATCGCAGAAGCTATAATATACCATAACCTATTATCAAGACTAATTAAGCAAGATAAAATCATTATGACATCGCATATCATTAAGAATATAAACGATTGTTTTTTATTGAGCTTAAATATCAATAATGAAAACATATAGATAATATAAAGCAGCCTTTGAATAAGATAAGTTAATTTTCCATTGTGAGAAAATCTCCCTTTATCAAATTCAGTCAATTCTAGGATAACTGCAGAATCATGTTCTTCCTTTCCAGCTGAAAACGCTCCGGACAAATCTAAACTTTGGACTAAAACATCGTTTTTATACTTCTCTAATAGGAAAAGTTCTGATTCAGGATGATAGTATACAACAGTAATTGCTTCTGACGAAACGGTTACTGACACTGTAATTTCCGTTCCATCGTTAAGAATATACAAAAGTTTAGTAGTTGTTGTTTTATAACCCGGTATACGTTCATTCATACGCTCATCAACAAACTCTATGACCGCAACCTCTTTATCTTCATCATTATTCACATTCCATGGCGTTGAAATTGGTTCTGTTAAGAAACTATCACTATCACTTTCATTTGCATTTATTGATATTCCAATACTAAAAGAAACTATAGCTATAATAATGAATATTGGTAAATATCTTTTCATGTCTTATCTCGTCTCCTTTTACCTGTTAATAAAGCTTGATTTTTACTTTATTTAAACAACAAGTATTCTGCGATTATATGAATGGCAAGAAAGCCACTGACATTAAAATCAATTTAACTAGGACATTGAAATCAAAAATGAACAACACAAAGTGGAAATTCTAAGAAAAAAGAATAACATAATATTCATTGCAAAGGATAAAGGCAGCAATAAGATAAGAAATTAAAAGTGGATATTTTAATATATTTTTCAAGAAAATTATTTGTAAAACCTTAACTATACAAAATATTAAAAGTGAAATTAATCTATAATATAATGATGGAACAATAAACCAAAGGAGTAAGGGTATAATAATAACTAATAGTGATTCTTTGAATTTATAATACTCATAGATTGTTATTAATATTATTAACAAAACACCTATGTTCATCATAATCCACCCTTTCAATTACTCGTATAATCAGTAAGCGATATATTATAATTACTGCTTCTCATCTTGATTTAAAATTGTCTTTAATTTTCTAAACTCATATATACCGAATCCATAGAAAACAAACAATACAAGAATGGTTTTAAATATATCAGCTGAACTATTCAGTTCTGAATTTTTAATGAGCATCAAGAGACAAATGGTTAATCCACTAGATAATAGCTCTGGCAAGAGATCAGATTTTGTGCCTGTTATTTTAGCAAAATTCTTATTTAATTTAAAAAATAAATATTCAGCAAATATACAAGCTGCCACCAGTATAACAACACATACAACCAATCCAGCACCACTTTTTAATTTTAATATTCCTCTGAATAACACTAAGTAAATCGGTAATGTGAAAAAGATAATCTCAAGAAGATGAAGCTGTTTTCTACTCATCACCAAAACCTCCCTTTTACTAAAAAGATTTATTACCTTAGTTTCAAAAGAACTTCAATGAATATATAAACCTAAAACTTATTTGTATAAACATAGAACAATTATTATATCATTTTCTACTCATGTAATACTTACAGGCTTTGTTACTTTGATTAAAACATACATATATAAATTTAGCAAGTTTTTGTATCGACACAAGTTACCGTTTTTTTGTTAAATTAACCTTCATTTCCAGATATTTTATTTTATCCATTTCTCTTCCGCTTCGATTTAATAAATCCAATATTATATCTAAATAGAAATTGATTCGTTCATAATCCTCACCGTTCATAAAGTTTTCAATAATCTGAGCAGCTGCATTTATTAATTTTATTGAAGGTATTCCATCTTGACACTTTACCATTAAATCAAACATTTCGTAAAAACTTCCAAATCGCTCATTACTTTTTAAATGCGTATTTTCATTAATCCAGCGTTCTGCTTCCTCATAATTCTCCAATTTATAATTGCACCATATCGCATAAAGTACAGTGAAACCATGTTTAGGCTCAATCTCTATTGCCTCATCCAGATATTCTAATGCCGCTTTGTAATCCTTAGCAAGAATCATTGTCCAGCACATATTTCGATAAACTTTGGCAAATAATGATTCAGGACACTCAATCATTTCAAGTGATCTTAATGCGATATTAAATTGTGTAATTGCCTTTTCAAATTGGTAATTTGCTTTTAATAATAAGCCGTATTCCACAAAACAAAAGGCTACTCTTCTCAGTGATCCATACTCTGCAAATATATGATGGGCCATCTCTATACACCGCATTGATTTTGCTACATTGCCAACGTTTTTATAGGCTACACTTGAATGTAAGAATAACATAGCCTTACTTTTCCTATTTATCATTAATGATTCAGCTTTTTCAAAATACGGTATTGCTTCTGCGAAATGTTTTTCATCTTGAAATATAATGGCTTTATATTGATATAAAAGCGCTTTGCACTCATAATCTTCTTTAAAATATTCAAAAAGCTCACTTTCCATGGATCTAGCTTTATCAAATTCATGATTTAAAACAGATATTATATATTCAATCAGCTGTACCTTTCCAAACACATAATTAACATCCGATTCTTCTCTTCCCCTTGATATCTTTGCTTTGAATAAGTCGATGCTTTGATCGTGATAGAACAATGAGTCTAAGAATTCATTAAATAATACGTCTATTTCTTTAGAAATATTAAAATATTTATTAAAATCAACATTGAGAATCTTGCCGATTTTCAATATAGTCTCATCTGTAGGCATTTCTTTACCGCATTCGAATTTTCCTAAGCGGCTATATGGTATACCCGTTTTCTCACCTAATTCTCTGAGTGTCAAGCTGCGATAATTTCTAATTGACCTCAATTCTTTTCCAATGTATTGATTCATAAATGTTAGACAATGAATATCTGGCATACTTGTTATCGTTAAAAACGATTCTCCCCGCGCTTTCTAATATCTTCCCCAGTACAGTATAGCGCTCTTAACCGCGTCTTCAACCATTCAAGTATACCATCAATGCAATATTCATTGCTCTCCTCCCTCTCATTCGCATTATAACCGATATTGAATATTTACGTCTACCCACCCTGTAACGGTACGAAGGGTACTTTTAAGCGCCTTTTATCCCAAAACGTGAAAAAGAGCAGATTGCTCCACTCTTTTCATTATACCGTTAATTGTTTTTATTCCTCAGCATCTACGACGCTCAAGCTTTCATCAGCAAGCATTTCCTGAATGACATCTTCATTCACTTTTTCTGCTGCTGAGAAGTTCATAACTTCGCTTTCATCTTCGTCGCTGCTTCTTGAAATACGTTCAGCTCTTAATTCTGCCGCTAATTCTTCAATCTGGCGTGATGTTTCACGATCAGCGTTGCAGCCTGTTCCGGCAGGAATCAGCTTACCGATAATTACGTTTTCTTTCAGACCCATCAAGTAGTCTTTCTTACCCTTGATTGCAGCTTCCGTCAGAACCTTTGTAGTTTCCTGGAATGATGCTGCTGACAAGAATGAGTCAGTTTCTACTGATGCTTTTGAAATACCCAGCAATACTGGTGAGAATACTGCCGGCTGTTTGCCAGACAATAATGCGTTGCGGTTGATCTTTGTCATTTCCGGTAATGAGATTTGAACACCTGGGTTCAGGTTTGTACCATTGCCTTCTACAACAACAACTTTTCTCAGCATCTGACGAATCATAACCTCGATATGCTTATCAGAAATATCAATACCCTGACTTGCGTATACCTTTTTAACTTCCTTCAGGATGTATTTTTCTACTTCCTGAACACCGGCAATACGCAGCAGTTCTTTAGGATCAATTGGGCCTTCAGTGATCTTATCACCGGCTTCAATCATACTGCCCTCTTTCAGCCAAGAACGAATTGCCTGAGTTGGAGCCAGTTTGTGTTCCTTACTTTCCTTATCATTGGTAATAATTACTTCAACGCCATTGCTGTTTTCGAGCTGGTGGATTGATGTGATTTCACCGCTGATCTGAGCTAATACGGCTGCACCCTTTGGACAACGTGCTTCGAATAATTCCTCTACACGCGGCAAACCTTGAGTGATATCACCGCCGCCGGCAGATGCTACACCACCGGTATGGAAGGTTCTCATTGTCAGCTGTGTACCTGGTTCACCAATTGACTGCGCTGCCATGATACCGATAGACTCGCCAACTTCAACAACCTTACCAGTTGCCATGTTGCGTCCATAGCACTTCTTGCAGACACCGTAAATTGATTTACATGTAAATGCGGAGCGAATATACATACCTTCAACACCCGCATCAACGATACGCTGTGCAATAATTTCATCCATGTATTCATCAGAATCAATAATTACTTCGTTAGTTTTAGGATCGACAACCTGCTGTTTTGAATAACGGCCGATCAAACGATCACGCAGATCCAGAACCACAGTTCCTGTCTTACGGTCAATAATAGTTTCTACCCAGAATCCCTTATCCGTACCACAGTCTTCCTGTTTAACGACAACATCCTGAGCAACATCAACCAGACGACGCGTCAGATAACCAGATTCAGCTGTCTTCAAGGCTGTATCGGTAAGACCTTTACGCACACCGTGGGTTGAAATAAAGAATTCAGATACATTCAGACCTTCACGGAAGCAGCTATAAATAGGAACCTCGATGATTGAAGGCTGATAGCCTTTTGCTGATTTAGACTGAGAAGGTTTACTCATCAATCCACGCATACCGGCCAGCTGTGTAAAGTTTGATTTATTACCACGGGCACCAGAAGTCGCCATCATGTTGATTGTATTCTTACGATCCAGGTTATCCATCAGCTCATCACCGATCTGATTTTTAATGCTGTCCCACAATTTATTTAAGTGAGCTTCCCATTCCTGCATCGTCAGCTTACCTTTACGGCGCAGACGCATTAATTCTTCCGCTTTCTGCTTACCGTATTCAATCTTATCATCCTTGTTTTCTACAACCTGAATGTCAGATAAGGCTACGGTAATACCGGCAACGGTTGAATATTTGAATCCCATGTTCTTGATTTCATCAAGAATTTCAGAAGTTTTCTCAGTGCTGTAACGAGCAAATACCTGAGCGATAACTAATCCTAACTGCTTCTTCTTCACTTCCGGAATAATTGGCTGTGAAGCGATAATCGCTTTAATATCTGAACCTGGTTCGATAAAGAAACGATCCGGTGTAGCGATGAAGTTTTCATCCGATACTTCATTCAGATATGGGAAGTCAGCTGGGAACATGTTATTGAAAATAACTTTACCCACGGTTGTCATCAGATATTTTTTATTCTGTGCTTCTGTAAATGAAGATTTCTTTAATGATTTAGCAGCAATCGCAATACGTGTATGCAGATGCACGATTTTGTTGTCATAAGCCATTAAGACTTCATTAACATCTTTAAATACATGACCTTCATTTTCCGCATAACGATCCCACAGTTCAGCTTCCTTCGGACAGCCGACGCTTCTGTAACGTTCAGCTTCCTGACGGAATTCCTCAGCAGTTTCTTCCATTGTTAAGTAGAAGTTACCGAGTACCATGTCCTGTGACGGCGTAACGATTGGCTTACCGTCTTTAGGACCCAGGATATTGTTTGAACCCAGCATTAAGACTAATGCTTCAGCTCTTGCTTCTTCACTCAAAGGTACATGGACAGCCATTTGGTCACCGTCAAAGTCGGCGTTGAATGCTGTTGTAACCAATGGATGCAGACGGATTGCGCGTCCTTCAACAAGTTTTGGTTTAAATGATTGGATACCCAAACGGTGCAGTGTAGGCGCACGGTTTAATAATACCGGATAGCCGTCGATAACATCTTCTACGATATCCCAAACACGCGGATCAAGACGATCGATCAGCTTTTCAGCGGTCTTTGGATTGCTTGCGATTTCACGGTTTACGATTTCGTTGATTACGAATGGTTTAAATAATTGAATTGCCATTTCACGTGGAATACCGCACTGATACATTTTCAGATCCGGTCCTACCGCGATAACTGAACGGCCTGAGAAGTCAACACGTTTACCTAACAGGTTCTGACGGAAACGACCTTGTTTACCTTTCAGCGAGTGGCTCAGTGATTTCAGCGCACGGCCGCCGGCACCGCTGATTGGCTTAGAACGGCGTCCATTATCGATCAGCGCATCGACAGCTTCCTGAAGCATACGCTTTTCGTTTTGTACGATGATTGCCGGTGTGCCAAGTTCAAGCAGTTTCTTTAAACGATTATTTCTTGTGATAACACGGCGATATAAATCGTTCAAGTCGCTGGTCGCGAAACGGCCGCCATCCAATTGCAGCATTGGACGCAGATCAGGCGGAATAACTGGCAGCATTGTCAGTACCATCCACTCCGGCTTATTGTCTGAATTACGGAATGCTTCAATAGTATCCAAGCGCTTGATCAGTTTCTTACGTTTTTCACCTTGCGCATTCTTTAATTCAGCTTCTACATTATTGAATTCTTTTTCAAGATCAACTTCTTTTAATAATGTTTCAACAGCTTCAGCACCAGTCTGAGCAGTAAATGAACCTGGGCCGTAAATTGCCACATTTTCGCGATATTCCTTCTCAGAAAGCACTTGCTTATACATCAGCTTTGTATCCTTAGGGTCAGTAACGATCCAAGATACGAAATAAACTACTTCTTCCAATTGCTTTGGCGTCACATCAAGTAATAAAGCCATACGAGATGGAATACCGCGCAAGTACCAGATATGAGCAACCGGCGCCGCCAGTTCAATGTGTCCCATACGTTCACGGCGTACAGATGATTTTGTGATTTCAACACCGCATCGATCGCAGACAACACCCTTATATCTTACCTTCTTGTACTTTCCGCAATAACATTCCCAGTCCTTGCTCGGACCAAAAATACGTTCGCAGAATAAGCCATCTCTTTCCGGTTTTTGTGAACGATAGTTAATCGTTTCCGGTTTCTTTACTTCACCATGAGACCATTCCAAAATTCGCTGCGGCGAGGCAAGCTGAATCTGGATTGAGGCAAAATTGTTTACACTCATCGTTTACGCCTCCTTCTTATTCCATGTCACTGTCGTCATCCAACAGTGCATCCACTTCATCTTCAATTTCTTCATCAGATTCTAATTCTTCATCTAACTCATCATCAACGATTTCATCAACAAGCTCTTCTTCCGGTTTAACTTCTTCAAACGGTGTAATCGGCGGAATTACCGCTGTTGCTTCCTCACCGTCAGTCTTAGAAATATCAACCTCATTGCCGAACTCATCAAGCATCTTCACATCAAGCGCTAATGCCTGCAGCTCATGTTTCAATACACGGAAGGATTCAGGAATACCCGGTTCAGGAATATCCTTGCCCTTAATGATTGCTTCATAAGTCTTTGTACGGCCGACGATATCATCAGATTTAACCGTTAAGATTTCTTGTAATGTGTGAGCGGCACCATAAGCTTCCAGTGCCCAAACTTCCATCTCACCAAAACGCTGACCACCATTTTGAGCTTTACCTCCCAATGGCTGCTGAGTAACTAAACTATATGGACCAGTAGCACGCGCATGCAGCTTATCGTCAACCATGTGCGCCAGCTTGATCATGTACATTACACCCACTGAGATACGTTCATCGAAGGCATCACCGGTACGTCCATCATAAAGTACCTGCTTACCATCCTTTGTCATTTCAGCCTCAGCCATGATAGAAGCTAATTCATCGTTATTGATACCATCGAATACCGGTGTCGCAAACTTAACACCCAGCTTCTTGGCAGCGTAACCCAAGTGAATCTCCAATACTTGTCCGATGTTCATACGAGATGGTACACCGAATGGATTCAACATGATATCAACTGGTGTTCCATCAGGCATATACGGCATATCCTCCACTGGCAGGATCTTAGAAATAACACCCTTGTTACCGTGACGGCCAGCCATCTTATCACCTTCAGAAATTTTACGTTTCTGAACGATGTAAACCTTAATTGTTTCATTTACGCCAGGCGGCAATTCATGACCTTCACTGCGCTTGAATACACGCACTGAATGAACGATACCAGCACCGCCATGCGGAACCTTTAATGAATTGTCACGAACTTCACGTGATTTTTCACCGAAGATCGCCAGCAGCAGTTTTTCTTCAGGAGAGATTTCACTCTGACCTTTAGGTGTAACCTTACCAACTAAGATATCGCCTTCCATAACTTCAGCACCGACCATGATGATACCTCTTGAGTCCAAGTTACGGCATGCGTTTTCGCTGACGTTTGGAATATCACGGGTAATTTCTTCAGGTCCCAGCTTTGTTTCACGGCAGTCAATATCATATTCCTCGATATGAATTGAAGTATAGACATCATCACGAACAAGACGTTCTGACATGATGATGGCATCCTCATAGTTATAACCATTCCATGACATGTAGGCAATTGTTACGTTTTGACCTAATGCCAATTCACCTTTTTCCATCGAAGGACCGTCAACAAGGATATCACCCTTTTCAACGCGTTCACCCTTCTTCACGATAGGAATTTGGTTGATACTTGTTCCGGCATTGGAACGAGCAAATTTACGCAGCTTATATTCGCGGCGGTCACCATTGTCCTGAGCAACCACAACACGGGTAGAATCTACATATTCAACGATACCGTCACCCTTGCAGACAACGCCGCTGCCTGAATCCTTGGCAACACGGTATTCAATACCAGTACCAACAAATGGCGCATGCGGAGAAATCAAAGGTACGGCCTGACGCTGCATGTTTGCACCCATCAGGGCACGGGAAGCATCGTCGTTTTCTAAGAATGGGATACAAGCGGTAGCTACTGAAATAATCTGTTTCGGAGAAACGTCGGCAAGCTCAACGCGTTCACGTTTAGCCAGAATTGTTTCACCGCGGTAACGGGCTACGACTTGTTCATTGATTAAGTGACCGCCGACAACCTCATTGGCCTGAGCGATAACATAATCGGCTTCTTCATCCGCTGATAAATAAACCGCATCCTCAAGAACTGAACCATCCGGCATAACTCTGCGGTATGGTGTCTGAATGAAACCATATTCATTAATACGAGCATAAGAAGTTAAGTTCGTAATCAAACCGATGTTTGGTCCTTCTGGTGTCTCGATTGGACAGATACGGCCATAGTGTGAGGAGTGAACGTCACGAACCTCAAAGCCGGCACGGTCTCTTGTCAAACCGCCAGGACCTAACGCGGAAATACGGCGTTTATTAGTCAATTCAGCAAGCGGATTCTGCTGATCCATGAATTGTGACAGCTGAGAAGAAGAGAAGAACTCTTTAATAGCTGCCGTCAATGGACGGATATTAGTTAATTTTTTCGGTGTTAAGGTTTCAATTTCCGCAATTGACATACGTTCCTTAACCACTCTTTCCATACGGCTTAAACCAATACGGAACTGATTTTGAATCAATTCACCGACAGAACGGATACGGCGGTTACCCAGCATATCAATATCATCAGTTTCACCGACACCTTCCATAACATTCAACATATAGTCATAGAAAGCATACATATCGGAAATAGTAATTGTGTGTTTATTGGCAAATGGGTCATTACCGATGATCTTAATCACTGCATCATCTTCATCACGCACTAAGATTTCCTGTACGGCAGCACCAACCAGCCATACTGCAACCTGTTCGCCATTTCTTACACGGCCTTTTAATTCATCATTCTTATCGGCTGACATTGTCGTTGATTCCATGCGCGGCAGATAACCGTCAGCAAAGCTCAGACCATCTTCAGCAAATAATTCATTGCCGTTTTCATCAGTAACTCTTGCAAGCACATATAAACGCTGGCCATAGTTCAATACAGCATTCATATTTTCCTGTGTCAGCATTACTTTCTTCGCAATAACACCGCCCTGAATATTTACTTTTTCACAGCTTGCCATTAAATCCTTTAATACGCATTCAGTAATGACATCACCTGTGTAATATGTAACATCATCAAGTTCAACATCCTTCGCAAGTACACGGCCTAACAAGCCTGTACCAACAGATGTCTCAATCGCAACCACATCATCATGAGAGAATAATGGGTTGAATGGGAAGGCGTTAACATAATAACCCTTTTTCAATTCAGCCTTTAACGCTTCACGCTCATCACGGTTAATCATCGTACCGCTTGGCATAAATACTGTACCGTCAGCACCAACAATATCCTGAGCCAGACGGTGATGCTCAATGCGGTTGATCGCATTCAGTTTTTTACCTAATTTATAACGGCCGGCTTTCGTTAAGTCATAACGGCGGCGGTCAAAGAATTTCGCATTCATTAAAGTGATTGATCCATCTAATGTAGGAATTTCATCTGAACGCTGGTTTTCATAGATTGAAAGCAATGCTTCCTGAGTAGTTTTAACCTTATCAGCCAGCAATGTATTTTCAATATCTTCATATTTACCGAAGAATGCAGAATATAGCGTTAAGTATAAATTCATGAATTCACGGTTTTCAGTATCCTGCGGAAGATCATCGACCAAAGTTCTGCCGATAGCTTTCAGGAAAGTTTCCATCTGTTTTGTATCATAAGGATCATCACTGCGGTCCATATCCAAAGCCATACCAATCGCTTTAAACAGAATCGTAGAAGTCATCTTACGTTTACGGTCAATACTAACCGTTAATGAACGGCCATTCACCGGTTTCTTCATTTCAGTGAAGAACTCCAGCCAAGTACCGCGGCTTGGAATTAATTCACTGCTGAATGTTTCCTTACCTGTCTTATCTTCAAATCCACTGGCAAAATACGCTCCAGGAGAACGCACAATTTGCGAAACGATAACACGTTCCGCGCCATTAATAATAAATGTTCCTGTTTCTGTCATTAATGGGAAATCACCAAGGAACACATCCTCCCATTTATTCAAGACTTCACCTGTTGAGTTATCAGTAATTTCCAGTTCCATCTTCGCCTTTAAAGGCGCGGCAAAATTGCATTCGCGGAACTGTGATTCCTCTGCGTTGTATTTCGGCGTTCCGAATTCGTAATCAATGAAGTTAAGCTTAATGTTTCCTCCATAGTTGGTTATCGGGTAAATCTCATTAAATACTTCAGCAATGCCCTCTTTTATAAACCAATTAAAAGAGTCAGTCTGGATTTCTACCAGATTTGGTAGTTCAAGATTTCCGCTAACCTTAGAATAGTTTCTGCGTTCAGCTTTTTTCCCTGAAGGTACGATTCGATAAGTCTTCTGTTCTTCCATGTACGCCATCCTTTCTCCGAGCAAAGTGTCAAAACAGGGCACTTTGACCCATTTTAAATTTTTAGTATTATGCAATTTAGTATAATATCAAATTATTGTCAAATTGTCAATCTATTTCGTTGATTTGAGGACAAAATATCCTCGATCCTTATGAATGATGTCACAGTTACCAAATACGGATGCGATCTCTTTCTGAGCGCTTAAGGCGCCATGCTGCTTGCGGATCACCACATACAGATGCCCGCCGGCTGCCAGATGTTCGTATGCTTCATCAAATATTTTATAAATTACTGCCTTACCGGCACGTATCGGCGGATTTGTGATAATATCCGTAAAATTATCTTCCGATACTTTCTCATAGATATCACTCTGACGGATATCCACCTCGGTTTCATTCTTCTCGGCATTGATGGCAGCTAATTCAAGTGCCCGGGGATTAACATCAATCATCGTCACCTTTGATGCCGGATTCATTTTCTTCAGCACAACTCCCAAAGTCCCATAGCCGCAGCCAACGTCAAGCAGATTATTCCCTAATTTTTCCTTTTCAAGCGCTTCTAAGAAAATCATTGATCCATAATCGACATATTCCTTAGAAAACACACCATTATCAGTTATAAATGAAAACTTAAAGCACGAAAACCGGAAAGTTATTTCCTTCCGGTTTTGAGCTAATTGACGATTATCTGTAAAATAATGATTCATAGTATCGCCGTCCTTTTTAGGTGACAAAAAGCCTTTACGGCTTTTTGTATTAAAAATTCTGAATGAAGACTACTATTTAATTTCTACAGTTGCGCCAGCTTCTACTAATTTAGCCTTGATAGCTTCAGCTTCTTCTGGTTTGATGTTTTCTTTGATTGCAGATGGAGTCTTATCGACTAAGCCCTTAGCTTCTACTAAGCCTAAGCCAGTGATTTCACGTACTGCTTTGATAACAGCAACTTTAGTAGCACCAACATCAGTTAATGTAACAGTAACTTCAGTAGGTCCTGTAGGAGCAGCAGTGTCAGCAGCAGCAGCAACAGCAACTGGAGCAGCAGCAGTAACACCGAATTCTTCTTCGATTGCTTTGATTAAGTCGTTTAATTCAAGAATTGTCATCTCTTTAAGAGAAGCAATAACATCTTCTGTATTTAATTTTGCCATGATTTATTTCCTCCTGTAATTTGAATTTATTCAGCTGATTCAGCTGTTTCACCTTTTTGATCTGCAACTGCTTTAACAGCGCATGCGAAGCTGCGTACTGGAGACTGTAAGCATCCAAGTAACATAGAGATCATACCTTCGCGGTTTGGCAGTTTTGATAATGCAGTGATCGTTTCCTGATCAACCACTTTACCTTCAACAGCACCAGCTTTAATCACTAACTTGTCGTGTTTTTTAGCAAATTTTGCAAGTACACGTGCCGGAGCAACAGCATCTTTACCAAATGCAATTGCGTTAGGTCCGGTCAGGGTTTCAGTTAATTCTGCATAACCAACTTCTTCAGCGGCGCGCTGTGCAAGTGAATTCTTGTAAACTTTGAATTCTACTTCTTCTGCACGCAGTTCGCGGCGAAGTTCAGTAACTTCTTTAACTGTCAACCCACGATATTCGACAACGACTGCAGATTGCGATTCGCGCATTTTCTCGGCGATCTCAGCAACGACTGCCTTCTTGCCATCGATAATCGTTTGGTTCATAGTTTTGCACCTCCTAATTTATCTATCACAATATATCCGCATAATAAAATGCTCACACCGAAAGACAGCATGAGCATGAAAGAGTAATGTTTCTTTCTACCTCGGCAACGTGATTAAGCCATAGGCCGTTGCTGTCTGTGGTATATATTGATAACAGTCTTATTCTAATCTATAACTTTTTGTTTGTCAACAAAAACTAGGCAACTTTGATGCCAGGACCCATTGTTGATGAAAGTGTAGCGCCTTTTAAGTAGATGCCTTTAACAGCAGCCGGACGGGCACGCATGATTACATCATTGATAGCCTGGAAGTTTTCAGCAAGCTTAGCTTCATCAAATGAAACTTTACCGATCAGAACATTGATATTTCCTTCTTTGTCTACACGGTATTCAATCTTACCTTTTTTAACATCTTCAACTGCTTTCGCAATATCCATTGTTACAGTGCCAGTCTTAGGATTTGGCATTAAGCCCTTAGGACCTAACACACGGCCTAATTTACCTAATTCACCCATCATTGCAGGGATAGCGATTAATACGTCAAATTCGAACCAGCCTTTGCCGATCTTTTCGATCAGTTCTTTGCCGCCTACGAAATCTGCGCCAGCATCGATAGCTTCCTGTTCCTTAGGTCCGTTAGCGATAACACAAACTTTTTGTGTACGGCCTGTACCATGAGGAAGTACCATTGCGCCACGGATCTGCTGATCAGCATGACGAGGGTCTACATTCAATCTGAATGATGCCTCTACTGATGCATCGAATTTTTCATAGCTAGTTTTCTTAACTAAAGCTACAGCTTCTTCGATTGTGTATACTTTGCTGCGGTCAACTAATTTAGCAGCTTCTGAATATTTCTTTCCTACTTTTGCCATTTTATGTTACCTCAGCCTTTCTATTCCATACCTTCAACTTTAATACCCATGTTACGAGCTGTACCAGCGATGATTTTCATAGCTGATTCTACGTCATTGGCATTAAGGTCTGGCATTTTGTATTCTGCGATTTCACGAACCTGATCAGCAGTAATCGTACCAACGATTTGTTTCTGATTAGTTCCGGCTTTTTTAACGCCAGCAGCTTTTTTGATCATGATAGCAGCTGGTGTAGTCTTTAATACGAAGTCAAAGCTCTTATCTTCGTATGCAGTGATTACGACTGGTACTAAGTCACCAGCACGTTCTCTTGTAGCATCATTGAATGCTGAACAGAACTGCGGCATGTTGATACCTGCTGATGCAAGCGCCGGTCCTGGTTTAGCTCCCCCTGCAGGGAATTGTAATTTGCAGATTTTTGCAACTTTCTTACTCACAAGACACACCTCCTATATTTTGTTTGTCTTATGCTGTGGTTTTATGAACGGTTGCTCGCTCTCCCACGCATGAATAAAAACGCACATTGCGTGCATTTAATAGTTTATCGTATAAAGCCGATAAAATCAATACTTTTTTGAAATTTTTAGGAATTCATTTCCTTTAAGCGGTCAGTGCATGCCTTCATACCTGCCAAAACCGCATCCCGGAAGCCTTTTTCTTCTAATTTAGCAACCGCTTCAATCGTTGTGCCGCCTGGTGAGCAGACCATGTCTTTTAACTGTTCCGGATGAATGCCGCTTTCAAGCACCATCTTTGCCGAGCCTAAGACTGCCTGAGCAGCAAAGGTTAAGGCCATGGATCTTGACATACCGTCACGCACCGCGCCATCGCACAATGCGTTAATCAGCATAAAAATATAAGCCGGTGATGATCCGCTGACCGCCGGTACTGCGTCCATTAGATGTTCGGGGATTATTTCCGCCTTGCCAAAGCTTGTGAAGATTGCCATCGTTTCTTCAATATCCTTTTGGGTACAGTTCTTATTCGGGGTAACCGCGCTCATTCCCTCGCCCACTGAAACCGGGGTATTGGGCATCGTACGGATGATCTTTGTTTCCGCGTTGCTCAGCTTCTCCATATTCGCCAGACTCTGACCGGCAGCCACAGAGATCAATACCTTATCCTCGCTAAGCGCCTCCTTGATCTGCGCAAACACTTCATCAAACAGATAAGGCTTAACCGCCAAGATTATTAAATCTGCGTTTTCAACAACCTCACGATTGCTGTTTACCGCGCAGACATGAAGCTTTGCCGCCAGTTCCTCTCGCTTGGCTGGGGTAGCCGTATGGATAAAAATGTGCTCTGGGGCCAGCAAGCCAGCCTTTAATATACCATTTAAAATAGCGCCGCCCATATTTCCGCAGCCAATAAAACCAATATTTCTCATATGTTCATCTCCTGATTTCTGCTTCCATCATAACACACCTAAAGAAAAAAGAGGACTAAGTCCTCTTAAAATTCGATTTTTTCAAGATCGCCGTAACTGATTTCCGTTGGTGTTTCACGGCCAAACAGAATAGTCAGCACAGTAGCTACCTGCGTTTCATCATTTAATGATTCAACACTACCCTCAACGCCCTGGAAAGCTCCTGTTAAGATCTTCACACGGTCGCCGACAGCAAAATCGATCTGTACTTTTGTCTCACGAATTCCTAAACGACGGAGAATAGACTCCATTTCATCCTCAGCAACCGGGAAAGGCTTCGCACCGCCCCCAGATGATCCGATAAATCCAGTTACACCTGGTGTATTACGCACAACATACCAAGCTTCATCTGTCATTTCCATTTCAACGAATAAGTAACCAGGGAATAGATTATAAGTCTTTTCTACCTTTTTACCATTCTTGAATTCAATTTCTTTTTCTTCAGCTACAATGATCTGAAACAGATAATCCTGCAGATTCATTGTATCAATACGTCTTTGAAGATTTTCTTTTACTTTATTTTCATGTCCGGCATATGTATTAACTACATACCATTCGCGCTTAATATCTTCCATGGTACACCTACATTCCAATAAATCTTATAAAAGACACTGCGATGAATTCACAAAGAACAAAGAACAATGCGAATGAAGCTGTGAATAACAGTACGATTCCTGACTTCTTCGCAAGCTCACCGAGCTTCGGCCAGCGCACGCGCTGCAATTCCTGTATAATTCCTGAGATACTAAACCACTTCATAAATTGCCCTCCTATTTTGTTTCCTTGTGAATCGTATGCTGTCCGCATTTAGGACAGTATTTCTTCAATTCGATTCGTTCCGTATGCGTTTTTTTATTTTTAGTCGTCGTATAATTACGAGAAAGACAAACAGTACATGTCAAGATAACCTTATCTTTCATGTGTTTCACCTCTTTCGTATGCCTATTAACTTTATCACAATCACTTTTGATAGTCAATTATTCCAGCTAAAATCTTTTTTATCTTATGCAGGATATAACCGACATGTTTAACCGTATGACCGCTTTTTTCAGCAATTTCACGATAAGTACAGCCAGCCTTGCGCAGCAGCCAGATCTGACGTTCATCTTCACTGAGCTGCGCTTCTACTTCTTTTACCTTATTCTGTGCTTCTTTTAATTCAAAACTCCATTTAGGATCAAACTCAGCCTGATTATTTTGTACCAGGGAAATCAGGTAACAGCCCTCATCCTCGCTTAAATCTAAATCTAAGGAAGTACATGTCGCAAACATATAGTTAGCCTGCGAACGCGTCTTCCGCAAGTATGAACGCACACAGGTAGTAATGCATAAGGACGCGTAATAAGAAAAAGGCACTCCGGTTTCATCATGATACTGATTTACCGCTTCAATCAGCGACAGCATACATTTTGATTTAAGATCATGAAATTCATCACTGCGCAGATGCTTACCGCCGCCGCTGGATACCGTTTTGCGTATAATCCTCTCAATCCGCTGTTCATAAAGCTTAATCAGCAGCTTCTGTGCTTCCTCATCCTGTTCACTCATCAAATACAAAAGCTCATAATCATTCATTGTTTCCATTCCCTGCCCACCTCTTTTTTAATTACTAAAGCGGATGGCGATGACTGTAAATCTCATAAAGCAGGATTGAGCAGGCAACTGACGCATTCAGCGACGTAACACTGCCTGCCATCGGCAAAGCGATGCAGTAGTCACAATTTTTCCGCACCAGATTGGAGATGCCAAAGCCCTCTGAGCCAATGACTAATAGCAGCGGCACATCATACTGCCCTTCGCGATAATCTTTAGCGTCATGCGCATCAGCACCAACTGCCCAAAACCCCTTCTCTTTTAAATCCTTGATTGTCTGAACCAGATTGGTCACCACAGCAACCTTCACAGTATCAATTGCACCGGTAGATACCTTGGCAACCGTCGGCGTAAGCTGTACGCTGCGATGCTTGCCGATAATCACGCCGTCAGCACCGACACAGTCACACGTTCTAAGAATGGCTCCCAGATTGTGCGGATCTTCCAGACCGTCCAGCATGACTAATAACGGGGTTTTGCCTGCTGGTACAGCCTTTAAAATCTCATCGACTGAATAAGTTTTATATTCATCAATGCTTGCCGCGATACCCTGATGATGATCAGTTTTAAGTAATGCTTCAAGCTTCTTCTTATTCAGCACGCGCACCGGAATCTTTTTCTGTTTCAGTAAGTCTTCAAAAGAACGATCCTTCATCCCTTCCTGAATCAATACCTCATAAATCTTTTTATCGTCATTCAGCAGCTGCTTCACGACATTCTTCCCGTATACATATTGTGCCATATTATTGCGCTCCTAACATAACAATTTCGTTCCAAAGCTGTTCCATTCTCAACAATTCACCGCTTAGCTGATAATAACCCCAGATAGCCTCAAGCCCGGTAGCCAGCCGATACGTAGCTACATCAGCATTTTTGGCAATGGAAGCGGTCTGCGCGTTGCGGCCGCGGCGGATGATTGCTAATTCTTCTTCGGTAAAGAAGCCTTTATCAATCAGCGTCATCAGATAATAAGCCTGTGCCTTGGCACTGACCCATTTCGCTGTCATACGCTGCAGTTCATTAGGCTTCTGCAGACCTCTTGATACAAGCAGCTCACGCACCTTCAGCGTCATCACCGCATCGCCGATAAACGCCAGGGTCGTACCATTGTAAGGAACGATTTCCATTACAGCAGACCTCTTTCCATTAAGACAGCACGGTATTGATCAGCAGCTTCGAAATTCTTTTCCGCCTTAGCTTGGTTCCAGTTTGCGAAAACATCCTTATCATCATCACTTAAAACAATGCGGTCAAGCTTAATACCTAACACATAAAGCATCTTTTCAATCGTAATCACCAAAGCAGCCACACGGCCATAATCAATCTCTCGTGTACGCACCGCCGCATTCAGCTGCTTATTCGTATCAAACAAAGCTTTAAAGGCATTAGGCGTATTCAAATCATCACTCATCGCGTCAAGAAATGCCTGCCAGAGTGTTTCATCTGGATTACCTACCAGCTCAATACCCGCAAGCCCTAACTTAACATAAGCCTGTTTCAGTGATGTCTTAATTTTCTCTAATTCTGTCTGCGCTGTTTCAACCGCCTGATCATTCAGATTTAACGGTGCACGGTAATGCGCTGACAGCATCAGCCATCTTACGACATTGCCGCCCAGCTTTTCCACAATATCTTTTACCCAAATCACATTACCCAAGGATTTAGACATTTTTTCACCATCGATGTTGACCATGCCATTATGCAGCCAGTAATTCGCGATATGCGTACCATAAGCCGCTTCAGACTGAGCAATCTCATTTTCATGATGCGGGAATTTCAGATCCATGCCGCCGCCGTGAATATCGATTTGATGCTGGTGGAATTCATTGTTAATCATAACCACACATTCACTGTGCCAGCCCGGACGTCCTTTAGACCAAGGTGAATCCCATTTAATTCCCTCCTCAGTCTTTTTCCACAAGGTAAAATCAAGCGGGTTTTCCTTTAACGCGTTTTCATCGATACGCGCGCCTACCATCAAATCCTCGATCTGCTGATTGCTGAGCTGGCCATAATCATCAATCTTATTAACTCTGAAATAAACATCACCATCAATCTCATACGCAAAGCCTTTATCTACCAGCAGTTTTATGAAATCAATAATTTCATCCATTGTCTCTGTAACCTTTGGTGTCACATCCGGCAGATCTGCATTCAAAGACTGGCGATCCGAATTATAAGCATTGATGAAATGCTCAGTGATCGTTTTCTCATCAACATTCATTTCAATTGCCTTTTTAATGATCTTATCATCGACATCGGTAAAATTAGAAACAAATTTAACCTTGTAACCCAACGCTTCAAAAGTCTTTTTTAATGTATCAAATACAATGATCGGCCGGGCATTGCCAATATGCGGATAGTTATAAACCGTCGGTCCGCATACATACATGCTCACTTCATTTTCATTCATCGGTTTAAATGCTTCTACTTTATTATGCAGACTATTAAATAATTTCATGTTTCTCTCTCCTTTAACAAATAAAAAAGCGCCCCTGTATAGAGACGCTTCAACACGCGGTTCCACTCTAATTGAAATAAATTCCACTCTGACCGTTAACGCCGGCAACGTTTCCTTCTACATATCGAAAGAACCCTAAGAGGTGCATTCAGCAAGTCGCTCATTCAGCGTTTCCACCCTTCCGCTGTCTCTGTAAATCAGCTCTACTGCTTACTATTCCCCTATTACTGGTTTGTTTAATATAGTATAACAACTATCATCAGAATTTTCAAATCATTTCTCTTGATAAGAAGTAATACTCAACATTCAGTTTTTCAATAGCCGTAACAATATCAACCAGCTCTACATGATTCTTGTAGGTAATTGAGCATTTCTTGCGCTGCAGATCCGTATCGATTGCCACAACGCCATCAATTTCCTTCAAGCTCTGACATAACTCATCAGAATTTTTCTGATTATTCAGCAGCGGTATATAGTATTTAATAACTTTTGTCATAAATTTTCCTCCAAACCTTATATGGACAAAACATGTCCATAGTAGTCTACCCAACTTTTAGGGTAGGTGTTCATTTTATTATATGAATTTAAAAAAATAAAGGAAAATTTTAACATTTTTAGTAATTAATTAATGTTTTTAGAGCAATTTACATAAAAAAGCCCTTACTTAGCCATTATTTTGTGAAGTTCACCCGATGTTTTGTCTAAATATTACGGGTGCTGAACAGTTAACATAATTAAATAAAAGTAGGTAAGTGCTTCCTTGTATGTATTTTATTTGTGATTGAATTAATAAAGCAAAAATTTTACATAAAAAAGGATGACCGTTTCCAGTCACCCTTGAATATTCAGTGAATTAAGCTAATTCAGAGAAGTATTTGATAGTTCTAACCATTTGGCTAGTGTATGAATTTTCATTATCGTACCAAGAAACAACCTGAACCTGAGTAGTTCCGTTTTCCATCTTGTGTACCATTGTTTGAGTTGCATCGAATAATGAACCGTATTTGATACCGATAACATCAGAAGAAACGATTTCATCTTCGTTGTAACCGAATGATTCATTAGCAGCAGCCTTCATAGCAGCATTTACTTGATCAACAGTTACTTCACCGTCAACAACAGCTACTAAGATAGTAGTTGAACCTGTAGGAACAGGAACACGCTGTGCAGAACCGATCAGTTTACCGTTCAATTCAGGAATTACTAAACCGATAGCTTTAGCAGCACCTGTTGAGTTAGGAACGATGTTAACTGCAGCAGCACGAGAACGTCTTAAATCGCCTTTTCTTTGAGGTCCGTCTAATGTCATTTGGTCACCAGTGTATGCGTGAACAGTAGTCATGATACCACTCTGAATAGGTGCTAAGTCATTTAATGCTTTAGCCATAGGAGCTAAGCAGTTAGTAGTACAAGAAGCTGCAGAAATTACTGTATCTTCTGGTTTTAAGATGTTGTGGTTTACATTGTAAACAACTGTAGGCAGATCGTTTCCTGCTGGAGCAGAGATAACAACTTTACGAGCACCTGCAGCGATATGAGCAGAAGCTTTTTCTTTTGAAGTATAGAAACCAGTACATTCAAGTACAACGTCTACACCTAATTTACCCCAAGGTAAGTTCTTAGCATCAGCTTCCTTGTAGATTTCGATAGTTTTTCCGTCAACTGTGATTGATGATTCACCAGCTGTAACTTTGTCAGCTAAACCATATGTGCCTTGTGCTGAATCATATTTTAATAAGTGAGCAAGCATCTTAGGGCTAGTCAAATCGTTGATAGCTACAACTTCGTAACCTTCAGCACCGAACATTTGTCTGAATGCTAAACGACCGATACGTCCAAATCCATTAATAGCAACTTTTACTGTCATTTTAAAAGTCCTCCTTTTATAACAATATTATTATACGATATTTTATAGAAATGTCAATTGTGAACTCTTTCACTTTAGCCTTTTTGTATTAAACATGCACCTATGTGCATACTCTATAAAGATTGGAGGGATTTAATGAGTTTTATACCCACAGTTATTGAGCGTTCAGCGAATGTTGAACGGGTCTATGACTTATACTCCTGTTTATTAAAGGAACGCATTATTTTATGTGTCGGTGAAGTAAATGATGAGATGGCAGCCTCAATCACCGCTCAGCTTTTATATCTGTCATCACTGAATAATGATGATATTTTAATGTATATCAATTCACCCGGCGGCAGCATTTCCAGCGGCTTGGCAATCTATGATGTCATGAACCACATCAGCTGCGATGTGTCGACGATCGGCATGGGCTGCTGCGCGAGCATGGCTTCGATTTTACTGGCTGCCGGCACAAAAGGCAAACGGCTGATTCTGAGCAACTGCGAAGTAATGATCCACCAGCCTATTGGTAATTCACAGGGACAAGCCAGTGATATGGAAATTGCGACCCGTCATATCCTAAAGGTACAGCGTAATATCTATAATATCTTAGCCCAGCGCTGCGGCAAGCCTTATGATATGATTAAGCATGACTGCGACCGTGACTGTTACTTAAGCGCCGAAGATGCTTTAGCCTATGGTATTGTAGATAAAATCGTATAGTAATATAGAAAGAAAAAGGACATCTGTGCGACCAGATGCCTTTTTCTTATGTTTAGATAGAAATTAATAATTTATGAGAGTTTTATTTACTCTTATGCGTGCCAAGGAACTGGAATCAACGCTGTGTAATCGCCAGCCCAGATACCAACAGCGCATCCAACGATACCGATAACCAGTAACAGAAGGATACATTGGATAGGTTTCCAGCCTTTTTTAGATAACAGATACCAGCACATGCAAGTTAAACCAAATGGTACTAAGCAAGGCAGGATTGTATCTAATTTTTCTTGCAGACTAATTACAGATTCACCATTAGGGATATCGATACCGAATTGAGTACCGCCGCCGAAGTTAGCAATTAAAGCACCAACAACGAATACACCAAGAATAGAAGCTGAACGAGTCAGTTCTTTAGCATTCTTAGTCATGATACCAATAGCACTAGTACCTAAATCATATGCCCAATACATCAACCAGAAACGGATACCCATTTCTACGCCGAATGCGATAATGAAGAATAAGATTGGTCCAAAGATATTGCCATCCATAGCCATAGGAGCTGTGATACCGGCAACGATAGGAATTAATGTAAACCAGAATAATGAGTCACCAATACCGCCTAAAGGTCCCATTGCAGCAACACGTACTGAACGGATTGTAGCGATATCAGCTTTTTGTTGTTCTAATGAAAGAACGATACCCATAACAAATGTTACGAAGAATGGGTGAGTATTGAAGAATTCCATATTATGAGTCATTGAAGCTGCTAAATCTTCTTTGTTTGTATGGATCTTCTGAAGACCTGGTAACATTGACCATAACCATCCGCAAGCCTGCATTCTTTCATAGTTGAATGAAGCCTGTAATTGGCAAGACAACCAAACCATTTTATTTAAAGTTGCTTTGTCCAGCTTAGCAGCCGGAGTCAAATCCTTATATTGAGTTGCATTAGATGCCATCACTGAATCCTCCATTTCCGCTGCCTGCATTTTCTTTGATGCGAACATTAGTTGTGTAGTCAAAGATTGCAATAGCCACACCGATGAATGCTAATAATACTAAAGTTGCAGAAGATACGCTTGTAGTTCCAAGTACGATTGCACCTGCGAAACCAGCAAGCAGGAAGCCCCAAAGTTCGCCAGAAAGCATGATTTTCATCAGAATAGCGAAACCGACGAAACGCATCATACCACCAGCAACACTTAAGCCGCCCATGAACCAGCTGAACTGTGTACTGAATGCTTCAAGAGCTGGAGCAACAGCTGTACCACCAACGTAAGCAACTACTGAAATGATTGCGAATAATGCGCCTAACAGACCCATTGAGATAAAGTTAACTTGAACGATACCTGCAGGATTTGCTTCTTCAGCTGCTTTATCAGCTTTAGCCATAAGACCAGACATAACAGTAAATGTTAATGTAACTGCATAACCACCGAATACTGAGAATACGATTGCAGCTCCAAGAGCAGCATTGATATCCATGTTAGCACGAACAGCAAAGATCATACCAACAATACCACCGATGATTGCGTTAGGTGGCTGAGCGCCGCCTACTGGCATGTTACCAACCATCATTAATTCATAAGTTCCGCCTAAAACTAAGCCAGTGTTCAAGTCGCCTAAGATTGCACCGATTAAAGTACAGTTGATAATAGGTCTTGAAATGATCTCAGTTAAAGAGAACTGGTCAATAGCCATAATGAATGTCAATACAGCTAAAAGGATGACCTGAATAATATTAATCTCCATGTATTATTTCTCCCTTTCACTTTTTCAAGTTTATTTAAATAACTTATTGAGGTCTTCAGGTGCTGTATCTGGAACACGTCTGATTTCCAGTTCAACGCCTAAATCCTGCAATTTTTTGAATGCAGCAACGTCAGCATCATCAACAGCAACAGATGTAGCAACTTGGCGTTTGCCATCTGCCATATGCATGTTTCCGATGTTAACCTTCTTGATTGGCACACCGCCTTCAACAAGTCTTAATACATCCTGTGGATTTTCACAGATAATGAAAATTTTCTGAGCAGGGCTGGCCTTGTCAATGATCGCGCAAGTTTTTTCAATAGTGAAATATCTTGTTTGAGCATAACTAGGAGCAGCCATGTTCATCAGGCTTTGTCTCAGTTCGTCTTTAGCAACATTATCATTAGCAACTAATAATAAGTTAACGCCGAGAACACCTGACCACATAGTAGCGACTTGCCCGTGAATTAAACGGTTGTCAATTCTAGTGAGTACGATATTTGGCATTCTACTCTCTCCTTTCTATCTTAAACATGAAGTTGATATGCTTAGACCTTGATGAGGGGGCTAAGCAAGTAAACCCTTTCACTTCGCTTCAATTCTATGTCAGTTCAAGCATTTTTTCTTTACACTTTTTATTGAATCCTTTGTACTTTTTAACAATTTAAAAACTTATTTTTACATTTTTTTATACTCATTTTAATTTTTTTATAAAAATTGCTGTATCACACAAATTTCACACAATTAAACAGGCAAGCGTTGAAAAGTTCACATTTTCTTACAGAAAACGGCGATGTAAGCGCTTTAAACGTCTGATTCCGCGAAGCCAATAATTTTGTTTTATTTATGGCCGACAAAATTTACATGATTTTTTTATCAATTTATTGATTTTGAAGATTGCATTATATTCAAAAAAACACCAAAATATTCCAAAATTATTACTTTTGCCAATTTCTACAAATTTATTACTAAAATGTGCAAATTATTGAGTCTTCGTATTCCCTTCGTTTTTCAAATTTGCTATACTAATCATAAGGGGGATTCTCACATGTTTAATAAAACTACCAGTTATATTTTCAATCGCTACGGCGAGATCATTAATGATCTGTCAAGACGTCAGACGATTAAGATGCAGCATCAGAATTTTAAATTAAAAAACAAGTCAATTACGAACTTCAATGTTTACAATGATGATGTGATTTTGAAAGTAACCTCCGGTATTGTAATGCTGGTCGTAACGCTTGATCCTGATTCAGCTGAAATGGAGAAATTCGTCATTCACCGAATGATTAAAATCAAACGCGGTGTCTTTTTCAATCTGATCAGCATTACGGCTTCTGCGAAAGTTGAAATGGTCTGTGAATTCGGCACCAAGAAACGAACAGTTGATTATACCTTCTCAACAGCGCCGATCGAATATGAAAGAGTGATTCCAACTGTTGAAATACCAGAAATATACGCTTACTATTATCAGGTCCGCAATGCCAACTATCTGTTCCCCGGTGAAAGCCACACGTTCTGGGAGCTGACATTCATTGATAACGGCACCTTAAATACAACTATCGACAATGAGGATTATCAGCTGCGCAACTTTGATTTAATCTTATACGCGCCCAATCAGTTTCATACTCAGTCCACCGGCATGCATGAATCATGCTCCTATTTAACGATTCTGTTTGAGATGAATATCAGCGATCCATCACTGATCAGCAACCGCATCTTCAGTTCCCACCGCGATATTCACAATGCTCTCAATAATTTCATTAAAGTCAGCGGCAATGAGTTATACTTTGATAATGATTTAATGATCTGTTATCTGAAAGAACTGATTATTAAACTGCTTCAATATGATTTCCTGCAGACTACGCCGATTGCTTCAACGCCGATGCAGCAGCGGTTTGAAAATGAGATACTGAATGAAATTATCATTTATATCAACGAAAATATCTATCAGTCTTTAACCATTGAAGAGATCTGCCACAAATTCTCAATCAGCCGTTCTTCTCTGCAGACCTTGTTTAAAAATAATCTTAATGTAGCTCCGAAGCAATATATCAGTGATCTGAAGCTGAATAAGAGCAAGCTGCTGATTAAGGAATCAATGTATACAATATCGGAAATAAGCAGTATGCTCGGCTTTGCAAGTATCCACTATTTCTCAAGAAAATTCAAACAGCAGTTTGGTCTTACACCGACTGACTACGCGAAAACTATCTATAACTAAAAACACCTCAGCCGAGGTGTTTCTATTTATTATTTACCTTTTTCTCTCTATTACCTTAAACTATCGGTGTGATCATGAACCTTGAAACAGTAATTACCACATCCTTGGCAATCTCTATTTTACATGTTTCCTGACCGGCAGATATGATTTTAGCCTGAATGCCGTTGAATGAACAAGGCTTACCCGGCTTAATCAAAGCATCCATCTGAATTAATGCCTCGCGTCTTTTCTTCATCATATTGCGGCTGTATAGGAAATAAGCCAGTATCAGAACCGCAGTCAAGACGATGAAGGTCAGGGCTGACCACCCAATCACTTCCCAATTCATGCTGATTAAATACCTTCTTCTGCTTCGTTTTGTTCAACTGGTTTGAATTCATATTTAACAACTTGATCCTTACCAGTATTTACTGCCATATCAGCTAATGATTCTAATTCATTAACAAATTGACGAGCCATTGAAATTTCCACAAGCATCGGCAGATTTGTACCGCCAATTACTTTTACGTTGCCGCGTGCAGCACCGCATACAACCGCTGTCTTGAACGGAGAACCGCCAGCCAGATCAGAAAGAACTAAAATGCCTTCACAATCCTTCAATTCATCCATTGCCTTATTCAATTCTCTTTCCAAATCATCTACAGAGAATTCCTGAACAAAGTCAACATATTTATAATTCTGCTGTTCGCCGCCGATTAAGTTCAATGAACTTGTTAATCCTGAGCCAAAATGTCCGTGTCCTGTTACAATAATTCCGATCATAGTATTTTCCTCTCCTACTTTCTAGTATATGGATACAATGTTACACCCTTAACAACACGATTTACTTCACCGCTTGGGCATGGGTTGTCCGGTGTGATACCGAATGAAAGTGATTTGTATAATGCAATTAACTGAGCTGCCAGGATATATTCAAATGCAAGATACATATTGTCAGCATCTGTTTCATTATCAAATGAATAGAAATAGTCAACCAGAGCCGCAACCTCATCATCTTTTCTTGAAGAAACAGCCATGATTTTATTGCCTTTGCGCTGTCCGCTCATTTCTTTGATTAAGTCAACTTCATACTGACGAGTATAAGCATTATCACTCAAATAAACAACAGTTAATGTCGTATCATCAACAATTGATTTAGGTCCATGTCTGAAGCCCATCGGCGTATCATACATTGTAACAACTTTACCGGCTGTCAGTTCAAGCATCTTTAATGCTGATTCCTGTGCTGTGCCTTTTAATACGTTGCTGCCAAGATAAACGATACGTTTGAAATCAAATGCATCAACAACCTTCAACATTTCATCATATCTAGTATCTAATAAAACTCTTGAAGCTGCAAGAATCATTTTAACATTTTTAACAGTTTCTTCTAAATCATCCAGTGAGAAGGCTAATAAAGTAGCCAGCATCATGTTTGAATATGAACTTGTCATCGCAAATGACTGGTCATGTGTCTCATCAGTAAGATTGATAGCATAGCAGTTCTTGTTTTCATTTGCCTTTAATGACAAGGCACCATTCTTATTGCAAGTAACAAAAATATGCTGTAAATTATTGCATACGGCTTCCGCGCAGTCTACGGCACCTACAGATTCAGGAGAATTACCGCTGCGGCCAAAGCTTACTAACAAAGTTGGCTTATCCTGTGACAAATAATTTTCAGGAGTCGCTGTAATATCTGTTGTACCATATGATTTAACCTTGTAGTTTAATTTCTTCTGTAAGTAAGAATAGAGGGCGTTGCCGACGAATTCACTAGTACCGGCACCAGTCAGGATAATGTCATAATCAGGCTGAGAAGTTGTCTTAGCGATAAATTCCTTCAGGCTTTCTTTGTTTGCTTCAATCTGAGCAATCGTCTTTTCCCATGTATCAGGCTGCTGATGAATTTCTGTGGCTGTGAAAATTCCAGAGAGCTCTTTCCATGCTTGTTCAGTTTTTCCAAAAATCATTGTAATGTCACCCTTTCTAACCAAATTTTCTTGGTTCGTTGTTTGCGTTTACATTATAACGAGGTTTTGCATAAATTACAACATAGCGGCTGACGCATTGTTAAAAAGTGCAAAACATTTATTAATTTATAGACTTCATCTTTAAATCACGATATAATTGTTGCTAGAGGTGGATAAAATATGGCTAATAAAAAACAAGTGAACAACAGTAATAAGAAGAACACACCTGCGCTGAGTGGACATAATATCTATAAGGATAAACATGGTCAGACGATCTATTATAACAAAAGAACCCGCGTTGGTTATGTCGTTCCTGAGAAGGATTTCAGTAAATTTCAGATTCTGCAGATGCGTTACATTTTAGCATTGGTAATCGCTGTTCTGCTTTACAGCATGACAAATATCAGCTACTGGCTGACTGGTATCGTTTTAGTTGCCGTAGCGATCGGTATGGAAGTTACCCTGCGGGTAAAGGTACTGCCCAGCTATACTCAGTATCAGAATTTTGAACCTGAAAAAGGTGAATCACAATTAGATTTGATGGTTAAAGAAGGCCGCAATAAATTATTGCTGCGTACATGCCTGCTGCTATTACTTTCAATTCTATTAATTGTCAATCTGTTTACGATGGATGAAGAACCGACAATTATATTGATTATTCTCAGTGTTATTCTTTCAATCGCATCATTGGTTTACGCCGGTGTGCAGATCAGAGGTATCATTTACATTCAAAAGCATAAGTAATTCCCAACAGCCTAAGGGCTGTTTTTTTAAAAGAAAAAGACCGGCAAGGGTCTTTTAATATTTCTCATTCAGATACAAGGGTTTAAAACCAATGGCATAAGCATCCTTGCTTGTTCTAACATTGGCGTTATACAGCTTATTAAACAACGGCAGATTACTGCAGCGCACCATTGTAAAGATGCGTTTTCTTGACATTGCCAGCGGAAATACCTTCTCCAAATGCTCAGCTTCACTGACTTCAAGACGCAGCTCCGTATGATTGCCGACTGCCGCCTTCAGCAGCTTTGTCAGAACCGTACTGCCGGAATAGATGCATTCACTGACTTTGACATGATCCTTTCGTGATCTAAAGCGCACATAGCCTCTGATTCTGCCCTGTGAGTCACGATATGCCAGCAGCTGTTCACCGCAGTGCAGGCATTCATTGATCATCCGCTCAAACATCATTACATTACGGATTTTATAACCGTCAAAATGGGTCATAAATTCTTCATAAACAGCCAATAACTCCGCCGCCGTATATGTATCGGTAATACCGATGGTCGTCGCCTTGTCAAAATACTTGGCAGGCAGGTCATAGGTGCGGTGAATTGATGCCTGTTGGAAACCGAAACGCTCCAACAGCTTGGGATTACTCGCTTCCGCAAATGTAAGCAGCACCTTTTTATCACATTCATCAAGCACACTCGCCATGCATTCCTGCATATAACCGCTGCGCCGATAATCAAGATGCGTACTCAGCTGAGATAAAAAAATCGATTTCACTGCCATGCCGTTGAGCTGAACATTCATCTCCTGCATATGCACACATGATACGATTCGATCATCAACCTCACAGACAACGCTGCGGCCATAATCATAAACAGACGAAAAGAAGCAGTCCATAAAATCGCTGCTTTTGATTGGAAAGCACATTTTCAATAAATTCTGAATGGCCTGTTTATCTTTTTCCACTGCGTCCCTAATCATAATTTACCCCGCTATTCCTCTTCTTTTTCTGTATATTCTACATCAATTACATCAGGATTTACTCTGCCGTATGTATCAAAATGAATATTTTCATTTTCAATATTAGGTTCTTCATAATAATGCTGATTCGATGAATAATGCGTATTACGGCGCTTTCTGCCAGTAATTGAACCAATCAGATTAGCAGCAAGTGAAATTACCAAGAATATAATGGCGATTCCGCCCAGGTAAGGAAGCAGACTGATAAAGAGAAAAACCAGCGCAACTCCAATGATGATTCTAACTAAATCCGTCATTCAAATACCTCTCTTTCATTGTCTATTATAAACTATTTACTATGTTTTCTCAAAGTTTTTAATCGATTTGATAACTTCACATAATTTTACGTTAAATCTTCTTAAAACCTTTCCGTAAAACACAAATTAACAGCAGCAGACACGGCAGATAGAATAAATCAACCTCACGATGGTCAACAAAAACCTGCGCATCAGCGACTACGGCTGTTGTTTCAGCTACGCCTTCTTCCATTTCAGCTTCATGAATATATTCAGGGTTGCGGATATTAATCAAGGCCAGCCCCTTTTCCAACAGCGTTTTCTGAAGCAAGGTGCCATCGGTAAACACGTAAACATCAACGGGCTGATCACGGCTGCTTTGAGGATCAATTTCAACCTCTACACGGCGGGCTTTCGTCAGCATTTCACATGCCTGCCGGCGGGCTTCTTCATTCACGAAGCGAATATTAAAAAAGGATGCCTGAAAACTATGTTCATCCTTTGAGAACACCAGTCCATCTTCATCACATTTTTCTACATCCACAGTCTCTTTTTGATCATAAAGCTCAGAATCAGCAGGCATCATTGTCATCACCACTCTTATTCTGAGCTATTTGTTATATCCCTATGCGTGTTTATAATTGGCAGCTATTTCTTTAATTTTACTCAGACGGTGCTTCATTCCCGATTTAGAAATCACTTCATTAAAGCCCTCTTCATAATAGTCGCATAATTCAACTAACGATGCCTCTGGATGCTCCTTGCGCAGCAGCGCCACATTGCGCAGCTTCTCTGGCAAGGATTCCAGGCCGGCATAATTTTCAATCCATTCAATATCATCGCATTGACTTTTCCCCGCCGCCAGGCTTTTCATTTCATTAGCCAGCTCACAGTTATCCAAACGCGTCAGATTATTCATGAAATCACGCTGAATCCGACTGTCTTCAAATTCAAATACTGATTGATGAGCACCGACACAGGCAAGAAAATCAGAGATTTTATCACTGGCTTTCAGATAGACAACAGATTGATTGCGGCGCTGAATCACCTTCGCCGGCAGATAGAATTTTTCCATCTGCTTCTGAATAAATTTTGCCAAGCCTTCATCGTTGGTAGCAATTTCTAAATGATAATTGGCTTTATTCGGTGAATTCACACTGCCGCCGGCTAAAAAAGCGCCGGCAAGAAAGGCTTTAGCACAGCATTCCTTACTGACCATCTTGGCGCTTGGATGCGCTCTTAAGCCGCCGGCATCCATGATTTCAAGATCTTTTAAAATTTCTGAAGTACGGCTGCGGATACGCAGAACATAGATATTATTCTTTTTCAGATTCATTTTCTTTAATACTGATAACTCACTGGTAACATTATAAAGCTCCTTCATCAGCTTTAAAATCCGCTTGGCTGTCGGGGCGCTTTCGGTGGAAATCGTCAGATGCATCCCCGAGCTTGTGAAATTCAGCGTTGAGCACATTTTAATCAATGCCGCGCATTCAGCCCTCATACAGCATGGCTTTAGTTCACCATTCTGTGCTATTTCAGTTTTTACTTCACTTGTAAATGACATGCTTCATCAATCCTTTTTTAAATATTTACTTAACAGATCCCTGATCTTATCCGGATCATGACGAATCAGTTTACCATTAAAATTCAATAATTCTTCTTCAATCACATCATAATCATGTTCATTTTCACGGATAATTACCGGGGTTGAACCTTCAAGATTATAACGTGACAGCACTTCCTCACTGATATCATCCTCATAGGCGAATACAGTTTGAATGATTCCCTTGTAGGAATGCGCTTCAATCGCCTCTACATGATCCTCCAGTGAATAATTATCGGTTTCACCGGGCTGGGTCATCGCGTTACAGAAATAAACGCAGTTCGCTTTTGACTGCCTGATTGCATCCGTAATGCCTTCGATAATCAAATTAGGAATGACGCTGGTATATAGAGAGCCAATTCCGATAACGATCAGATCCGCATTAGCCAATGCCTCAATCGCCTGCGGTGTCGCCGTAACTTCTTCTTCATAGTAAACCTTTTGAATGCGGTTGTCGAAATTAGGGATGTTGCTTTCACCGCGGACAATCGTTCCGTCGATCATCTTAGCAAACAGCGTGATGACCTGAGTAGTTGCCGGTATGATATCACCCTTAACATTTAAAACTTTAGAAATAGTCGCAATCGCATCCATGAAATTGCCGCTTTCCTCACTCAGCGCGGTTAAAATCAGATTTCCCAGATTGTGGCCGCCGATATCATGATCCTCACCATCAAAGCGGTAGTTCATCAAGTGTGAAAATAAGGTTTCTTCTTCTGCCAGCGCGACCATGACGTTGCGGATATCACCCATTGCCGGAATATGAAACTGGCGCCGCAGCCGGCCGGTGCTGCCGCCGTCATCAGCAACCGTTACAATTGCCGAAATATGCACATCCTCAATTTGCTTTAAGCCTCTTAAAATCACTGATAAGCCAGTACCGCCGCCAATTACGGTTATATTTTTCATCGGTGTTTCCCCGCTTTATCACGATGCGACTTATAGCATGTATATTCCTTTGAGTAATGTTCATAAAGCCAATTGGTGATGGATACTGAACGATGCTGACCGCCGGTGCAGCCAATGCTGACCGTTAAGTGATTTTTGCCTTCTTTTTGATACTGAACAAACGCATAATCAAGAAATGACTGTAAATGCTTCAGACAATCCTGTGTCTCATCAAAGCTCATTACATAATCATAAACCGGGGCATCATCCCCCGTTAGCGTTTTTAATTCATCGATATAATAGGGATTTGGTAAAAAACGCACATCAAACAGCAGATCGCTGTCCATCGGAATCCCATGCTTATAACCAAAGGATACAAAGGAGATGGAAAAGACCGGCTTCTCGCCAAGCTTGAGCTGTTCCTCAATCTTATCCTTTAATTCATGCTGAGACAGCTTCGTTGTGTCAATATGAAGTATCGCACCGCGTTCCTGAAGGCCGTTAAAAAGCTCACGTTCCGCTTCGATCGCATCCTCAAGGGTATTCGCCATTTTAAAAATTAAAAATGGGTGGTGGCGTCTTGTGAATTTATAGCGCTGAAGCAGCTTTTCATTGCTGGCATCTAAGAAAACTACGCGTACATTGACATTGATATTTTCAAAATAAGTCAGAAAGGTTGGATAATCCAGAGCTGATGTTGCCAAAGCGATATTCTGATACCGCGGATCTGGATCATTTTTGATAATTTTACCAAGGGAACTGACAAGCTGTACCGGAAATTGATCAATGCAGTGATAGCCCATATCTTCAAGAATCGACATGGCAGTTGACTTACCGGCACCGGACATACCAGTGACTAGGACAATATTCTGTTCACTCATACTGTTCACCTCTTCTTTTATTTAGTTTACCATATTCTTTATTTTATGCACAGAAAAAGTTAGACAGAAGCTTCCGGCACAGATAATGGTATTTATTTATATGACTGAAAACCAGATGCGTGAGCATCTGGCAGTGTTTAATCTCTTAATAAATGAAAAATATTCTGAGCCGCGATAGCACCATCGCTGGCCGCTGTGATTACCTGACGGATTTGTTTGCGTCTCACATCACCTGCCGCAAAGATGCCGGGCAGTGAAGTTTCCATTCGCTCATCGGTCAATACATAACCCGCCTCATCAAGAATCGGCAGTTCACGGCAGTAATCCGTCATAGGATCCAAACCGATATATGGGAAAATGCCGCTGGTTTCCAATACCTCTTCACTATCGTCTGCCAGCTTTTTAACTTTAATACCGCAGACCTTGGTGCCATCATCAAGGATTTCCACAGGTATATAACCCATCTTGATATGTATTTTTTCATTCTTTTCTGCTTTTTCAATCAGCATCGCGTCAGCTCTGAGCTTTGAGCGCACAAGAACATTGATGCAAGATGCAAACTGGCTCAGATAAAGACTTTCTTCAATAGCTGAATTACCGCCGCCGACAATCGTAACAATCTTGTCTTTATAAAAGGCACCGTCACAGATTGCGCAGAAAGATACGCCATGACCAATATTCTTTTCTTCACCGGGGATATTCAGCTTGCGCTCAACCGTACCGCTGGCCAGCAGCAGTGTTCGGCCATGCAGTGTCGTTCCGTCAGAACAAGTAACCGTTTTTGTTTCACCATCACTGACTTTTACTACATTGCTGCTGATCAATTCAGCTCCGAGATTCATTGCATGATTCATCATATCCATGGCCAAGGTCGTACCTTCTGCCGATTCAAGACCTGGATAATTCTCAATAATTGATGTTCTTACCAGCTTGCCGCCAGGTGCATAATTTTCAATTAATACAACCTCTAAGCCGGCTCTTGCCGCATAGATAGCCGCGCTTAAGCCAGCTGGGCCGCTGCCGATAATTATAGTGTCGTAAAGTCGCTCCATTCGTGATCCTCCTTTAGGATATCTAATAACTGAGGCATTGATGTAATTAGAGCGCATGGCTTAGCCGCCTGTAATTCTTCACGGCGTGTCTTGTCAAAAGAGGCTGCCACGGAGAAGGCTGACATATTCTTACAGGTTTTGATATCACCCACTGAATCACCGACATAAACAACATTGTCAATGGAGCGGTATAATTCAGCACATGCTTTGATTAAACCTTCCGGATCAGGTTTTACCTTATTCAGTTGTTCACAGCCGACAATTACCGGAAAATAATCCTTTAAGCCGCAGTATTCCAGACCGTGAGTCACTGTCTGTACTGTTTTATTGGAAACTACACCAATATCATAATCCTCTTCTTTTAACGTTCTCAATACTTCTTCCACACCATAAAAAGGCTTTACATACTCATCATGATGGGCGAGATTGAATTTGCGGTATTCCGCGATCAATTCGTCACTGTTTACTTCAGGTATATATTTCTCAAAGCTTTCCTTCAGCGTCGGCCCTAAAAAGCCTTTGAGATCTGCAGTTGTTAATACATAATCAGGACGGTAAATCGCAAATACATGACGGAAGCTGTCAGCAATCAAAGCCTCTGTATCTAATAGTGTACCATCAAGATCAAATAACACAACTGGTTTGACCTTCTTAAACGGCCAGATATTCGCGAATAGCTTATCATATACACCAAGCAGACCTAATACGCCTAAAATAATACCGCAGATTGAAATCAGCTGGGCAACCCGAATTGGTCCCATCATCAATGAATCAGTACGCAGACCTTCCACGAAGAAACGTACTACACCATACCAGACAATGTAAGCATAAGCCATGTCACCGCGTTTTTTACGGCCATATTTCTTAAAGCCAAAATAAATCAGAATAAAACCAATCAGATTGCCGACACCCTCAAATAAATAGGTTGGCATCCGATAAGCACCATCAATAAACATGCCCTCTTTGATAAAGGCCGGAAAATGATTAAAGAAAGATTCTGAAACCACACCGCCAAAGGCCTCCTGATTCACAAAATTACCCCAGCGTCCGATGGCTTGCCCAATCAGCAGATTCGGCGCGCAGGCATCCGCAAACCGCCTCGCGTCAACATTTCTTTTCTTCAGGAAGAACCAGCCGAAAATAACGGCTGCGATAACACCGCCATGGAATGCCAGACCGCCCTCCCATACATAGAAGATAGAAATCGGATCGGCAATGTACTGCTTCCATTCAAACAGGCAGTACCAAATACGCGCACCGATATAAGCAATCGGCAGCATCATGATGAAATAATCTTCGCCAAGACTTTCTTTATAACCCATTTTTTTCAAGGTACGCTGACTCAGATAATAAGTAACCAGCGCACCGGTAAGACTAAAGATTGCATACCAAGTGATATGCAGTGAACCAAAAGACAGAAAAATCTTTGAAGTTGGAAAAAACTGCATCAGTAAAGCTCCTCTCTAATTATTTTTAGCGATAAAGTCCAGCACCCGCTGTTCAAACTCCTTCGCTGAATCCATTCCCATTTCTGATAAAGTGAAATTTGTAACCGCGGATTCAATAATAACCGCCATTGAACGGCCTTCCTTAACCGGCAGTATAATTTTTGGTATATCCACACCAAGAATCGTTTCAAATTTCTTATCCTCAATACCCACACGATCATAATCATTATCCGGATGCCATTGCTCCAGCTGTACCACTAAGGATACCTCTACCTTATCCAGTACCGAGCTGGCCCCGAACATTCTTGAAACATTGATAATACCGATACCGCGGATTTCCAGCATCTCACGCAGAATCGTCGGCGCCCGGCCAACAATCTTATTATGAATACGGGAACAATCCACCCGGTCATCAGCAACCAGCAAATGACCGCGCTTAATTAATTCGAGCGCGATTTCACTCTTGCCCATGCCGCTTTCGCCGCTGATCATGACGCCCTTGCCATAGATTGACAATAAACCGCCGTGACGGCTTGCGGCAGGCGCTAATTTCTCATCAAGAAAAGTTACGACATCAATAATTAACCGATAGGTTTCTGACATTGAACGCAAAAGCGGAAAATCCTTTTCTTTCGCGATTTCCTTAAGAATCGGCGGACACATATGGCTCTTCGAAATAATAATCGCCGGTGTCACCTCATTAGTGATGAAATCAAAGCTGATTCGCTGAGAACGTTCATCCATCGTTTCAATATAGGCGATTTCTTTATCACCGAGAATCACGACCCGTTTAGACTGTGAAAAATCAAAGAAGCCAGCCAGCTCAAGGCCCGGACGATTCGTATCCGCAATTACGATCGGTCTTTCTAATGACTGTTCGCTGCCTTCAATGATTTCAAAATCAAAATAATTAACTAGATCCTTTACTTTAAGATTCGCTTCTACATTTTCCATTTATCGTTTACCCTCCAGCACGCGTTTCAGATAGATACCTGTATAGCTGTGCTCACAAGCCGCAACCTGTTCAGGTGTACCGCTAACCATAATCTGACCGCCTTCATCGCCGCCTTCCGGTCCAATATCAATAATCCAGTCAGCGCATTTAATGATATCGAGATTATGCTCAATAACCAACACGGTATCACCATTATCCACAATACGCTGTAAAACCTCAAGCAGCTTCGCGACATCGCTTGTATGCAGACCGGTTGTCGGTTCATCTAAAACAAACAGCGTCTTGCCGGTTGCCTTGCGCTGCAGCTCACTGGCTAATTTAACACGCTGTGCCTCACCGCCGGAAAGCGTGGTTGCGCTTTGTCCTAATTTCACATAGCCAAGCCCCACATCCTTCAGCGTCTGCAGTCGATGACGAATCTTATGTACGTTATGGAAGAAATCAATCGCCTCCTCCACACTCATTTCCAAGACATCATAGATGCTCTTGCCCTTATAGGTGCAAGCCAGTGTCTCTTCATTGTAACGGCGTCCCTCACACTGATCACAAGGCACGTAGACATCCGGTAAGAAATGCATTGAAATACGCAGAATGCCATCACCCTGACACGCTTCACAGCGGCCGCCCTTTACGTTAAAGGAGAAACGTCCCTTATCAAAGCCGCGGATTTTAGCTTCGGCAGTCTGTGCGAATAAATCACGGATATCATCAAAAACACCTGTATAGGTTGCTGGATTTGACCGCGGTGTACGGCCGATTGGGTCCTGTGAAATATCAATGATCTTATCAATATGCTGGAGACCTTTAATTTTCTTACATTTCCCCGGCAGCACCTTCATACGTCCTAAGGAATGCTGAATTCCTTTAGATAATACTTCGTTAACCAATGAGCTCTTACCGCTGCCTGAAACACCGGTTACCACAATCAATTTACCCAACGGAAATTTAACTGTCACGTCTTTTAAATTATTTTCACAGGCGCCGACAACTTCAAGGCATAAACCATTGCCCTTTTTTCGCGTTTCAGGTATCGCGATTTGCTTTCTTCCTGATAGATAGGCACCCGTAATTGAATCTGGATTTTCCATTACCTCGGCCGGGGTACCAGCAGCAACAACCTCACCGCCGTGAATGCCGGCACCTGGCCCGATATCAATCAGATAATCACTGGCACGCATTGTATCTTCATCATGCTCGACAACAATCAATGAATTACCTAAATCACGCATCGCTTTTAACGAAGCAATCAGCCGGTCATTATCACGCTGATGCAGACCGATACTCGGCTCATCGAGCACATACAGCACACCGGATAAATGCGAACCAATCTGGGTAGCCAGACGAATACGCTGGGCTTCACCGCCGGAAAGCGTACCAGCCAGACGATCCAAGGTCAGATAATCGAGACCTACATCACTCAAAAACTGCAGACGCTCACGGATCTCTTTCAAAATCAAGCGGGCAATTTCCTGCTGCTGTTTATTCAGCTGCATCTGCCCCAAGAAAACCAATGACTGTTTCACCGACATCTGCGTCCATTCAAAAATATTCAAGCCGCAGACACGCACTGACAGCGCCTGCTCATTCAGACGCTTACCGCCGCAGACAGGACATGGTGCTTCTGATAAGAAAGTCGCATACCATTCACGGCTCATCTGTGAAGTAGTTTCCATGAAACGGCGCTCAATCAATGTGCAGACACCTTCAATAAATTCAACCTTTCTAAAGCTCGTTCCCGACTTAGATTCCAGCTGATAATCAATCGGTTCCGTAGAACCAAAACAAATGATATCCATTTCCTTCTTTGTCAGCTTCTCAATCGGTTTATCAATATCAATCTTATAATGATCACATAACGCTTTAAATTTCAGCCATTCCAGATTTTCCTTAGCAATAATATTCTTATAATAAACAATACCGCCCTGACGAATCGACTTCTTGCGATCCGGAATCAAAAAATCAAGATTTACTTTTTGGGTGATACCAAGTCCCTTACATGAAGGACATGCCCCCAAAGGCGCGTTAAATGAGAAAAGCCGCGGTTCAAGTGTCGGTACACTAAAACCACAGTATTTACAGCTATAATTCTGGGAAAACAATATTTCTTCATCATTATAAGCTACTAATGCCATACCCTTGCCAAGCTTCAGCGCCGCTTCTAATGAATCCGCGATACGGGCACGGTCGCTGCCCTTCACAATACGGTCTACCACGACATCAATCGTATGCTTCTTATTCTTATCAAAGCCTTCAGTTTCCTCAAGCAGCACCATGTCGCCATTATGACGGATACGCACATAACCCTCTTTCTTTAATTTATCAAGCAGATCCTTGTGTGTTCCCTTCTTATCTTTTAAAATCGGCGCTAAAATCATTAAACGTGTCTTATCCTCAAGCTCCATGACACGATCCACCATCTGTTTGATTGTCTGGCTTTCAATCGGTTCATTATGTGTCGGACAATAAGGCACCCCGATACGAGCATATAAAAGACGCAGATAATCATAGATTTCAGTAACTGTTCCTACGGTTGAACGCGGGTTGTTGCTGGTCGTCTTCTGATCGATGGAAATCGCCGGCGACAAGCCTTCAATAGAATCAACATCCGGCTTTTCACTATTCCCTAAAAACTGACGGGCATAGGCACTTAAGCTTTCCATATAACGCCGCTGGCCTTCCGCGTAAATTGTATCAAAAGCCAAGGATGTTTTACCGCTTCCGGATACCCCCGTCATTATTACAAATTGATTGCGGGGAATTTCAATATCTATATTCTTCAGGTTGTTCTCACGAGCACCCTTAATTACTATTTTATCATTCTCCATAATTTCACCTCGAACGTACCTATTATACCTTAGGTTGGTGTTTTTTGCACATTTTAAACAAGGTTTTTTTCTTATCATACAGTCATGGTGTTTGATTTATAGTATTTTCAAGACATATTTGATTCAATTAAGATGACCTTTTAATATAGAATAAGAAAATCGCTTCATACCAGTTATATAGCGAAGCAATTTTCTTTTCTAACTCTATTTATTTTTGATTCCAAGCGATAATAAAGTTGAATAAGTCTAAAAATTGAATAGAAAAACAAAATACCGCCAATAAAAACTAATAAATAATCAATAGCTGTCACTAAATCGACAAACACCATAAAACCATTCTTGAATAAACCGCAATAATTTAATAACACAAAGATTATATTTAGGATGTACTGCATTGAGAATACATGTGAAAACAGCATGAGCAAACAGCTAATTAATAAATAAATCAAATATTTATCTCGTTTTAAAGTATGTTCTTCCATTTTCATCATGCACTCAATTCTCTCATAATGAGATATTGTCAATACCTTGTTGAAGCTAGATTATCCAAGTATTATTTTCCTTATTTTTATAAGTCCTCTATAACGTTATTATATCGCTGAATATTTATTTTTCAATAAACAGTACCTTTTAATATAGGTTTTGAACATAAATTCATTATGTTAGCTCATTTTTATCATCAACCGAAATGGATAAGAATGGAGGTAATTACATAGTAAAAATGGTATAATATCAGCATCAAACAACAGCCATCTTGCTTAATCTTTACTTTGTCTCTTATTGATAATTTCAAGGAGGATTATTTATGAAATACATGTTTTTAGGCTTCTATTTTGGATTAATGGCACTTTGCTTTGCAATTATGGGGGGAGCAGGTACAGCTTTTCTTTTTTATTCATGTGCTTTGATAGGATTATTTTTATGTATATATCAGGTTTTGAAAAAATAGATGATTAGGTGTAAATCATTTTAATGAGTCCATAATAAAGCCGTCAAATCCACAGGGGAAGTGACGGCCTTTTTGTAGTAGTTTTTACTTTCTGCTATTGATTATTTTTGGTGTTAATTGATTTAGCTATTTTCTTTGCTACATATCTCTGGTTTTTACTATTTAGTTTATCTGGTAACGTCATTAACAACCTACCCTCATTTAGTAATGGTTTCATATACTTGTTTGTAAAATATCTTGAATCCTTATAACCCATATACACCACTATTTCACTTTTACTTCTTGGAACTTCACAAAATTTTAGTATTCTATCTTGTGGGGTATCTTGTGGGGTATCTTGTGGGGTATCTTTATTTATCAAATACTTCCTATTTTTAATCGTTGCATACACCATAAACGCAATTATCTTATATTCTGGATCTGGTAATCCCGCTTCTTCCATTTCGCGATACATACGATCAACACCTTCACCAAACTCACGAACATACTCATATTCATGTAAGAGCTGTGCAATCTTAGGATTTCTCGAAAAATGAATTTCTCTCATATTATTTAATCGCACTACACCTGGCAATGTGCCAGGGCTTTCAACAGTAATATGATCATCAAACATTTTTACTTGAATATCGGTTCCTTTAATACTGTAATCCCGATGTGCAATGGCATTTACGATAATCTCTTTCCATGCAAATTCTGGATATTCAAGCTCTGTGACAAATCGAGCGTCTGATCCAAGGTAAGTATGCTCTTTAATTTGAGTTCTCACATATTCAATGGTCTTTTCTACCAGATTCAGAATTTTGCCCTCAAATGTAATGTCTTTGATGACATTCATCTGTGCACCTACTTTTGCATCTATTCCTTCATAGCGAATAAAACGAACTCGCGATCTTGGAAAGAAACGCTGCGGATTTTTCCCAAACATCAAAATAGCTGCTACACTCATTTCCTGACGCCCAGCGATGTTTATACAGTAATCTTTATTTTGTTTTATATATTCTTCAGGACTTTTTCCATATCCAATTTTCTTGCAATATGCTGCTACAAAATCCATATCAATATCATCTAAGGTACTGCGATAAACCGGTTCATCCTCATAGAAACGTATTCCCTTAGAATACATAAGTTCCATACGTTCTTCAAATGTTAGCTTCTTTGATTTATCCCCGACTCTTAAAAATGCTTCATCTCTATGATTCACATGCATATCTGGGCTCTGTGGAACTCTAATTAGTAAAATATGGTTTGGATTTCCTTTGTTATCTATACAATCCACAACCTCTTTTTCAATAAAAATAGAAGGTATACAGAAGTCATAGCTTGCACGCATAATTTCATTTACATTGGCAGTAAAATTATCAATTCCAGTTATATCACCATTATCTTCAATACCTATCGCCAGTAAACCTCCATCAGCATTTGCAAATGCAATAATTGGTATTGCAATAGCAGCAGCACTGATTCGTGCACTCTTACGATCAAATTGCTGTTTTTCTGTCTGTGTGCATAATTCTTCTATCGTCATGTCAGCAAGATTCATCTGTTACCTCCTCTCTTTTACCAGTAATTACTTTTTCTCTAACCGTCCTTATTCTGCATACCAATCTCTAATCAGTCGTTTTTTCTACATTTTCTTAAAATCAACTAATCATTTGCCTTTAGTTCTGCCCTCACTACAATTACTAATATAAAACATTGTCACTTATCTTCTTAAAAATCAATCTCTTTCCGTTACACTTGTGGTTAATTATTCTATTTCAAGCCGCAATATAATATAAAAATTACTTACTTTTCTGTTTATTTTCAATAATGCAGCACTGCCACAAAATTATACATCAAAATAATTTTCAATTTCTAATAATGCGCCTCTAGGGTTAATACTCTGCTCCAATCGGTTCTTCTTCCCTTGCCTGCTCAGTATTTTCATTTGCCTGCTTGGCCTTTTTCAACGCAATCCGGCGCGCCACCTCATCCCCGCAGAGACGATAAAGCACCGCAAATGTCGGCAGTCCCAAAAGCATTCCCATTAAGCCAAACAAACCGCCGCCTAAGGTAATCGCAAATAAAACCCATAAACCGCTCAAACCAACTGAAGTTCCAACAACCTTAGGATAGATTAAGTTGGATTCAAACTGTTGGAGACAGATGCCAAATACAATGAAGATCACTGCCTTAATCGGTGAAACGAACACAATCAAGACCGCACAGACAAAGGTTCCGATGATTGGGCCGAAAATCGGTATGATATTCGTACAGCCAATCACAACCGCTAAAATCGGCGCATAAGGAATCTTCAAAACCAGACAGCCGATATAACACAGCACCCCAATGATGACCGCTTCCACCAGCTGACCGCTGATAAAGCTTGAAAATGTACTATTAGCCATCGTTGCCGCATGATTCACATAACTATTTACTGGTTCAGGCAAAAATGCATATAAAACATTTTTCAGCTGATTCAGCAATTTTTCCTTACTGACCGTCATATAAACAGCGATAATTAATGCCAGAAATAAATTCATAATGCCATTCGTAACACCCTTGCCAATTGCCAAAAGCCGCGGCAATAAATCAGTGGCAAAGCTCATCAGCCATTTGCTTGCTTCCCCAATCAGATTATTGATCTGTGTCAGCATTTCCTCACTGAATTCAAATTCCGCAGTCAGCTTATTGATAAATTCATTACTTTTCTCAATATAACCCGGAACATTATCGATTAACATCCCGATGCTTTCCTGAAGCTGCGGCGCAATGATTCTGATAATCACAAAGAAAATCAAAAGAATTGTTACCAAAGCCAGTACCGCTGCCAATGCTTTGCGGTATTTCATCTGTTCAGGCAATTTATTCAAATAAAATTTCAAAGGTATATTAAAGACATAAGCTATTCCAACCGCGATGAAAAAGGGTGAAATCAAATCAAAAATCTTGCCAATAAATGCCAATATCGGCTGATAATTAATCAGCGCAAAAATAAGCAGGACTGAATATGTAATAATTAAGAGTACATTCTTTACCGTCAGCTGTTTAACTTTTGTACTTCCCAGCATTCTATTCACCCCTCAGTTCGATAATCATATCACGCAGTTCGGCAGCACGCTCGAAATCCAATGCCTTTGCCGCTTCCTTCATTTCTTTTTCCAGTGATTCAAGCAGTTTAACCTTGTCCTTCTTGCCCAGCTTATTTTTCTTCTTCATGTAAGCAGTCGCCATTTCCTGCGTTTCTTTGCTGTGCATAACTTCATGCACTGGCTTAATAATTGTTTTTGGAATGATATTATGCGCCTTATTGTATTCAATCTGTATTCCGCGGCGTCGATTTGTCTCATTGATGGCTTTACTCATACTGTCAGTCATCTTATCCGCATACATGATGACTCTGCCATCTGCATTACGGGCAGCTCGGCCGATAATCTGAATCAAAGAACGCTCACTTCGCAAGAAGCCTTCCTTATCCGCATCTAAGATGGCAATTAAGGATACTTCAGGAATATCCAGACCTTCACGCAGCAGGTTGATACCAATCAGTACATCAATTTTACCTAGACGCAGATCGCGGATAATTTCACTGCGTTCAATGGTTTTAACTTCATGATGCAGCCATCCTACCTTCAGATCCAGCTGTTTCAGATAATTTGTCAGCTCCTCAGCCATGCGTACAGTGAGAGCTGTAACTAAGACACGCTCATTGCGCTCAATGCGGGTGCGGATCTCATCAACAAGATCATCAATCTGTCCGGCAGTCGGCCGTACTTCCACCTGTGGATCAAGCAGACCCGTAGGACGAATAATCTGTTCGACAATTTCACCATGCGTCTGTTCCAGCTCATAATCGCCGGGTGTCGCTGATACATAAATTGCCTGATTAATCATCGACGTAAATTCTTCAAAGCGCATCGGTCGGTTATCCAAAGCACTTGGCAGACGGAAGCCATAATTAACCAGTGTTTCCTTACGGGCGCGGTCACCGTTGTACATACCGCGGATCTGCGGCAGTGAAACATGACTTTCATCGACAATCAGCAGAAAATCCTTTGGGAAATAATCAAGTAAAGTATATGGTCTTTCACCAGGCCTGCGGCCGTCAATATGCCTTGAATAGTTTTCAATACCCGGACAGACGCCAAATTCACGAAGTGCTTCTATATCATAGGAAGCGCGCTGTTCAAGCCGCTGTTTCTCAAGCAGCTTGCCTTCTCTTTCAAGCTCCGCACTCCGCTCTTTCAGCTCCTCGCCAATCGTATCGCATGCCCGCAGCAATATATCTTTACGGGTCGCATAACCGCTGGCAGGATACATGACATAGACGCTATACGCATTTAAAAGCTTGCCGGTCAGCGGCTCAACCTCACAAATACGTTCAATTTCATCATCAAATAATTCAATTCTCAGCATATAGCTGTCCGTATGGCCCGGTGCTACTTCAATTACATCACCGCGCACACGGAAACAGCCGCGCGTCAAATCAATATCATTGCGCTTGTACTGACGGTCTACCAGTTGTTTCAGCAAGACATTGCGGTCAATAACTTCACCAACCCGCAGTGTAAAAAACATCTCCCGGTATTGTTCCGGATTGCTGGCGCCATAGATACAGGCTACCGACGCAACAATAATCGTATCCCGGCGTTCAAGCACTGAATTGACCGCCGCCATCCGCAGCATATCCAGCTCCTGATTTGTTGTCGCTGTTTTATCAATATAAGTATCAGAGCTTGGCAGATAAGCCTCCGGCTGATAATAATCGAAGTTGGAAACAAAATATTCCACACGGTTCTTTGGAAAGAATTCCTTTAACTCCGCATACAGCTGTCCCGCCAGTGTTTTATTATGCGCAAACACCAGCGTCGGCCGATTCATCGCCTGAATGACATTGGAAACGGTAAATGTTTTACCTGTACCTGTCGCGCCGAGCAATACCTGGCACTTTTTCCCTTCCTTCAGACCATTCACTAACTCTTCAATCGCTTTAGGCTGATCACCCTGAGGCTGGTAGGATGAAACCAGTTCAAATAATTGTTTATCTTCCATTCACGACCTCCATAGCTTTCACAAGCTGTGTATCCAGCTCAGTCTTATTTTCAAACCACGTATAAGTAGTTGCCGAAAATAAACGAACCAGCAATTCCGTATCAATAACCCCCGTTTCTGTTAATTCATTATCCCTTTGAAAGGCCAAGATTGCCTGCCTTGTAGCTTCTGAAAAATAACCGTCTGTACGATCGACAGAATAGCCGTTAAACTGCAGATAATATTGAGCGGACTGCACGTTTTGAGCCACTGAATCAACCTCATAAACCGTATCATCTTCATAATAACTGATACTTAACGCTTTCGGCAGATCTACATCATAATCCGGCGTGATACCCACACCATTGATCTTATTATCCTTCGGTGTCAGCCATTGAGCTACCGTATATTTAATAGCACTGCCGTCGCGGAATGGAATTGACTGCTGAACCGTTCCCTTACCATAAGTCAGCTTACCAATCACATCCACATCTTTTTGTTCCTTTAAAGCAGCCGTCAGCACTTCAGCCGCTGATGCGGTATTTTCATTCACCAGCAACGCGATCGAATCAAAATCATAATTATGAATATTACTCTTTGTTTTATATTCCGTAATCTCTCCCGCGCGGTCTTCCTGTTTTAATATAACCGTATCATCAGGCAGGAAATAAGACGCTGTATCCACAACACTTACCAGATAACCACCGGTATTATCACGCAGATCGATAATCAGCTTGTTAATGCCCTGCGCCGCAAATTCTTCAAGATACAGGCCTACTTCGTGAGCGGTAGTTTCCGCAAAGGAGCTGATTTCTAAGATACCAACATGATCCAGCACATAACCATAGGCAGAATTTTCAATCTCCGCCCGTGTCAAAGTAACATCCATTTCTTCACCGCTGCGATCAAGCACTAAGACAACATCCTTGCTTTCACTCTCGGTAATCATACTTTTTATTTCTGTACTTGTTTTCCCTTCAACACTCTGATTATTGATTTTTAAAATTGCGTCACCAGCCAGCAGACCGGCTGCCTCAGCTGGTGAATTTTTGATGATTCGGGTAATGACAGCCCGATCACTGGTCGGAAAATACTGAATGCCGACACCCTCAAAGCTGCCTTCCAGATTGCTGATAAAACGATTCATTAATTCCGCATCCATATACATCGTATGCGGATCACCGCCGCTGTCGACAAGTCCATTAATAGCACCGTCAAGCAATGTATTTTCTAAATCATCCATATCCTTGCCAAAATACCATAGTTCCTTCATTACTTCATAAACCGTATTCATTTTATTTGAACTGGCTGACATACCGGAATTTCCCGGCTGAACAAATGAAGATAATGCGAAACCGGCGGTAAAGAATAGCGCACAGGCCAAAATTGTACCCATGATCTGACGCTGTTTCTTTCTTCTTGCCGCAATTTCATCCGGCCAGCGATGCCGAACCAGTTTTACCCGAACCACTTTATTTTCATCAGAGAAATTTTCTGTATTTTTTTCTTCCATAGAGACACCTTCTTTTATCATGTTGATATTTTACCACAAACTCAATAAAACTAAAACGAGAGAGCATTTGCTCTCAGACTATTTTTTTCAAACGATTATAAATTGCAAACATCATCGCATCGATCGGCAGAATAAAGTCACCCACCAATTCCTCCACATGACCGCCAAATCCTTTTTTAAATAGATAAACGCCATAATCGTCAGCCTCTTTATTAAAATCACCGCTTGTACCATAGAAATTATAACGCTTAAAGCCATGGTTCAAGGCATATTGAATCATCGTCCACTGGATCGCATACGGTCCGTTAAAACGCATATATTCATCATAAGCCCCACTGGACAGATAAATCATTTCATTACCGTTCAGCGTGATAAAAAAGGCAGTTGCCAAAGGTAATTCATTACCTTCTTTAGCTTTCAGCTCCTGGGCTTCCTTTAATCGGCGCTGCGCAATCTCAATCGCCTCATCGACAACCTTTAAACGTTTATTAAACTTTTTAGAATTCGGCTGTTTAGCCAGCATCTCTTCAACTTCTGCTTTCTCTTTCAGCTGATTATCAAGATCTGCCTGCATGTTTGCTTCATATTTATCCAAATCTAAAACTGCATACGGTACTTTGACGTTTTCTTCACCGTAACAGCGCATCTGCCGCTGATAAAATTCCAGTTCACGGTCTTTAAACCCCCGGCGTTCACTGGTATGATCCATCATTTTCTTAAAAATCGGCAATTCATCATAAGAAAGAAAACGCACATCAATTCCCATCTTAACCGTCTTATTGATTGACCAACGTGTTTGCTGATCCATTTCTTTCAAGATTGTATCCGCATCCTTACCTTCTAAATCAAGGACAAACATCCATCTTACCTGTTGATCATCCCTAAAGCCTTTTGTTTCTCCGCAGTAATGACAGCCCATATCGATTAGATTTTGAACAATGTCATGATTATCAAAACCGCCTTCAACAAGATCCCCATTGATATCACGCTCCTGCAAGCAGACATAAGGATCAATCCTTAAATAAAGGCCCTTATGCGCATGACAGTAATCTTTTATATTTCCCAAGAAATATTTTAATAATTCTTTATTCTTATAATCAAGAAGGAAACCGCGCTGAGCATAAAAGTAACGGAATTTCTTCATCACCGGCATTGACACCAATAGAGTTGCCGCAATAATTTCATCCTTCTCTTTCACGCCTAAATAGGCACCTTCCCAGCCGCCTTCTGCTTTTATATCATAAGCTTCCTTACTTTGCATGAAGCTGCCATATTGATGGTGCTTTGCGAAAGCCGTATATTCCTGTTCATTTAATTCACAAAATTGCATGTCTATTCCTCATTTCGTCTAAGCTATTATACCACAAAGAAGCTGTTTTCACTCATGAATCAAGGCCAGAACAAGGAAATATAAGAAAAGCGTAAGAATCCTTTATAAATAAATCTATATATTAAAATAACAGTATGCGTCGATGGAACACGTAACTTTAATGTAATATCTAAAATTATTTCTTTCTCATAATAAAAGCAGGTATTTCACATTTATTGTGCAGTGAACCCAATTATTTGGACACAAAAATTATGGAGTTCACTTCAATGTTACTACCTGCTTTTATTTATCTTACCTCATATAAAACATATTTGCAGAGGTTTAACCTTACTTATAACCTCGAATTCATTTATTCTGCCGCTGGAGTGTATGTAAATGTATAAGGTATATATGATTTTACTAAATCTCCATATACATTCTTTTTCCCAACTACTAGATTTCCCGTATAGACGATTGTTGTTGAATTAGATGTTAATTTTGATTTATCATCTATAGTTCCTAACATAGTCCATCCATTATCCGTCGGTTTAAAATTATAATCAAAATTTTCCATATAGCTTTCTATTTCACCTGTTTTATAATTATATGTAACAGAACCTTCTATAATAAAAGTAAGATCATCTTTTTCATTTACTGTATAAGTGCTTTCAAGATGAAAACGTTTTGTAACGTAATCACCTGCACGAGCAACAACTTTTTCCGTAACATTTAGATTATAACCACTATCATTATTATTCGCTTGCAAATCCATCGTTAATACAGTGAAACCAAGTAAAAATGATAATGTAATTTTAATTAACTTTTTCATTTAATTTCTCCTTTTCATTTAATTTGACTTAGTTTATAGAAAATGATACTTTCAAGTATATTTAACAAATTACTATATTATGACATTGGAACAGCTGTATCCTGAAATTCATGTATTAAATTGAAAAAATCTCTATCTGTTTTAGGATCAATATCATAAGCCATTGTTACGTAAAATACTTTACCATGACCTGTAATGCCTGCCCAATGTTCTTTACTGATTATTTTGTAGTTTGAATTATCACTTATCCAACGGAAATTATCTGCTGCTAAACTAAGCGGAATTATATCATATGTATCTGGATCATATGAATATTGTGCATCACATGATAATGATACATGGAAAACAGGACCATCACCAGGTACATTGGTTAATTTTTCAAAAAAACTAACATTTTTTGTAGCTTTTGCTCTTAGCAATGGATTAGCACCGTATGTTACCTCTATCTTATTAATATTATCTAAAGCATATTTAATAAGATTAGAATCACATTTCTCATACATTTCAAATACTACTAATGTAATATCATTTCCATCATAATCATATATTATGCTATTCTCTGCGTTATCATAAGCATTCTCTATTTTTTCTAAGAGATTCTCTTCATATTCAATTATTTCATTTGCAGATGCATCTTCATTCTTTAGACTAATTCCATTAGCATTAATCACATTGCCATTAGTATTTAATCCTAGAAATAATCCTATTATGAATAACCAGTATAATATCTTTTTTTTCATATATTTTCTCCTTTTTTATTTCATATTAAATTGTATTTTAAGAATATATTAAATTTTGCATTGGTCTCCACCCTCACAGCACTATGTAAGCCCTTTCATATTTATATTATATCACACTATTAACTATATGTGTGAGTTTTTTCGCAAACTAGATTTATTCAAAATAACCACTAAAATAATAAACAAAGTATAATATCTAAATTTTTTTGCATATTGATTCATTTAATTGATAAGATTTTAAAAGAATTTCTCTTTAATCATGAATAGAAAAAGGATAAGAATTTGATACTATCTTTTCAAATTTTTATCCTTTTTAAGTTCTAACAACATAAAAAATAACTCAATTTTTAAATTTAATATTTATATTTATAAGCCTAACATATCTTCAGGACGTTCACGGCAAGGCACTGCCCAGCCGCGGGCAGAACAAGCTGAGCTTGTATTCCAGCCGCTGCCGCCTGAGAAGTCAGCTGTTGATTGGAACCAGTTATATACATCAGCTACACTTTGTGATCCCATATTAACAATTTCAAAATGTAAATGTGCACCTGTTGAATTACCAGAATGCCCAACATAACCAATGACTTCACCTTCATTCACCATCTCACCGATCCGACCCGCTAGTGGCCAAGGCGATTGAGATAAGTGGAAGAATGAGAACATATAGGTTGTACCATTTACTTCACCTATTAATGAAATCGTATTACCGCCGCCATAAGGCCAGCCAATCCAGTTACCTAAATAACCACCGTTAGAAGGCGCTGGATTATTAGCATAGGCCACAATACAATTCGCTGGTGCTCTAATAGGGGTACCGATTGATGCCGCAAAGTCTAGGCCAAGATGAGCTGTATTGGTACCATAATAAGCCCAAGTACCCGCTGAAATCGTATAATTACCTCTGTCTACCGGACTTGTGAACATACTGCTGCCTTCATAATTACCTGCCACAGTATCCTTCAATTGTGGAATCATATTTTTAATTTCTTCGCTAGCTTGTGAATTGGTACGCTTTTCTTCTTCCAAAATCACCTGTTGGGCTAACAATTCGTCTCTAATTCGTTGGATTTCTTCTTTAGCTGCCTGTAAGCTTTCCTTCTGTTCTTCCAATAATGCCTGCTGGTCAATAGCTTCCTGCTTCAGGCGATCTAATTCACTCTTATCAAAGTTCAGCTGTTCAATCTGTTTATTCAATTCTTCAATATTTCCCTGTTCATAGGCGGTAATATCCTGTAATACAGAGATACGCCGAATCATATCAATCAGATCACTGGCACCCATGATAATATCAATATAGGCGTTGACACCAACATAAGACTGCATGCTGACCATGCCTTCCTTAATTTGACGGTCGCGTTCCTCAATATCCGCTTCCTTTTCCGCAATCTGTTCTTCTAGTACCACAATGCTGTTTTCAATTTCAGCGATGCTCGCTTCCAAAGCAGCAATTTGTTCTGTTAAGCTTTCAATTTGAGCCTCATATTCCTTAACCTGAAAGTCAGCCGCACTGATATCACCCTCAAGAGCAGCGATTTTTTCACCGATTTCACCGGCAATCGCCTGATAATTAGCGGCCTGTTCACGATACCACGCCTTAAATGCCTTACATGTATCGGCATCCTCCTGAGTCGGTAAAGGTCTTGAACAAAAATCAATATAATAACTCTCCTGACCGCTGAAATCATCCGCCTTCAGCGTTGATGGCACTAAGGTCATCACAAACATTGAGGCGCTCAGCATGAGTATTTTCATGTTTTTTTTCATCGTTTCCACCTCAAATATTTATTCACGGAGAAGAAGCTGCCGATCAAACCAACAGCCATACCGCAGCCAATAAGCGCTAAGCACACATAACCGCCAAACGGCATCAGCGGCTGCAGCGGGAACATTTCCGTGAAGAAAACACCGCCTAATGATTTATAGAGCATGTTATAAGCGACAAAGGTAAAGATAACTGGAATAACCGCACCCATAAAGCCGATTACCATACCCTCAATCATAAATGGCGTCTTAATAAACCAGTTTGCTGCCCCGACATTACGCATAATAGCAATTTCTTCATTGCGGGCATAAATCGTCATTTTAATCGTATTGGAAATCAAGAAAATAGCCAAAAGACTCAGCGCTAAAATAAAGATAGCGCCGCCGTTACGGATAGAATCAAAGGCCGTAATCATCTGATTAGCACTTGCACCGCCATATTCAGCACTTTCAATGCCGTCCAGCTTTAATATTTCTAAACGCACGTTTTCAATCTGTTCCGGATCAGTTACCTCGATAATAAACGCATTACGCAGCGGATTATTCTCACCGGTATAGCGTTCATAATAACTGGCACTGCCGCCGGTACTCTTGATATATTCCATAAATAAATCGAATTCTTCATTCTTATCTGAAAATTCAACGGACTTCACATAAGCGATCGTATTCAGCTGACTCTCAAGACTTTGAATGTCTGCTTCTTCGCTGACCGTCGGTGCTACCTTCACATGTATCTTTACACTGTTTTCAAGATTATGTGTGAAACTGCCGATATTGCCGGCAACCAGCAAAAAACAAGCCATTAAAACAAGCGTCACAGTGACCGCACTGGCTGCCGAAATCGACATTGCCAAATGTCTGAAAATACTTTTAAACGCCGCTTTGATATGGTAAGGGATACTCTTAAAAAACTGAATCATCGGATATAACCTCCCTTAGCACTGTCGGCACTGACATTTCCCTGTTCCAGCGAAATCGTGCGTTTTTTATATTTATTAACCAAGGTTATATCATGAGTCACCATCAGAATCGTCGTACCTTCTTCAACGTTGATTTTTTCCAACAGCTCAAGAATTTCGTTAGACTTCTCCGGGTCTAGGTTACCGGTTGGTTCATCAGCAATCAATACTTTTGGTTTATTGGCAATCGCGCGGGCGATGGTCGCACGCTGCTGCTGACCGCCGGATAATTGGTTAGGAAATGATTTAGCCTTATCACTTAAATCGACCAGTTCCAAAACCTCGCGCACCCGGCGGCGGATTGAGACCTTATCTTTACCGATAGCTTCAAGCGCAAAAGCGACGTTCTCAAAAATCGTCATATGCGGAAGCAGACGAAAATCCTGGAATACTACACCGATATTACGGCGGTAATACGGAACCCGGCGATGTTTCAGCTTGCCGACATCGATGCCTTCAACGCTGACTGTGCCTGCCGTCGGTATTTCTTCACCATCCAGCAATTTTATTAAAGTTGATTTCCCTGATCCGGTTGGACCAATTATGTAAACGAATTCACCATCGTTAATTTGTAAGTTGATATTGTCTAGAGCATTGACTCCATTTTTGTAACATTTTGATACGTTTTCTAAATAAATCAAGATCTCACATCCTTCACGTATCATTATAACACAAAGAGAGTTCCATTTTAAATTAAAATAGAACTCTCTGAATACCAATATTTGTTACTTTTTAATGAGGCCGTTGCGATTCTCCTCCAGATTCATCGTAAAGCCGTTGCCTTTGACTTCTTTCGCATCTTCAACAATCATAAACGCATTAGGATCAGCACTGATTACCAGCTTATTCAGCATCGGATACTGTTTATTCATAATCACAACCAAAATTACATCTTTTTCTTCACCTGAATATCCGCCCACACCTTTTAAAATAGTCGCGCCGCGGTCTAATTCAGTATGGATCATGTCAAGAATTTCTTTTGTATGCTCAGAGATTATGAAAATTGACTTCGTTGACTGACCGCCAAAACTCAATGCCTTATCAACCATATAGGATGATGACCAGACGGATAAGATACCAATCAGCGCCGCCTCGACAGAATGTGTCGCGATTCCCAGCAATACAGTCAAGCCATCGGTAATCATCACTAATGTGCCTAAAGGAATATTTGTATATTTATGTACGATGAGCGGCGGGATATCCATGCCCCCGGTAGACGCTCCGGTTCTGAATACTAAACCAACCCCTAAGCCCAGCACGACGCCGCCGTATAAACTGGCAAGAATCGGATTAGCTGTCAGCTGCCGATCTGCCAGAAATATAGTAATAATGTTTAGAAAAAAGGGATAGGCGATTGTTGAGAGGGCGGTTTTGACAGCAAAGCTCTTACCAAGAACTACAGAACCAAATAGGAAGAAGCCAAAGGTCAGCACCGTGATCAACAATTCCGGATCGATATGAAAGACCGGGTATAGGGCTACCGATATACCGGCTAAGCCACCGGAAAGAATATTATTAGGTAAAATGAAACCGGCAACCGCGAAAGCTACCAAAAAATTCCCAGCTAATACAAGAAAATAATCAAACAGATGACTTTTATCTAATTTCATAGCAATCCTCCTTTAAAAAAAGTAGACAAGCGTCTACTTAATCTGTGATTTCAAATAAGCGAAGATGAACCCGTCCAAATCACCATCCATGACAGCTTGGACATTGCCCGTTTCATATCCGGTACGCAGATCCTTTACCATGCGGTATGGTTGAAATACATAGGAACGTATCTGAGAACCCCATTCGATTCGCTTCTGTTCACCCTTAATATCCGCAAGCTTGGCTTCCTGTTCCTCAATCATCTGCTGATAAATGCGTGATTTCAGAATATTCATCGCCTGTTCACGGTTTTCATGCTGCGAACGGCCGGCCTGACAGCTTGCCGTTAAACCTGTCGGCTTATGGGTAATACGGACTGCCGAATCTGTTTTATTGATATGCTGACCGCCGGCGCCGGAAGCCCGGTGCGTATCAACGATCAAATCATTGGGATTCAATTCAATTTCAATTTCGTTATTGAACTGCGGCATAATATCTACGGAAGCAAATGAAGTATGACGTCTTCCCGAAGAATCAAAAGGTGAAATGCGGACTAAGCGATGCACACCTTTTTCAGCTTTCAGATAGCCATAAGCCAAATCACCCTCAATCAGTAAGGATACTGATTTCAGGCCAGCCTCTTCACCATCCAGATAATCAAGCACAGTGCATTTATAGCCTTTGCTTTGCGCCCAGCGTGAATACATCCGATAAAGCATTTCTGCCCAGTCCTGACTTTCTGTTCCGCCGGCACCAGGATGCAGTTCAAGGATAGCACTTGAGTGATCATATTCATGAGACAGCAGAACCTTCATCTCAAACTTCTCAAAAGCGTCCTCCGCTTCATGATATTCTTCCTCAAAAAGTTCAAATAATTCAGCATCCATCTCACTTTTTAAAATAGCTGCCGTTTCTTCCATGGAAGCAAATGCTGCATCCAGCTTTTCATATGCCGATACAACATCCTTCAGCGCATTCAGTTTATTGATAATACTCTGGGCATGTCTTGCATCATTCCAGAAATTCTCACTTTCACTTTCCGCGGTTAATTCATTAATTGCCTGTTTTTTAGCAGGTAAGTCAAAGTGAATCACCTAACTGCTGCAGCTTGCTGCAATAGTTATCGACTCCCTGTTTAATTTCAAATAATTCCATTATCTTGGCGCTCTTTCCCGAACCTGAATGTTCATTTTATTAGCGTAGAAGACAACCTCTCTGGCAATCTGTTCCATCATTTCTTCAAACATCGCATATCCCTCTTCAACATAAGCCTGAAGCGGCTGTGTCTGAGCATAAGAACGCAGATGAATACCATTTCTTAATTTATCCATTGTATCGATATGATCAATCCAGTTGCGGTCCATCGTTTTTAATACAATATTCTTTTCAAATGGCAGATAGCCTTCCATTACTGGTTCAATCTTGTCATTATAAGCTTTCCATGCTTTATCAGCCGCTAATGTAGCCGCCTCATCAATACTCTTGCCGTCTAATTCTGAAGCACTGATTAAGCCTTCCGGACAACCTAATACATCAAGACCCTTAACCGCTTCTTCACCATTAACCTTATCATGCTTAGGATCAGCATTATTTCTGATTGTGGCAGTGATTACACGGTCAAACATATCACGGACAATCGCATGAACATCTTCATTTTCCAATACATAATTACGCTGTTCATACATAATTTCACGCTGCTGACGCAATACATCATCATATTCCAGCAAGCTCTTACGGATATCAAAGTTCTGTCCTTCAACACGCTTTTGAGCTGAAGTAATCGCCTTAGTAACCATTGGTGATTCAATCTGCTCATCACCTAATTTATCAAATAATCCTTCCAGCTTTTCACCGCCGAAACGAACCATCAATTCATCTCTTAAAGAAACATAGAAACGAGAATAACCAGGATCTCCCTGACGGCCTGAACGACCGCGCAGCTGATTGTCGATACGGCGTGATTCATGACGTTCTGAACCTAATACAGCTAAACCGCCTAACGCGCGCACTTCATCATTAATTTTAATATCGGTACCACGGCCTGCCATATTGGTAGCAATCGTAACTGCACCCTTACGGCCTGCCAGCGCAATAATTTCCGCTTCACGGGCATGGTTCTTCGCATTTAACACTTCATGCTTAATACCGATTTCTCTTAACATTTCAGACAGCTGTTCACTGACTTCGACAGAAATAGTACCAACCAGTACCGGCTGACCTTTTTCATGACATGCGATAACTTCTTTTACTAAAGCGTTAAACTTTAATTTCTGATTTGCAAAGATTGCATCCGGATAATCAATGCGCTGAACCGGACGGTTTGTAGGAATTGAAATAACCCGCATGTTATATGTATCTAAGAATTCTTCTTCCTCAGTCTTAGCAGTACCTGTCATACCTGCCAGTTTATCATATAAACGGAAGAAGTTCTGATAAGTAATCGTAGCCAATGTAGAAGTTTCTTCCTTAATTGTTACGCCTTCCTTAGCTTCAATTGCCTGATGCAGACCATCTGAATAAGCACGGCCTTTCATGATACGGCCAGTGAATTGGTCAACGATCACGATTTCGTTGTCTTGAACTACATACTCAACATCCTTGCCCATGATATAGTTAGCTTTTAATGCCTGCTGGATGTGATGTACCAGCTGGGTGTGCTGAATATCATAAAGATTCTTGATGCTGAACATTTTTTCTGCACGGTCAACACCTGAATCAGTCAGCTGAATCGCCTTTGACTGAGCATCAATCGTATAATCATCAGGTCCTAATGCTTTCGCAAAAATATCTGCTTGTTTATATAAATTGGCTGTTTGACGTTTACCGCCGGAAATGATTAACGGTGTTCTTGATTCATCGACTAAGATTGAATCGACTTCATCGACCATCGCAAAGTGCAGACCGCGAAGTACACGATCCTGTACTCTGGTAACCATGTTGTCACGCAGATAATCAAAACCTAATTCGGCATTGGTTGTATAAGTAATGTCACAGGCATAAGCCGCACGTTTTTGATCCGGTGTTAATTCACGGGCATTGACGCCGACACTCAAACCTAAGAATTCAAAAATTTGTCCCATCCAGCGGGCATCACGGGATGCCAGGTATTCATTGACAGTTACGACATGAACACCTTCACCTGACAGAGCATTCAGATATGTACACATGATTGAAGTTAATGTTTTACCTTCACCTGTCTTCATTTCCGCAATATCGCCATTATGCATAACGATTGAACCAATGATCTGAACCATGTACGGGAATTCACCAATAACACGTTTCGCAGCTTCACGGATAACCGCAAATGCTTCCGGAAGCAAATCATCCAAAGTTTCACCCTTTTTCAGACGGGCTCTGAACTCCACAGTCTTATCCTGTAATTCACCGTCATTCAAGGCTGCCATTTTATCTTTTAACGCATCAACTTCCTGCGCTTTTGCTTCATATTTTTTTAATAACCTTGCTTCTTCACTAAATAATCGTTCAAAAAAATTCGCCATTCTCTCTTACCTCCATAGAATACTCATAAGGATACCATAGTTTATTATACTTGAAATATTCAGAAAAGCCAATAAAAAGCGGAGTTTTTTTCATTCTCCGCTGCTTCAAACCCGCTTAAAGTACACAAATAATTTTAAATTCTGATAAAAATTGACAAAATTGAAAAAATGATATCGCTTACCCCTGTTTAATGCTGCGGATAAAGCTTGATAGGTTGAGCGGCTGCACCGTATTCACGAATCAGGATCGGCAGATAAAGCTTCCCTTGCTCATCAAGCGCAAAGCTGCTGAATACAAGATGATTCTGATAAGGATCATAAGTATCCGCGATAATTGGCTTGACATAACAGCTCGCTGTATTGAGATTATCCGCATAAGCCAAGGCACACGCTTCAATGTTCTGATCGGCAAGCTGCTTTTCAAGCTGTGAAGCAAGCTGACCCTTAAAATATCGTTCATTTAATAAGCCGTCATCAAGGATGCTGCCATCTGACTTATCTATTAGGATATGCTTTTCAGAAACTTGATTTTCATATCCGTAACGAAGTCTGATTTCAATGAACGATTCCCCATCAACGAGCGCAGATTGTATGATTTGATAATTCAAACTGCCCATTACCGCGTTATAGACTCTCGCAGTTTCAGAGATCGAACGATAAGTATAGATGCTGTTGTCGCCATTTTCATTCAATATGAAGTCACTGGCTTGGATCGGCAGTTCATCATGAGCCGGCGGTTGCCTGATGATCTCAACCGACTTCAGCCGCTGCTGATCGTCTAATTCCACATCATAAATCGCTAATTTATCAAGATGATTGACGACTGTATCAAACAATGACTCATAGTTAAATAGCAATTGAACAGGTACACCCTCAATGATTGGCTGAAAGCTCTGAATATAGTTGGCATGACTGAACATGAAATTCTGCACCTTTACCTTTGCCAACCGAACATGATTTCCATCGATTTGAATGGGTACAAAGAGGGTATCTAAAACTGAAGCCGGCATCGTATCCTTTGCGATTTGTTTCAGATACTGATTGCTGCCCTGATCATAGTAATAGTGTGCATAGCCGCTCACTCCCAGCATGGAAGTGGTCAGCGGCGGCAGTGTAAAACCACTGATCAATTCATTGCCTTTATTCAAAACCAAATCACTGCCGATGCTTTCTGCCGAATAAAGCAGACTGTCGCCATACGGCATGATATTCGGCGTATAGTTATCTGCAAATTCCAATTGATTCAGCAAGCCTGTCAGCAGCCGCCTTTGATCTTTTATCTGCGTATATTCGGCAAAGCTTTCATCAATAAAAAACAAAAGGAAATAGACAGGATCACCCCGCAGAACATTTTCTTCAAAATATGGCTGGCCGCCCGGAGCTGTTCGGGTAACATATCGATCACTGTAACTAACCACGAAGTAATCATCTTTCAGCTCATAGCCCAGCGTCTCATCTTTGGCAAGCAGCTCTCCCGCCAATGCCCGCAGCTGCTTCAGCAGACTTGGTTCCTTGCTTACCGGCAGCGACCTTTCCTGGCTTAAATCATTCAAATAATAGCCGATTCCGTCAGGCTTAGTTCGTGAATCCTCTGTGATTGTATACTGCATCCCCTCATCATCCTGCATGACAAGCTTCGCAATAATATTCCCACTTTGCTTGGCATCACTCATCACTGGCAGCGCATCCAGATAAGCTTCTAATTTCTTGATTTCAGAATCATTGTATTTAACTCTGACTTTTTCAGTGCATTCATCATCAGCACAATATTCAGCTGCCGCATAAACGATATTTGCTTTATTCTCATCAGTTTTCAAACCCGTTGAACAGCCGCAAAGCAAAACTGCCAGTATCCAGCATAATTGTTTTTTCATCGCACTTCCCCCCATTCAAACAGGATAATGCCAAAATAATTAAAGTCATAGGCCAGCAGTCCCTGACTGTTGATAAAGAGCTTGGAAGTCTTAAATTCCCCAATTTTATCACTCACATCATCTAAATCAACGATATAAGAACTATACTCTGGCATTGCCTTGATTGCGGAAACAATACGATCAGGATCAACCTTTAGTTTTTGAATCAGCTCAGTAGTTGTTAATGTTTTCCCATCGGCAACATCAAATACTACCGCATTATTATCCACTCCCTCAATCCAAACACTCAGCAAGCCATCATGGACATTGACTTTATAAACATTGCCCTGATCTTTTTGATTCACAACCCATTCATTGAAATAAGCAGCATCCCGGCTGGCAAGATTAATCTTCAGCAAGCCCTGTTCATCGAAATAATAATCAGGCTTTTCAGGATCAACTTGTACAGCTGCCGGTTCGCTTCGATTTAAACAGCGGCCTGAAATCAGCCGATAATGATCTCCCTCCTGCATGATTACATATTCCCATGCCTCAAAATGATCCTGATATTTATTGATTAAATCACTGGCCGAATCTTCAAATGAATATTTAATAATAAAACCATTCTTACCCTGAAGCTGCGGAAGCGGCATATCCTCACCGCGCCAGTATCCGCTTGCTGCTTTATAAAATGTAAAAATACTTAGATTATCAGATTGCTGTTCATCCATAATAAATAGATTCTGGGTTACTGGTAACCAATACTCATAAGGAAGATGATAAAAGAACAGCTTATCAGCAGCAGAATGCGCATAGCCCTGCATACTTTGATAAAGCAATGATCCATCATCAAGATCAGGCAATGTATAATCATCGCCGAATATTTCCTTCCCCGCCTGTTCAACACTGCTGTACGGCACCGCCTTATAGACATCCGGATGCACATTAAATGATCCCGGTTTACCCGCTGGGAAATAAAGCAGATCATTATTTTCACGATTGCGGCATACATTTTCAGGTTCTTCAAAACAGTCATACTTCTCTGCCTGTTGAATTAGGCCGGCGGTCAATGTTTTTGTATCCGTAATATCGGCAACTGATTCAAAATCTTCATCAATATAATTGGCGATCCTTAAAAGCTGGTGCTTTGGATTCTTTATTTCAGCCCATGAATCAATAATGATGGAATCTTCACTTTTAGGTGAAGCTGCATAATAATTAGGAATAACCGGCATTACATCTGTCCAGCTTAAAACTTGCGTGAAATAAGCATCAACAGGCATACCCTTCACAGCTTTTTCTTCACCTTTAAGATCCGCTGCTAAAGCTTCAAGCTGCGCAAATTGATCCGTATATACACATTGTCCTGTACATAAACCAATTTGATTAAACCTAAAATACAAAGGTTCCTTACCTTTAAGCGTAATTTCAAAATCATACCAGGTACCTGGGCCTAAACTCGTTATATCTTCACCAATTTTAATTGTTTTAAAATAATCAGCAATCTTATCCAGCTCTGCTTGATCACTTACCGTAATTTCGACAGCTTCATCCTGATTGCCCTTAACTAAAACAACCTTTTCAATTTCGCCCTCATTCACAGCCGTTAAACGCAGCGGATAAAAAACCTTAACAGATAAATTATGGAGTTCTCCCTGATGCAGATAAATTGAGCTTACACTCATTTCATTGGATTGGGTAATCTCATTTTCTCTGACGCTGCCGCATCCCCAAAGCAGCAAGGCTAAACCAATAATCCCTAACCTTTTCATAATCTCACCTCTCTTTTCATGAATTCATTATCAATATTTATGGAATAATCTTTAAAATTTCTTGATAACTGCCTTTTGATTTAATCGTTACCGGTACAACTAACTGATGTTTATCATTAATCATTAATTTAGAATAAGGAACTGCGAAGTTGAATGGTGCGGCTGCTTCATCAATAGCTGGTTCCACATAGCAGCGTTCAACATCTAGTCCTTCCATATAACTCAACGGACAAGCCTGCAGTCCTTGCTTCTTTAACTGATCAAGTACCTTTTCAGTTAATTGCCCCTCATAATATTGCTGATTAATCATACCGTCACTGATCAATCGGCCGCTCGCCTTATCAAAAAAGATTTTATAATGATCAGGCAGCTGATAGGCATCGTTAAAGATTTCCACTTCAATCAAATCGTCTGTTTCATAAAGGTATGAGCGCACATTACGATAATTTGAGAAATTTTGTTGAATGAAATCATTATAAATCATCGCATCAGCAGATTGAGCATTTAATGTATAAAGATTACAATCGCCAGTTTCAGCATTCATAAATGAATCCATTGTGATAGGCGTATTATTTATAGGCTCAGCTAATTGTATTACTTCTACACTAGTCAATCTGCCCTCACTATCCGTAGCAGCATCAAATAAATCAACCTGATCTAAATGCATCACTAGCTGTTCATATAAGCTTTCAAAATTATATACTCTTTCACTATATGTGTGATTAAGAATTATTTCAAAGCAGGTTCCATATTGAGTTTCTTTGCGATACACTTTAAATCTGGCAACTCTAACCTTATCGCCCTCTTCATAAATAGGCATCAGCAGCCAATCAACGCCGGCTCTTGAATAATTGCGGTTATCAATTAAAAATTGATGGTTATCCGCATCATAATAAAAATGAGTATTGTCAATGGCATTAACCTGAAATGAATTTAACTCAGGCAATTGATAATTTTTAATCAAGCTATTACCCATGGCTTCAACACTGGTTTGATCCATGACCGCATTAATTATAAGCAGCCTGTCATTTAAAACATAGGACATTTCAGATTGCGGCGGTATCTGTTTCAAAAGACCAGATAAAAGCAGACTCTGATCTTTTATCTGATTTACATCTGTGAAGCTTTCATTAATATAAAATAACAACTCAAGACCTTTTTTACCTAAAGCATATCTCCAATCCAGAGAATTGTTTTGATAACTGCTCACAAAGAATGATCCAAGCGGTAATTGCTCATAACCCATTATCACATTATCCGATATACCCTCTAATCCCTGCAGAAATGTACTTAAACGTTGATCTTCGGTTAATTGAAACGATATCCGCTGACCCTGATAGTTTAATGTGTAGCTGTCTCCGCCTGGATTATGTTCCACTGTTTCCCGATAAACATGCTGATAACCATGATCATCAATCATCACTAATTTAGCCGCTTCATCTTGGCCATAAGTGCTTGTCGTTATGTCAGGCAGTTCATCAAGAAACGTCTGAATTGCATTGATGGCATCTTCATCATACCGCATCCATGTTTTTTTTAAACATGCTTCATCATCACAATATCGAGCAGCTGCATAAACCATTTTCGCTGGTTTTTCTTCAACCGGCGCTTGTGCCGTACAGCCGGAAAGCATCAAACAAGCCAATGCTAGAACGATTTTTTTCATCTTACTTCCTCCCATTCAAAGAGGATGATATCATTACCATCATCGTATGCCATTTTACCTTTACTGTTAATGAAGAACTTTGTTGTATTGAAGTTCAAAGTTTCATAATCTTCTAACTGCAATACTCGATAGCTATAATTAGGAATTGACTGATAAGCCTTTTCAAGCTTATCGAGTTTTAAGCCTAATTGTTTTTCTACCTCAAGAGTCGTTAATGTATTACCTGCCGCAAGATCAAAAACTACGGCAAATTTTCTATTAAAAGTATCACTGCTTATCCAAATACTCAATAAGTTATCATGAATATTCGGTTTAAATTGATAATCAAATGTCAGCTGATTTGCACACCATTCATTAAAGATTGAAGCATCTGTACTTGCCAGATTAACCGTTAAAGCACCTGTATCATCAATATAATAAGTTTCCTTATCGGGTTGGACCTGCCATGGCTGATAGACTTTCTTGTTGATGCGATGACCTGATAATAATCGTACATCATCGCCCTCCTGCTTCAGTACATATTGCCATTGCTCAAAATCATCAGCATGGGCTTGAATCAGATCAACTGCAGATGCTTCGTTTTCGAGTTTGTAGGTAATACCATTGAATCCCTCTATGAAAGTACCTTGATTCAAATAAGCTTCTTTAGCTTTCGCCAGAATATAGACTGTTTCATCTCCAGAAGAAGCTTGATCAAGAATATAAGCTGTCTGTTCATTATGCCGATAAAATTCATAAGGCAGATGATAGGTGAAATATAATTTATCAGGGAAATTGATATAGGCTTGATAGCTTTGACTAGCAATCGTACCTGCTTCAAAAGACGGCAGCTCGTAATGGCTGCCAAATATACTGACACCCTTTTGCTTTACATTGTTATAAGGGACAATCAAATAAACATCCGGTACATAATGATGGATTCTTTCTAAACCATCTGGAAAATAAAGCAGATTATCACTGTACAAATCACCGCATACGTCTGCTACATTATTATAGCAATCATATTTATCTGATTGTTGAATCAAACCGGCAGTTAAAAGCTGGGTATCAGTAATATCTTCCAGCTGATCAAAGTCTTCATGAATATAATAAGATAACCTTAATACTTTCAGCATTGGGTCGGTTTCATCTACCCAAATATCGCGAATTAACTCTGCAGCTTCCGGTTCGATATTGCTAGGTTTTATTGCTTTAATATCTGCCCATGTTTCAACACTTGTATTCGATTCATATATTTGTATCTTATTTACTTTTTTATATTCACCCTTGAGAGTTGACAGCATTTCATTAAGTGATTGACTGGAAGTAAATTCAACACAGCTGAACTGAGAACAGAAATAGTTAGCATAAATACGAAAATAAAGCGGCTCTTTATCTTTCAGCGTAATTTCAAAATCAGCATATTCATCGGTTGGAAACAAGGATGATTCATTCCCTGTAAGCTCAATGTCATCAAAATAAGCAGTGATTTTATCTAATTCTTGTGGATCTGTCACTGTAATTTCAGCACCATAATCACCAGCCGGTTCAACAAGCACGACTTTTTCCAACTCACCCTGCTTTACAGCTTCTAATCTCAGCGGATAAAATTCGCCAACAAAAAGATCTGTCAGCCGGCCTTCAATCTGATAAATCCTGCTGGTAGCAATTATATTATCGTCAGTTGCTTCATTATGCGCATTTTCACCCACATCGCTGCTACATGCCCAAAGCAGCAGGGCTAAACCAATAACCCCTATTTTTTTCATAATGTTTCCCTCTCTTTTTATTATATTAAAAATTACGAGAATTGGAAACAAGACAATCAGGAAATCAAATAAATACGACAATTTATCTTTGATAAAGGATGCTAATACATAAAATACGTTTTATTTATAACTGCCGGCATCTTTTACTTCAAGTTGATTCAAGTTATCATTTAAACACATCAACAAAAAGGCAAGTATAAATATAACTGCTAAATAAATGAAACCCATCCAATGATTCACCTGCATAATAACTGTCCCCATGAACATGCCAATGCTTGGTGACAATAAAATAATGGTATCTATACCGCCTAATACCCTGCTTCTTATATCTTTATCGATACTTGATATCGTATAACTGAATAAGGGCTGGGTGATCGCATCAAAAAATCCATAGCTTAAAAATAAGAACACAAGTAAAAAGGTGTTCACTGGCAAGATCATGAAAATCATACACATTGCACAGCCAATCATACTGATTTTAAATAAGCGGCTGACCTTATTGCCGCACTTAGCTACAAGCAGTAAGCCAAGCAAACTGCCTAAGGTTATGGCTGATTTTATAATTCCAAAAGTCATTGAATTATTATTCTCTGCGGAAAATACTAAAGGTAGAATATTAGGTATAAAGCCATAGGCAAGATTTAAGATAAACATGATCAGTGTGAAATATCTGAAATACTTCTTCTTATAGATATAATTCATTGCAGTTTTCACATCCGCAATGACAGATTGGAATATGTGTTTACGATGCATTGTGATATTACGTTTCTGATAAACATAATGTATTTGCATAACGAATAATGATGAGCAAATAAAAGTTAAAACATCAAGTAAGAAAATAGCAGAATAAGGGATTAAAGCAATCAGCAAGCCGATGATGGCTGAGCCGATAACATCGATGATTTTATTAGCAATACCAATCATTGATTGAAATCGTATAAATGTTAATTTATCAGAAAATTCGGCGCCCATAGCTAAACTGCTTCGATAAAAGATTTCATTGTTGACATTATTAGCCAAAATTAACAGCAGGCAAACATTAACATTACTTATATAGTAATTAAAACCAAAAGCAAATGATAATATAATGATGATGGAGGATAAGTTAGCGAATAAAATCAATTTTTTCTTATCAAAACGGTCGGCAATAATACCTGAGAACATTGCTAAAACAGCTCTGAATAATATCGATCCGCTTAAAAGGTAAACGGCATCCATGATGTTATTATACCTAATCGTTATTTCCCAAATAATAAATAAATCAAAGAAAACATCTCCAAATTTATTGATGATTGATGATAATAAAAGCAGTATTAGATTTCTGTTCCTGTTTAAATAATTCATATTTTAAATCCCCTTAATCATCAACTAATTGCCCAAACCGCAAGAAAAAAGCGGTTGCCCGCTTTCCTTTGTTTTTTTATAGTTTAACGATATTATGTGCTTGAAGACCACGATCAGTTTCAACGATTTCGAATTCAACTGGTGTGTCATTTTCGATAGTTTTGAAACCTTCCATCATTAATTGAGAATAGTGGAAGAATACATCCTTACCATCTTCTAATGTAATGAATCCGTAACCCTTCTCTTGGTTAAACATTTTTACTTTTCCTTGCATTTCTTTTATTCCTATACCTTTCTATGATGTTGCTATCCAACTACATATTAATATTATAGCTTAAATCCGTCAAATTGCAACCTTTATTTTCTACGTACATCGCGTGCCTGAAGCCCTTTATCTGCGCTTGCAGCTTCGAATTCCACAGCGTTGCCTTCCTCTAAAGTTTTGAAGCCTTCCTGACGAATTTGTGAATAGTGAACAAAGTATTCTTTCTCATCCTCACCGACAATAAATCCGAATCCTTTTTCTTGATTAAACCACTTTACTTTACCTTGCATACTGTACTCCTTTCCCATGCACCCTTAGTATAGAAGACGCTCTGACTTGATACAACTAATTTTCATCGCAGGTTTCGACAAAATGACGATGAACGCAAATCACTTCGGCCGTGATTTGATCGTTATATTCACGCAATAAATCATATGCCGCCAGCAATGTTGAACCACTTGTGCAGACATCATCAAATAGGACAAGCTTTTTGGTAGGAATTTCAGATGCCGATTTAAGCTTCATAACATTCTTAATCTGACCTCTTGATTTTCCGCGATGTAGACTTTGTTTGTAATCTTCACTTTTTACCAGACAATCACAGCACTCAATATCCATTCCCTTCAGCATCTCATGCAGATGGCTGAACCCACGCTCACTTATTTTCCGCTGCGCACTGGGCATAGGAATCAGCACCTTATGTCGGCATCTGTCGAACAATTCTTCACGCACTGCTGCCAAAAAAACTTCTGCAAGAGCAATATCACGCCCCTCTTTATATTGAAAAAGCAGATTCTCTACATAATCATTGTAATAATAAAATGCGTGAATATTCAGTGCATGAAGCTGATAATTTTCATTGCACTCCTCAAAATTTGCCCGGCATTTACCACAGATACCATCCCCTCCTTTCAGCCAGCGCATAAAAGGCTGATGCTCATCCACAGATTTAAAACAGATTGGACACCAATGTTTCATTCATTTTCTCCAAAGCACGCACACAGCGTTTGATTGCCGTTGTTTTCCGTATACAGTAAAAAACACCCATTCCTGAAGGGCAGTCACGGCTCCTGCCAACCCTGCCGATAATTTGTATTAATGATGCTTCATCAAAGACAGGATGATCACTTTGTAAAACAACAACATCTACGCCGGGAATCGTGATGCCGCGTTCAAGAATGGTTGTGGTGAAGATGAAATCAAGCTCACGCTTTCTCAGCCTGCTGATAATCTGATCCTTTTCAATTGTCTTGCTGGTCAGTGCCGCACAGTGAAAAAGTGATGAAAAGAGCAGTCCATAACGTTGTGCCAAGTCAATAGTCGGCACAAATATCAACATCGGCTTTTTCTGCTGACGCATAATCATTAATAGACTGACCAGCTGCAAAGGCACAGGCAGCTGTTTAATAAGGGGCAGAACTAAGGGATGACCATGCGGCCGCTGGAACAATTCGACCATCTTCAGCCTGCCCTCGCTTACCTCTTTCAGCATGGCAGAATCAGGCGTAGCTGTCAGATAAAGAATCCTCCCTTTACAGCTATTTCTGGCCACTGCCGCCAGCAATTCATTTCCCTTATAGGGAAAAGCATCGACTTCATCCATAACAAGTAAATCAAAGGCTTGATGATAACGATAAAGCTGGTGCATCGTACAGACAATCAGATCACCCTCAGTAATCTCAGTAAAACCTTGACAAACCGGAACAACCTTTAACGTCTTAAACGCCCTCTGCATCCGCTGAGCAATCTCTAAAACAACCTGTCTGCGTGAAATCGCTATGCCTACCTTTTTCCCCGCATTCAGCGCCTGTTTCAAAGGCTCCATCGTCAATTCAGTCTTGCCCGCACCGCACGCCGCATAAACCAGAACATCATAACCCGCTGCAAGATGGGCCACTATTTCCTTACTGGCCTTTAATTGCTGATCAGTCAGCTGAAACTCAAGATCATAATTACAGCGATGACGTTTTGGCACGTATGTATAAGCCTTGGGAACTATTCCTACATCAAGCCGTCCGAATGCAATGCAGCGGCGGCAATAATAAGTTCCCTTATCATTGTAGAAATATTTGGGATCAGTATTCTGACAGCGTTCACATCTCATGCTTCACCTCACCTATATATATACAAGAAAATAAGATAAGTCTAAAAAAGAAGGCATTATACTGTTCATTCTAGTGTGATTCATTTAATATCTTTTCAAATAATCTTATAAAGCATATGATAATTGTATCAAGAGGTAATCCCTATGAAAAAATTAATCGTCTTAAATCTTGTTTTATTTATACTAATTGGCTGCACCTCTGTTGCGAATGAAGACATTTCCAATGATTCCCATGTAGAACCACAGGAAGAAACACCCACTGAGAATTCACAACAAAATCAAGAACAGCCTGTTTTCGATAAAACGCTGCATAAAGAATTAATTGAAAAATTCACTTTAGATAACGGTGCTTTCATTGAGCATTATAGAACAGTATTTCCACATGATGAAAAACAAACACTTAAACTTGATTATCTAAATGATATTTATCTTCCTTATAATCGAGTGGGTGCTGAAGAGATTCTTTTTTCCGGTTTTGATGATGCAAGTATTGATGAATTAGCTCTAGATATTCAAACAAGCTATGAGTTTGCTGTTCAATCGATACGATATGCTAATTACGGAATTCCTGAAGATAATGAATATCTGCAAGAATTTGATATTGTATTCTATGATATTTATCAAAATGATGATGTACTTTCAATTATCGAAACCAAAAATCATATTCTTTGGGGAGCCGGCAGCATGCCATATGAATATCGTGTCTTTAATATTGACATAAAAACAGGCAAGTTATTATCAAATTCTGAACTAGTTCCTGATTATGAAACACTTACGGATAAAGCAATCGAAAAGCTGACAAGCTTAGGATATGAACTTTCAGATCCATCTTTAGATGACAGCATTCAGCGTTTTAAACTTAGATCAGCAGATGAATTCAATAAAATGGACTTACCTATTACCGATAGCTCTCTCATCTATAAGCAGGATAATCAATATTATTTAATCATTCAAATCTATATTGTTGGCGTAAATGGCGGCCGCAGAATTAAAATTAATCTCGATGTGTGATGCAATTAAAAAAACGCATTCAAATCAGAAATGCGTTTTCTTTATATATTCAACTTATTTTTGTTTTTGCACAAAATTCCAAGCATCACGGCACATTTCCTCGATGCCCTTTTGTGCGCTCCAGCCAAGTTCTTCCTTAGCCTTTGTTGGATCAGCATAACAAGCCGCAATATCACCAGGACGGCGGTCTGTAATCTTATATGGAACCTCAATATTATTCACACGGGCAAAAGTTTTCACCAAATCAAGCACTGAGAAACCATTGCCAGTACCAAGGTTATAAATCTTCACACCGCTTCCCTGAGCGATTTTCTCAACAGCTTTGATATGACCTAATGCCAAGTCAACAACATGGATATAATCACGAACCCCTGTGCCATCCGGTGTATTATAATCATCACCAAAGACATTCAGATGCGGGAGTTCTTTGTTAGCAACCTTAACAATATATGGCATTAAATTATTAGGTATATCATTAGGACTTTCACCTAACAATCCTGATTCATGCGCGCCAATCGGATTGAAATATCTCAGCAAACCAACGCTCCATTCCTTATCCGCATACTGCAGATCCGTCAGAATTCTCTCAATGAACAATTTTGTCGTACCATAAGGATTCGTTGTAGAAAGCGGAAAATCCTCCTTGATCGGCAATGATGCAGGATCGCCATAAACCGTAGCACTTGATGAGAATACAATGCGTTTGCAATTAAACTCATTCATCACTTTGCATAATACGATTGTAGAATCAAGATTATTCTGATAATACATCAAAGGCTTCGCAACACTTTCACCAACTGCTTTATAACCCGCAAAATGAATTACCGCGTCAATCTTATGATCCGTAAAGATACGTCTTACCGCTTCTTCATCACAAACATCATTTTCATAGAAAGCAAATTTCTTATTTGTAAGCTGTTCAATCTTATCTACTACCTCTAATTTTGAATTATACAAATTATCAATAATGACAACTTCATAACCAGCATTCAATAATTCCACACATGTATGAGAACCAATATAGCCTGTTCCACCGGTAACTAATATTTTCATATTCTTTCCTCGCTTTCAACTGTATTCATTATAACAACATTCCATCTTTTATGATATAAAATTTATGTTAAGAAACAGTAAATGAAGAGTAAAAGCCAATATTTCTAAAACTGTAAACACTATCATTAAAAGTCCATCAATCAGCATTATGAAAAACAAACACATCGCTGCTGCTCTATTATTTTGAAACCCGCCCGCGATATTCACCGCGAATGATTTCATCCATTTCTTCCGGTGTCTCTTTACAACCGCCGGCAAGCCACTTTTTCACGATCGCATTAAAGCCGCTTCTGAAAAATTCGACATGATATTCAATATGCCGATTGTCAAAATGCTGTTTTGCCTGATGAATATCATAATATTCAAGCTTAAACTGATTATCATAACCTAGCTTAAAATAGGTGCGGTAGAATAATTGATTATCCTTGATATGATAAAACAGCTTTAAATAATCATTGCTGTTAAAGCCTTGTGTTGTTTCCGCTTCATAAAGCAAATTCACTTCACGCTCCAAATCTTCTCTGACCTTGTCTGCAAGCTCATATATATCTACAAAATTAGCGTAAAACGTACTGCGATTTAATTCACAGCGCTTGCAAATATCTGTAACACTTATCTCATGAAGTTCTTTGGTTTGCAGCAATTCAATAAAGACTTTCTGAATACGTTCCATTGACTCACGGCGCCGTCGATTATTTTTTGTGTTCATTGGTTCCCTCTTCCATTATTCCAACACTTCGCATCAAACTGATGATTGTTTCTGTCGGTTATTACAATTATACTGAATTTATATTAAAACAACAACTGTTGCTTTAATATAGATGGAGGTATTTCAAATGAAAAAAAGCAGTTTTGTCGCATTAGGTTTAGGAACCATCAGCACAGTTCTATTTGCTCTTGGTATGTGTATGGCAATGATAAAAGAATGGGGAGCCTTTCAGCCAGGTGTTGTCTTTGGCTGTGTCGGACTTCTGCTCGGACTAATCACATGGATTCTATGGCGGAAAATGGAACACAAAGAACCTGTCCAAATCACAGCAAAAACATTCCTCATGGTGATGGTGGGTGTAATTGGTGCTTTAGCTTTAGGGATTGGCATGTGTTTCAGCATGGTCTGGGGTAAAATGATTCAGGGAATTATTATCGGACTGATTGGCATTGTTTTGCTGCTTGGTTTGATTCCTTTGACAACCGGCATAAAAGAATAAAGTGTTACTTGAAAATATGGGTGAATTTAAACCATTATCTTAAATGTCAAAATTTATAACCATGGGCATCAAGCAAAAAATATACAGCAGAATTGAAGTCACAAATCTCGGCAGGCATACCATAGACGATCAGCGTACCCGAATTATCTTATCAGCAGCTTTTAGCTTCATGGTAAATTTAGTATATGCACTGGTACATGGCGCACTGGGCATTGCCAATCAGTCATTGTGGTTTATTACCATGTGTGCCTACTATACTATTTTAAGCGTCATGCGTTTTTCAGCTATTTTGTGTGAAAGAAAGAATCATTCTAAAATTTCCATTGACGCAGAATATTTTGTGATGACATTAACCGGCATCCTGCTTTCAGCGCTGAGCCTTGTTTTAATTGGTGTCATTTATCTTAGTCTGACTGAACACATCGCCGCAAAATACGAATCTGTGATCATGATAACCATTGCCGCTTATACGTTTTATAAAATCACTATGGCCATCCTACGCGCAGTTACACAGCGCAATAACCCCTCGCCATTACTTGCGGTAATTCGCTGTATTGGTTATAGCGATGTCGCTGCTTCGGTATTAACATTACAGCGTTCGATGCTTGTTTCATTTGGTACCATGAGTGATGCAAACACAGCCCTGATGAACAGTTTAACTGGTGCCGCTGTCTGTTTATTTATATTAGCATTAGGAATATCGATGATAAAGAAAGGAATAAAAAAGAAAGGTGCAGCATTATGGCAAAATCAAAAATCATAAAAGCGAATGAAAAGATCGCAGAAAAGGTCGTTGGAACATTTGAAAAAATAGAGGATTCAGTAGTCGGCGGTTATACTAAAATAGAAGACGCCTTTGTTGATCGCTATTTAACCAAAGACAATGAAACAATTGAAGAAGCTAAAGCCCGCTTACGAAAAGAAAAAGTATAAGTTTAATTAACAGTTTTGGATGTTCAAAACTGTTTTTTTAAAAGAAAAAAACCGGCATTACCGGTTCATAAAATCATCAAATTTAGCACATATATCATGGTAATTCTCTACCGTATCCATCTCATCTACCAGTGATTCATCAACTTGATGCACACCGACATTAAGTACATCTAAAAGATCTACCGGCACATTATCCCAATATTTTTTAGGATCAAGATAATTGGCGCTGTCCTTTAATCGCCGTTCAATTTCCGCCTTAATGATTTCACAGTCATGGGCGTTCCAATAAGAAATGCCAAGCATACTCGGCCGATAAGCGTCCGTAATATCCATAGCGACTACCCGTCCATTCTCAACTTTGGGGCACCAGTCAAAATCAGGCCCGGCTTTCCGCTGTACTGTATAATAAGCGCTTTGACTCATTGGACACAGAACTTGATCAAGCAGGACAACATCAGCATCAATCACCACCGTATCACTGAAATACGGCAGTGCTTTAGCCATTGAATAGAGATTGTTATAATCAGCATAATGTTCATTATAGACAAGCCTTACTTGATATTTTTCTTTCAGATAATCAAATAATTCAGCCATATGACCTACAACAATAGTAATATCAGTGATATTGGCATCATGCAGATAGCCGATGGTTCGCTCGATGTTAGGGATACCGCCGATTGGCAGCAATGCCTTATGATTATGCTTTGTTATTTCCTTAAACCGCGATCCAAGTCCGGCTGCTAATAATAATGCGTTCATCGTATATCTCCCTCAATCTGCGGATGATCCTTGCGCAGATCCTTTACAAAGCTGACAACCACCATGATCATGATAATACCCAATGGGAAAGCCGCGATAATCGCTATTGTCTGAAGCATGCTTAAGGTTGAGTCTGAGAATAGCAAAGCCACCGGCAGCAATAAGAAGACCACCGACCAGAATGCCCTTAGCTTTCGCCGCGGTTCATCCTGATGTTCAGGCATTTTCTCTGAATAGCTGGCTACAACCATCGTAATCGCGTCAAAGGTGCTGGCATAAAAAGCAATCATCGCGATAATTAATATACCCAATACAAGATTGGTCATGGGCAGCTGATCAAAAATCATTAAGATTACCGCAGAAGGTGCTACGCCTGAGGCAATCATGCTGGCTACATCTAAGATACCATGTGTCTGCAGATATAAACCATAACCGCCGAATACAATAAAGGATGTGAAGGTTCCGCCTAAGCCGCACGCCAAACCGCCTAAGATGGTTTGCTTAATCGTTCTGCCTTCCGATATTTTCGCAATGAAGAATGGTGTAGCAACAAACCATGCAATCCAATACGCCCAATAGAAAATCGTCCAATCCTGAGGGAAGCCGCTGATACCTAATGGGTCCATCCAGGTAGCCATATTAAAGAAATTATTGATCACCTTGCCAATCGCGGTTATACCTGTTTCAATGATATAAACCTTTGGCCCGGCAATTAAAAATGTAGCTAATAAGAGTACAAATACGACAACACAGAAATTAGCCAGATAACTGATGGCCTTCATTCCCTTTAAGACCGCAACCATGAAAACGAAGCAGATAATTGCCAGGATCGCGATTGAAAGGAAATGGCTCGTCTCAATATTTAAAATCTTTGCCAGCGCACCTGACAGAAGCGGTGTCGCTAATGAAAAGGTCGTTGCCGTACCAGCTAATAAACCGCAGACAGCGAAGACATCAATCAAACGGCCCGCTTTTCCATCGCTGTGTTTGCCAAGCAGCGGTCTTACAGCTTCTGATAACGTTTGGCGCTTACGTCCCTTTACAAAAAACATATAAGCATAGGCACAGGCTGGCAGGATATAGAACGCCCATGGAATGGGTCCCCAGTGAAACAGCGGATAAGCACTTGACCAGTCCTGCAGCTGAGCCGCCGTCATATTTTCCATGCCAAAAGGCGCCGCTGTGTAGTAATAACTCCACTCACATAATGACCAATATAAGATATCCGCAGCCATCGTAGAGGTAAAAATCATTGAACCCCAGCTGAATGTTGAATACCGCGGTTTATCCAGATTGCCTAATTTTATATTGCCAAAGCGGCTGAAAGCCATGATGATAGCCGCAATCAGAATCCCCAGACCCAGCAGGATATAAAAGAAACCAAATTCATTGACAAATAAATTACGCAAGGTATTAATCACTTCACCGCTGGCTTGCGGAAACAGCATGAGCAGTGATGAAATAATGCCGATAATGACTAAGGGTAAGATTGTAATCACCCAGTCGATACTCTTATCTAGTTTAAAATTTTTCATAACAGATCCCTTTCATATTGCTTACAGAATACTTCAATAGCCTGTAAGCCGCGGTTCAGACGGTCGATGCCATAAGTACCGAAATCTTCGCCATTAGCTTCCTTGGCCATAGTCCATGCCGACCAAAGAATATCCTGAGTAATTTTGAATAACTGAATCTTTTCTTTTTCAACAGCACTCAAGCCTTTGCCCTCAGTATAGTAATATTCAAACAATTCCTCTTCACTCGGCGTAAATTCACATTCAACAAAATGACCGGCAAGATCCCACATCGGATCATTAAAACCCGCGTATTCCCAATCAATCAGATACATCCTTCCATGTTCATCCCTAATCAGATTTTCCGCAACCAGATCGCAATGACACGGCTTCAGATTCCAGCCTAATCGATCCATCACGACAGCCAGCTTGTCCATAAAGGCTCTTGCCTGATCGTAGTTCTCATAAGGTGTTACATGTGAAGCAGCCATTAAATCTTCATATTTCTTTAATTCATCAAAGACATTAAAACGGCCCTTTAGTTCACATTCACTTGTATGCAGCTTACGCAGCAGCGCCGCGGTCAGCTTCATATTCTTTTCCAGACGCACCGTCGGTCCAGTCATCGTTTTCGCATTTGGAATATAAATACTTACTTTAACGCCGCTTGCTTCATTAAAATAAACCGTATCAACATTTAAACCAAGCAGATAACCAAATTTACCATTTACCTTTTCATTGCTGCGGGAGATCATCGTTTCGGTACAGCGTCCCGGCATTCTCAGAATATAACGGTTATTGGTTGTTTTTACCTTATAATTAGTATTTGTCATCCCACCGGCAGCCTCAATACTGATAAAATCCTTTTCATCAATCCCCATGACTTCGATAAATAATTTCTTTAATTGAAGCAGATTGCGTTCATTCTCTTTCTTCTTTAATTTAGGGAAATAAATATTGACCATATCGTTATACTGTTTCTGATTATCTATATCCATACAGATACAATCATCGATGCCGCAAGTCGTAATCTTATACAAACGGCCAAGGTTTTCAATAACATATTCATAATTCAGATATGGATTTTTATTTTCATCAAATATATTTAACATTTTTTTATAAATTGAATAACTGATTTTATTCACACCGCATAATTCAGCATCAATATGATTTAATTCATGGATATCTTTTGAAATACGATATAAATCATTATGCTCATCCAGCTCCACAAAGGCTTCATCACCGCTGCCCCTCGGCGCGTTGACAAACAGACAATTCGGCGCTTCATTTTCAAGCAAGGCGGTTACTACTGCTTTTTCAAATACATAGTCACTTTCAATCAGTAAAAAGTCAGAATCAATAAGTGGTGCCGCACAAGCCAGTGAAGCCATGGTTCCCGTCCATTTATAACGGCTGTTTTCCACAAACTGAACTTCCCGCTGATTCTTAAAGGCTTCCTCATACATTGCCTTTTGATAACCGGTAACAATGATAATTTTAGTGATTGAATGATCCAGCAGGATATCAACGATACGCTGAATCAGGGATACACCTTCAATGGTTAAGAAACCAACAGGGATATTAAAATCCTTATTTTGACCGGCAGCCAGAATGACAGCCGTATGCAGATCCTGTGATTTCACAGTCAGCTGCAGCTTATCCATCTGTCTTTCACGAAGAATATTTTCCAGACATTCATTGCCGCTTTCAGTAAGCTCATATTCAAACCGGCCCTTTTTCGCATGAATGGTGATCAGACCTTGTTCCTCCATATTTTTCAGCAGGGTGTTGACCATGCCTAAAGAGAAACCTGTTTCTTTCGCAATGTCACGCTGTGTCGATGTATCACTTTTCTTTAAACATTTTAGAAGCTGATAAATTTTATCCATGAAATCACTCCTGTTCATTTTTTGTACAAGTCTATTTTACACTGGCTGAGCGAGATGTCAAGTACATGTTCATTTTTTGAACTCAAAGTATTATAAAAACAGCGCCCTTTGTCAGGAACGCTGCAAGTTGGATTAATAGAATTTGCCTTCAGATAAATAATCTTCAGGATTTTTACTGGACGCTTCAATGCAGTCAGGTTTATTGACCTTATAGCTCGGTTTTACCGGCAGCGGGCCATTTAATAACGGATCATTGGTCTTTACCTGAAAGTCATGAAGCTGGTTTCTGAATTCATCAATGATTTCATGCAGATCTTCATGATCAATGAGATTATTCATTTCATCCGGATCATAAATCAGATCATAAAATGCTTCCTCTGCCTTAGGATAGCTGCCGTAGCCATTTTCCATATAGAAATCTTTGACCTTATTGCTGTCTGTATTGCTTGGATTAACAAACAAATGAGTGCGGTCATAGTAGCGGATATATTTATAACGCTCACTTCTGACTGCCCGGCATGGCTCATAAGAGGTATGGAAATTGATTTCAGAGTATACATATTCATCACCGGCGGGTAAGCCATAGAAACAGCCGCTGAATGATTTGCCTTCCAAATAATCTGGCTGATCCAGCTTCAATAGATCACAAAGCGTTGGGAACACATCTATCTGTGAAACCAGCGCGTCGCAGACATTCCCTTTCTCAAGGGAATCCGGAACTCTCATGATCAAAGAAACACCGGTTCCTTTATCGCTTAAATAGCATTTATTAAATGGATAAGCGACACCGTGATCGGTTGTAAATAGAATAATGGTATTCTCATAGCAGCCAGCTTCCTTCAACGCGTCGATTACGATTTTAAAGCATTCGTCGGCATGCTGAGCTGAGGTGAGATATTGCGCTGTATCATGGCGGTTCTCGGCATTATTAAATATCGGCTGCCAAGGCTTCACATAATTCTCATTCACCCTTTCACTGATTTCCAATGGGAATGGGCGATGTGTGGAATGCATACCATAGCTCATGAAGAATGGCTGGTCATGATCAGCATGCTTCAGCCAGTCAGCCGCTGCCTGCGCGTTTTCCTGATCCCAAAGGTGGTAATCCTCTTTCTGATAGACAAAGGGATCATGCGTCAACACCTCATGATAACCGATAGTTTTTGACGCTTCCACATTAGTGTAGAAATCCACCTCATGCTGGATTCCGCTAAGCACCGTATGATACCCATTGCGTTTCAAGAAGTTGCATAAGTGCTGATCCGTGTCATTCAAGCCAAAACCGCGCTGAGCTAATCCCAGCATGCCGTTTTGGTGCGGATAGATGCCAGTCAGCATACTTGCCCGGCTTGGTGAGCAGGTTGGATTGACACAGTAACCATTCGTAAACGTTGTCGCATCCTTTGCGAAAGCAAGCAGATGATCACTCGGCACCGAATAACCATAAGGGCTGAAATAACGTCCGCTGTCATGCGTATGAATATAAAGGAGATTCATAATTATGACTCCTTATTGAAAATCGGACTGCTCCAAGCCATGCAGCCATTTTTCTGATGCACTCTGATACGGACATGATGAGCATTTGAAAGATCGAGAACCGTTGTACCCTGATACATAAAATCAGCTTTTACAGCCGCTTTATTTGCCTTAAATTTATAAGTGTTATGCCACCATGTATCGTTGCGGTAAAAGCTCTCCTCCTGATAAGTGTCATAGATCAAGCGCTTCGCTTCGTCATCAAGACTGAACAGCATCGAATCATTTAAAAGCGACTGCACCGGCAATTCATAATCAATACCGTCTACATTCAGCTTTAATACCTCATCCGCGGCTGCTTCTATTTCAAAGATAAAGCCTTCGGTCGTAATCGCCGCTGAACCCATCCACTTACCGGTCTGCGTTGTCTTATACGTCGTTAATTCAAATTCAAAATCATTCTCATCCTGATGCAGAATAGCCTGTCCCATCGTATTCCAAGCATTTTCCACACTTAAGATGCTGCCTTCGGTATGCAGACAGCCATGCCACTTTCTTGAAGCGATATCCGGAAATACACGGCGATCCGGTCCCCAGCCAAATTCAAGCTTGAACTTAAAGTGAACCTTGCCTTCAGGCTTTGATGAACGATGATTGCAGTTAATGATATCTGCCACATCATTATCCACAATGACTTCAATACGGTCTAACGCATTGCTGCCTTCAATATTCAGGTTCAGCTTTGAAGCTTCTTTAAAGGAAGTACAGTCTCCCATCATGGCTCCGTCAAGATCCATTCTTAATTTAATACGTTCATTGCTGACACCATAGACATGACGTTTCTGCATCGCATCCCATATGGCATCCTTCGTCCTATTTTCAGCTAAGACTGCCATACTGCCAAATTCACTGACTGCCGGTACTGAGTGATTGTCACCGGAAGCGATTAAGCCAAAATGATAACCGCGTTTATACCCTGATTCAACACTGTTGGCACCAACTCTTGGGCCCATATGCACATGCCGGTTCATCGGTATGCTGCCATAATCATTTTCACTGGAGCCATGTGAAGAATAAACCTCCGCAAATGGTGAAAAGGCTTCAATATGCGTATCCCAATTCTTACCGCGGCTGCCGCTTTGATAAGCTAAATGATGCGGAATAGCAATCGCATCTTTATCCTTATATAATTCATACAGTTCCTGATAACGAAGCGGGAAAGCAATCTCATTCTCATTATTTTTAAAGAATACATTATGATCGCCGTCAAGACCGCTGCCCTGCCATTCATAACCCATAAACATCGGCCAGCCCTCAGCATTAGCCTTATTCACAAAGCTTCTCAGTTCCTCCCAGTCAGCCTTTACCTTATCCAAATCATGAATATCCTCTACCCCCATTCCTGAAGGCAGCTTTCGCATATAATACGGATAATAAGCAATCGGCCAGAAATCAAGCATGCTTTTGGCATGCGCATACCATTTAGGAAGCTCACTCATTCCTTCATGGTGAATATTGCTGTGCATATCCGTCCACAAAATCTTATATTTGTTTTCCATAGTCCCTCCTAGTAAAATAAACTGCGCTTTTCCGGATAGCCGTTCACATGATCATAAAACCTTCTCATAATCAGATGCGGACGGGTAATGGCACTGCCAATAACCACTGAATGAGCGCCGTAATGGAATGCCCTGATTGCATCATCCGGTGTCCAGACCTTGCCTTCCATCATAACTTTACCCTTATCCTTACAGCAAGCACACATTTTCGCAAACATTTCCCAATCGGCCAAATCCGATGATTTCGCGTCTTTCTTAAATCGATAGAACGTTGGCGCGACAATATCCGCCCCTAAAGCAAGGGATGCAAGCGCGTCTTCTTCATCACGGACATCCGCAAAAATAACCGTATCAGGGAAAGTCTTTTTAATTTCCGGAATTAAATCATAACCGCGGCGGCCCTGAATCATGCGGTCAGTTCCATCAACCGCCACTATATCCGCACCAGCTTCGATTACCTCTGCCACCTCTTTCATTGTCGGTGTCATAAAGATTTCCGTTTCATCGCTGAATACCTTCACTAAACCAATGATTGGCAGTTCAGTAATACCCCTGATTTTTTTAATATTATCAATGCCATTCAAACGCAGGCCGCAGGCACCGCCCCAGATTGCGGAACGCGCCATTAATTCAACCATGTCCTCATGCCAGCATGGCGCATGCTTTTCAATCTGACAGGATACGATCAAACCGCCCTTCAGACTTTCCAAAAGCTCATGTTTATCCATAACACACCTCCTTGATTCTCTTAATAAGAAAGGTCAGAGTGATTCTGACCTATCATTTATGCTAAAATTGTTGTAAAGTATCCAATTACCGAGATTATCAGCATAAGGATCATCAGTTTATTAACACTGACATGTTTTTTAGCCAGTAAATAATAAGTAACAAAAGCCATGATCAGAACGAGAATCTTCGGCTGTATATTATTGATAATATCATTCACATTGATTACCAAATCACCCTGTGTATACATTAAACCTGTTTTAATGTTGCAGGTAGAAGCGGTAACTGCACCGATAACGGTCAAACCAACGATATTAGCAGCACTGATTACTTTATCTTTAAGCCCGCTGGTCAGAATTGTTTGAACACCATCAAGACCTAAACGATAGGCATTATAGAAAAGGAACCAGCTGACAGTTGGTACAATCAGCCAGAATAAGGCAATGTAAAGCAATGGGCCGACAATTGAACCAGTCTCAGAAGAAATACCGATACCAATAGCCAATAAAATAGGAATCAGAGTTGATTGGAACAATGAATCAAACAAACCAGCAGCCGGTCCCATCAATGCTGTTTTAATACTGCTTGATAATTCATCAGGCACTTCATCATTCATTGCTTTTTCTTCTTCAATAGCTAATGAAATACCGATAATACAGCCGCCCCAGATTGGCTCTGTGTTGAAGAATTCCATGTTTCTTTCCATGAGATCCTTCTGTTTTTCACGTTTGCCAGGATAAAGCTTATCCTTAACTGTCCATAAAGCTCTTACTAATGCAGGTGCCTGCATACGTTCCATGTTTTGTGTTGAAAGATTCAGCCACATCCAGTTAAACCAGACTTTTTTGACGTCCTTCTTATCCAGTAAGGTCATTTTTGTTTCTGCCATTATTCTGCACCTCCTACGGAACCATATTTAAAGTCGATACATGCAAATACTAACGCAACTACGAAGATCGCAATGATGCTGACTTGGAAGCTTGTAAATAAGATGAAGCCAAATACAAAGTAGAGCAGTTCATAATATTGCTTCACACATGTCTTTAAAATGATTGCGAAACCAATTAATGGCAGCATACCGCCAAAGATACCGATGATTGCGGAAAGCTGCGGTGGAATTGCATTCATTACCCCCTGCATGATTTCAGGTCCCAACAGACAAGCTAAGAAAATTGGGAAGAAACGGCAGATAAACAAGAAGATATTGCCATACAGCGGAACTCTTGCCGCATTATCCAGATTATCAGCTGCGATTTGTTTTTCCATAACACGAATCCAGTAAACATTGATAATCTTAACAAAGTTCCACATGAATACACCTAAAGCACCCAGTAAAGCTGCCAGTGTTAAAGCTTCTTCTACTGTTGCTCCGGATACCATGGCCAGCGGTATACCAATGTAAGCCGCGAAGTTGATATCGTTAGCCGCTACACCGCCAACCGTGATACTGCCTAAATAAAGCGCGTTGACTGCACAGCCCAGAATAATTCCCTGTGATACATTTCCCAGAATAATACCGATAAGCATACCGGCAACAAGCGGACGTCCGCATGTCCACCAGCCTCCCATGTCGCCCCACAGAGGAATTGCCCATTTAGCGGAACAATAACCGAGTAAGCCGATAAGTAATGCTTGAACGAATGTCATATTTTACCTCCTAGATGGTTTTATCTTAGTTTAAAGTTTACTTGCGATTGATGACCATTCAGTAACCGCGCCGCTGGCACCGATTGAGTTAAAGTAAATTCGTACCCCGTCAGCCGCTAATGCTTTGCAGGCTTCAACATCTTCTTGATGCAGGGTAGCAAAATCTACACATTTAACACCGTCTCTTGCCATCTGCGGTCCGATGTTTAATTCATTTGGCAAGTCAGAAACATTCTTGCGCAGCTGAACCAGTGTCCGCGGATTCTTCATCAGCAGCAGTGTATTAGTTGAATCAGTAATTGCCCCTTTAATTTCTTCAGTTGCCTGATCTACCGTATAAACATCTGCTTTCAGTGCTTTTGGTACCGCCGTCGTGAAGATTGTTTTCAATACAGGATTCATTGCTGTGGCATTATCAACAACAAGTATCCGCTTGATTGAGTAATCACTGACGATAAACTGCATGCATTGACCATGAATCAGTCTTTCATCACATCGAATCAATGAAATCATAAGTTTTCTCCTTTCCTTGGTTAACTACCAAATACTTCCCTTGAGGTTTTTAATGAAACAGCATCGCAATGCGATTGAAGAACTTCTCTGGCCAGACTTTCCGGTGTGTACCCTTCACCTGCTCTTTTGATAACCAGCTCCAGCATCAATGGCATTGAAGCTCCTGATAAGATAACATTATCGGTATAGGCGATAGCCATCAGTGCCGCGTTAAAGGGTGTGGCATTCTCAAGATCAGTAATAAAGATACAGCCGTCACTGAATCCTTCAGCAGCCTTTTTAAGCTGTTCCCCATATTCTTCAAGTCCGATATCTCCCATAAAATTCAAAGCTGTCAGCTGCTCCTGCGGGCCGGCAATCATTTCTACGGCATTGCATAAGCCCTGAGCAAAATCAGAATGTGTACATATTGCGATTCCTATCATTTTAGTATCCTCCTCGAGCAAATGATAACACATTGTAATTGTTTACACAATACATTTTAATCATTTATATTATAAACATATCATTTTTCTTTTTATATGTATTATTTTCATATCATTTATAATACATTTATTTGCATTTTACCTTTAATTAAGCTACCATGAGTACGAGGTGAAATCATGCATACAAATAAAATACCTTTATATGAAAAAATTTACCATGACCTGCGGGAGAAGATTCAGACCAATTATTATAAAGCCGGGGAAATCATTCCTACGGAGCAAGAACTTATGAACCTTTATCATGTATCAAGAGTCACGGTCAGAAAAGCAACCGATCGGCTTGTCGAGGCGGATCTGCTGACTAGAAAGCCTGGTTATGGAACAGTTGTCAAGGAGCGCTTTTTTACTAACAAGACAGTCGAATACCGTGGATTCAATGAAGAAATGAAATCGCACGGCCGTGCTGCCAGCACAAAGGTCACAGCCTTTTCCATTATCTGCTGTGATAATTGCCTTGCCAGCATCTTAGGCATCGAACCGAATGACCAAGTTTATCATTTTATCCGACACCGTTATGGGGACGGCATCCTGCTGCAGATTGAAGAATCATATATGCCAGTAAAAATTTTCCCTGACCTTTCAATACAATGGCTTGAGAACAGCAAGTTTGATTATATCCGCAAATGCGGGTATACCATCGATTTCGCTATGCATCTGACTACTCCCATCCTGCCAGATACGGAAACCGCGGCGAAATTCGACTTAGACCCGCTGACTCCCATCATAAAAATTAATAATACTACATTTACGATTGAGGGCATGGTTGTCGATTATACGGAACAATATCTCAATTCACCCAAGTACCAGCTGCAGTATATGAAGAAGAAATAAAACAAAAAGAGCATTCAGATTAAAATTGGAAATCTGTTTGCTCTTTATTATTATAATTTGCCGATACCTTTACCAATGCAATGAATATCCATGTCATCATTATTCCTTATCCCCATTCAAAAAGCAGTGAAACAAATACCCACGTATCTATTTCACTGCTCCTTATTTATTTAAGACTTATTAACCCTGCCAAAGCGGTGAACGATAAATACCATAAGAATTGATCCAGCAGCCATCTACTGACTGATTATAGACCATCTTACCTTCACCATCGACATAATACCAGCGGCCTTCAGTGGTTGCAATCCATAGAGTTGTTCCCATGCGCCCTTTGCCGTCCATATAGAACCAGTTGGCACCGGAAGCAATCCATTTAGAAACCGCCATTGTGCCATCTTCATTGTAATAATACCAATAACCATCAACAGCCTGATACCAGCCAACTACCGGTGATTCAGGAATAATCAGGTCATCATAAGCTTCTTGAATTTTTGTCAGGAATTCATCCCAGCGATCCTCGCCGATAATAACATTCGGACAATTTTTTCCTGACCAGTCACGGTGCATTTTTACAGCGTCAATATCAAGATGCAGATCCGCAAGCAGATGAGCTACTAGCTGTACTGTATTGTCAAAAGCCTTGTTGAAATCACCATCACTGTTTTCACAGATTTCAATAGCGATTGAATCACCATTACCCGTAGACATACCGTCACCTGCATGATATGCAATCTCATTCAATGGCATACTTTGAATAATCTGATGATCATCGACAGTAAAATGCCATGAAGATACGGTCTTGTTGTTCGGATTACTCTGCAGATCAGCATGACGCTGAGCATCTGAACCTTCATTTTTATTCGCTGTGTTATGTATCGTAATATACTTAGGAATCATTGTATAGCCTGGCCGGCGATTATCTGAATAATTGATAATCTGCGTTTTATAAGCTACACCTTCGATTTCAGGATCTGCATATTCGCCAATCGTGTTATCAAAAACAGCCTGACCTAATTCAGCTTCAAACCATCCCTGATATGTTCCATCATCAACATACAGCCAGTCAAAGGCTTTTTGAGTAATCTTATACTGACCCTGCGGTAAAGTAGTGCCATTTTTATACTCATCCTCATCAAAAGGATCAGAATACAGTTCTTTATCCATATACAAGGTCAGGGAATCATTGTTCATATCGACAATTTCCTTTACTTCTACATATGGATACTTATAAAGCCACTGTTCCTCACCATCAGCTTCTACTTTATAAAAGTTGTTATGTCTTTCATAAGACATATAAACACCAGTCTCAAGCTCAGATGTTTTATCACTGTCCAGATCCGCGTCCTTATTCAATTCAGCCGGTTCACTGACATTAATGATCCAAACACCCTCCCGCTGATACTCCTCGGCTTTTATTGGCTGCACTGTGAAAGAAAATACACATGTCAGACACAATAAAAGAATACAAAATCTTTTCTTCATTTTTCTGCCTCCCTAGTTATAAAGTTTAACACGAAATATGTAGAAAAAAAATGTTATTTTTTGTGATTAGGGAATACTGGTAATTTTTAACATTTCATAGCACAAACAATTCTGAATTACAATTATTTTATTAAAAAACTTATCTGATATAATATTTCTGGAAAGATCAAAGCAAATGCTAAGATCATTACATTCATAATGTTTGATTCAATGTTATTGTATATGCAGGAGGAACAGGAATATGCAAAATAAAGAAGAATTGATCAACTTACTTAACTGCTTACGTCAGGGTATCGATGAAGGCGAACTTCATCAATTAAAGGAAAGGGAGTCACGCTTGATTTCTCAGGCATGTCATTGTGGATTCATTGAAAGTGATCTTCAGCTTACACCGATCGGTTTAAATTATCTGCAGAATAATTCAGCTTGCTTCAATTAATTACCAAGAAAAGACTATGATTCATAAGAGTGATGTGTAATTTCACTTTTAATGTCATAGTCTTTTTTCAGATATTAGCTATTTATCCAGCTTCTCCATATATCTGCATGAAGGAAAATTTGAACAGCCATAAAATTGTTCTCCTGCATGGACACCTTTTTTAGAAGTCCTAATTACCAAACTGCTGCCGCAGCGCGGACATATCCGTTCAGTTTTATATGATCTCTCCTTAGATGTTTCATAATAGGTCTTGCGAATCGTTTTGACGTGTGCTTTTTTTACCTCATCACTAACCTGAGTTTGGGCAATTAGCAAGTTATAAATCCAATCAATTTGCTGATGAGTCAAACATACTCCTGATATACTTGCATTATGTGATACGGATCGCAGTAAATTATACCGATTAACCACATAATGCTCTTGACTGGTTAAGGTTACATTTTTTAATTCACACCGATCACTAAATACAATGTATGAGTAAAAAGGATATTCATCACCTTCGTTAAGATAGGCTTTAAGCCATTTTATATGCCCCTTATTCTGCATGATTGGATTGAAAAAATATGATTTCTTTGAGCGGTTGCGCCCTGATGGCAGTGTCTGCGTCCATTGCTTCTGATTTTCCGTTCCAAAGATCCAGCCGCTGTAATTCTTCGATTCAAAGACATAGATTCCTGATTCATGAAGCATGATTACGTCAATTTCCGTATCTGTTCCTGCCTCCTTGGGTACATAGCAATTAAACAGAAATCTTTTATATCCTTTCAATGGGAAAAGATACTTAAACGTATAATACTCACCTAGACGTCCGGTATCATTAAATAATTTATAATAAGGAAAATGCGTAGCCTGATAATACTCCGTTTTTTGATAATTGTGCTTGAGTATTAAGTATATTAACAGCATTCCAAACAAAATCACAAACAATATAGTAAACGAAAATACGTTTAATTTATTTATCCCCAACATATCTAATTTCCCCCTTAGTTGTTTTTATTGAATTCTTTAAATTCTCCCTGCCAGCATTCACAAACAATATGTTTATCCTTCATTTTCTGACAGCATTTCTGCATATTGCACCAGTTCTTCATCGCTCAGCGATAATTGATGCTGCCATCCCATTAGAACATGACGGGCATTGAGATGTCTACCTGACTCTGAATAATATCGGTCATTGAGACAGTCACCAACCGGCAAACCACTTATAAAATCAAGCGAACATACTGCTTGTTGAGGATCGTTGGCATCAACTCCCTCTCCATATTCTGAACCAAGCCGCAGCTGCGCGTAGCTCTCATCCTGCTGTATCTTAAATATTAAATCCTTTGCCTGATAGCTGATAATGAGCTTGCCATAAATAGGATCAGTAACTGATGCCGTATAAGTAAACCCATCTTTTGTATAACCTAGCTGCATAAGATAGCTGTCAAGATCTGTAACGTTACCCAGCATCGGTTTATCCGCAGTGTTTTCAGGATAAAGGTCAGACAGCTGCTCAGTGAAACGCTTTTCCTTTTCATTGATTAAGAAATCTCTGACATCACTCATCGTCAGCTCCATGGCATTAAATAGCTCATCCATCTGGGTTCTTAAATCAAGATACTTTGCTTTAGCTTCATCTAGCGTACAGCCCTCACTATCTTGAGCATTCAAAAAATAAGTACAGCTGACATCCTCACCTATATCAAACTGCGATGTATCTGAAAGCAGGTTATAACTACTGATATTCTCATCATCGATAAACTGAATCGTTGTTTCATTAATGATACCTTTATGCGTTGATTCACGGGTAAATTCATGGGTTTCTTCATCATAAATAAAGCCATTGATTTCAAGCTGGGCGCCGACACCGCTATCAAAAACAGTGCTTTGCCGATAGACAGGATTCTTTACCTGAACTGTTTTCAGCATATATTCTGAAAGCTGCTTTGATAAGACAGCATCCTGAAAATCAAAGTTTACCCATTCATCATTTAGGCCGATAAAGCGTCCCTCTTCATTCATGGACAGGCATAGCAGAATTGTTGAGTTAGAAAGCGTCGTTAATTGTATATAATCAGTAATTTCCTTTGGCTTTTCCGCTTTTTTCCCAAATGCAAGCATTCTTAGATAAAGCTGGAAATCATCCAACGCTTCATCCTTTAACTGGTCGGCTTTACACATCGCTTCCTCGCACGGTTGAAAAAACATAGCCTTTTTTAATGGTTCAGCAAAAGCATCAGATAAAAAAGCTGGTATCTCTGTATATTCAATATGCTTAGCATCTGCTGCCGCCAGTTTCATGAAGGAAGCCTGATCCCATTTTGCACAAGCTTGTGCACAGATCTGTTCTTCACTAAACGTAAAACGCTCACTGCTGTTATCCGCGTATACTATTACCACAAAGTTTTCTTTTTCCGTTCTCTTTTCATCAGCAGCTGATAAATCTTTAAGATATTCAAGCAAGTTATGAATCTGCTTGGGATTGCGAATAATCTGTGCTGAATCCGCATCGCTGACAATGATTTTTTCAATGTCTGACGATGATGCTTTATCAAACAGCGTTGTTTTCTGCAGCGGTTCTTCTTTTATTGGCTGCTGGCAGCCGGCAAGCAAGAAACATAACAGTACAAGCAAATATTTCTTCATCAGAATTTACCTTGTTTAAAGTCTTGGATCTTCTGGTAAAGATCGTTCAGATAAAGCCATCTTTCTTCGGTTTCTGCCTGTAAAGCCTCAACGCTGTCTCTTTTTTGACTTAATGTCTGAAGCATTGCGAAATCATTTGCATGCTCCGCAATTTCTTCATCAATCTGTTTCAGTTCCTCACCAATTTCCTCAAGCCGCTGGTCAATGCCTTCAAATTCTTTTTTCTCTTTGCTGGTCATCTGCGGAATAGCACTTCTAACCCGCACACCCTTTTCCTTTTCTTTCTTTTCTAAAGGCTGCCGCTTCTCTTCATAATCGGTGTAACCGCCAGGATATGAGCGTATAATGCCATTTTCAAAGGCAAAAATCTTATCGACAACCTTATCAAGGAAATAGCGGTCATGACTGATCGTAATCAATGCACCGTTAAAGGTTTCCAGAAATTCTTCAAGGATAGTCAGCGTTTCAATATCAAGATCATTGGTCGGTTCATCAAAAAACAGTACATTTGGTTTAGCCATCAAAATACTCAATAAATATAACCGTCGTTTTTCACCGCCGGATAAGCGGCTGATTTGACTCCACTGTGCCTTCGCGTCAAACAAAAATTTCTCACACATCTGAGAAGCTGTACAGATACCCTCAGTTGTTTCAATTGAATCTGAGATATCAGTAATAATATCAATGACACGTTTCTGTGGATCTAATTCCTCACTCATTTGAGAAAAATAACCAATGCGCACCGTTTCGCCAATCGTAATTGTTCCACAATCAGGCTGAAGTCTGCCAGCTAACAGATTCAGCAGTGTAGATTTACCGCTGCCATTAGGTCCCACAATACCAATACGGTCATTGCGCAGCAGATTGTAACTAAAATCCTGAAACAGCACCTTGCCGTCAAAGGCTTTTGAAAGACCCTCAATCTCAATCGTTTTCTTACCCAGTCTTGATTCAACGGTATTTAATGATACATTGCTTTTCTGCTGAGGGCCGCTTTGCTCATTCAGCTTATTAAAACGTTCAATACGTTCACGGCTCTTTGTCGATCTGGCAAGCGCGCCTCTCGATATCCATTCCGATTCTTTACGCAGGATGGTCTGTCTCTTACGTTCACTGGCCAATGCCATTTCTTCCTGCTGAGCTTTTAGTTTTAAATAATTAGCATAGCCGCCGGTAAAGGTTGAACATTGACCATGGTCTAATTCAATAATGCGGTTGCATACACGATCAAGAAAATACCGGTCATGGGTTACCATAAGAATATTGCCGTTATATTGTGCCAGCCGCTTTTCTAACCATGTTACCATTTCCGCGTCCAAGTGGTTCGTCGGCTCGTCAAGAAGCAGACAGTCACTCTCACGCATCAGCACACAGGCCAGTGCCACCCGTTTCAGCTGACCGCCGCTCAAGGTTGCGATGCTCTGATTCAGATCAACAATTCCTAGCTTAGTAAGAATTGCTTTTACTTCATACTCCTGATGATCATCCTTTTTGGCATCTAAGCCTTCATGAACAACCTCAAAAATAGATTTATACCGGTCAAGCTCAGGATTTTGGGGCAGATATAATATTTTCTTGCCGCTGCTTTTGAGAATCGTACCGCTCTCACTTGGCTCCTTATCTGCCAATATTTTTAATAAGGTAGACTTTCCAGTACCATTCACACCGATGATACCAATCTTATCTTTATCATTGACATTTAGTGAAACATCTTTCAGAATCACTTTCTCATTAAATGTTTTATTTAGCTTATCTATTGAAATCAGCAATCAAATCACCTCTTCCAAGCTAGTATACCATAAACTCGTCATGCTTTGAAAGAAAGGGAAGACGCGGTGAATTAAATTGTAAATATTTCATTAAAAGTAACAATTTCATCTTATTTTTTGATATGATTATGGAGAAATGAAGGAGAGCTGAATCTATGTTTACTAAAATACTTACAAAATTGGGCTATACAAAAGAAGAAACCAGCTGGGTTCTCTATGATATCGGTAATTCCGCACAGGTATTAACGACGATGACAGTATTATTTCCATTGCTGATTGCTTCTATCACACCGGGTGACAGCACGGTTTATGTCGGCTGGGCAAATGCTGCCTATGCTTTAATTCTTGCTTTTTTATCACCTATTCTGGGGACGATTGCTGATTATAAAGGGAAAAAGAAACGCTTCTTTAAATTTTTCCTCTATCTTGGTATCATTACTGGTTTTCTGTTAGCCATGCCGTTCTTTGACTGGCGCGCCTGTGTTATTCTATATGTTCTGGCAATGATCGGTTATACTGGTGCTAATATTTTCTATGATGCTTTTCTGGTTGACGTTACGACAGATGAGCGTACTCACACTGTTTCGGCTGCCGGTTATGCATGGGGATATATCGGTTCAGTTCTGCCTTTTATCGTTTTCATTATCCCTTTCGCATTAGTTACTTTATTCGGCGGTGAGCTTGGTTATATCATGATCGGCGGATTTAAACTGACAAATCGTCTGGCAATTACAATATCCATGGTTTGTGCAGTTGCTTGGTGGTTTGCGTATTCAAGACCCATCATCCGCAATGTGCATCAAATTCATTATCACGAAGAAGTACCGCATGTTGTAAGAGAGAGCTTTAAGCGTTTATTTGCTACTTTTAAAAATCTAAGTAAAAATCGTAACGTATTCCTTTTCTGCCTTGCCTATTTTTTCTATATTGATGCGGTTAACACTGTTATCTCAATGGCTATTTCATTAGCTACGGATATGGGCATTGATCAGATTGTCTCATTGGGAGTTGTCATATTCATCAATATTATCGCCTGTCCAGGTTCAATTATCTTCGGCCGGCTGGCGACTCGATTCGGCGGTAAAAAAATGATTCTGACAGCAATCATAGGTTATCTGGTAATTGTACTGGTTGGCAGCCAGCTCTCTAAAAACGCGAACCTGATCTGGGTCGTAGGCTTCTTAGTCGGCATGTTTCAAGGCGGTATACAAGCCGTATCCCGCTCATATTATGCCCTGCTTATTCCTGAGAAGGATGATGCCAATGAATACTTTGGCTTCTTTGAAATCTTCTCTAAATTCGCTGCAATCATCGGGCCGGTTATTATCAGCGTATTAACAATGGTTACCGGTAAACCAGAAATTGCTATTCTCGGTCTGATTCCATTGATGGTTTTAGGTACAATCTTCTTATTGATGGTAAAGGATCACGAAGTTAAAGCATAAAATTTCAATAAGCTGCGGCAAGTAAGAGAAAATAAAATATCTCTGAAAGTCGCAGCTTTATTATTATATTTGGCAATTTTTTTCTATGTGCATTTAGGTCTCATCGTAATTCTTTACTTCCTGCTAAATTAATACCATGGTTATTTCAGCAAGTCAGCAAGATAAAGCTCATCTTTCTTATGTTTTCCTTTAAACTGTTTGTAACGCTTAATTGAATCTACCAGCAAATCAATTCTTTCACCATAATAATCACGATAGAACACCGTGTTATTGTTGTATCGTATTCGGTTGTAGATTACATTTTCCTTACTGAAAGTTTTAGGAGAAATTCTAGATTTCACTTTTTCAAAATCTGAATCTTTGTTTTCAGATAGTATCAGCAACATTTCCAATTCCGGTTTTGTACAATATTTTTTTATGTCTTTTATTTTTCCTTTGTACTCTCTTGGAATTTTCAGTTCATCATTAAGCTTATCGCCGATTCGAAGTACATGTACATCTCCATGGTACAAATTCAGCGCAGCTTTTACCGCAGCATTATTTCCAATCTGCCTTGCATGGTAAGGAATCAAATTCAATAAATCATCTTCTGTAATTATTAATTGTTCGTGCTCCAACAACAATCGGATAATTTCAAGTTCATTTGGACCTTCACACATAATCAGATACTTCATATCATGAGCTCCTTCTTCAATGCCATAAGATCTTCATAATTAACAGAAGTATCAAAAGCATTATTGTAAAATTGACGGCTCTTTAAAAGTTCCGGTCTGATATTGTAGATTTCATACATATTATCCAAGCGAATCTTATCATCTGATTTTGCAATCCAAATATTGTCCTGACGATTGAATAAATCTAAAACTTCACAATGATGTGTAGTAAATAAAAGAGTTGCTGATTTTTTATTAACTGTCTTATCTTTAAACAAGCTGATCATATTTTCAACAAGCGTCTTATGGAAATGATTTTCCACTTCATCTATCAACAGATCAAATCCATTTTCCAAAGCCGCAACTACCATTATATATAGAAGTACGCCTTTTGTCGTACCGCTGGATAAAGTGTAAATCAGTTCTGAATCAGAAAGTTCTTTTACATGATTCTGATACACAAGTTTGTAATGATTATCATCGACCATATCCAAACTCTGAATCTTATCATCAAAAATCTTAATCACTTTTGTCAGAACATTCTTTGAAATTTTATAGTTTTTCATAGTTCTGAACATTAGACGATATGTGTCTGCACCTTCACCATCACAGTTAAAATAAATAGCTCGGGTAGCTTTCTTTTTTAAAATAAAGAACACAATAGAAGTATCTTCTGGAAGCTCTCCTAAATCGAAAATTTCTTCAAAACCTTCGATAGAATAAATTTCTTTATTCTTTGATTTATAATATTTTTTTCGATAGATATGCTGCTCGGTGAAATTGGCTTTATTTCCTAATATCGCATCAGATTTTAAAACTGTATTGTATTTATAGATGGTATCTTCATGATAGAAAATGATTTCTAATTTCACATTGTCATAATTATAATGTTTATCTTCCAAACGGAACTCGCCAAGAATAGAGTAACCGCATTCCATCAGCTCAATCGCAGAAGTTTTACCAGAAGCATTCTTACCGATGAATGCAGCTGTATTAAACACATATAAATCTTCCGCAATCTCCTGCAGCTCATATTCCTTATCCTCGCTTGTTTTTTTAGATTTTGCCACAAGATCAATGGTAAAATCATCGCAGCAGTTTTTATAGTTTGATGCACGAACTCTTAATAGTTTCATATAATTTACCTTCCTTTACCATCATCTATTTGTATTATAGCCAAATAAGTTATTTAAAACAAGTTTTTTGTTTTAATTTGTTTATTTTATATATTTATGTGTTTTTTATTTATTTTTAATGTATTATTTTGTATTAAATATTTCACTTGTTAATCTAATGTGATTCGCAAAAAACTTTTGGCAGAATGCTGCATTCTTATTCAATTTTTTTAATGCTCTCTTCTGAATTGCAAATATTAAAAAAACCTGAAATCAAAGGATCTCAGGTTATTCAAATAACTTTTTAAGCAGCGGTACTTTTTTCAGACACCATGCCGCCAACGCACAGAATGCAAATAAAAATATTTCATATAATACGACGCTGACAAGACGGTTATTAAAATACAGAATTTCATAACGTACAACACTCAGATGGGTATTATAAATCATATGGACAACATAGATGCCAAAGGTTGTAGCCGCAACATTGGACAGCATTTTGCCTGACCATCCTTTAAATTCACATTTACCCGCCAGCGTATAGACTGTGAAAAACACCAGCACCGCCAGTATCATCGTTGGCAGGTAATAAAGATTATCCAGCATCAAATACATCTGTCCCCATGTATTTAACTCATACAAGCCGCTGTATACGCTTAGAATTAATATACAAGGAATTGCCAGCAGTGTCAGCAGCCAGCCGCACCGCTGTACTTTAAGACTGAAATAGGTCTGAGTAATTGCATAACCGGCAAACATATAACCGATAAAATTACTCATAATCTGCACATCAAACCAGAAGGTAACCGTCGGTATAATTTCATAACGCACCAATACCGGCAGCAAGCCGCTGAAAAAAGCCCAGCCAATGAAGAAATAAAGCCAGTCCGCCTGCTTCATGGCGATGATAATCTTTCTTAAAAACGGCAGAATGAGATAAGCACCTAACAGCATATAAAAATACCAGTAAGAAGTAATAATCGGTGCTTCAATAATGCGATTGATAAAATCATGAAGATTGAATGCATTGCCTTCTTCAACTAAATATATATAAAGTGAAAATAAGAGTAAAACTGCCGCAACCTTCCCCACTTTATGAATCAGCAGCTCCTTGTAGCTGTACTCTCTGCGCAGCAGCAGCGCTCCTGAAATCATCAAAAAGATTGGTACCGCAATTTTACTGAAATAAAAATATGCCAGTGATAATGCCCATGTCAGACTGGGATTCATTCCTAAAAATACTTCTGAATTCGTATGATTGACAATTACCAGGAAACACGCCAGAATCCTTAAAATATCAAATGCATAATTATGTCCTCTTTGCTTCATAGTGCCTCCTCTTCCTTTCACTATAATAACCGATTTATTTCACTTTATCAATCATGCCATGAAAGATCATGAAAATCCTTACTCAAAGTACAAAAACAACAGAAACATGATATAATAAAATACATATAAACATAACGGCAAATAGAAATGGTTACCCTGGAGGTGCATATGGAAACTTCAATTAATCAAATCAAGGACCAGATTCTTATCGCCAGACAAAACGACCTTGAAGAATCAAAACGTCTTTGTCTCAGTCTTTTGAACAATAATAATGCTGATTATCATACATACGCATTCGCATATACATTCCTTGCTGATTATTATATGGCTAAAGATGACATGGATAACTGTACCTATATGCTGTATATGGCTAAAACCCTTTCAGAAAAGAATAACTTCGAAGATCTTTTAATCCGCATCTATCTTTATTATGGCATGATCTATCTGAATTACAGTGATTATCAGACTTCCGTGGATCATTATTTCAAGGCGCTTGCACTCGCTAAAAAGAATAATGAAACACTGTTTATTTCTGCTATTTATAATAATATAGCTAATATATTTGAATCTGCTGATGATCTTGAAGAAGCCTTTGCTTATTATAAACAAAGCTATGAAACATTAAAGATTCCTGATCTGCCCTCCCGCTATTCTTCTGAAGCAATCACTCTAACAAATTTATGCAACATCAGTTTCCAACAAGGAAAACACGATGAGCTGGCACTTTATTACGCAATGTTTAAAGAGATACCGGAAGAAGCTTATACTGAAACGATGCTTTTCCTTTTTTATTTCAATAAGTTTTTATATAAGAACAGTGTCCACAAATACGATGAAGCGCTTGTCGCTTTAGATCAATTGATGGTACTGCAGGAAAAGATGGAAGATCGGCTGACGGTTTATCAGATGCTTGTTTATATTGGTGATATCTTGATCAGTATGAAAGAAAAAACAAGGGCTTCAAAAGTGCTGACAATGATCCAAGACAGTGATTCTGCCAAGGAAGCGATCAACGCTTTAAAAATTGTTGATATGAAGGTGCGTTTCTGTGAACAGTTTGATTTAGAAGACGAATTAAAGCAAGCCTATAAAGAATACTATGAGGCAAATCGTATCAGTTCAAAAATCATTAAAAAGAATAGCTCAAATGGCTTAAAAGCTAAGATTACCCTGCATCAAAGCAATGATGAACGCATGGCAATCCAGCATCAGAATAAACGTCTTGAATTAATGATGAATATTGATGAACCAACCAATCTTTTAAACCGCCGTTTTTTTGATCATTATCTGGTTAAGCTATGCAGTGAAGATGTCTGTCATCCTTTAGGTTTAGCGATGATTGATATTGACTGTTTCAAAGAATACAATGACTATTACGGACATATTGAGGGTGATAAGATCCTCTATGAAGTAGGTGATTCATTGAATAAATATAAAATGGATACCTTTCATATCTGCCGGTATGGCGGTGATGAGTTTGCCTGTATTTTTGAATATTGCAGCGGTGATGATATAGAGCATTATCTGAAACGGGTTTATGACGATCTGGCGGCTAAACAGCTGGCTCATATCAAGAGTACAGTGGCATCAAGGGTCACTATCTCAACGGGCTTCATCATGTGCAAAGAGTGTTCTGACATGGAATTTTTGATTCGCTGCGCGGATGATGAGCTATATAACGCAAAACGCAAAGGACGCAACTGCTGGAGCAAGAGTCCGCAGAGTATATAAAAGGAAAAAGCTGATACCGGCGGTGGGGGAATCGTCCGGTTCAGCTTTTTCCAACTACAATTAGAATTCGCTTTATCAATTCTAAAGCTAATTTTATTGTATAACGGAGACCTGTGTTTGTAAACCCTTTCATCAAAAAAATAATGAAAGAATTACTGTTATTATCCCAGCTAATCTAACAGAAAAAAATTTACTGTAATGGTGATACAATTGCAGCTCCATTTAAAAAGTTCCTTTTATTGCAGTGTCCAGCTTTTTGCGGATACTACATTTAACAAGGAACTTTTATTTTATTTTTTATCTTTGTTTTTAATCAATGCAAGCAGATATTTAGGCAATGCGTAAATACCGACAAACGGTGACAGAATTACTTTCACAAGATAATACAGCAATTCACCGATTCCTTTGATTTTCATGAAGCTGCTGCGCCTCATTTCGCCTAAATAGATATAACCGCTGGGCATCAGTAAACATACTAATACAAGCAGGAAGGTGGCATAGCCAAAATTCATCATATAACCAAAGACTAGACCGACGGCTCCCAGCAGCAGGGTTGGTTTGCCGATTAGTTTTTCTTCATGGGCTGCTTGACGGATGGATTTATGAAAACAATCCATACAGATATTCAGATTTGTGAAATCCGCACATTCTTTACAGAGCGGTTTTCCGCATTTGGAACATGTTGTAGTTGCTTCTCTATCAGGATGATATGCACAATTCATAGGTTAACCTCACTTTACCTTTAAAATAATACTATGTGCCGGCTTTCCTGTCAACTGTCATATACGGCATGCATAATGCGCAATAAACGGCTGTTCATCATAATTAAAAAGTCTAATGAACTGTTTTCACGCTGATTATAATACTTTCTGATCTCTTCATCACGTTCAATCAGCAAACGGGCTGACTGTTCAAAATCAAATGCATCCCCTGCCCGATATTCGCTGAATTCATGAATTGGCCCACAGCCGCAGACCGGTGCCAAAAAGGTGTTATGAAATTCTACAAACGACGTTTCAGACTCCGTGTCACTTTTCTTTTTCAGCTCGTAAAACTGCGTATTTAAAAGCATTCTGACATAAGTCTCATGGAAATTCTCATCATTGATCAGCCGCATCGCAAACTCATAGGCGTTTAGGCTATTTAGAAATTCTTCAAGACTCATCGCAAAGTATGGATCAGCCAGTGCTTCACGATTCATATCTAAAATTTCATCAATAAAATTATTTCTCATACGGCAGCGAACGACTTGCTGGTGCGTAAGTCCCATCATTTTCTGATTCATGTCAGCTAGATAATGATCGATGGAAGCCAGCTGGGCTTCCAATTTTTTCTTCTTATCAGATTCCATTCTATCCCTCATTTCTTAATGAATATCAATATCCATAACGATTCAAAAGGTTTGCTGATAAACAAACCTTTGTCTTACTTATTAATTTTTAAGCCATTTACCGTTGTTGTCAAAATACATCATTTCACCATCGATCCAACGACCGCCGGTAACCATTTTACCGCTGCCGTCAAAATAATACCAATTGCTGCCTGATGCCATCCAACCGGTTTTCATAATACCATCTTTGTCCGCATAATACCAGTTATTGTATGAAGGTACCCATTTGCTTGTGACAAGCTGACCCGCTGTGTTGTAGCATTTCCACACACCGCTTTCAAGCTTCCAGCGCAAATCACTGCTGTCAGCCGCTGTAATTGTACCGCCGGCTTTTTCATAAGCTTCATTATACAGCTTTACAAGATCATCATAAACCGTATAACCGCGGAAACTATTGATAGCGACATAACTCGCTGAACGGCCGGCTTTCGCGTCTTCCTTGCCGTCAGTAACAACATCCTTCTTCGCCTGTGTCAGTTCTTTGTTGTAGCTGTTATAAGCATCTGTATAAAACTCACGGTAATCAGCTTTCTCAGAAGATTTTGTCAGGGAATCCAGCGTCGTATTGCGGCCAAGACGGTTCCAGCAATCCTTCTTTGCATTCTCATCAGCTAATTCCTGAAGATTATCAACGGCATTATCTTCAAGATCCGCATAAGTTTCTTTATAAACCTTACGCCATTCTGATTTAAAATCAATATCAGAAGGACATTTTGTGCGGTTCTTGCGCTTTGCCTCAAAATCGTTATTTGCCGCTTCAATGGCCGACTTTGTAGCTTCATCCATCATTTCATCATAAGCCTTATACCAGCCTGCCTGATAACCGCGCTTATATTCATCAGTACCGCTTTTCTGTGTAAACTTTGTATTGGCATGTTCCTTTTCATAGGCATAGCCATCATCATAGCCTTGTTTGTAAGTACTCTTATCTGAGGCTGCAACAATTGGCATTAACGATTGAGCGTTATAAGCAACAGGTGCCAGACAGCATGCTGCCAGCAGACAAGCACATAATTTTTTCATAGTGTCATTTCCCTTCTTTTTCTATGGTAAGTATAACAGTTATCTGTCTTAAAAATATGTGATTTCTTTAATTCTTATTCATTTTACCAACATTATCAGCAAAAAGCCACAATTCTAACGATATTGTTATGTTTATGATACTTGAAATGTTACTCTATTTAATCAATAAATTGAAATAAACTATTTATTAAAACAATATATCTATTATGGAATTATTACTGAATAAGATTATGATAACAGCCATAATCAATTGTGAATACTTGAGACATTATCATAAACGAACCATATTCACTCTATCAGCTTGTTGGTTCACTCTATCAACTTGTTGGATTCATTTGACAAATACAACGATTTGATATATACTAATAATGAACTAAGATTAGTTGGTTGGCAAGCAACGGAAAAACTTGATACGAAGTGAGAATAACTGGCTCACACTAGTTGGCAAGCAACGGAAAAACTTGATACAATAGAACGCTCCAAACAGCGTTCTATTTTTTTAGGGGGGGAAAATAATGGTAATAAAATTTTATGACGAAAAAAATATAATTAAAATCATACAATCTGGATTAGTTAATTATGAAACATATTTATTGAATAAAAGCTTTTTATATGTTTACTATGATACCTTAAAAAAAGATTACGATTTTATTGAATTAATATTTAAAAAAGAACATTTCAAGCATTTGTGTGGAATAAGCAATAATCCTAAAGATGTGTTTATTTATGAAAATGCCGGCATTCATAAGGAAGTCTTGTCTCCTATAAAATTTTATGATATTTGTAAAGCCAAACGGTTAGGTTATAAACACATAATAATAAAAAAGGATTCTTCAACTATACAAAAAATGAATATCCTTAACAATCTTCATTTATTAACACAAAATGAAACTATTTATTGTAATATATTGGGTGTACATAATATTTTACGATGCGATGGTATGATTGGGCTTTCAAAAGGCAATATCTCTTTAGCATTGCGTAATTTAAATGGTTATTCCATACCACTAAGTTCATTAGATTTCGATATAACCGATAGTGGTGAGAATCTATTTGAAGTTTATCTAGTAGCTAGTAAAAAGATAAATGAAAAAAAATATTCTTGTATCAATCTACAAAAAATAGATATAGAAAAACTTCCTTATGGAATTAAAGAATTATTAAATATAAAAGATAACGTACATTGTTAAGTTATGCAAAACTCGACAATTGATAGTTTTTTATGTAAACTTTTATCCAATGTATCTCATAAAAGTTACTTCATAAATCAAATAAAACCATTGTTATGTTTCTCAACCAGAAAAAAAAGAAAGCCGGGTTTTATCCCGGCCTTCACATGATTAACAACGGCATTCATTTTCAAAGCAATCATTATAAATATGCAAAAACAGGAATATACCGCCAGACATTAATGCTAAAAAGAAGAAGCTTAATGCTAGAAATAACTGTTGAAAACTCATTGAGCAATAACCGACCAAGGTTACAAAAAAGGCTGAGATCAGCAGTCCTGAAGCACCCAAAACCGCCCATGTTCCGGCTGAGCAAAAGGCTATCTTCAACAAACGGCTTTTTGGTGACCACAGCAGTCCAATCACAAAAAAGGTTAATACGACAAGGGCTGTAAATGCAAGCCCGGTTGAGAGAATCATCGGATCATCTAAACAAATTTCACCATTGGCGAGCAGCAGATAAACACCAAAGCCAATCAACAGGCTGACTACCAAAAGTCCACTCTTCCATCGATTAATCACTTTCATATCGTTCACCCCCCTTCATAGACTAAGCTATGCGTCAATTTGCAGTTGGACTGGTTTTTTATCTTGCCAACATAAAAAAAACCATTTGCAATCAACAGATGGTTTACTATTCATATTTATTGTTTTATATGCCGCAAATTAAGATTTTTTCTTTATTCATGATATAAAATAGGTTCAAAACTTGACTATTACCATCAGTTTTGAACCTATTTATCATTTAAATTACCGAATAACCTTCAGCTTATTTCTGAGTAAGCAATACTACCCAATACATTTTCTTCTTGTATTCGACAGCGCCTACTGCTATCTTCTTATAACGTGTGTTGTCCACAGCGCTGTCATCAGTGATTTCATCAATAACATAATCGATATCATCTTCATCCTTGACAATGATTTCATACGCATATGTACCATAATCATAATCTAAATCATCAAGGAAATCTTCAATATCATCCTTATCCTTACCTTGTGCTACTTGTACTACACGCTGGAAGGCATATTTGTCAAGATTGCCGGAAGTGACTTTCGTTAAAGCGGTACCGCTGCGGTAATCATTAACACCATTCATAATTTCCAGCTTATCCGTGCGGTATGCTGTAGAACTGTAAGTCAGTGAAGTATCTGGCTCCACAAGCAATACAACTACATATGTATGCTTGCCGTCTTCGACAATACCGATACCGACATTTTTGTAATCCTCATCAACAATTGCACGTTTGTCAGCACGGACATCCATCCATTCATCAACGATAGTTTCATAATCATCTTCGTCTTTATAAATCAATTCATAAGATGAATTATAATCAACCTTGAAATCATCAAGTACTGTTTCATAATCTTTGCCGTTTGGACGCGTATCACTGAATTTGCTGGCAATTTCCACTGCCCGTTTATAAGCGGCTTTATCCAATTCATCATTGTAAGCCAATGTCAGTGAATCAACCTTGTCACTCTTGCGGTAATCATTCAGATAACCTAGAATCTCACGTTTATCAGTACGGTATTCACGATAATCATAACCGGATACACCAGTACCTGAACCGCCGTCTGTCAGCAGGATCACATAAACATATTCATCATTGCTGTCCTTAGCGATACCCACAGCGATTTCATTGAAATCTTCATTCAGGATATCCCGTTCAGCCCAGCGGTCATTAAACAATTCTCTCAGTGCGTCTTTTGGTGACGCCGCCTTTACGAAATGTTCCTCAACCATATCATAATCCAGTTTTAAATCATCCATTAAATCATCCAATAACTTGCCGTTTGGACGATCATAGCTGAAATCATCAACTAATTCATTCGCACGAATATAGGCTGCCTTATCAAGGCCGTCAGAACGTACCCATGATAATTCATCCAGCTTCTCATAATCACGTTCATCATTCAGATAATCAACAAGCTTACTCTTATCCGTGCGGTATTCCGTCGCACTATAAGCATCGGCATAATCAGTATCACTGCCGCCCTCGCTTAACAGCACACCGTTTTGTGCAAACGTATAAGTCTTACCGTCAATCTTCTGAGTGCCAATCAGCATACGGTTATCGCTGCCGCCCAGATAGTATTTCTTTTCACCCAGTGTCAGCCAGCCTGATTGTTTCACATCATTCTTATAATAATAGAATTGTGTGCCTTCTTTAACCCAGCCGTTCTTCTTGGTTTCATCAACCTCATCGCTCTTATCGCCTTTGCTGACAAAAGCACCGTTCTGCTGGAAAACATAATTATAACCGTCAATAACATGATTGCCGCGAACCATGATGCCATGTTCATCAAAATAGTATTTTGTACCGTCACTTTCAACCCAAGTCTTAGCCTGCATAATACCATTAGCCGGATTCAGATAATACCAATCAGTTGAATTGGCAGCGATCCAGCCAGTTTTCATTTTACCTGTCTCATAATCTAACAGATACCATGCCTGACTTGAATCCTGTGTCCAGCCCTTAACCATTTCACCAGTATTGCTGAAATAATACCAGGCATCCTCAATATATCGCCAGCCAGTTGCAAATGCACCGTTGTCGATCCAATGATTATTGCCATCCCATTGGGCATGAGCAGGAACCGCAGATATGGAGAAGGCCATCGCGGCCGCTATACTTGCACTGATCCACTTCTTTCCATTCATTCTCATTTTCCTCCTGTTTCCTTTAAACTATTATATCATGCTTTTCTTACAAGAAATCTAAAGATTTTGTCACATATTAATGATTATGAAACCGTTTTACTTTTTCAGCATCAACAGCATCATAAGAATCGCCGTTGATATACGCATAATTGACGGGTGAACCATAGTTGGTAGTCGGATCAATTTTCCAGCATTTAGCAGAAGTATGCAGCTGTTTTATTCCCGTATTGCGAATGATTTCCAACGCGTTCTCAGCATTCACACCGCTGCCGGCTAAGAATTCAATAGAGCTGCCATAGGTATCCTGAAGATATTTTAAAGCTTTAATACCCTCAACGGCAGTTTTAGCTTGACCGCTTGTTAATATACGGTCGCAGCCGCATTCAATCAGCTGTTCACAGGCTTTCATCATATCGCTTGTACAATCAAAGGCTCGATGAAATACCGCTTCACCATTAAATTCATGAATCAGCTTTACCATCTTACACGTTTGTTCAACATTGATCGTCTTATCTTCATTCAAGAAGCCAAAAGCGATGCCATCGGCACCATGCCGCAGCAATTCTCTTGCTTCAAGAAAAATAACCGCCAATTCACTTTCATTGTAACAGAACCCCGCACCGCGCGGACGCACCATGCAGATAATTGGCAGCGCGGTTTGCTGCTTCGCAAGAATCAGCGTGGCACATGTTGGTGTCAGACCGCCTAAGTATAAGGCTGAGTTTAATTCAACCCGATCCGCGCCGCCGGCATCAGCCGCGATTACATCCTCAAGACTGCCGCAGCAGATTTCTAAAATATTATTCTTCATATAAGTTATGACCCTCACCGTCAATGGCTAAGGTTACCGGAAAATCAACAACCTCCAGACGATAAACCGCTTCCGGGCCAAGCTCTTCAAAAGCGACAAGTTCAGCCTTTTTTATACATTGTGACAAAAGTGCTCCGGCACCGCCGATGGCAACCATATAGGCAGCGTGATTGCGTTTGATCGCGTCCACAACCGCTTGGGTGCGGTAGCCTTTGCCAATGCTTACGCTTAAACCCAGATCATAGAGCCGGGGTGCATAGGCATCCATCCGCATCGAGGTTGTAGGTCCAGCGCTGCCAAACACATGATTAGGTGCCGCCGGTGTCGGACCAACATAATAAATCACCGCATCCTTAATATCAAAAGGCAGCTCCTCAGCGCGTTCAAGCATCTCATTCATTCGCTTATGCGCGGCATCACGGGCGGTATAAATAGTACCGGTTATTTCGATTGCATCACCGGCTTTTAAGCCAGCCAGCTTTTCTTTAGTAATGGGTATTGTCAGCTTCATCTTAAAACTCCCTTCTCGCATGTCTGGTGATATGACAGGATATATTGACCGCGCATGGCAGGCAGGCAATATGTGTCGCATGGGTTTCAATGTTTACCTTAAGCGCCGTAGTATCGCCCTTCAATCCCTGCGGACCGATATTTAACTGATTAATTTCACTCAGCAGCTGGTCTTCAAGCGCTGCGTAGCGTGGGTCTGGATGCGCGCTGTCACAGCTTCTTACCGTAGCCTTTTTGGCCAGATAAGCCGCGTAATCAAAGCTGCCGCCCAAACCGACACCGATCACCATCGGCGGACAGGCATTAGGGCCGGCTTTTTTTACAGCATTGAGTACCGTTTGTTTTACACCTTCAATACCCTGCGCGGGTTTCAGCATCTCAATGACACTCATATTCTCACTGCCGGCACCCTTACATGTAATTTCAAGAATCACCTGTTCACCGTCAATGATGGAAGTATAAATCATACAAGGTGTATTATCCTTCGTATTAACACGTTCAAACAACGGCTCTGAAACCATTGATTTTCTTAAATAGCCCTTATCATAGCCCTGACGCACACCTTCCTGAATTGCCTCATTGACCGAACCATGAGTAAAATGCACATCTTGACCGACATACAGGTATACGACAACCATCCCGGTATCCTGACAGATTGGGATATGCTTTTCATCCGCAATAGCCGCGTTCAGCTTTAAATATTCCAGCGTTGCTTTACCGATGCGGCTGGTTTCTTTTTCACAGGCTGAATCAAGACAGTGCTTCACATCTGCAGGATAGCGGTAGTTCACATCCTGAACCATGGCGGATACAGCCTCCGTGAGCTGCCTTACATCAAATTCACGCATCTACTTATCCTCCTTTTTACGCTTATGACGGCGCATTCCCGGGATACCCGGCCGTGTCATTTCACGCGCGTTCAGCACCTCATCAAGCTTTTCCTTAGAGATCAGACCCGCTTCAAGAATCAGTTCCTTCAGCTTTTTATTCTCCGCCAGTGCCTGTTTCGCATACTTCGAGGCATTGGCATATCCGATATGCGGTGCCAGCGCTGTTGCGGTACCCAAAGATATATCCACAAGATCGGCACACCGTTCTTTATTCGCAACAATACCCATAATGCAGTTGCAGCGCAGTGTCGCACACGCGTGACTTAATGCCTCAATTGACTGAAACAAATTGAAGAACAGCACCGGTTCAAACACATTCAATTCCATCTGACCGGCTTCCGCCGCTTTTAAAATCGTTACATCATTACCGAATACTTGGAAGCAAACCTGATTTACCACCTCAGGAATAACCGGATTAATTTTACCCGGCATGATTGAGCTGCCCGGCTGACGGGCAGGCAATATAATCTCATAAAAACCAGTTTTAGGGCCTGATGCCATTAAACGCAGATCATTGCACATTTTAGATAAATTGACACCCAATGTCTTTAAAGAACTATGCGCCCAGACAAATGGATCAACATTGCGTGTACCGTCAATCAAATCTCTGGCACTGGTCAGATCAATATCTGTAATCTCACTTAAAATTGGAATTAAAGTACGGCGGTAATTCTCATCAGCATTCAAACCAGTACCTACCGCGGTAGCGCCCATATTCACTGATTTTAAGTTTTGAAAGGCAATTTTAATCCGCCGGATATCCCTTACCAAAGAAGTCGCATAGGCATGAAACTCCTGACCTAACGTAATCGGTACAGCATCCTGGAGATGAGTTCGGCCTAATTTGATGACATCATTAAATTCCAGACTCTTATCAAGCAATGCTTCCTGAAGCAGCTGCAGCTCATTCAGCAGCTCATCAACTAAAAACAGACAGGTAATCTTACCCGCGGTCGGAAACACATCATTGGTTGACTGTCCAAAATTAATGTGATCATTAGGGTGTATGTAATCATATTTGCCTAATTCACGGCCAGCCAGCTGAGCCGCCCGATTAGCGATAACCTCATTGGTATTCATATTTACTGAAGTACCGGCACCGCCCTGGATCACATCAGTAACAAAATATTCATTCAGCTTGCCGGCAATCACATCATCGCAAGCCTGTAAAATATAATCAAGCCGTTCTTTATCAAGATGATTGGTACGATAATTAGCCAATGCGCAGGCTTTTTTAACCATTCCTAATGAACGGACCATCATCGGATGTGTCCGCAGACCGGTAATTGGGAAATTTTCCTTTGAACGCTGAGTCTGAATGCCATATAATGCATCCTTAGGAACCAGCTTTTCACCTAATGAATCTCTCTCCAACCGGTAATCTTTTTCTTCCATGTTTAAACCTCCTAATGGAAATATTAAAGAAAATGCATTGATTCACTTAATGAAACAATGCATATATCTTAAATCGTTTCTCGCCAGATTTTAGCACCCAGTGCTTCTAATTTACCGTCAAGGTTTTCATAACCACGGTCAATATGATATACAGCATGTATTTCAGTAACACCATCAGCAATCAAACCGGCAATCACTAAACAAGCACCGCAGCGCAGATCGGTTGCCTCTACCACACTGCCGGATAAACGGCTTGGCCCATTGATAAAAGAGGAAGGAATCCGCACATCAATATCCGCACCCATTTTATTCAATTCCTGACAATGCTTAAAGCGTTCCGTATAAATCGTTTCAGTAATTACCGACTGGCCGTGCGCCTGCGTCAGCAAGGCAGTCAGCGGCTGTTGGATATCAGTCGCGAAGCCCGGATACGGCAAAGTTTTAATATCCGTACACTTTAAAGGCTGATCACCGCGGCGAATCGTCACCTTATCCACATCAACCTTAATATCGATACCAATTTCCTGCAGCTTAGAAAGCAGACTTTCAAGATGAGCCGGAATAATATTTTCAACCGTCATCTCATCAGCCGCAGCCGCCGCCAGTACAATATATGTGGCAGCCTCAATACGGTCTGGAATAATCTCATGGAAACATCCATCAAGATGATCCACACCATCAATCGTAATCACATTCGTACCAACACCGCGAATCTTTGCGCCCATTTTATTAAGCAGGGTTGCGACATCGATAATTTCCGGTTCCTTGGCGGCATTCTCAATAATCGTACGGCCCTGCGCATAAACGGCAGCCATCATGATATTGATTGTAGCACCCACTGAGGAAATATCGAGGAATATCTTATTGCCGATCAGCTTATCTGCCGTAATCTCATAAGCGCCATGCTCATACTTCACCGCAGCGCCCAGCGCTTCAAAACCTTTAAGATGTAAATCAATTGGCCGCGGCCCCAGATAACAGCCGCCCGGCATTTTCATTACAACCTTGCCATACTTACCCAGCAAAGCGCCCATGAAATAATAAGATGCCCTAAGCTTCTGCACCGCATCCTGAAGCATTGGCTTATTTTCCATATGCGTAGGATCAATAACGATATGATCCTTACTTTCCTTAATACAAACATCAACACCCAAATCACGAAGTAAAACGGAGAGTGACTCAACATCCGAAATATTCGGAACACCGCAGATCGTTACCGGCCCATTTGCCAGAATCGCTGCCGGGATCAATGCTACCGTAGCATTCTTAGAGCCGCTGATTTTAACGCTGCCTCTTAATCGATGCCCACCTTCGATTTTAATTACTTCTTCACTCATAAAAAACCCTCCATCTGCTTCTATCTTATTCATCAGCATGTCATCGTGACACACACTGTTTTTTTCACTCCTATTGTATCATAAAAGCGATTGCTTCAACATCTAAAAAATTTAACTTATCCTTAAGCGATCCGTTCAATATTATACACGATCAAACAAGTACCGTCTTTTTGAATCAGCTGTAATATTTTCCAATTAAATGATCCGCCTTTAATTATGAATGCTGATGCGATTCTTACCGCTGCGCTTGCTTTCATAAAGCGCCTGATCGGCACTCTCATATAAATCAGCAAAATTATGATGCTGCTGATCAATAAATGCAATACCGATACTGACTGATATCCTCAGTTCGACACGTTCAGGCAGCTGAATATTTTGAATATCTGCCAAGATCCGCTCTGCGATATCCATAACATCCTGCCGTTTGTCACCCTTTAAATAAGCGACAAATTCATCACCGCCAAAGCGGGCGATCGATATTTCACACAGACCGTTATGATCGCGGATATCACGCAGATGATAAGCAACCTGCATCAGCAGCTCATCGCCTGCATTATGTCCCAATGTATCATTCACCAGTTTAAATTCATCGAGATCCATCATAAAGAAAGCCGCCGTCTGATTCAGCGATAAGCTGTTTAAATCATCATTTACCAGCTGTTCAAAAGCCGTTCGGTTATACAGGCCGGTCAGCGGATCTCTTTCAGACTTAAATTTAAGCTCCATGCGTCTTCGCTTTTCCTCGTTGATATTCATCGTATAACATAATAGCATCGGTGTCTGATTATCTAATGTGTAAAAACTAAATACACTCTCTACCCAGATAAAATCTTTTACCTCATGGCGCCGGTTGATGCGATATTCAATGCGCTGTTCCCTGCCTTCCGCAAATTCACGCTTCAAATTAGTAAAATTCATTGCCTCGGCAACCATTTCAGCATCATCCTCATGAACAATTTTCAGCATTGCCAAACAAATCTCATCATAATTTGCTTCAACCGCATCCTGAATCATGCCGTCACGCGTGTAGCTGCAGATAATTTTGCTGTCAAGATTCAGTGTCCAAACACTGATAGCTTCATGGAACAGCGCTTCTTTCATGCTGATTTCCTGTTCCAGCTGACGGCGTTTGCGCACATCATCGCTGATATCTTCCACTATGCCAAGAATATTTTTACCGTCGGCTTCTGAGGGCAGCTTGGCCAGCGTAAAACGGAACCAGTGCGGCTCATCAAACTTTATCCCTGAACTAATTTCAAAAACGGCTTTTTCAGCGCCATCTGCCATCTGGCTCAGTGCGTCCAACAGTTTCTCTTTTTCCGTCTCATTCAGACAACGGTTTTCAAACACCAGCTTGCTGAACGGACACAGACTATCATAATCACAAAGCGCTTTGATATTTCTTTCCTTCAAAAAATAGGCGGCATCCTTTTGTATATCATATTCAAACATCGTCGCAAAGGAGTGCTGGAGCGCCAGCTCAAACATTCGATTGCTGCGTTCCACTGATCGTTTAGCTTCTATCGTTCCTTGATAAGAACGGTTTGCCAAATAATAATAAGCGGCAAAGAAACAGATAAAGGTCAAAACCAGCTTAATGGTCAGATAATAAGCAGACTTTGAAAGCTTCTCATTTTGAACCAGTAAATTATCACTGGATACCAAAGTAAACAAATACCAATTATTAATAGGCAAAGGACGGATATACACATAACGATGCTGACTGCCAATACTCAGATAAAAGCTGCCCGTCTCGTTATTCATCATCATAGCCTGTAATTCATCAACCGTTATGCCGGGATCATCCATCGATTTGAGGTAGTCATAATAATTACGGCCGTCATACAGTGAATCCTGATGCTCACTCTGCTGAATCATTGTGCCATCAGCCGCGATGACATAATAATACGCGTTGCTTTGGAAAGTCGTATTCAAGCTTGTGTCAGCAATCTTTTCAATCGACATGGTCGCGATGAATTCACCTGCCAGCTCACCATTATTAAAAGCCGGAACATAGTAGCTGATGACTTTTTGATTCATCGATCCCAGCTGATAAACATCACTGATGCCTTCCTGTCCCAAAAGCGATGAATCATAAAAACGCAGATCTGCCAGTGAGCTTTCTATGCCGCTGACAGCCAGCTGCTGATTCTCCTTATCAATAAGTAAAAACTGATTGAAATGATCATTATCCATCAGCTTTTCCATCACTTCATAGCGAGCATTAGCGTCTGTTTCCTGAATCAGATAGTCCGCAGTAAAGCGAAGATTAACCAGTCTGTCATTGACTTGACGGATTATGGAGTCACTTCCCTGATTGGCGCTTTCCATAAGATAGCTTTGTGTGATAGCTTCAACCTGATAATCAGTACGGCGATTAAAGTCATAGAGGAAAATCACAGTGAGGATTGATAATAAACAGATCCCAATCGCTATAATCTTACGGCTATGCAGCAGCAACTTATCATTCTCCATAACGCTCCCCCCAATTTTGGAACATTAAATCATTTTGATTCATCAAAATGAACCTCTTTCTATCATAATATCACATTGTTTGGATTTTTGTTGAATTAATGTAAATTTCAATACTATTCCTTATATATAAAAGTAAATTTATAAATAATTGAAACCAATAAAAGACTTACTCTTATTTTGTAATTATTTATTCTCAATATCTTTTTATAAAAGATCAATTATGGTAAAATAGTTAAGGTTATGGCAAGAAAAGAGGGATAGTATGAAAAAAATTGGTTTTGATAATGATCTGTATCTGAAATTACAATCCAAACATATTCAGGAACGTATTTCACAGTTTGATAATAAGCTGTATTTAGAGTTTGGCGGCAAGCTTTTTGATGATCATCATGCTTCCCGTGTATTGCCTGGTTTTCAGCCGGACAGCAAGTTAAAAATGCTGCTGACGCTGAAGGATCAGGTAGAGGTGCTGATCGTAATCAGTGCCGGTGATATTGAAAAGAATAAAGTCAGAAGTGATCTTGGCATTACATATGATGTAGAGGTATTAAGACTGATTGACGCATTCCGCGGCGTAGGTCTTTATGTCGGCAGCGTTATTATTACACAATATACCAATCAGCCATCAGCTGATGCATTTAAGAAACATTTAGAACAATTAGGCATTAATGTCGCGCTGCATTATCCGATTGCCGGTTATCCAAACAGTGTTTCAGTCATTGTTTCGGATGAAGGATATGGCAAGAATGATTATGTAGAAACAACGAAGCCTTTAGTCGTTGTGACAGCGCCGGGGCCTGGCAGCGGCAAGATGGCGACTTGTCTTTCACAGCTTTATCATGAGCATAAGCATAATGTGAAAGCCGGATATGCGAAATTTGAGACATTTCCGATATGGAATCTGCCTTTAAAGCATCCGGTAAATCTGGCATATGAAGCGGCTACCGCTGATTTGAATGATATTAATATGATTGACCCGTTCCATTTGGAGGCTTATGGTGAAACAACGGTTAACTACAACCGAGATGTAGAGATTTTCCCAGTATTAAATGCTATTTTTGAAAGAATTGTCGGGGTATCGCCTTATAAGTCACCTACGGATATGGGGGTTAATATGGTTGGCAAGTGCATTGTCGATAATGATGTCTGCATCAAAGCCAGTCAGGATGAAATTATCCGCCGTTATTATCAGGCGCTGGTGGATCAGAAAAAGGGCTACGCCGATGAAGCGACAATTAATAAAATTGAAATTGTTATGGGACAGGCGAATGTGGAAACTTCTTCACGGCGCTGTGTCAAACCGGCACTGGATAAGGCTGAGCTGACTGATGCTCCGGCTATGGCAATTGAATTAAATGACGGACGAATCGTGACAGGTAAGACAACTTCATTGTTAGGCTCTGCCAGTGCCGCTATTCTTAACGCGTTGAAACATTTAGGCAATATTGATGATCAGATTCCTTTAATCTCACCGAGCATCATTGAACCAATTCAGAAGCTGAAAGTAGAAAATCTAGGCAATAATAACCCGCGTCTGCATGTAGATGAAATATTGATTGCCCTGGCAATTTCAGCTACTACCAATCCATTGTCACATTTGGCAATGACTCAGCTTGAAAAACTAAAGGGCTGTGAAGCCCACTCCAGTGTAATCTTATCTGACGTAGATATGAATGTTTTCAGAAAACTGGGTATTAATTTAACGTGTGAGCCAAAGTATCATACAAAAAAGCTTTATCATAAATAAAAGATTTAAAAGAAACTTTACAGATAAGCTGCATATAGCACACCCAATCAAAAAGGGTGTGCTTTTTATGTGTTTATGTAAACCAAATTATTTAATTACATTAAACATTCCGTAAGGGTTATAGTATACAAACTTAAAACCGTACCTTTCATTGACTTTTCTTATTTGCTCAGGTAATTCTTGGTATTTTCAGCTAATTTTCACTTAGCCAACAAATATCATTCACTTGCTAACCGTATTGTATATGATATGAAAAGGAGAGTGTTTCTGAGATGAATCTAAAAGTCCAACTACCTAAAAAGCTTCCTAATATCCATTTCACAAAAAAAAGGGCAGCCATTTTATGCTGTGCGGTACTGATTGGCGCATCAGGGGTCGTTTATGCCTTAAAGGTAAGCGGCAGCAGCAATGAAGTAATTTATACACCCTATACTTTGGATACTGGCAGCATTACCACCAGTATCAGCGGCAGCGGTACTTTAACGGCCGCTAAAACCTACACCCTAACTGCCAATGTTAAGGGTGAGGTGCTCAGCGATGATTTTGAGATTGGTGACAGTGTCAGCGAGGGACAAGTCCTTTATGAATTAGATAACAGCGATGCTGTTGAGGAATTAAACAACACGAGTCTTTCCCTGAAGCAGCAGCAGTTAACCACTCAGCAGGCACAGACAGCGCTCACCAATTTAACTATTACCGCTCCGCTTTCCGGACTGGTCAGCGAGGTTTATGTCAAGGTCGGAGAAAGTGTTAACAGCGGCACAAAAATTGCCGAGATTGTCAACAATGAGGATTGCACACTGCGGCTTCAGTTTAACGCTTCAGATATTGATTCAATAAAGATCAACGATACGGCAGCAGTATACTTGCTGAGCAGCGGTGAAACAGTCAGCGGGACAGTCAGCAAGATCAACAGCGGTGCTTATTATAACAGCGCGAATGCTTATGTAAGCGATGTGGAAATCAGCTTCACAAATCCAGGCGGTATTACTGAGCTTGACAGTGCGGCGGCAATTGTCAACGGCATCGCGGGCAATAATGAGGGAAGCATCAGCTTTAATTCTTCGGCTACCCTGACAGCAAAAACATCAGGCGAAATCACTGCTTTAAATATTGATACAAATGATTATGTCAATCAAGGGGATCTTTTGGTACAGCTTGAAAATGACAGCACTGTACTGCAGGGAGAATCAGCGGCGCTTTCACTCTCCAATGCCGAACAAAGCTATAAGAATAAAGAAGAAAAGCTTGCTGAATATACCATTACCGCACCTTGCAATGGTACCGTTTTAAGCAAGAATATACAGGCTGGCGATACGATTAATGAAGCAGGAACAACAATGGCTATCGTCGCTGATCTTTCCAGTATGAAATTCACTATGAGTATTGATGAATTAGATATTAAAAATGTCTCTGTGGGACAAAAGGTCACCGTAACAGCCGATGCCGTAAATAAGGTTTATACCGGTGAAATTACAGCCATCGTATTAAATGGTACAACGGCCAATGGTGTAACGGTGTATCCTGTAACGGTTACCTTAGAAGAGTGTGATGAATTGTTGCCGGGAATGAATGTAACGGCACAGATTATCACTCAGGAAGCTAATGATACATTGCGCGCGCCAATCAGCTGTGTTTCCCGCAATGATATGCTGCTGATTGATGAAGCAAGCGCTAAGTCTTTAAATACGGAAACTGCCGAATCTATTCAAAGCGCTGAAGTAGGCCAAATCATTAAATCCGATGATTATAAGGGTTATTACTTTTTGAAAGTGGAATCCGGTCTGTCAAACAGCAGCTATACCGCGATTTTAGATGGTGCAAAGGAAGGGCTGACTGTTTATGCGGTATCAAATGCCAGCGGCAATACCAGCAACAGTGAACCAAATATGATGAATATCGGTAAAGATTCTTCATCCGGCGGTGCTTTCTCATTTGACGGCGGCGGCATGGGCGGTCCGCAAGGCGGTATGGGCGGCCCGGGAGGAATGCAGTGATGATTGAATTTAAAAATGTATACAAAATCTATCATATGGGTGACAGTGAGGTAAGGGCCATTGACGGCATTTCTTTCACTATTGATAAAGGGGAATTTGTGGCCATTGTTGGTCAGTCGGGCTCCGGCAAATCAACATGCATGAATATCATCGGCGCTCTTGACCTGCCCAGTGAGGGTGAATATTTACTTACCGGTTTAAACATCACCCGCTATGATGAAGATCAGCTGGCTCAAATCCGCAACCGCACATTAGGTTTTATTTTCCAGCAATACAATTTAATCCCCAAGCTTAATGTTTATGAAAATGTTGAATTGCCGCTGATTTATGCCAATGTACCGGAAAAAGAACGCTATGAAAAGGTTATCCGCGCGTTAGAACGGGTCGGGCTTGCCAACCGAATGAGGCATTATCAGCATGAATTATCCGGCGGTCAGCAGCAGCGGGTATCCATTGCCCGTGCCTTAGTCAACGATCCAAGTGTAATTTTAGCGGATGAACCTACGGGTGCCCTTGATTCTAAAACCGGCATTGAGGTGCTGGAACTATTGAAACAATTAAACAATGAAGGGAATACGATCGTTTTGATTACCCATGATAATTCAATTGCCCATCAGGCGAAGCGAATGATTCAGATTCATGATGGCAAAGTAGTCAGCGATACACTGAATTAGGTGTGCCTATGCAAGTGAAACAAGCATTTAAAATGGCCGTGAAAAGCATTAAAGGGAATCGCTTCCGTTCCTTTCTGACGATGCTGGGAATCATTATCGGCGTTGCCTCAGTTATCGTTTTAGTTGCCCTAATCAATGGCTTCTCAAGTGACATGAGTGAGTCCTTTTCAACCCTGGGCACCGAATTAATTACAGTCAATATTACCGGTCGTTCCGCAGATAATCAGGTTGCTGTTGATAAAATGATTGAGGTGCTTGACAGTTCAGAGAATTTGGCTTATTGTTCACCGCAGGTCAATATCTCAGTAACCGCAAAGGCAGATAATGAAAATGTCTCAACTACGGCTTTCGGTGTTAATGAAGATTACACCAGCATTAAGGGTTATCAGCTTAATGAAGGCAGAATGCTGCAGTATGGGGATACCAAAAACCGGCTCAAGGTGGCAGTGATCGGCACTTATATTGCCGATACATTATTCAGCGGCAAGAGTCCGATCGGCAAATCAATTAAGCTTAATGCGGAAAGCTATGAAATTGTCGGTGTACTTGAAGAGAAGTCTGACAGCAGTGAGGGCAGCGATGATGATATCGTTCTGATTCCCTACTCAGCCGCCTCCCGTCTGACCCGCAATTCAACCATTTCTTCTTATCTGTTCAATGCCTCAAGCAGCACCAGCGTAGAAGCTGGGATCAATGATATTCAAACATTTCTGAATACGAAGTTTACCAGCTCTGATTATTACCGCATCAGCAGCGCCGCTGAATCACTGGAACAAGTTAATTCATTAACCTCGACACTGACACTTGTATTAGTGGGGGTAGCCTCCATTTCCCTTTTGGTCGGCGGTATCGGCATCATGAATATCATGCTTGTGTCAGTCAGCGAAAGAACTAAAGAAATAGGTATCCGTAAATCTTTAGGCGGAAGATACCGGGATATTCTGACTCAGTTTGTAATTGAAGCGGGACTGACCAGCGCCATGGGCGGAGTAGCCGGAATCTTCCTTGGTATTATTTTAGCCTACATCGCATCAGGTCTTTTAGGTATGACAGTAAAAATATCACTGTTATCCGTTGCCGTCTCATTCAGCGTTTCAGTGGGTATCGGCATCCTCTTCGGCTATTCACCAGCCCGCAAGGCTGCGCGTCTAAGTCCGATTGAAGCGCTGCGTTATAGTTAGGAGAATAAGCAAATGAAAAAATTAATTACCGTGGCTTTAAGCATGCTGCTGGTATTGGGGAATGTCCAGCCAGTGCAAGCCGCAGCCAGTTCAATCTATGAGATTTTAGTATTAATGAATTTACTGACCTATGACAGTGACAATACAATCAGTGAAACAACACCGATTTCACGGGCCGAATTTGCCAAGGCACTGTATCTTCTGGCCGGTTATGGTACAACCGCTGCCAATTCCTACACCTCTCCCTTTACCGATGTTTCATATTCAAATCAATATGCAGGATATATTAAAACCGTTGCCTCATTAGGTTATATGAGCGGTTATGCGAAAGGCTATTTCAAACCGGATCAGACAATTACCACTGATGAAGCAATTAAATCACTCCTGCTGATACTGGGCTATTCAGCAAATGAAATCGCCGGATCAGACTTGCTTTATCAGACAGCCAGAATTAAAGGGTTATTGGATAATACAGCATTGAATGTCAATCAGCCATTGACTAAGGGTGATTATGCCCAGCTGATTTACAACGCGCTGTCAGCTGCTTTAAAAAGCAGCAATCAAACACTTGCCCAGTCTTTAGGTTATACGCTGCGCAGTGATTCCTTAAGTTTATCCGATGTTATCGATGTTAATGCCGTGGGGCCGATTGCCCTGACCGGTTCAGCATCTGCCAGTGATTTCGGTTTGACTTCACCAACTACCTATCTCAATGGTGTAGAAAAAAGCGTATCAATGCGTAAGGGTGATGTTGTGTATTATTCTACTGAAACAAATAAATTATGGGTATACCGCAATTATGCATATGGCACGATTACCCAAATCAGCGCTAATCTGGAAGATGTTACCTCCTTTACTGCCGGCGGTAATTACACTTGTTCCACCGATGTCATCAAGGAACTATTTGCCGCCAACAAGCTGCGAGTCGGATATCCGGTAAGAATCAGTCTTGACCGTGACGGCAATGCCGCCTATGCCAGCTATTATGAACAAGAAAGTGATACCGACAGCACAAGCTCAAATTCAAATTCCGGCAATAATTCAGGAAACCCTTCAAGTTCTACCGTTGTTTATGTCAATGATGGCTATGTCTATCTTACGATTGACGGTAAAACATATACTTTTGAATTAAATTCCGCATCATAAAAATGATTCCTCCTAAGCAGTACAGATTGCGAAGGGGGAATCATTATTTATTTTAATATATTTTCTTAAATCGCTGATTGAAAACAGATTGCCTTGAAGCATGTCTGAATCATTAAACCTGGTACGCTTAATGTTTAGCTTGCATTCTCTTCTGCTGAATCCTCTTCTGCAGCCTTGGCAGCATCCCGATGCTTATTCTTAATCACCTGATCGATTTCCTTAAGCATGCGCTTTGCTCTGCGCTTGATTTTACGCTGATAGAAAAAATCTGATACTTTAAACAAGAAACCATGTTCTTCAACCTTAGCCTTAAAATCCTCATAGTAACAAACTTCACATAGACCATTTTCTTCAGATTCAAAACGCATCCCCATTGTAATCGTACCACTATTTGTCTGAACCTTTAAATTATAACCCTTTTCAGGATCAAGCTCAGTCAGATGATAATGATAATCAACTGTATGCTTTCCTTTTTTCTGATGCTTTGTATGCTTAAAACCCTTCTTTAAAGATGATTTATTAATTTTCTTATTCGAGGATTGACTCACTTCATAATACAAAGAATCCAGAACAATATCATAAACCTCAGCTTTTGACCCGCTCAACAGCATATACATTTCCATGACTTATTCCCTCTTTCTTTCCTTATCATAACATAAGTACACGTGCATACTCAATCACTCATCTTCTTGTTTCAGTTTGTTTCATTAAATTATGATAATTTATCATTTACTAGAAATCTTTTTCAAGGTACAATAGGAATAGAATGTTGAGAGGTGAACTTATGGAAGAAAAAGTATTATTATCACTCATAGAAAAGAATGCCAGAAGGACGGTGAGTGATTTAGCGGATATTTTACAGGAAAGTGAAGAAAACATCTTAGATACCCTCACTGAACTTGAAAAAGAAAAGGTCATTAATGGTTATCATACCATCATTAACTGGGATCGGGCTAATGTTGACCGTGTAACCGCCGTCATTGATGTGAAATGCTCACCGGAACGTGATTATGGCTATGACCGCATCGCTTCAATGATCTATGCCTATCCGGAAGTGGATACAATGTATCTGATGAGCGGCAAAACTGAGTTTATTGTAATTATTTACGGCAAGAGTATGCAGGAAATTGCGAACTTTGTCGGCAGCAAGCTGGCAGTTGTAGACGGTGTTACGGGTACGTCTACTAACTTTGTGCTGAAGCAGTATAAATCAGCTGGGGTAATCTTTGACCAAAATGAAGATGATGAAAATGAAAGGTTAATTGTGACACCCTAATGTATGAAGAATTACTAAGCGATAAGGTCAAAGTTCTTAAACCTAGCGGTATCCGTAAATTTTTTGATTTGGCAGCTACCCGTGAAGGGGTTATTTCACTCGGTGTAGGCGAGCCTGATTTTGCGACACCATGGCATATTCGTGAAGCCGCTATTTATTCTATCAAACAAGGTAAAACGTTCTATACCGGCAATGCTGGACTGCTGCCGCTGCGCAGGGAAATCTGCAGCTATATGCACCGGCAGTTTAATCTGGACTATGATCCGGTAAAAAATGTCATAGTGACAGTCGGCGGTTCAGAAGCCATTGATATTACCTTAAGAGCCATTGTGAATCCAGGTGATGAAGTTATTTTGCTTCAGCCTTGTTATGTAGCTTATGAGCCAAGTGTGATTCTTGCCGATGGGGTGCCTGTTTTTATTGAATTAAAAGAAGAGAATCAGTTTAAACTGACCGCTCAGCAGTTAGAAGCGGCAATCACTGATAAGACAAAGGCGATCCTGCTGAATTTCCCTTCCAATCCTACCGGCGGGGTTATGACGCGCGAAGATTATGCACCGTTAATTCCGATTATCAAGAAACATAATCTGATTGTGATCAGTGATGAAATTTATGCGGAATTAAGCTATTCTGAAAAACATTGTTCACCGGCTAATTTTGATGAGATCAAGGATCTTACTATTATCATCAGCGGTTTTTCTAAGGCTTTTGCGATGACTGGCTGGCGGCTTGGCTACATGCTTGCTAATGAAACCTTTATAACCCAGATTTTAAAGATTCATCAATATGTTATTATGTCGGCACCGACAGCCGCGCAATTCGGCGCGATTGAAGGTCTTCGCAATGGTCAGCGCCATGTTGATGAGATGGTGGAGCAGTATAAGCTGCGGCGTAATTTCATTGTTAATGGCTTTAACCGCATCGGTTTAAAAACGCATATGCCGGAAGGTGCCTTTTATATTTTCCCAAGTATTAAATGCACTGGACTCAGCTCATTAGAATTCTGTGAGCGCCTGCTTGAGGAACAGAATGTTGCCTGTGTACCAGGTGATGCCTTTGGGTCTGCAGGTGAAGGGTATATCCGTGTTTCCTATGCATACAGCATTGAAGAAATCAAAGGTGCACTGGAAAAAATCGGCGAATTTATGAAACAATTCCAATAAATAGAAAGAACTCTCCGCGGAGAGTTTTTTTATACTAAGTTAATTACCGTTTTCCATTTAAAATGAATTCTATCAATTTCTCTACATCATCAAAATCATCATAATCGCCATTAATTCCTTCTCGATGATATACAATTCCATTTTTCTCATTCTTTTCAAGACAATTTAATAGTTTATCTTTACCATATCTTTTTATAAAAAGGGTGAAAGCATATGGCTTAATTTTACTCAACAAGCCTTTTTTACAATTTTCTGAACACATATAACAATGGGTAAGTTTCTTTTCAATTGAACATTTTTTATTCTCACACAAATCATTATCTGGACATTCCTCTGAATTACACCCATGACATTTCGTATTTTCTGAACATAAACAACATGCCAAACCGCATCTTGCAATGTCTAGTTCTCTCCTCATTGGTTAATCTCCTCTCAATTTTAATTTTACTGTATAATAAAAACAAAATGCCTGTTGGCTATCATATTCAGACATGACTCTTATAGCCCTTTCATAATACCATAAGTACTACAAACACACCATAGATTATCACAGATACTTTATTAGAAATGAGGGGGACAAAACAACACGAAGCGATGGTAAACTTTGGTAAATATGATATACTAATCATATATGTAAAGCATAAATTTTATAATAACATAATCATAAAGCTGGGGCTTAGGGATGGAATTCATATGAATAAATATAAAATCAGAAAAGTCATACCTGTTTTCTTTACAGCTCTCTTCTGCATCATCGCTCTGGTGATGCTTACTACCATCTGGAGTCTGCAGGGAAACGCGAGAGTAATCAATTATACCGGCATTATCCGCGGAGCCTCACAGCGGCTGGTTAAACAGGAAATGGCGATGCAGCCCGATGATGAACTGATCGTTAGGCTGGATGCTATTCTTAGTGAACTGGCAAGCGGCCATGGGGATAACAAACTCACCAAGCTGCCTGATGAAGAGTATCAGGAATATATTAAACAGCTGCAGGCTGCCTTTGATACACTGAAGGATGAAATCATGATAGTACGGCAAAGCGGTGACAGTCAGCGGCTATATACGTTAAGCGAGGATTTTTTCGTATTATCTGATCAGGCAGTATCGGCCGCGGAAAACTATTCCCGTCATCAAGTCAATCATGCCCTGATCTTATTCATGATCCTCAGCGCTGCCTTTTTGATGCTGATTTTATTGTTTTTGAAATTTGAGAAGCAGCAGCGGCTGACTCAGGTTGCTTTAGAAAGTGCTGAACATGCGAATAAAGCTAAAAGTGAATTCCTTTCTAATATGTCGCATGAAATCAGAACACCGATGAACGGCATTATCGGTATGACTGAAATCGCTCGGCGCAATGCCGATAATAAACCAAAGCTTTTAGACAGTCTGGATAAGATAGATCTGTCCTCCGCCTATCTGATGTCATTGATCAATGATGTATTGGATATGTCAAGAATTGAAAGCGGCAAGATTGAACTTGATGATCAAGTCTTTGAATTACCGGAAGTGCTTGACCGCATTCATAGTATGTTTGCGCAGAAGGCATGTGATGCAGATGTTGATTTCACTATCAGTCATAAAGATATCAGTGTTCATACATTGATCGGTGATGAACTGCGGATCAGTCAGATTTTAGTTAATATAATTTCTAACGCTTTAAAATTTACACCTAAGGGCGGCTCAGTAACACTGGAAGTAAGAGAAAAAGAGTTATCAGATGATACCGCTAATATTGAATTTATCATTACTGACAGTGGCATCGGCATCAGTGAAGAATTCCAAAAACGTATTTTTGAACCCTTTGAACAAGCTCAGGCATCTACGGTGAAGCAATATGGCGGAACAGGACTTGGTTTGGCAATCAGCGGCAAGTTTGCGAAAATGATGGGCGGCGATATTCAGTTACAAAGCAAGCTGAACGAAGGCTCGCGCTTTATCGTCAATATACCCTTAAAACGGCCGCCGGTGGAAGCTGACATACCCGTGATTGATGATTATACACCTAATATTGATTCTTTACAGAATATCCGTGTACTGCTTGCGGAGGATAATGAAATTAATTCTGAGATCGTGGTCACTATGCTTGAAAGCTATCAGGCGGCTGTTGATCCGGTTTTCAATGGTGCTGAGGCGGTAAAACAATTTGAAGACTCTCCAGAAGGTACATATAAATTAATTCTGATGGATATTCAGATGCCGGAAATGAATGGACTGGAAGCCACCAGAACTATCCGTTCCCTAGATCGTGATGATGCCAATGAGGTTTTAATCATTGGTTTATCGGCGAATGTATTTAAACAGGATGTAGACAATGCCCTGCAAAGCGGCATGAATGATTATCTTGGCAAGCCGATTGATATGAATCATTTATTTGAAGCAATCAGCACTCACTTAGCTTATGCAAATCCAGATCAATGATCTGGATTTTTGTGTATGAACCTTACAAAAATGATAGCTTTCTGTTAGCTGATTCGATGGGTAAAACACTGATTCTATCGTATACTAAAGCCATAAAGGAGGAATGCAGGATGAAACATTTACTAAATAATATCAGAATCATCTTTTGTATTCTGGTACTTGGCTATACAGAAAAGGAGTTTGGGATGTAACATGGAAATAATGATACAAATTATAAAGGGAACACTTCATCGTTTAAAAGTTTTTATTTGGATGCTGATGTAGTGTTATAATGATGGAGAGGTGAACATCATGCATATTATGATAATTGAAGATAATGAGAAGATCAGAAATGAGCTTAGTGATTTTCTGCAGAAAAATGGATATAAGACATCAGCACCTGATGATTTTGAACATATTCTTGAAAGCATTGATCAGCTTAAGCCTGATCTTTTGCTGCTTGATCTGAATCTGCCGGTCATGGATGGACATTATATATGCCGGGAGGTACGCAAAAAAAGCTTTATTCCAATCTTGATTGTTACCAGCCGTGATTCGGAAATCGATGAGCTTGTCTCGATGAATCTGGGAGCTGATGACTATATTACCAAGCCTTACAATCTGCAGATCTTATTAGCTAGAATCGCGTCAATCCTGAAACGCGCTTATGCCAGCAATCCCCAGCAGCTAATTGTCCGTGACGTAGCCTTGGATATTTCAAAAAGTGTAGTCAGCTATAAGGGACAGAGCGTTGAGCTTACTAAAAATGAATTGCGGATCCTGCATTGTCTGTTTACCAATAAGAATCAAATTGTATCAAGATATAATCTGATGCAGCATATGTGGGACTGTGATTGTTTTGTCGATGATAATACATTAACCGTGAATATTAACCGGCTGCGTAAAAAACTGGAATATCTGAAGCTTGATGATTTAATTCAGACAAGACGGGGATTGGGGTATATGGTTGATGAAAACAATTGAGTTTATTAAGGAAAAATTCTTGCTGCTTGTGGCGGCGATATTAGTTTATTTGGCAATGCTTAGCTTTATGCTGATCACTAAAATACAGATTGAAATCGTTTTAGTCATTACTTTTCTGTTTTGGTCATATACCTTAGGCAGCTTTGTTGTGGAATATATGCGGCGAAAGAATACTTATGATGAATGGATGATGACAATGGAAAAGCTTGATCAGAAGTATTTATTAAGCGAATGCATGGAAGAGCCTAATTTTTTAGATGGTAAAATTCTTTATGAGCTGCTTAAGGAATGTGATAAATCGATGCTTGATCATGTGAATGAGTATAAGTATCGGCAGCTTGATTATAAAGAATACATTGAAATGTGGGTTCATGAAATTAAAACACCCTTGGCGGCGGCAAAGCTGATTCTTGAAAATAACCCATCTCCGGTTAGAGATTCCCTGCTTGAAGAAGTCAATAAGGTTGAGGATTATGTGGAACAGGCTTTATTCTATGCCCGTTCCTCTACCTTGGAAAAGGACTATATTATTAAAAAATTTACGCTTGAGGAAATGGTAAATAAAGTAATCCGCAAACATTCGAAGATTTTCATCATGCGGGGCATCGGTTTAAAGCTGGAAAATCTTGATCTCAATGTTTATACAGACAATAAATGGGTTGAATTTATTCTTGATCAGATTCTTGTCAATGCGTTAAAATACTGCGATGCCAGTCAGCCGCAGATTGAAATCTGTGCTTGTCAATATGCTAACTCTGTCCTGCTTGAGATCAAAGATAATGGCAGCGGGGTTGCTGATAATGAAATCGGCAGAGTGTTTGACCGGGGGTTTACTGGCAGCCGGGGCCGCAAGCAGGAAGCGTCAACGGGTTTGGGCCTTTATCTTTGTAAACAGCTTTGCAACAAGCTTAATCTTGGCATCGATTTTCGAATGAGCGGCCATCAGACCATCGTCGGCATCACCTTCCCGCTGAATACATATAATTTAGCTGATTAAATGAACAGCTAGAATGATTTGTTTTCAGTCAAAGTCATTAATGTGAAAATTCATAATTTTTCAGAAACCAGTTGACTTATTTTCACGAAAATGATAATGTAATAGCATTAAGAAACACAAGGAATTGAAGAGTAGCTTTAATGCAAGTCAAAACAGAGAGTTTATGGTTGGTGCAAATAAACAAGAGGCGCTTAAAGTGAAGATGGTCAAGGAGTGGCACAGGTGAAAGGCAGTAGCTTGTGACGGCAGCACCCGTTAACGTGATAGAGTATAACTGATGATTCAGCGTACTTGATGAGATATTGTTTGTGAGAACAATATGAACCTGGGTGGTAACACGATAACTCGTCCCTATATGGAGACGAGTTTTTTTATAGATAAGGAGTGAAACTTATGATTAAACTAAATCACATCACCAAAACCTTTCAGACACCAAGTTTAGAGGTTCATGCTTGTAAAGATGTTACATTGGATATTGGCGCCGGTGAGATTTATGGGATTATCGGATTTTCCGGAGCCGGTAAATCAACACTTGTGCGCTGTATCAACCTGCTTGAAAGACCTACCAGCGGTCAAGTCAGCGTTGACGGCATTGAGCTGACGTCTTTGCCTGAAAAAGAGCTTAGGGCAGTGCGTAAAAAGATCGGTATGATCTTCCAGCATTTCAATCTGATGCGTTCGCGCACAGTCGCTCAAAATATTGCTTACCCCTTAAAAGGCAGCGGTCTGAGTAAGGAAGAAATCAACAAAAAGGTAAATGAACTGCTGAAGCTGGTTGATCTTGAAGAAAAAGCCAATGTTTATCCTTCACAATTAAGCGGCGGTCAAAAACAGCGTGTGGCAATAGCCCGTTCACTGGCTAATGATCCAAAGGTCTTGCTTTGTGATGAAGCAACCAGTGCCCTTGATCCGCAGACGACTAAATCAATCCTGCGATTGCTGAAGCATGTCAATGAGCAGTTAGGAATTACTATTGTATTGATTACTCATGAAATGGCTGTAATTAAAGAAATATGCAATCGAGTGGCAGTCATGGAAAATGGCGAGGTTGTAGAAGAAGGCAATATTCTTGATGTATTCTCTTCGCCTAAACAGCAGGTAACCCGTGATTTCATCGATTCCACATCGACGATTAATAAGATCTATGAACTGATTGAAACAGATGATCCAATCGTCCAGCTGGCAAAGGGCGAAAGCCTTGTCATCCTGCATTATACAGCCGGCAATACCGATAAGGCATTGATTTCCGATGTATCAAGACAGTTTAATATTGATTCAAATATCGCGTTCGGCAATATTGAAATTATTCAAAATACACCGCTTGGCAGCTTGGTGGTAAAGCTCAGCGGTGAAGAAGAAAATATTCAGAAAACAATTCTCTATTTAAGAGAGCATAATGTGAAAGTTGAGGTGCTGAAAACATGCTAGACTTCCTAACTCAGCTGATGCCTAACGTTATTGATAAGTGGCCCGCTTTCGTTCAGGCATGTGTTGAATCACTTCAGATGATTGCCTTTTCAGGCATTATCTCCTTTGTATTTGGCCTGATCTTTGGCGTTACGCTTACCGTTACGAATAAAGACGGCATCCTGGAAAACCGAATCATCTGGACGATTCTTGATAAGCTTGTCAATATCATCCGCGCCATTCCCTTTATTATATTGGTTGCCTTGCTGATGGATATGACCCGCGCAATTGCCGGCACAACGATTGGTGTCCGCGGCGCAATCTTCCCATTGATTATGGGTACGGTTCCTTTCTTCTCAAGACAGATTGAATCAGCGCTTGCGGAAGTTGATTATGGATTGATTGAAGCCAGTCAGTCAATGGGCGATTCCCCATTTCAGACAATCATCCGCGTTTATTTAAAAGAAAGTATTCCAGGTATCATCCGTGCTACAACCATAACCCTTATTTCACTGATTGGTCTGACTGCCATGGTCGGCGTTGTCGGCGGCGGCGGTATCGGTAACTTTGCGATTCAATATGGTTATTCACGGCATCAGACAGATATTACCTATGTATCCTGTATCGTTATCTTAATCTTTATTACTTTGATTCAGTCAATAAGCAACGTACTGATTCAGAAAACTACACATTAGAAAAGGAGAAAACTAAAATGAAAAAATTATCAAAAATCTTATGTGCATGCCTATTATCACTTTCCCTTGCTGCCTGCAGCTCCAATGACAAACCAAGTGATCAGACAGAGGGTAATAACCCAACCGATGAAAGAATCACGGTTAAGCTGGGTGTTGTTGGTACTACAAATGAATGGTGGGACCCGGCTATCGCTGCGTTAAAGGAAGAAGGCATTGACCTGCAGCTCGTTGTGTTTTCTGAATATGTACAGCCAAACCGCGCATTATCAGAAGGTGAAATTGACTTAAATGCATTCCAGCACTATGCTTATTTAAACAAAGAAATTGAAGAAGTAGGATACGATATTACTGCTATCTCCGATTCAATCATCGCCCCATTTGGTATTTATTCTAAGAAGATTGCATCTTTAGATGAATTAAAAGACGGTGATCAAATCGCAATTCCACAGGATCCGACAAACGGCGGCCGTGCCTTAAAGGTTCTTGAACAGGCAGGGTTAATCAAGGTTGATCCGGCAGCTGGTTATACACCAGAGGTTAAGGATGTTACAGAGAATAAGTTAAATCTTCAGTTTGTACAGGTTGAGGCAAGTCAGACAGCGGCATTGCTTGATGATGTAGCGGCTGGCTTCATCAATGGCGCTCATGCTGTTGATAATGGATATACACCAAACCAAGACGCAATTTATATTGAACAGGTTGTAGAAGGCGGCGATAACCCATATATTAATGTGATTGTTGCCAGAACAGCTGATAAAGATAACGAAACTTATAAAAAGGTCATTGAAGCATTCAAAACTGCTGAAACTGTTAAGGTTATTGAAGATGTTTATAAAGGTGCTTATAAACCAGCATTTACATTAGAATAAGACGTGAATATCAAAAGACAGGGTCTCGCCTGTCTTTTTTAATGCTCATTTAAACCAGCCTACCCTCTATATGAAAGCGTCTATAAAAATTATTTGACAGTGTTTTTGTACCATCGAGGAAGCTGAATCTTTTGAATTTTTAATACTTAAGCTGTTATATCCTTTTATAATATAAAACAGCGGCAATCCTAACGATCCCGCTGTTCTGTACTTTTATTTACTGTATTTACTCCCAATGATTATGGAAGAAGCCCGGTTTATCTACTCTTTCATATGTGTGGGCGCCAAAGTAATCACGCTGTGCCTGAATCAAATTAGCACTTGTTCTAGCACTGCGGTAGCCATCAAAATAAGCAATGGTACTCAGCATTGCCGGTGCATAAATGCCGCTCTCAATAATATTAGCTGCAATCTTGCGCCATGCCTTTTGAGCAGCCAGTAATTCATTACTGAATTTCTTAGTCATCATCAGATTTGGTACAGCTTCCTCATCATATGCTTTCTTGATTTCTTCCAGGAAATCAGCTCTGATAATACAGCCTTCACGCCAAATCATCGCAATTTCACCAAAATTCAGTGTCCAGTCATTTTCCTTAGCCGCTTCCTTCAATAATTCAAAACCTTGGGCATAGCAGCAAATTTTAGCTGCATATACCGCCTGTTCCAAATCATTTATGAAAGCTTCTTTATCATTAATTTCAAGTGTCGATTCAACATTAAAGACCTTGCTTGCCTGTACTCTTTCATCCTTAATCGCCGATATATATCTTGCGAATACCGATTCAGCAATTGTAGGAATTGCGGAACCAATATCCAAACCTTCCATGCTTGTCCATTTACCGGTACCCTTTTGACCAGCCCGATCCAAAATAACATCTACCATATATTCGCCGGTTTCTTCATCACGGCGTTTCAGAATTTCCGCAGTGATTTCAATCAGATATGATTTAAGTTTACCTTTATTCCAGCGTTCAAAAATATGCTGAATCTCTTCTACGCTGAACCCCGCGCCATTGCGCATTAAATCATAAGCCTCACAGATAATTTGAATATCCGCATATTCAATACCATTATGTACCATTTTGACATAATGCCCTGAACCATCCTTGCCGATATAGGTACAGCAAGGCTTACCATCTTTTGCTTTTGCCGCGATGTCTAAAAAGATTGGTTCTACAACCTGATAGGCTTCATAATCACCTGAAGGCATCATGCTTGGTCCTTTCAATGCGCCCATTTCACCGCCCGATACACCAACACCGATAAAGTGCAGACCAAGCTGCTGCAGTTCCTGAAATCTGCGGATCGTATCTTTATAGAATGAATTACCGCCATCAATGATAATATCGCCCTTTTCCAATACATCCTTTAAACCATCAATTACCAGATCAACCACCTTACCGGCGGTAACCATTAAGAAAACACAACGGGGTTTCTGTAACGATGCCACAAATTCATGCAGATCATAACAAGGTACGACAGCTTGATTTTCAATCTTTTCCTTCATGAATTTCTCAGTAACCTCATGACTTTTGTTGAATACAGAAACCTGATAGCCATGATTCATCATATTCAGCGCTAAGCTTTGACCCATTACACCTAACCCATAAACACCAATTCTGCTCTTTTCCATTTTGCCACTTCCTTATCTTTTCTTGAATAATTCATCACATTATTCATGCCTAATTTCTTAGGATTATATTTTTAGGCTTAAATACAGTCTGCTTTCTGTATGAAAACCATTGATGATAACTTAACTATTGATTAATCATTGTATCTATCAACAATCATACACCCATGTGATACTAACAGCAATTGACACGACCATACAGCATCTAATTCTTTATCAAACTACTTTACAGCAGTCAGGCATCATGTTATTGACAACCCTCTCTACATCACTGACACATTTATCACCCATCCCCTCAAGGCATTCTATGGTATATGCGGAGGTATGCGGTGTTACGATGACATTATCATAACGGAAATAAGGATGTGAATTGTCTGAGGGTTCATCATGCATTACATCCACTGCCATTCCCTTCACAATCCCTGATTCTATTGCTCTGCACACAGCTTCCTCATCAATCAGATCACCGCGTGCTGTATTAGTGATATAAACACCCTTTTTCATCTTATTGAAAGCCTCATCATTTAAAATATGATAAGAAGTCTCATTTAATGTACAGTTTAAAGAGATTACATCCGCTTCTCTCAATAAAGTTTCAAGGTCAGCCTCTTCAATATCATGTGCAGCTGCCCATGCTTTATCCAATAACGGATCACACGCAAGCAATCTTGAATTAAAACCATGTTTCAGAATTTCCGCGACCCGGCTGCCAATATTTCCGCAGCCAATCACACCAATTGTCTTGCCGCTCAAACCATGACCTACAAACTGCGCGCGTTCAGACCAGCGATTTTCACGAGCCGCGTTGACTGCCTCAACAGTCATCCGCATTACACACAAGAGATTTGCAACCGCATTTTCAGCAACCGCGTCTCGTTCAATCAGCGGCCAAACAATGGAAACCAAGGTGTTATGCTTCTTGGCAGCTTCTAAATCGACATTGTTATAACCTATACCATGACGGGAAATCAGCAGCAATTCATCCTTACATTTGAAGAACTCCTGATCAAAGAAAGGGGTGATAGAGGCAATGATGATATTATAACCGCTTAATCTCTCCGCAAGTTCTTTGCCATGCATGGCTCCATCCACCGTTATACGCTTAACTTCACCGATTTTCTTTAAGCGTTCCATTTGCGATGGAAAACGTCTGCCAAAACTGCTTGAATTAACGATTGCGATACGATAATTGCCCATATGAATCTCCTTTACATGCAGTCTGTAAACATGAATCTTAGTTATCAAACATGATTGATAACCTTATGGCTATATACTAACACAAAATATTTTTTTGTAAATATAAATTATAGAAAAAATATTTTTTCTTTGTTATGAACGATTTAAGCATCCAGAATATCGTCCTTGAATTATTATTCATATGCTTTTATGAAGAAAATCTTTTTCTTGTGATATAATTCTATTAAGAAAAAATATTTTTTATTATCTAAAGGATGAAATAAAATGACACAGGAAAGCACACGTTTAAAAATCAAATCAATTTACCGCGATTTAAGCGTTAAGGAAAAAAGTATTGCCGATTATATCCTAAAGAATCCAAAACTAGTATCCCGCTCTACGATCAATGAATTATCCAATGAGCTGGGAATTGCTGATTCGACGTTTTTTCAATTTACCCGCAAGCTCGGTTATTCTGGTTTCAAGGATTTTAAAATTGCCCTGCTGACCGAAGAATTCGATGCGGAAATTTCAATTCATGAAAATATAAACAAAACGGATGATGAAATTACGATTGCGAAAAAGGTGTTTGATTCCACAATTCAATCCCTTGAGGACACGAAAAAACTTATTGAAGCGGATAGCTTTAAGAAAGCTGCGGATATCCTGCTCTTATCAAAAGAGACTTGTTTCTTTGGCCTTGGCGGTTCAAATGTAATTGCTCAGGATACTTATCATAAATTTTTGCGTTCGCCGATTAAATGCACTTGGACTTCTGATTATCATATGCAGCTGATGCAGGCTTCAATGCTTACCGATGAGGACTGTGCCTTTGTCATTTCTCATACCGGCATTACCAAGGAAGCGATCGAATTGGCTAAATGCGTGAAGGAAAATGGTGCGAAATTGATTGTTGTTACCAGTTATCCGCTTTCAGAACTCGCTAAAATGGCAGATGTTGTTTTCATATCGACAGCCGAGGAAACTTCTTACCGCTCTGAAGCACTATCGTCACGTATCGCTCAGCTGGCAATTATTGACGCAATCTTTGTGATTGTCATGTTTCATGATGAAAAAAGTTCTAATGAATCATTAAAGAAGATTCGTCATGCGATAGCAATTACTAAGGACAGCATTTAAAAGAATTATTGTTTTATTTTGTAATGCCAAATTTTATTTAAGCTTGAAAATTATGCTATAATAGGTGCATGAAAAAACATTCAAATAAAGATAAAATTATTGAACAAGTAAAGCTATTGATGGACGAAGATGCCTTCAGCACCATGACGGTGAGGGAAATATGCGGGCGCGCTGACGTATCAATCGGCAGCTTTTATCATCACTTTAAATCAAAGGAAGATTTAATTATGGAACTCTTCCGCATTAGTTCTAAAAGAGCGGAAGAAAACCAGCGGCTGAATATGAATAATGAAAATGAGTGGAAAAACCTTGATGCCTATATCTTATTTCAGATAAAACTGCTAGAAGAAACACCAATTGATCGGCTGAAGTATATTTATACATATAATTTGAACCATTATCAGCCAGCGGCATTAGCGCCTAATCGTGATATCATTAAAAGTCTGCTGGTACGGGCACAAACAAAAGGACAAATGAATCAGCAGCTGACGATTGAAGAAAGTTTGGAACATATCTTTGCCTTGATTCTGGCCAATTCAATTAATTATTGTATGCGGGATGCCCAGTATGATATCAAGAAACAGCTGCTTGATCAGATTCACCATCTTGTAGCCTTAATCAGTGCTTGAAACAAAAAGAGTCTCAGTGAAACGTCTGCGTTATCCTGGGACTCTTTATTTAATCTATTTATTTGTTAGCTTTAGCATATTCGGCTGCTGTTTCACCGGCAATACGTCCCATAGTGACAAAGGACTGAATTGCGGTTCCGCTGCCTGGGTATTCTTTATCGATCAAGTCGCCGCTGCTGACTTCGCCTGCCGCGTACAAGCCTTGAATTATTGAACCGTCTTCACGCAGAACTTCCGCTTTTAAGTTTGTTTGCGGGCCTGCGAATGTACCTGCAGTATTCATCGTACAGCGAATCGCGTAATATGGTGCGCTGTCAACACTGCTCATCAATTCCGCATTCTTGCCAAAGTCATCATCGACGCCCTTAACCGCCAGTTCATTATAACGGGCAACTGCGGCGCTTAACTTCGCGGCATCCATACCAGTCTGAGCTGCCAATTCTTCCAATGTATCTGCGGTAAAACCATTGCCTTCTTCGATGGATTTAGTAATGTTCTCACTGCTCATTTTATCATCCAGAATAATAAAGAATTCAGGTGCATTGGTTTCTCTTAAAACAATCGGTGTTCTTACAGGTCTAGGTGCTGATTCATCCATAAACCGTTCACCTTGAACACTTACAAATAAACCAGAGTATGTAAACAGATCAGCCATCGCAGAACCATAAGGGAGGATTTGAGCGATAGCACTGTCATTACCAATAATTTTAGCTCCGATATCTCTAGCCATGATTAAGCCGTCACCCTCATTACCAGCGCCGACATTGGTTCTTGAATCAGCATAAGAAGGTGAATATTCAGCCTTTAGTTCAGGGTTGCGGTCATAGCCGCCAGTAGCCAGTATAACAGCTGCGGCATTGATGATGACCTTATCACCATTGCTCTGAGTAGCTTCGACGCCTACTACCGCATTATTTTCATCAACAATTAATTTTTCTCCGCGCGTTTCCATCATAATTTCTACACCGGCATCTTTAGCTGCCTGTGCAAGTGGAGTAATGAAGCCCTGACCGCTGCCGCTGGCCGCATTTAAGCCGCGGTTAGGTGTCATTTCCGGATTAGGAGTATCAATTACATCCGAGAATTCAACACCATTTTCAATCAGCCAATCGATATTGGCACTGGAATGATCAGCAATCATACGCAGTTTATCTTCATTAACCTTGCCATTGCCTAATTTAATTAAGAAATCAGCAAATTGTTCAGGTGTATCCACAATCCCCTGTTCACGCTGAAAAACACTGTCAGCTGCTAAGATTTTACCGCCTGACAAAGATGTACTGCCGCCCAGCACTGCTGTTTTTTCAATCAGCAGGATGTTTTGACCGGATTTAGATGCTTCAACAGCTGCTGACAAACCAGCAACACCGCCGCCGACAATCACAATATCAACATTCTTTTCAATAACTTCTGATGTTTTATCTTCTTTTTCAATTGGCTTCTTTAAAGCTTCAATGTCAGCGCCAGCCTCACTTAACGCCGCTTCAGCTGCTGATAAGATTGCCGTTGATGTTTCCGTAGCACCGGAAATTGTATCAATCGCCAACGATTGATGATCAACAATTAAACCCGGAAGATCAGCCAGTGGTTTATCAGAAATTCCCGCTGTCTCCTGATGTTCAATAACACTTACTTCAGTGATTTTATGATCCTTAACCGTTACTGCCAGTTTCAAATCCCCGCCATGGCCGCTGCCGCTGCCTTCATAGCTGCCGTCAGCAACATTCTCTAAACCATTTTTCACATCGCCAGTTTCATTTCCTGGATCTTTAGTAGTACAGCCGCTCATCGAGAAAAACAGTGTCAGCGACAATAAAGCCGCCAAAATTTTACTAGATTTCATAGTGTCCCTCTTTTCTAACTAGAACATGTTCGGTTTTATTGTAGAAGATAACAACGATTTTGTCAATACTATCACAAGCAGAATGTTTTCTCAGCTCAAACCTGTTTGACTCAACCGTGAGTAGATTTTTAATGTATAATTAAATCAGCAAGGGGAGAATAAATTATGAATTATGACAGAGTAAATGATGAAAGTACAATTTTAATTATTGATGATCAGCCGGCATTTTCTGAGCTTCTGAAAGAGAAGCTTACTGATATGATCAAGCCATCATTCCATGGTACTCAAATAACCATTATCAAAAATATTAAGGATTACAAACGATATATTAATGATTCAGTTATAGCTATCTTTTTAGATATTGAAATGCCAGTCAGCGGTTTTAAGATTGCTGAGGATATAAGTTCATGCAATATACCAATCCTCTTTATATCTAATTTTGAAGCTTTAGTTTTTGACGCCTTATTATATCAGCCGTTTTATTTCATACGCAAAAAACATCTCAATGAGGATTTAGATAAAATAGCTAAGTGGCTGATTCATACAATCGACAATCAATCCTATCAGCTAACAGAAAACAATATTGATACATCAATCCGCGTTAATGATATTCTCTATATCCGAAGCAATGGTAATTATGTTGAAATTCATACCCTAAATCACATGTATACTGAAAGAAAAACACTGCAATCATTTATGTCAGATATACGATTTAAGCAATTCTTAATGCCCGCTCGAGGATACTTGGTCAATTATTATAATATTGCTCAAGCTTCTAAAGAAGTTATCAGCATGAAATCCGGAGTTCAAATTTATATCAGCAAAAATCGTTTAAAGTCTTTTTATGAAGCCTATTATCATTTACTGGGAGGTGAATTTTATGAGTTTTAATCTTTTAACGATTTTTAGTATTACTGCCATGGGTTTAGTATTTACTAAATTATTCAAAAACAATAGATTATTAACTATTTGTATCATCATTCTATCCATATTATCTGTGTTAAAGATTGATACTAATAGTGCATTAACTGTCACACTGATGATTCTATTCTTACTCATGATTAACTATAAAAGTTTTATACTTACTAATTTCCTTATTTTATCCTATGTCCTTCAGTCAGTTCTGCTGCTTTCATTTGTATTTTCAAGTGTTAACTATTGGGAAACAAAGGATCTGCTGGCCGTAAGTACCGCTCAGCTTTTAGGACTATTGTTGTTATTGACAATGACTTTTTTAATCATTAAATATCATGAATCAATCAATAAATACTGCTCAGCATTCAGTATGAAAGAAAAATTATTCCTCTCTTCTTTAGCGTGGGTTTTAATTCCAGCAATTATTTTTTCAGGCCGTATGCATCTTTTTCTATGCTTTTATAGCTTTCTTTTTAGGTCAGTTCTTTTGTTTTTACCTGTTTTATTTTATTGAGATTCACACGGTAAAAGAAACTGACAAGATTTATGCTCTGCAGGCAGCTAGCGCATACGAAAATGAAATTCATGAATTATTAACTATGAAAACTGAAATTGCCAGAACTTATCATGAGTTAGATACTATCAAAATGCTGAAAGACTATTACGAGAACAGCTTTATACCAATAAAGGAAGAAGTAAATACCCAAAACAATGTGCTTAATTACATTTTAAATCAAGGCATTGATCAGTTACATAAAGATGGTTTTCAGCTTAAATTGACAATTAATTTCTCTGATTATCCATTAACTGAAACAGAAACAGCAAGCCTTTTCAAAAATTTATTTAAAAACATCTGCCAACACGCGAGCCATGATCATGTTGTAGATTTAAAGATAATTGAAGTAAAGAAATTATTTGTAATCATTTGCAGCAATGGATTTAATCCGCATGCATCAAGCTCAGAAAATAATTGGCAGCATGGATATGGTCATTCAGTAATGAATGAAATTGCTGATTCACATGGCGGACACATTGATATTCAACAAGATAGCTATAAATATACGTTAAAAATAATCATCCCATTATTTAATCCCTAAATCAGACTATTCATCACAACGTTATTGAAAATCTTAGACAGCGTGTAATAATTTATGCAACAGTGATTAAAGGAGGTGTGATTATGCTGAATTGGCCAATTTATCCAACTGAAAGTTTTATTGCCTGTTTATTACATTGCGTCACCAGCACTGTATGTATAGGGCTTCTCTTTCACTGGCGATTATTAATCAAAAAAGCAAGCAGGCAAATGATTGATGAAATGATGATAAATCACTTAAAGTTCAAATATAGTATGATTCTAATAAAAGTGAGCAGTTTATGCTTATATGCCCTTGGCATTCTATTTGAAGCAGAGAGTTATCATCTGCGTTATGTTTTACCGCATGTGTATCCATTTATGCAGTTATTTAAGATTGGCTTTTTATGTTTTTATATGCTTGATCTCTTAACAATAGTATTTTTTATCAGTCATTTATTTATGATAAAAGAAAATCTGAAGAAAAGAGCCATTGAAAGTCAGCAATGAATCGCAATATAAAAGCAGTAGTGCATGTGTGATGCGCATACTGCTCTATTTGTTTTTAATCTTTCTTTCGATTGATGATGTACTTGTCAAACAATACTTTATTAAATTCATCCGCATTGTCCGCATTGCTGCTTCTGAATACCGGGATTTCTTCCATGCCGTCATCGATGCATTTTTGAATAAAGGTAGACATCATAGCCTGCAGCATAAAGCATGACATAATTGTTGATACAGGGCCTGTTGAGATTAAATCATTATGTTTAATGCTTGCATCGCCTAAAGGGCCGCGATTATCAAGAATTACATCTGCATATTCAAACAGCCGTTTGCCGCTTGGATGTCTCGAAGCAATGCTCTTTGAATGAGAAAGTGAAGTTACCGCGATAATCTTAACTCCCTTCTCCTTCAGCCGTTTTGTATACTCTACTACTAACCCATTACGGCCAGAATTACTTGAAACAATGACTACATCATTAGCCTTCACATGATATAAATGTTCCAAAACATCAGCATATTCCGGAATTCGTTCAATCGTCGTACTCTTAGTAGGGTGCGTTAAAAGCGTCAGTTCAATTTCGACAATCGGCACAATCTTCGCATAACCGCCAGCACGGGCATAGAGATCCTGTCCCATCATATGTGAATGTCCAGTACCAAACGCGTAAATCGTACCACCCTGCTTTTCACATTCAAATAACAGCTGAGCCGCCTGCTCAATCGCATCCTCATCATGCTCCTTCACGTCATTCAGACGCTTTGTAATCTCATTATAATACTGTTCAAGCAGACTCATTTACGCAACCTCCTTTTTTCTTAATTTACAGCATGGGCAATGCTTCATTTCTTCTGGTGCATACAACATAAAACCAACCGTTGTCCCCACTACCACACCTAGCAGTACACCCGCTGTCAGTAAACAAATTTTTTTCTTCGACATAACAGATCTCCTTTCACTTTATATTCTCTATCATACACCGAAAGCACTTGCGATACAATTGGATTCCCTTATAATTAAGGATAAGGGAGTGATATAATGCGAGCTGCTTCAGTCTCATTTTGTTTTACACCGGATAATGCGGTCTATCTTAACGGTTATGAGAAAAGGCGCTGTCTGTCAGAAGGTGTGCATCAGGATTTAATGGCCACCGTGTTATTGCTTGAGGATGTGGAAAAAACAGCAATTATCAGCTTTGACTTATGTGGTATTGATCAGGATCTGATTCAGCGTATCGCCGGCTTCAGCAATTTTTCCGTTGATCAGCTTTTTGTCTGTGCTACACATACACATGCCTCACTGAATGAATTTCCGCTCTATTTATCGTTTGGTCAGCTGGCAATGCGTTCACCGGATGAAAATATCCGCAGCGAGTTAGCGCGCCAAACCGCGAAAGCATTGCTTGAAGCAGAAAGAGAGCTTGAGGAAGTAATTCCTTATTCAAAAGTCGCGCAGGCTGCCGGTCTTTACGCCAACCGCAATGATCCAAGCGGTTTAGTTGATCGTTTTTTAAACCTGCTTCTATTTCAAACTCATGATGGGCGCAATAAAGGCTGTATTCTGCATTTTAATGCCCATCCTACCGTACTTGATTATCATAATACACTTATTTCACCAGATTTTATCGGTACAACCCGCAATTTAATGACGGCTCAGTTTCATTGCCCAATCACCATGATCAACGGTGCCTGTGCGGATGTCAGCACCCGCTTTACCCGCCGTGATGCCAGTATTGCTGAATGTGAACGAATCGGAACAGAGCTCTATCATCGTATCAGTGACTGCACCGATTTGAAAAAACTTGATCCTGCCCTTTCACTTAAACATCGAATTTATCAAGCAGCTACCTGTGTCTATCTGCCAGAGCTTAAGATGGATCTTTCAATTCTCGAATTAGGTGAACTGGTACTGTTTGGTTTCCCTGGTGAAATCAGCGTCCGCTTTTCCCGGGAAATTAAACAGCTGTTTGGTGAACGGCGGGTATTGGTCTGCGGTTATACGAATGATTATCTTGGCTATTTCATTGATAAGGAGGATGCCAGAGATACTTATGAAGCTAAGATCTGTACACTTCAGCCTGAGGAAAGTACAACATTTATTGAATGGTTAAAAACAACCCTTACATTTTTGTAAGGGTATTGTTATCCAAAGCAATGGCTTAGAATTAAGCAAACGGATACAATAAAGACAAGGAAAGAGAGGTTTGTTCTATGAATAATCTTGTAGACATACAGAATATAGAAAAATACTACGGCAATCGCAGCAACGTCACAAAAGCGATTGACAATATCAGTTTTACTGTCAAAAAAGGGGAATTCGTAGGTGTTATGGGTCCTTCTGGTTCAGGTAAAACAACCTTGCTGAATTGTATCTCAACGATTGACACAGTAACCAGCGGCAAGATTTTTATTAATGATCAGGATATTACTAAGCTGAAAAGAAATGGCCTTGCGAAATTCCGCCGTGAGGAATTAGGTTTTATCTTTCAGGATTTTAATCTTTTAGATACCCTGACTGCTTATGAAAATATTGCTTTAGCCTTAACAATTAATAAAGTACCGGCATCTAAAATTGATGAGCGGGTCAAAGATGTCGCAAGTAAGCTGGAAATTCAAAATGAATTAAATAAATACCCGATTCAGATGTCCGGCGGACAAAAGCAAAGAGTCGCCTGTGCGCGTGCTTTAGTAACGAATCCAAGTCTGATTTTGGCAGATGAACCAACAGGTGCATTGGATTCTAAGAGTGCCAGAATGCTGCTGGATTCAATGGAAAAGCTGAATCAGGAGTTTAAAGCAACCATCATGATGGTAACTCATGATGCCTTCACTGCCAGCTATGCACACCGTATCTTATTTATTAAGGATGGTAAAATATTTAATGAAATCATTCGTGGAACAGACAGCCGCAAGACATTCTTCAATAAAATCATCGAAGTTGTAACCTTATTAGGCGGAGACAGCGGTAATGTACTTTAAGCTTGCACTGCGGAATGTCAGAAAATCATTCAAGGATTATCTGATTTATTTTCTGACGCTTACCTTCTCTGTCTGTCTGTTTTATGCTTTCAACTCATTTCAGGAGCAGCAGGCTGTTCTCGAAATGACAACGATACAAAGTGATATGATGGATAACGCGGCGATGATCATGCTGGCATTGTCATGGGTTGTAGCTGTTGTTTTAGCTTTTTTAATCATCTATGCGAATAATTTTCTGATCAAACGCAGAAAAAAAGAATTTGGCCTGATGATGATTATGGGCATGTCCAAGACTAAAATATCCAAGATACTCTGTTATGAAACATTTATGATTGGTATTGTTTCATTGATTACCGGTTTATTTGCAGGTTTTCTATTATCCCAGGGACTGACAGTGCTGACGGCGCAGCTGTTTGTACTGCCGCTGACTAAATTTAGATTTATCTTCTCATGGAGTTCAATGCTGATTACAATACTCAGCTTTGCCATAATCTTTATTCTTGTCATGTTATTTAATACTTTTATCTTAGGTAAATATAAGTGCATTGATTTGCTGAATGCCGATCGAAAGAATGAAGCTTTTAAGATTAAATCAACAACGCTTACTATCATTCTATTTGTTCTTGCATGCATCTTGCTGATCGGCGACTATATCTTTGTTATGAAAGCAGGCATCAATATGTTTACGAATCTACCTGCAATCATTATTGCCGGCAGTCTGGGCACCCTGTTTTTCTTCATGTCATTATCCGGCTTTCTTCTGCGTTTTATCCAATCAAGCAAGCGCTTATACTTCCGCAAGCTGAATATGTTTGTGTTAAGACAGGTAAATTCCAACATTAATTCCAATGTAATTTCAATGAGTGTCATTTGTGTTATGCTGTTATTGGGAATTGGTGCTTTTTCTACCGGACTTTCAATTAATCAGACAGTCAATGCCAATATCAATGCCAATACGCCGTTTGATGTCACCGCTGATGTTTATTATCAGGATATGAGCTTTGATGATGCAATGGCCGAATTAGGGGCTGATTTAAGTGATATTAAATCTAAGTTTACAATGGATATATATTATGACTATGCCGGAGAGGATACACCGGGTACAACCTATGCCACATTAGCAAAACTGATTCCTGAAACTGATCTGGATAGTGTGATGATTAATGCCGGCAGTATGCCGTTAGCGATTTATCCATTATCTGATTACAATACCTTCCTTCAGGCTAAAGGATTGCAGACAATTTCACTCAATCCTGATGAGGCAGTCTTAGCGGCTGCGAATGAGCAGGCATATGATGCCATCAGCAGTGTGTATAATCATGCTCAAACCATTCAAGCATTGAATCAGGAATTAAAACTTGTAAAGCGGGATCTTCCGATTACCAATGTAATTAATAACACAGCAATCACAACAACCATCGGTTTAATTGTTGATGATTCACTGATTGAAAATAATCCGCCTAATTCATTTTATATGGATACCCAGTTTGCAATCTCGCATTATACGAATATTACCTTAAAGGATGGCGCAGATGACACTGCCTTTGCCCAGAAAATCTATGATGCTTATGCTCAGAATCAATTAGACGATATGTTCATTTATATGGATACCCGCAGTGAAATTTATGCTAGCAGCACTGGCTTGACGGTTACCTTTACTTATGTCGGCATTTATTTGGGCTTTGTATTCCTGCTGACTAGCTGTGTCATGCTGGCGCTCCAGCAATTATCACAGGCTGCGGATAACCGCCGTTATTATCTGGTGCTTAATAAGATTGGTGCTGATGCGAGAATGTGTTCCCAATCAGTTAACTTCCAGATTGCGATCTATTTCATGATGCCGCTGTCACTAGCTATCGTGCATTCATTGGTAGGTATTACCGCTATGGACAAGGTTATTGCGATTCTTGGCAAAACAGATCGTTTAATGCCGGCATTGATGACCTCAGGCATTGTTGTCCTCATATACGGGTTATATTTCCTTGCGACCTGCAGCGGTTATAAACGAATCCTAAATCAAAAGTAAAAACATAATCAAAACTTAATATTACAGCATGGCATATGTCATGCTGTTTTTAATCGTTTTATGTCTGGTTTGTGTTGGTCACACTTGTGTCATTGGGTTGCCCTTGCTATAATAAAGACAGATTTAAATATTTGTTTTTATTTTAAGGAGGGTATATCATGCCTAAGGTTGCTTATTCTGAAATAGACCGCAATAAAATCAAGGAAGACCTAATAGAAACCGGACTGGAATTGTTTTCTAAACAAGGGATTCAGCATACGACGGTTGAACAAATCTACACCCGTGTTGGCATTTCAAGAACCTTCTTTTACACCTTTTTCCCGGCAAAAGAGGATTTGGTTGTTCAGGCCTTTTATTGTCAGCAGCCAAAATCTTGGCATATGCGCAAAAGCTGATGGGTGACCAAACGCTGAACTGGCACGATAAAATCAATCATTTTCTTCATGATTTCTGTTATGGCGGACAAGGTCATTTCACAATCATGAGTGTAGAGGAACAGCAGTCACTTTCCAAGTGCCTTTCCGGTGAAAAGCGCGAAGAATTTCAGACAAGAAGGCTGACATTTTTCAAAGAAGTGCTGAATATCTTTGAAATTAATGCTGATACGCAGACCACAAAGCTGCTTGGCAACTTAGTATTCTCTGCAGCTGTCTTATGCAAAGCAATTCCAGATACACTGCCTTTCCTATTTTCTGACGCAGCGGATGATTTGGCAGAATTTCAAATTAATCACATCCTTAAATATATGGAAACGCTGCATCAATCATAAATTACAAGGAGGAATAACATAATGGGATTATTCAACAAATTTTTTAAAGGACCTGAGATTGATCAGGCCAAGAGTGATGCAAACCGCAGCAAGATGCGCGCCTGCTTTGATCAAGCTGTGGAAAACGGCACTGAATACAAGCTGGCGGCTGGCTATACTGAAGACGTAAGCCGTTTTAACTATGGCTTGGTTCATGGCAGCAAATCAAAAATCGGCAGCTTGATTGTCGGCTGGAATGAGCAAAATGAAACAATTGTTGTATTACCTACAACGCCTGACCTTGATGAATGCAGCAATCCAGTCTACTATCGCCGCTCAGAAATTTATAAGGCATACCGTAATAAATATCCAACCGATGCCTTTATCATCTATCCGGATAAGAAGGGTTACATCGCGATTAATATTTTTGAGTGGCTGGAAGATGAAAGCAACTATATTTATATTGATCAAGAGGCTGAAGCAAAGGCCTTTACCGATTTCTTTATGAATCACTTTAAGACGAAGTAAGAGTTACAGTTCATATCATAAATCCATAGGAGGATACTTATCATGATTGATATTGAAGAAATGATGAAACGAGCACAGGAAGCCAGTGAAGCTGCATCCAAGCAGTTAAATGAATCAATTGAAAAAAGTAAAAAGATCAGTGAACAGATGCAGGCTGATGCTGAAAAGGCTGAAGCCGAAAGAGCTGCCCGCCAGTTGTCAGCTGATGAACAGGCAATGGCAAACCAGCAGCGGCAAGTCGAAATTTTAGGCCAGATGTTTAATCCTGAAATCATGGCACAAATGACAGCTAATGAAGATATGCTTAAACAGATGGTGGATCAGAAAGCCGCTGAAGCAACGGCTGGCATCATGGATCAGCTGTTTGGTGAAGATATGGGAGTGATTGCGGCTGCTTTAGAAACCTTGGCTATGGAAGAAGAGGATGAGGACGAGGATGAAGAGGCTGAATTTGATGATGCTTTAGAAGCGGAGTTATATAATATATTAGATGAAAAAATGGCACAGCTTGCAGCGCTGCCGGAGCCGGAGCCAATCACATATGCTAAGGATGATGCTCGGTGGAGACAGTTTGGGATTCTTCTTTCAGGCATGATTGCTAAGCTAAATGATCATCGATTAGACTGCATCGATGTTGAGGAACACATTCCTCTCATGGAACAGCAAATTGTATCGTTAGTACGCCGCACTTGGGGAATTAATGGACGCGGTGAGCTGATGGATACCCTCCGTTCTCTGACTCAGGCGGGTTACGCGCTGCGCTATCAGATATATTGTGAAGCTAACTCACCGGAAGAATTAATAAGCAATACTGACAGTGAAGAGGAACAAGCTTCACTGCGCCGGGCTTGGCGTTTTGCACAGCATTATAAAACCCAGTATACTCCTAGTTTCATGATTGGCTGGGATGTCGGGCGTGCCGCTATGCTGACACGGTGGGGATGCTATCTTGGCTGGCTTACTGAAGGAGAAGCGACGGGAATCCTATGGGATCTGTCACAGCGGGCAGTCAAGGCTTTAGATAACTGGCGCGAATTTGCTCAATCTTATCTTTTTGGCGGTTTGATGTGGAAGCTGCTTTGCAATGATGCTTCAGCAGAAAGCTATCTAAGCTTCTTAAGCGATGCTGCTGTCGATTTGCTTGCCGGCTTGCCTGAAGACGATGACGGTCAATGGGCGGCCTGTCCTTGGCCTGAATATCAAGAATCTCATTTTTCGGATATGAACCGGTATCATTAGAGGAACTCATGTTTGACCTTATTGCTTTAGAGAAAGATGCCCTGGACATTCTTAATTTTGATGGAGAGATAACTGATACACTGGCAGAACTGCGCAAGAAATGGGGGCGGGATATCCCCGCTCTTTTTGACCAGCGATTTGATGATGTTGCGATGCAATATATGACCTTTGAACATGAAGATGGAATACAGGCGCTGGGTCAGGAACTAACTGCTTTCGGATGGTGTCTCTATGACATTGATGAAGAAGACGAGCATTTATTCATCCTGCTATCTGATAAAGAAAAAGCCGCCTTTGAACAGCAGTGCCGCAAAGCTGATCACTATTTTAAGCTGATGAAGCAGCGCGGACGCGCGTTTGGGCAGGCTGCCAAAGAACAGCCTACACAACCGTTAATGCCTTGCAATGACACGTATTTCCCTCAAGATGCCTACTATACGATACAAACAATTGCCGGTAATTTCGCAAGTGGTATTTGGATTGCCAAGGATGAGATACAGCAGGGAAAGTTTGTAGCTGATCTGCGTGAACGGCCTTTAAAGCCGATTAAAGTAAACTGGGAAGGATTTCATGGCTTTACTTATTCCCCGAAATTAGACTTTTATGCTGCTATCTATACTACAAAGTATGCTCAAATGATAATTGGCGGAAAGGATGCGGCAAGCGTTAATGATTGGGGAAAACTGACACCTCGTTCAATGCGTAAATTAAACCGCTTGTATTGGTGCAATGACTATCTCTGCACAGGGGATGAGGAAAGTGTTTTGATTCTCAAAATGAACGAGTCCGGTGTAGAGGATGTCCAGCGTTTCATTCTCTCCCCCTCCGACAGTATCTGCCGCTTTGCAATTGACGGTTTGGGACATCTTTATATGAATCGAGGTCATAGTGACAGCGAAATTCTCAGATATGAAAATCGAGATTTACAATGCCACCCCTTCCGCCGCAGCGGCTATGATGAATTGGACAACTCTCTGCCTGTCTTTAATACATCACGCCTGCTGATGATACGTGAAACTTCAGGATGGGATAACAATCATTCTAATCTGTTGGATTTAGACATGATGAATGGCTGCTGTAAAATTGTTCCATTGCCAGGGTTAGGTGAAAATCTTAAGCTGCGTCCTTTCATCAATGATTGGGTGATAATCTATAATTCAGGGGATAATTTTCGAACTGATTTCGCCCAGCTATGGAACCAAAAAAGCGGTGAAATACTGCGCATCCGTCCCGGTATGTTCGCTTCCTGCAAGCCAAATCAAATCGCGGCTTTGCCTGATGGCCGAATAATCATCACGACTCTGCATACAAAGGTGGGCAGCGTTATCCATGAGCCTAAGGATTTTTGGGGATTTCTGCGCTTAGCCAATAAGCCGAAGCATCTGGGAAAATGGCGGCGTTATCATTCTCTTTATCCTGACATTCCGCGTACCTTGCCAGCAAATCAACAGTTACATATTAAAAAGAATCAGCTTGTGATTTGCGGAAAGAAACTTATTCCACCCTTCACTTTAGAAAAAGTGACTGAAATTCTTGGCACCGCTCGCATTGTGACTAAGCAAGGGGCCCGTAAGGACAGCAATACTAACGATGCACAGCTAAAACCGGTGATTTATTATGTATTGGACAATCTAGGTATTCAAGGTCAAGTCAATGATAATGAAATTGAAAATTTTATAATCTGCCTTTCTCGCCATGATCACAATCTTGCCGCAAAATCATTTGACGGCAATGTGCTAATTAACGGCAGGGATTATATTGAAACAGAGTGGGAGACTTTTGGTTCTATCAACACGCTTAAGCTGGGCTGTTTCACAATTTTCACCTGTTTGCCTCGCTGTACTTTAGAAAACAACGATGAAAAGCTTAAGGCTATAATCGCTTATTATGCCAGTCATATTAAAATATACTACACGCCTGTAAAGCTGAACGCTAAATCTTCAAAATATAAGCTTCCTAAATGTAATGAACCATTACTAGAATTTAAAAATCTGAATTTCAAATTGGCTGTGATGAATGTTTTGATGTATGAAAAGAACTTGATAAAACCAAAGTTTAATATCTGGGAATTTGCCAGTGAATACACTCAACGCAAAATCGATCCGGAAACTGAGGGCTATGACAAATTAATACCTGAAGCCGCAGACTGGTTTAGGCGTTATCCAATTCCTGCCCGGTTAGCTTCTGAAATAACCGAAATCAACATGGATGGCGGCGATGGAATTAACTGCCAGCTTGCCCCTAACTGGGATGGTGAGGACAACTTGTTTGATATCGATGCCATTGATGAAAATGAATTGCGTCAATTCCCTAAGCTTAAACGAGTATCTATCTTCACAAACAATGAATACAATGTTGTTTCAATATTTCGAAAATTAGGAATCAAGGTTGTTTCAGCCTATGATATCCCTTTTGAAATGGATATAAAAAAAGTTTAAAAAGAAGGACATCGTATCTGCGGTGTCCTTTGTGTCATATCATACAAGAAATTAAAATCAGAAGGTGCTACAATAATGAATAATGAAAGGAGGATCAGCATGTCTCAAATACAGGAACAGCGTCATGTCTATTATGATCATGACTTAGATATAGAAGCCTATAACCTCAGCGGCATCGTTCAGAAATTCCCTAATCATTTTCATGAATATTATGTCATCGGCTTTGTCGAGGGAGGCAGCCGGCATCTTTGGTGCAAAGGAGAGGAATATGATCTGTCGGTGGGTGATCTGATTCTTTTTAATCCCCGGGATAATCATTACTGCGCGCCGATTAATGGCGAGATACTGGATTATCGAGCCGTAAATATTAATCCTGAAATCATGGTTAAGATGGCAGGTGAAATCACCGGCAAGGAATTTACGCCTTATTTCATACACAATGTCATTTATCAAAGTGATATCACTCGTTCATTAAACGATTTATATAATGCGATCTTAAACCATGCCCCTAAGCTTGAAAAAGAGGAAGCCTTCTTTTTCCTGCTTGATCAAGTATTTCAGGAGCATGTCATGCCCTTTGATGAAATAAGCGTCAGTGAACCTGATCAGCAAATTAAATTGCTTTGTACCTATATGGAAGAGCATTATTCAAAAAATATACAGCTTGATGATTTAGTAGCTATGACTAATTTCAGTAAATCATATTTATTGAGATCGTTTACCCGTCAAATTGGTGTATCACCTTACCGCTATCTGCAGACAATCCGAATTGACCGGGCTAAAAAACTATTGGAACAGGGCATTTTACCAATTGATGCGGCAGTAATGACTGGTTTTGCGGATCAAAGTCATTTCACAAATTTCTTTAAAGAATTTATCGGCTTGACGCCAAAACAATATCAGCGGATTTTTATCAATCCTAAGGGGAAGAAAAATGAGTGATCAAGCAAAAGGACATCTGTTCGCATTCATTACGATTCTTATCTGGGGGACAACTTTCATTTCCACTAAGGTGCTGTTAGTTTATTTTACACCCATTGAAATTCTTTTTATCCGCTTTTTTATTGGCATATGTACCTTATGGCTTGTCTGCCCGCATAAGCTTAAACTTGTCGATTCGCGGCAGGAATATACCTTTGCGGCGGCAGGTTTATGCGGTATCACCCTGTATTACTTATTAGAAAATATTGCATTAACTTATACGCAGGCGGCTAATGTCGGAGTCATTATTTCAATCGCGCCTTTCTTTACGGTGATTTTCAGCTGTCTGTTTCTGCATGATCAACGCCCAGGCCTACGTTTCTTTTTAGGTTTTTTGATAGCTATGGCCGGCATTGCCCTAATCAGCTTCAGTAATGCCGCTTTAGAACTAAATCCGATGGGCGATCTGCTTGCGGTTGCGGCTGCCTGTATCTGGGCTGCCTATTCAACGCTGACCAAGAAAATCAGCAGCTTTGACTATAACACGATTCAAACTACACGCCGAACATTCTTTTACGGTTTGATCTTCATGCTGCCAATCATATTCTTTACCGGTTTTCAAATGAATTTGAAAAGTCTCATTGATCCGCAGAATTTGTTTAATCTGCTATTCTTGGGTCTTGGCGCATCAGCACTTTGTTTTGTCACTTGGAACAGTGCCGTAAAAACACTTGGGCCAATCAGAACCAGTGTCTATATCTATATGGTACCGGTAATTACGACCGCCGCCGCTGCCCTCATTCTTCATGAAACGATTACTTGGCAGATGCTGGCTGGTATACTGCTTACATTACTTGGTCTATTTTTATCTGAAAAACACAAAAAGGAGAATTAACTTATGGATATCAACAACAATAAATGCGTGATGGTGCTTGATGCTGATCTGCCTCTTGGTTTATTGGCCAATACATCAGCAATTCTAGGCTTCACAATGGGAAAATTACTGCCTGAGATGGCAGGCCCTGATGTCATTGACAAAAGCGGCAAGCAGCATCTCGGAATCATCGCGGTTCCAATTCCGATTTTAAAAGGCGATAAGGAAATTGTACGCAATATTCGTGAAAAACTCTATCAGCCTGAATTTTCAGAGGTTGTAGTTGTTGATTTCTTTGATGCCGCGCAAAGCTGTAACCATTATGATGAATTCATTGAAAAAATGGCTGGGATTGAAGAATCTGAACTTAATTATATGGGAATAGCTTTATTCGGCCCTAAAAAATTAGTTAATAAGCTTACCGGCTCAATGCCATTACTGCGATAATTGCCATGTAAAATAATGAAGCTGCTAATGCATCATCATTAATAGTGAAATGACCCGGAACCCAGTCGA